>OIFT01000009.1_pt1 | contig 301539 bp, 247 predicted proteins | sample 1582161 | NCBI WGS metagenome assembly OIFT01 (sample SAMN07501037, study PRJEB24779) | human gut metagenome | isolation source: stool | host: human infant | place: USA: Pittsburgh, PA | reverse complement strand
CCCAGCTCGGCGTCGCGCGCGTGGAGCACGGCCGGGGTGCCGTCGGGCTTCTTCTCGATCAGGTGGACGATGGCGTGTTTGATAGGCATCAGAAAGACTCCTGGTTCAGGGAACGCTGCCTGTCGGCTCGACGGAGCAGGGCGCGGGCATTGAGCTCGCCGCGTGCGTCGCTTGGCGTGGAAGAAATGAAGATCGAGGCGCAGCCGATCTTGCTGAGCTTCAAGTGGCCGCCTGCGGAGCGGTCGACGCTCCAGCCTTCTGCTTGAGCGAAGGCCACCAGCCGGCGAACGCTTTCCCGGGCGCCGCGAAGGAAACTACGCATTCGTGGTCTCCTCGCTGTTGAGCTGCAGCCAGGTCTCCATCTCTGCAAGGGAGCGGGGAAGGCTATCGGTGGCGGCGGCATCCAGGAGACGTTTCACCAGCGCCTGAAGGCTGCGACGATCGCTCTGCCGGCTGCAGGCCAGGTCGTCATGCGCGGAACGCAGCATGCGGACCTCTGTGCGCAGTTGAGTGCATACGTCGTCAGTTGCTACTGGTGCCGTTGACGCGACAGGTGACCGCGACCGTGTCCTGAGGCGGTTTTCCCACTCTTCCCTTGCTGCCGAGAAGCGATGGCCACGACCTACACTCCAACCGCTGGTCCAGTAGCGCGACTTTCCGCAGTCAGGGCAGGGCTGTGCGCCGCTGCCATCCAGGTGATAGCCGCAGTTCAGACAGATCCACGAAGGACCTTCACGCAACTTGAGCTCAAGCATCAGCTCGACTTTCTGGAAGTGCTCGAGCGGCCGGTAGGCTGTGACGTCAGGCATCGCGCGCTACCTCCTTGGGATTTCTACAGGACAGCGCCCAGCGGCTCTCGATGCGCTTTTCGTGGTCGCCTGCCTGTACCGGCATACGGGTGATGTATGCGTTGTCCTCGCCAAACAGTCGTTCGGCAAGGCGGGAGGCTGCCACCTTGTCGCTCCAGGTGCAGGTCGCACGCTGCTTCTGAATGGTATTGGTCCAGAAACCGGCGCCATCGAACTTGACGATGCACTGATAGGTCTGGGACGCCTTCATGACTCGGCCTCCTTGCTGAGTGCATCACCGACCTGAACGGCCACCAGTTCGGGCAACTCCGGCTCATGCCCGGGATAGTTGTTGGCCAACTGATGCAGGAACTCGCGCGCGGCGTCCTTGCTGCCTGCAATGCGGAACACGGCGGTGAGGTGCTGGGAGTCCTGAGTGCCGCAGCAGAGGTGCGGCACCAGGCTCACTTTCAGCGAGCAGCTGAACAGGTGTCGCGGGATCCATACCGACCAGAAGTAAGCCGAAAGCAATTGCCCCGGAGCGCGCGTAGTGACCACCAGAGTCCCGGCCTGGGTGGTCGAGATTTCGATGTACCCCAGTTCCTCCAGCTCACGAAGCTCTCGCTCCATCGAACTGGGTGCGACCGTGCTCTCGTCCCGCGAAAGGCGCGAGATCACTTGGCTGAGGGCGTCCAGCTCGATGGGGTTGACCCCAACGTGATTGGCATGAACCACTGCCGAGTCGGTGAACGCGGCCGAGGCGTGGATACTCGGAAAGCGGGCTTCAGTGTTCATCAAAGACAGCCTCCAACTGATGGACGTCGTAGCTTCCGCAGCAGGGGCAGACCAACACCTCGGCTTCTCCTTCTGGGGTGTTCTCGGCGGGGAGAACCTGGCGCACCAAATGGTGTGGGTGGTGCTGGTCACAATTCATGCACTGGTGGGTGACCAGGGGCTGGGAAGTGTTCATGCATGGGCTCCTTGCCAGGTCCCCGGCGCCAGGTCGGCAAAGCGGGTCTGGTTGGCGATGAAGGCGGTGTGGACGGTGCCGATCGGACCGTTGCGATACTTGCCGATGATGATTTCGGCGATGCCCTTGGCCTCGGTGTTGGGGTGGTAGACCTCGTCGCGGTACACGAACATGATCACGTCCGCGTCCTGCTCGATTGCGCCGCTCTCTCGTAGGTCCGCGCAGTTCGGTCGCTTGTTCGTCCGGTTCTCTAGGCCGCGATTTAGCTGGGATAGAGCTACGACGGGACAGTCCATCTCCTTGGCCAGCGCTTTCAGCGAGCGGGAGATTTCCGAGATCTCGGTGGCTCGATTCTCCAGGCCTGGGCAACTCATCAGTTGCAGGTAGTCGACCAATATCAGCGCGGGGTGTCCGTACTTCCTGGCCGCCCGGCGAACCTTGGCGCGCAGCTCTGTCGGCGTGAGGTTGCCCTGATCGTTGATGACCAGCCGGCTGCCATAGTCGTTTATGCGCTGGATCGCGCCAGACAGTCTGGGCCAATCCTCTTCTTGCAGTTGGCCCTTCATCAGCTTGCCCAGGTCCAGGTGGCCGAACAGGGCGGCAAGCCTGAACAGCAACTGCTCTGCCGGCATCTCCATGCTGTACACCTGAACAGACTTCTGTTGGTCGCTCTGGAGCGCGGTGTCGACCAGGTTGAGGGCAAACGACGTTTTGCCCATCGCGGGGCGGGCACCGACGATGATGAGATCCGACTTCTGTAGTCCGCCGGTGAGTGCGTCGAGATCCTTCAGGCCAGTCGGGACCCCCGTTACCGTCACGTTGTTGTTGAAGCGGTAATCGATGGTGTCGACGATCTTCGTGAGACTCTTGTTGATATCGACGAAATCGGCGTTGTGGTGGTCCTGGCCAAGGGCGAACAGCTTCTGCTCAATCTCCTCCTGAACCTCAGAGGGATTTGCCTGGTGGTTCGAGGCGGTCCTGGTGCAGTGGTGCCCGAGAGACATCAGCTGCCGCAGGTGTGCCCGATCGCGAACGATCTGCGCGTAAGCCTCGATATTGGCCACGGAGGGCGTGTTGTCGGCGAGCTGGCCGAGGTAGGCCAGCCCGCCAGCTTCTGGAAGGTCTTCGATCGCTTCCGACACAGTCACGACATCAAACGGAGCATCCTTCGCGGCCAACTCGCTGATGGCGGTGAAGATCAGCCGATGCTCATGCCGGAAGAAGTCCTCCTTCTGCAACTGATCGCCGACAATGTCCCATGCCGCGTTGTCCAGCATCAGGCCGCCGAGTACCCCTTGCTCCGCCTCGACGGAGTGCGGCGGCGTAAGTTCCAGAACACTCACTTCGAGTCCTCCCGGCTGATCTGCAGAAACGTGCTTCCTCTGCCGCCCGGGGAGCCGATGATCTCCAGCGCTTTCACTTCCACCTTGGCGGACTCGATGATCACCGAACCGACATGAGCCACCGCTTTCGCGCGCTCGATATCCAGGGGCTTGTCTTCGTCAAGCAACCCTTCGATGGTGGCAAAGAGGTGATTCCGCAGATCCTCAATCTTGTTCTTCATGCTCGACCTCCTGAATGGTGCGTTTGAGCTTGCTGATGACGCGGATTGCGCTCTTCAGCTCAGGTGGATAGCGATGGATGGAGTTGCGGCGCATGCGTTCGGCCCGGGTGATGAGCTCCAGGTTGTCGATGACGACGTTCTGCTTGTTGTTGTCCTTGAAGCAGACGCAATGGCCGGTTGGGATGGGGCCGAAGTGTTCTTCCCAGAGCAGGATGTGGATGCCCTTCCAGTCCCGGGGGGGATAGCCGGTATCCGAGATCTTTCGTTGCAGGTAGCCATCAGCGCTGACCCGCGTGCTGCCGACTGGGAGCCATGTGTGGGGCTTTTGCCCCTTCTTGAACTGCGTTTCTGGTGCGCGTCCTCGCGCGGGCAGCCCCTTCATGCCGCAGTTCCATGGGGTGTTTCCCTTCTTGAACCGAGTTGCGCTGCCCCAGTCCTGCCGGATCTTCTTGGAGAACTCAGGGCTTTTTTTCAGCCCGAGCCGATACGCTCTGGAGCAGATCTGCTGGAGCGTTTTGTTCAACCTGGCTGCCAGGACCTCGTTCGGCATATCCGGATACAGGCGCAGCAGCACCAGTTCCTGTTCGGCGGTCCAGGTTTCGCGGATGCAGCGCTCCTCTCGGTTGCTGAATTTGCGGCGGGCACGCACCAGGGCCTCGTAGGCGATGGTCGAGAGAGCAGAGCGAGTCATTGGGAACCTCCCTGCTCGAGCGCGCCCTGAACTCGCCGGCTGACACCGCGGTGCAGGCGAGTGTTTTTGCCGTGCTCCCAGCCTGCTTGCAGCGAGGCCTGGTCATAGGCAAGGGCCTTCGTAAGCGCCGCCGGCTCCAGGTACTTCAACGCCGGATGGTGTAGTTCGAGGTAGGCCTTGATGGCTGCTTGAGTCGACTCGTCCGGCCTGCCAGCAAATTCACGTACCAGCGAACGCACTGCGAGAAGCCAGCCTTCGACGAAGAGCTTGCTGCGACGACGCTTGGTCGACAGCTTGCAGCGCTTCTGTTGGGCGACATGAGCCGAGCGCGCTGCCACCAGTTGGTGGTGGAGCGTAGAGTAGGCGTGAGCGGCCAGCTCAGGGCCGATCCCTCGGCCCATGAACTTGAACGTCCAGCCCGCTGGCATCGCGTATGCCGCCAGGTAGTCGCAGCCGAAGGAACTGGCGCAGATCCCGGCCAGTTCATGCAGCCATGGGGCAGGAGAGCGCCTGGTTCGAGTGGGAACGCACGCGGTTTCCACCGTGTGGGCCGAGATCTCCGCATCGCTGAGGTCGAACTGCCGCTTCAGGATCGCGGCCTGGCGCAATGCGGTTTCCGCCTCGTTCGGCGTGGCCCCCTTGGCATTCGCCAGGGCCATCAGCTTCTCGACCTTGGCGAGGACTTTTTGCTTGTCCATTACGCGCCCCCCTTGCAGCAGGTTGAGCCCTGCTCGGTGGCGGAGCGGTCCAGGCGCTCGATCTCGGCCAGCACTAGGGCGCCGGCGCGTACCAGGTTCTCGCGCGCCGACTTAGGCTTCCACCACTCTTCGTCCCAGGGCCAGAACAGTGCAGAGCCATTCCGAATGCCGCCCGGCCAGTCGGTGCCGATGCCGCCGGCATGGAGCGCGTAGCAGCCGGCCGCCAGGGCGATCAGGCCAGCGCTAGCGTCGTCGTTGCTGGTATCGAAACCTTCGACGGTGATCTGGCGCCGGCGCTCGGCCTGTACATCGAGCCAGGCCTGCGGAACAGGGGAGAGGTTCGAAGTTGGGTAAATTCGGTCTGTGGCCTGTCTTACCCGATCGACAATAGCCAGGGCTGCTACGTCGCCCAGTGCGACCTCCAGGGCGGCGAGCAGGTTGGCCATCAAGAACTGCTCACGCTCGTCCGCGTGGTTTTTTGCGCTTGGGCGTCTATTCCAGTCGATCTGTGCTGAATACCTCGCTGTTACCGGGTCTGGCTCGCAGTAGGACGGCCCGATGTGAACCTGGCAGTCCAGGCATTCAATGGCACAGTTCCAGGCATCGGTGTCGAGCAGCTCGGGTTCCAGCATTCGAATGTTCGTGCTGCCGCAGAGCGGGCAGGGCTTGAGCTTGGGGTCACTCATGGCCTGCCTCCCTGCCCGTCGTCGGTGCTGGGCTTAGCTTGGGAGGAGCCGGCGACGAGCAGGTCGGCCAGGTCCGGATAGTTCGGATGGGTCCAGAAGCCGAACTGATCGCGCTCGACCAGGTGGGCCTGAATCATAGGTTTCATGCCAGGCCTCCCACGCTCATGCCGAGCACCGCATTTGCCTCGGCGGCCAGTTGCTGGCCTTCAGTGCTTGATGAGCTGCCGACGAAGAGCATCAGCCGTTCGATGACCCTCACAGTGTCCTGCGAGGGTTGGGCGAACTCGGCCAGGTGATCGATGGCAGTAGCTATGTTCCAGATCGCCCTGTTCATGTCCCGCTGGATCACTTGGATCGAACTGGCATTGGCCGCGATGGCCAGTTGCGATTTCGTCTGCAACAGTAGGTCGTGGGCGATTTGGAGCAGTGCGTTCTGCAGGGACTGTCCACAGGCACGCTGCTGAGCGCGAACCGGAGCGACCAGGCCCTGCAACATCGCAGCACCTTCAGCCTCGATTTGCAGATTCTCGGAAGCACCGGCGGCAGCGCCTGCTTTGGCCATGTAGCCTTGCACGTAGGCGTCGAACTGGGTCTCGGCGATCAAGCTCAGTAGGAGGTTGTTGCGGTTCTGGAGGTTCATATGAGGCCCTCCGGAGCCGATTGCAGAGCGTCTGTCCAGAGCCGAAGGGTTTCCTGCTCCTCGCTGGTCAGAGCGATCTGTGCGGTGCAGTCAGCGACCTTCTGCTTGATGACGCGCAGGCGCTCCTCGACTTCACTGCCATCGTCGTACGCGATTTCGTTAGTCAGATGGCTAATGAAGTCACATCGCAGGCTCCCCACCTGACTAGCGAAATACTCGGCTTCACTGCGCCATCCGATGAGCTGCTTTGGACGCTCCAGCCAGCGTTTGAGTTTTGAGTGGAGCTGGTGCGTGGAGTACAGGTGATCGAACACCCTGGCCCGGTTGTAGATCAACGCGATCTGCAGGATTTCCAGCCGATCTTCGAGCGTATTTCCCGGAAGCGGGTAGTTCGAGGCGACCAGTTGCTTGGCCAGGCGCTCACGTAGCTCGCGCCGCTTCTTGGCTTTTTTCTCGTAGCGATCACGCTTTTCCTTCGCATGCTCGATCTGCTTGTTCACCGAGTCGAGCAAGCGCGCTGCGTCTTGTAGGAGCTGCTTTTGTTCGAAGCTCAAGTAGCAACCCAGCTTCCCGAACAGGTCGATACCGCCACCAGTCAGCTTGCGTATTTCTCGCGTAGCGCCGGTCAATTTGGCCTGCTGGCTCCGAAGGTCGGCGGCGCTGCCGAACTTGTTCAGTTCCAGCACAAGTTCCGCGTCGACGTCGCGGGCTTGGGTGATAGGAGTCTTCGCCATGTCAGCGCCCTCCCTTGACCAGTGCTGCAACCGCCTCCGGCGTCAGCGCCAGGAAGCGGTCAGTCCACTCGGGAAAGACCTCGATGGCCAGGTTTCGAATGATTTCCAGCGCGGGCGCTGATGTGCGATTGGAGGGTTGCCGCGTTTCGAGGCGGTGCGCTGGTAGCCCGCGCGATGCTGCGTTGCGAAACACGACGGCATCCGGGACAGTCGTTTCGAGCACAGAAATGTCCTGATGCTCATCGAAGATGGCACGCACATTCTCGTGAATTGCCCGGGAGTCATTGGTCTGGTCCAGGCAGTTGATGACGATCTGAACATTGGGGATCCGCATGCCGAGACGCTCATAGGGGCGTAGGCCGTCGAGCATTTGCATGGTGCCGCGGTTGAACTCACGGGCGGTAAGCATGTTGGGTTGGAGGGGGGAAACAACCAGGTCCGATGCAAGCACAACCATTTCGAGCAAAGCTGAGCGCGCACCCTGGGTGTCGATCAGCACCAGGTCGTAGCCTTCTTTCAGAGCGGGCATCAGGTTCGCCAGGCGTAGCCGGCCATCGGGCGCCTGGAGCAGTAGGTTGTTGAGCTGATTGTTCTGGTCGTTGGAAATCACGACGTCCAGATTGGGGATAATCGTCCTGGAGATGATCCTCGCCGGGTCCGTTATGTTGGCGGCGAGCAGGTCGTAAATGCCGCCCTGGGCAACTTCCGGCAGCTCGTAGTACGAGGATAGGGAGGGCTGGACGGGGTCCAGATCGATGAGGAGGGTTCGTATGCCTGCATCGGCGCAAAATGCACCGAGGTTGGCGGCGGTGGTGGATTTTCCTACACCACCCTTGGTGGATACAACCGAAGTCGCTTTCGCATTCATGTCTACAGCCTCTAATGTGGGGTCATTAGAGGCTGCTAAACAGACTCGTTGTAACGGGAGTGGAAACCCTTCCTAGAGAAACCTACGACCAGTTGTCTTTTAACCAATTGGTCGTAGGTTCGAATCCTACACGACCCACCATATTCAAGACGAAAAAGCCCACCTGCAAAGGTGGGCTTTTTCGTTTCTGTGCCATTACTTTCCGAATGCTGGCCTGTGGGAAGGAGGATGGTCCGCTCTTCCAGCCCAGTTTCTCCCGACGCCTGGCCTTCCCGCATGGCATTCCATCGAGCGTCTGGAGGCGGCGGGCCCTGAGGCCCGGCCGCTCCATCGAACAGGAAGCCTCCCGGTACGGGTACCGGGAGGATCGATTCACAGGTTGTAGTGGCGACCTATCATGGGAACGGTCGCCGCAGCCCCGTATACCGAGTTCCAGGACTGCCAGCCAAAATTGATGCCGATCAGTCCGCCATGGATCTGGTTGGGGATTTGCGGCTCCAGCCTGCCGCTGGCCGAAGAACCCATGACATTCCCCTGGTTCCAGGCGACCAGGCCGCCCAGCAGGCCCGAGCCTCCGACCTTGCCGGAAGCGGAGGCGCCCCTGATGGTGCCGGTGCTGAAGCCTGCCAGCCCGCCGATATAGCTGTCATATCCCGCCCTCGCATCGCCGCTGGCCGAGGCCCCCAGGACGAGAGCCCGCCAGCCTTCCAGGGAGCCGACCAGCCCGCCGACACTGGCGCCGCCGCCCCCGGTGACCGCGCCGGTGGCGTTGGCGGAGCGGATCGAGGTATTTTCACCGCGGCCGAGCAGTCCTCCCAGGTTGTGGCCGGTCATGTCGATCACCGTCCCATAGCTGCTGGCGAGCATCAGCGAGCCTCGCAGATCGCTGCCGAGCAACCCGCCGATGGCCCTGGAACCGTTGGCGCTGACGTTGCCCGAAGCCGAGACGTTCGTCAGCGAGGCGGCATCGTTGTAGCCGACGAGTCCGCCGACGCGACTGCCCTTGCCCCCGGTGACATTGCCGGATGCGGCCAGGGTGCTGTGGTTGCCGCCCCGGTTGTGGCCGATCAGCCCTCCCACGTCACTGTTCGCCCCTGCGTTTACCCACCCGGAGGCCTTCAGGTTGGAATGATTGCCGCCGAGGTTGGACCCTATCAGGCCACCCAGGGTTTTGCCGCTGCCGTCGGTGACTTCGCCACTGGCGGAACCGTTGATGATGGAGCCGTACAGGTTTTCGCCGAGCAGACCGCCAACCGCTTCTGCTCCGCGGGTAGCGACGTTGCCCTTGGCGGAGGCATTGACCAGCGAGGCATTGGCGTTGAGACCGATCAGGCCGCCGGCCTGGAGCAGCGACCCACCACTCAGGTTGCCGCTGGCACTGACGTCGGCCAGGTTGCCTGCCTGGTTGTGGCCGATCAGGCCTCCCAAGTAGCGACCGGCTTGCAGGACGACGTCGCCATGGGCGCTGGCGTTGGTGATGGCCGCGTTCAGGTTCCGGCCGATCAGCCCGCCCAGTGCTTCCGCGTCTGTGCCCCGGACCTTGCCGCTGGCCGTGGCGTGGGCGATACCACTGTTTACGTTGAGGCCGATGAGCCCTCCGTACAGGCCGTGCTGTCCGTTGCCTGAGACGTCGACGAAGGCGGATACGTCCGCCAGTCCGCCGGCGGAGCTGTATCCGACCAGTCCTCCCAGGTTCATCCCGTGACCGCTCAGCGACAGCGTTCCCTGGCTGCCGCTGCTGCGGATGAGGCCGCCGCGGTTCCTGCCTACCAGGCCCCCCGCGCCGTAGTGGCTGGCATGGTCCTTCAACTGGCCGGAGATGGCAAAATCGGCCCGGCTGTTGGAGATGCTGGCCACGCCCCTGGCTGTGCTGATGTTTTCGGCTGCGAGTCCGCCCAGAGCATAGGTGTGGCGGTTGCCGACCAGCGTGCCGCTGGCGCTGGCGTTGTCGATACTACCCAGGTTCAGTGCGACCAGCCCGCCGAGGCTGTTCAGCTTCGAGGCCGCGGCGATACGGATGTCGCTGGCGTTCACATTGTCGATGCGACCGAGGTTGACGGCGGCCAGGCTACCGACCTGGACGTTGTAGTGGGTGGCCTGTGCTCCATCGGCGGAAATGCGTTCCAGGTTCAGGTTGCGGAGGGTGCCCCGGTTGACGCTGAACAGGCCGGAGTAGGCACCGGTGCCGTACACGGCAAGATTATCGATGGTGTTGCCCAGGCCGTCGAAGGTACCGCCGAAGGCGCTGGCGTTGCCTATCGACAGGAAGCTGGAATTGCCTCCTGCGATTCGATTGCCGAGGACATAGCTGCCGCCCAGGTCCCTATCGATGCCGCGCAACTGCTGCAGGTCCTGGATCACGCTGTAGTCCCGCCCATTGGCGCGGAATCCTGCGTTCTTGCCGGACAGGGTGATCCGGGCGCCTTCGGCGAGGGCATAACCCTTGTCCGAATTGAATTCGACCCGGGCTCCCTGGCCAGTGAGAGAGAGGCTGTCGTCGATACGGAGAGGGCGCTGCCCGGCATTGAGAGTAAGGCTGGCGTTTTCCCCCTGGGCCGTCAGCGCGCCATTGATCCTGAGGTCCCCGCGCTCGGCGGTTAGCGTCAGGCCGTTGCCGCTGTCCCAGGACAGCGGCGCGCCGACATGCGCGTTGCCCCGGGTGGCGACCACTTCGACGTTGCTTGTGGAAAGGTTGCGGGCCAGGGTATCGGCATGCAGCGTCGGACCTTTTCCCGCGCTGCTTGGATTCGCCAGGCCGGAACCGACATTCTCGCTGCTCCGGGCCTGAACGGTACGTGACCTGACGTTGGTGGCGGAATTGCCGAAGACCTTGTTACCGCCGGTCTGGACCTGGACGACATGCACATTGCCGGCGTCGGCGGCAATATCGGGTAGCGTCTGGACCTGGACGATGCTGGAGCCATTGGCGCCTGGGCTCAGGTTGGGGAGAGTCTGGGTCTGGACGACATCGATTCCGCTGACGCCGGGGCCGATGTTGGCACCGCTCTGGCTCTGCACGATTGTGACGCCATTGACGCCCGAGCCGATGCTGGGGCCGCTCTGGCTCTGCACGACGCTGATGCCACTCGCGCCTGAACCGATATTTGCGCCATTCTGGCTTTGCACAACGGTGATGCCACTTGCGCCCGAACCGATATTGGCACCGTTCTGGCTCTGCACGACAGTCACGCCATTGACGCCCGAGCCGATATTGGGGCTGTTCTGGCTCTGCACGACGCTGATGCCACTCGCGCCGGCGCCGATGTTGGCGCCATTCTGGCTTTGCACGACGCTGATGCCATTGGCGCCCGAGCCGATATTGGGGCTGTTCTGGCTTTGCACGACGCTGATGCCACTTGCGCCCGAGCCGATGTTGGCGCCGCTCTGGCTCTGCACTGCGGAGGTACCGTTGGCGCCGGCGGCGAGGTCGACGGCCGGCTGCTGCTGAACGATGGTCACGCCGTTGCTATCGGACGCATTGGCCCCGGCTGGGCCCTGCGCTACATGGACCTGGCCGGAACCATCACCGGCAGCGTTTGCCTGGCCGACAGCGGCTACGCTGACCTCGTGCGAGAGAATCCTCCAGGTGCCGGTTGCGCCCTGGTCGGCATGGGTGTCCACCTGCGCGGTTCGCTGTATCTCGACGTTCGCGCCCTGGTTCAGCACCAGGCCGCCATTGCCTCCGCCGATGGCGCTGGCGTCCTGCTTGCCGGCCACCCGCACGGTACCCTGTTCGCCGCCGTCGAGGACGATGCGTCCTTCCGCGCTGCGTAGCGTCCTGGCCTCGAGAGTGCCCTGGTTGTTGACGACGGTCTTGAGCAGGCTGTCGGCGCTGCGGGCGCTCATCAGCACCTGGCCGCCATCGGCGCGGATGAGGCCGCCGTTGTGTGCAAGAGCGTCGACCGAGCCCTTGTCCACCTGCAGGTTGAGCAGGCCGTCGCCGTCGAAATTGAGGTTGATGCCCTGGCCTGCGCCCAGGGCCACGGCGCCGAGTTGCGCCTGGATCACGCCGTCGTTGCTGACCCGGGCGCCCAGCAGGGCGATGCTGCCGCCTTCGCTGGCTTTCAGGCTGCCGGCATTGCTTACGGTTGCGCCGGAGTCGCCGGAGAACTGGTAGTTGCCGGCGAGGAAGTCCCTGTCGGCCAGGTCCAGGGTGGAAGCCACCAGGCCGCCTACGTTGACCTGGGCGGACTTGCCGAAGACCACACCGTTGGGATTGACCAGGAAGACCTTGCCGTTGGCATCTATCCGCCCCTGGATATCGCTGCCGTTGCGGCCGATCACCCGGTTCAGGGCGACGGCGTCCTGGCCCGGCTGGTGGAAGCTGACCCGCTCATCGGCACGGACGCTGAACTCGTTCCAATTAGTGATCAGCTTGTGGCTCTGCTGGTCGATGACCATATGCCGGCCATCGGTGGATGTCTGGAATCCGGCATCGCCTGAAACGACCGTGGCGCCGCTGGGCAGGGCGAAGGCGGGGGCCTGGCAGAACAGGCCGAGCAGTGACGCTCCGGCGACTACGAGCGCCTTGCCGCGTCCGCTCTTGCTGCGCCGACGGGTACCTTCGCTTGCGACGTTCCAACAGCCTGTGGCCTGGTTCCAGACCAGCGTATAGCTCTTGTTCATGGCTTTTCCTTTCAGTGGGGCCCGCCGGCATGGCGGGCGGGAGCTTGCTCAGAAGTAGCGGGTCGCTTGCAGCCACAGCCGGGGAGTGCGCTCGGGCTCGATGTTGTTTTCCTGGCTCAGGGGCCAGGCGGCGGTCAGGCTGACCTGGTGATCCGTTCCGTACCAGGTTGCGCCGCTGCCGACGGCGGCCATGCGGTTGCGATTGCCTTCCTTGGTGTTGGGGTGCTTGAGGAATTTCACCGCTCCCTGGTCGATGAACGAACTCAGCTGCCAGCCCGGAGCCAGGCTGTAGCGCAGCTCCGCACTGGCTTGCCAGCCTTCGTCGCCGTAGCCCTTGTAGCTGCCCAGGGGGAACGCCCGAACGCCGTAGGGGCCGCCCATGTCGAACTGTTCCGCGCTGTCGAGGTTGCCGCCGCTCCACTGGGCGTTGAGTTGGGCGAACAACTGCAGGCGGTCGCCCAGGTGCTGCAGGCGTACGGCGTTGAGCATGATCTTGTCGAAGCTGCCGGCGGTACCGATGGTGTAGCGGTCCAGCAGCCGCTCTTCGGCGGAGTCGATGGCGAGCTGGCCGTGGGCATAGGCCAGCGAGAAGCCGCTCTGTCCACCGCCGAACAAGCGGTCCTGGGCGTTTCCGCTGATGCTGGCGGTCCACAGGCGGATCTCCTTGCGGCTATGCCTCCCGGTACGCTCCTGGTCATCGCGAAGTCGCTTGTTTTCATATTGCAACTGGGTGGACAGGCTTAAGCTGCGGCTACGCAGCAGGGGCTGGCTGACGAACAGGCTGTCGGTAATGGCCCGGCCATGGGCGTCCAGGCGCGAGAAATCGCGTACCAGTCGATAGGTCGTCTCGGCGTGGGCCAGTCCGATGCGCGTGCCTCGGGAACCAAGGGGCAGTTGATAGGCTGCACGGTAGTAGCGTTGGTGCCGATCGCTGCCCAGCAGGCTCAGTCTCGCCTGGTCGCCCAGTCGCAGCGGGCTGTTGAAGTCGAGGGTGGTTCCCAGGCGATATTCCCCCATGTAGCGGCCGCCATAGTTGTCTGCCTCCAGCCTGCCGCCGACCAGCGGGCCGGGGCGGGCCTCGACGCGCAAGTCCGTGGTTCCCTGCGCCTGGCCCGGCAGCAGGGTGCCTTTGGCCTGGAGGCCGGGAATGTCGCTCAGGAGCAGAAGCGCACGCTCCAGCTCGGAGCCCTGGACCGCGGTATCTCGTTCGAGTGCGCTCAAGGGGCGGAGTAGAACGCGGTCCAGCGTTCGGGACGTGTTGTGCAGTTCGATCCTGCCGTAGCGTCCCTCGAGCACTTCGATGCGTACCGTTCCATCCTGGATTTCCTGTGCCGGGAGGAAGGCGCGCGCCAGCACATATCCCTTTTCCCGATAGAAATCGCCGATGCGGGCGGCGGCGGCGTGCAATTGGCTCAGATTGAGTTCCTGGCCCGGCAGGTCGTGCAGGAGCGCCAGCAGGCGTCGATCGTCGAGCTGCCTGTTGCCGCTGAGTTGGAAGCGCTTGACCAGCACCGTCGGGCCGCCCTCTTCGGCAGCCCGTGATACGCCGTCCTCGGGGCTGGGGCGCTCGGCGTCCAGTTCCACCGGCGCGGGCAGGTTCAGGCGTCGGCTTTCCACGTCACGCAGCGCCTGCCCCGCATCCGGGGCGGCACTGGCAAGGCAGGACGACAGCATGGCCATTCCCATGAGGCCCGTACGGAGCAGCGGTCCGGCCCTGAGGGATTGAACGATCGAAGTGGAACTGCTGGAAGGCTTTGGGGAGGGCGGCGGGAAAGAAAGGCTAGCCTGGTTACGCGGAAAAGCTGGATGCATGGTCAATCGGCCCGGAGCGCGGTTCTTGCAGGGAAAAGAAACCGATATCCGCAGGCATGTCGCAGAACGATCGGTTTCAAGGCGGAGAATCGAGTGGGCGATAGCCTGGGGCGAGGCTGAAACGGCGACAATCGTAGTTTTCTGGCGTTGGCCGGTAGAACTTCTTGGTTTTCGTAGGGGACTGGGAGGACTGCTGTAGGAAAAAACTCCGGTGATAATGGGCTCGGCTGCGGAAGCGGCGGAAACAGTGGGGCGGAAGTAGCGGCTGAGCGCGATTCCGTATCGCGACCGTGGCGGTCATGATCAAAGGGCCTGTCCGACTATCGCCCGCCGTTCGGTCTGGCGGCTGGAGCATAGGCAGGACGCAGCGCTAGAATTCCGTCTCGGTTTACGGTCCCTCTCAGGCTGAGCATCAACGGCGTGTGTCTTTCGGTTCTTTTTCGCGGCGTTCACCCATGACCGGCACCAAGCCCACAACGCCCGTAGCCCGCTATTTCCACCAAGAGGCGCAACGGCGCGGCTATGTGCTGGACGCAGCTCAGGGCAATGCCATTCTTCATCTCGATCGATTGGCGGAGCGCTTGCGTCGAGGCCCGTCGCTATTCCGGCAAGCGCCGCGCAGCCTCTACCTGTGGGGTCCGGTCGGGCGCGGCAAGAGCTGGCTGATGGATGGCTTCTTTCGCAGCGCTGATTTGCAGGGCCTGCGCCGGACGCATTTCCATGCGTTCTTTCGCCAGCTTCATGACGGCATGTTCCGCCGCCAGGGGCGGCCCGATGCCCTGGGCGGTGCGCTCGACGAACTGCTAGGAGATTGCCGGCTGCTTTGCTTCGACGAATTCCATGTCCACGACATCGGCGACGCGATGCTGATAACACGCCTGTTCAGGGAGCTGTTCCGCAGGAAGATCACCCTGGTCTGCACCTCCAACTACGCGCCGCGGCAACTGCTGCCCAATCCGCTCTACCACGAACGCTTCCTGCCGGCGATCCGGTTGATCGAGACGCGCATGGAAGTGCTGGAAGTAGCCGGCGCCCGGGACTACCGGACGATTTCGCCGCGGCAGGAGATCGCTTCCGGTTATGCCAGCGGCGGGTATTGCTGGCCAGCCTCATGCGCTTGCCTGGACGAGCTGGGCTTGTCCGCGCCCGAGCGCTCGCAACGCGTGATCCTGCAAAGCGGCGCGAGGACGTTGCAGGCGCGCGCGGTGTGCGGCGACCTGGTGTGGTTCGCCTTCGCCGACCTTTGCGAGGCGCCAACCGCGGTGATGGACTACCTTGCCCTCGGCGAACGCTTCTCTACCTGGGTGCTGGACGGCGTACCGCCGATGGCGCGCTGTTCGGTCGCCGCCCAGCAGCGCTTCATCAATCTCGTCGACGTCCTTTACGACAATGACCGGCGTTTTTTCCTGAGTGCCGAAAAGGCGCTGCCGGACCTGGTCGAGGGCAGCGACCTGCCTGCGGACATGCAGCGTACCGCCAGTCGGCTGGCGCAGTTGCGCCAGCTTCGCTGTTGAAGGAACGTCCCGCGCCGACGGCAAACGGGGCGCAATGGCTCAGTGCAGCTTGAGGCGTGGCTCGGTGCTGCGCAGGCGGCCGCTGAGCATCAGCATCGCGGTGCGCAGCGGACCGTACAACGCCATCTGGTGCATGCGGTATAGCGATACGTAGAACATCCGCGCTAGCCAGCCTTCGAGCATGACGCTACCCATCAGATTGCCCATCAGATTGCCGACTGCGCTGAAGCGCGACAGCGAGATCAACGAACCGTAGTCGCGGTAGTGATATTCGCCCAGCGGCTTGCCTTCGAGACGGGCACGCAGCGATTTCACCAGCAGCGAGGCCTGCTGGTGCGCGGCCTGGGCGCGTGGCGGCACGTTGCGCGGTTGCTCTCCCGGTTGCGCCGGCTGGGGACAGGCGGCGCAGTCGCCGAAGGCGAAGATGTCATCGTCGCGGGTGGTCTGCAGGGTCGGGCGGACCACCAGTTGGTTGATACGGTTGCTTTCCAGGCCGTCGAGTTCCTTGAGGAAGGCCGGAGCCCGGATGCCCGCCGCCCAGACCTTGAGCGTCGCCGGGACGAACTCGCCGTCGCCGGTCCAGAGGCCGTCCGCATCTACCTTGCTCACCGCCGAGCCGGTCATCACCCGTACGCCGAGCTTGCTCAGGGTCTGGTGCACCGGCTGGCTGATACGTTCGGGCAGCGCCGGCAGCACCCGTGGGCCGGCTTCGACCAGGCTGATGTGCAGGTCTTCCGGGCGGATCCGGTCGAGCCCGTAGGCGGCCAGCATCTGCGCGGCGTGGTGCAGTTCCGCAGCCAGTTCGACGCCGGTGGCGCCGGCGCCGATGATGGCGATACTCACTGCGTTGTTGTTCGCGTCGTGCCCGGTATGCGCACGCAGGTACTGGCCGAGCAGCTGGCGGTGGAAGCGTTCGGCCTGGGCGCGGGTATCGAGGAAAATGCAGTGTTCCGCAGCGCCCTCGGTGCCGAAGTCGTTGGTGGTGCTGCCGACGGCGATCACCAGGGTGTCGTAGGCGATGTCGCGCTCGGGAACCAGCTCAACGCCATTCTCGTCCACCAGTGCGGCCAGGCGGACCCGCTTGCCGGCGCGATCCAGGCCCTGCATGCGGCCGAGCTGGAATTCGAAGTGGTTCCATTTCGCCTGGGCGACGTAGTTCAGCTCGTCCTCGGAGGAGTTGAGCGAGCCGGCAGCGACTTCGTGCAGCAGGGGTTTCCAGATGTGGGTGAGGTTGGCGTCGACCAGGGTGACCTGGGCCTTGCCGCGTTTACCCAGGGTGCGGCCGAGACGGGTGGCGAGCTCCAGCCCGCCGGCGCCGCCGCCGACGATCACGATGCGATGGGACATGTGGATATCTCATAGTGGGAATTCCGTGAGGCGGTCGTCGGGAGCGTGGCTCGACCGGACGACTCAGGCCAGGTAGCTGAGGAGGCGGCTGAGCAGGCCCAGGCCGATGACCACGGCGAGCAGGACGAACATCAGGAACCACGGGCGGAACGGCGCACGCTCGACCTGGTGCAGCGGCGAGGCGAGGTACTGCTCGACCTTCTGCTGGTCTTCGGGGCTCAGTCGGCTGGACATGGCAGGCCTCCGTTTTCGATGTCGGTCATTCTAGACAGACAGGGGGCTCGATCACCAGCGGATCGTCGAGGCGGATCACTCCGCTGCCGATCACCCGCGCGGTGATGCCGCCCTGTTCGCGCACGCTTTTCAGCGTGCGGTGGTCGATGTGCTTTTCCAGGCGTCCGCAGGGTTGGTACCAGCCAATGGTTTCCAGCAGCGCGCCGCCGAGGCGGAAGCGACGGTCCTTCAGGCTGAGCAGGTTGATGCCGGCGACGGCGATGTTGCGGCGCATCTCGTTGGGCAACAGCGGCCTGCCCAGCAGGGTACCGAGGGCCTCGATGTGTTCCCACTGCACCAGGGTGACCTGGCGCGGCGGGTGCGGGTGGTCGCCCGTCAGTCCCAGGCCGCGCCGTGCCTCCACCGCCTCCAGTTCCTGGATCGGCGCGCGGCTGCCGGAGCGCACGCCGATCCACTTCACCCGCCCTTCGCTCACAGGCCTACCCCGGCGTCGAACAGGATGCTGCGGCCGAGGTTGGCGCGCAGGAACTCGGGGGCGCCGGAGTGAGCGAAGAGCACCCGGGCAAAGGTCGGACCGACCATCGACAGCGAGCGCCAGCCTTGGCGCAGGTATTCGGTGGGCGGCGGGAAGGGCGTATTGAAATCGGGCACCGCGCGCTTCAGGTTGACGAAGGCCAGCAGGTCCAGTTCGCCGTGGTCGATGCCGCGCTCGCTATAGTTGTGCGCCTTCTTGCGCAGGGTTGGCGCCAGCCGTGCCTGCAGCTCGGCGGCGGCGATCCGTTGTGGCCGCTCTTCGCGGCGGATCAGTTGGCGCAGGCTGACGGCCTGGCGGCGACGGGTCAGTTCCTCGCGCCACTCCTCGTTCAGCCGGCGACCTTCATCGAGGACGAAGAACACCTCGAAGCCGGCACCCTTGAACAGGACGTCCGGCGGCTGTTCCCCGGGGGCGGCGAAATCCTCCTGGCGATAGGGCACGTTGAGGGCTTCGAGGAAGCGCTGGCAGACCCAGCGCTCGCGGTCCCATTTACGTGCGTTGGAGAGGAAGTCGTTGGCTTGTTCGGCCTGACGGGTGAGCAGGCGCAGATAATCCGCTTCGTTCATGGGCTCAGCTTAGTCTGCCGGCGGGCCCGCTTTCCAGCCTGCAGGCGTTCCGGTTGCGACAATCCGTCCCGGAGCGCGCCAGCGGCGAGGCTCGGTGTACACTGCCGTTCCCCTTGGGCCGGAGCCGTTCCGATGCAACTTCGCAGCGTCATCGCCGCCGATCACCCGGCACTCTTCGCGCTGTGGTCGCGAACGCCAGGTATCCGCCTCCGTGCGGAGGACGCCTATCCCTTCTTCCTCGCCTACCTTCAACGCAACCCCGGGCTGAGCCTGCTGGTCGAAACCGAAGGGGAGGTGATCGCCTGCCTGATGGCCGGGCATGACGGTCGCCGTGGTTACCTCCAGCACCTGGTGGTCGATCCCGGTTATCGAGGGCTGGGGCTGGCGCGGCGGATGCTCGACGAAGTGCTGGCGCGTCTGGCGAGGGAGGGGATCGGCAAATCCCATGTCTTCGTCCTGGATGCCGCCGAGGAGGCCCAGGCATTCTGGCGAGCCCAGTCGGACTGGGAGCGGCGCAAGGACATCCAGGTATTTTCCACTCGGGAGGGACACGCGTGAAACGATTGCATTGGGTTCTGCTGGGCATGCTGCTGCCCGGCCTGGCGCTGGCCGTGGAGAAGGGCTCCACCCTGGAGCCCTGGACGTTGCAGGACCAGTTCGAAAAGGCGCACTCGCTGGACGACTCCACCCGGGTCCTGCTGGTGGCGCGGGACATGGACGGCTCGAAGCTGGTCAAGGCGGCGCTGGCGGAGCGCCCAAAGGGCTACCTGGAGGCGCGCCACGCGCTGTTCCTGGCGGACATCAGCCGCATGCCGGCGCTGATTTCCCGGCTTTTCGCGGTGCCGGCCATGCGTGACTACAGTTATCCGGTGCTGCTCGATCGCGACGCGGCCATCGCTTCTCGCTATGCCTCGGACGAGGGCAAGGTGCTCTGGGTCAGGCTGGAGCAGCGCCGCGTGTTGGAAACCCGCCAGTTGGATTCGCCGGTGGCCCTGCGCATCGCCCTGGAACAACTGCAGCCGTGATCGCGGCCGAGTTGCTGTCGGCGGAAAGCCTGGAACTGGGCTGGGCCATCTATGCACCGGTGCTGCTGCTCGCCGCCTGGCGCGCGCCCTGGGTCGAGCTGGTCAGCGATACCCGCCGCCAGCACCTGGTGTTCGGTACCATGCTCGGGCTGTTCCTGCTCTGGCTGGTGCGCCGGGACTTCGAATCGGGGCTGTCCTTCCATTTCATCGGCATGACCGCCGTCACCTTGCTGCTCGACTGGCCGCTGGCGATCGTGGTGGGGCTGGTGGCGCAACTGGGCTTGTGCCTGCTCGGCCGCCAGGATTGGCTGGCGATCGGCGTCAACGGCGTGCTGCTGGTGGCGATCCCCGCGCTGATCGCGGAGCTGGCGGCGTTGTTCGTGGAAAAGCGCCAGCCGCGCAACCTGTTCGTCTACATCTTCTGCTGCGGTTTCTTCCCGGCGGCCCTCACCGCGGTGGTGGTCCTGCTGCTCGGCCTTGGCGTGGTCTGGATCGACGGCCTTTTCCCGATGCCGCCCTGGCTGGAGGACTTCGCTGGTTACCTGTGGCTGATCATGTTCCCCGAGGCCTTCATCAACGGCACGGTGATCACCGGCCTGGTGGTCTACTACCCGGAGTGGCTGGAAACCTTCAATCGCACGCGCTACCTGCAGGCGCCCTGGAAGGACGAAGAGCGCAAGCCCTGATGACCAGTCATTCGCCAGGTTCATGGCGGGCGGCGGCTGACTTGCGTCAGTGTTTCGGACGAAGCTGGCCGCGATTCTGCCGTTTTCCCAGGTGAGGAGCGGAACATGGGTGTCCATGAATGGGCCCGAGAGGGCCTGCGAGAGTTGCTGTCGAAGAGCGACGAGGCGGACCGGGCAATGCGCCTGCGCGCGTTGCTCAGCGCAATCGTCGAACTGAACCGGGCGGAGCGCGATGCTGGCGACCTGGCCAGCGAACTGCAATTTCTTGCGGAGAATCTCGACGACCAGCGCGACTACGCTTTCATGCGCCCCTGAAGGAACGGGCCAGCCGGATTGGCTGGCCCGTTGCGTTCAATGCTCGCGAGGCGGCAGGTCGGCGGAGAAGATATCGTCTTCCAGGGTGTCGCCGGGGATCGCATGTTCCTCGGCGGCCCAGGCGCCGAGATCGATCAGCTTGCAGCGGTCGGAGCAGAAGGGGCGGTACTTGTTGTCGCTTTTCCATTCGACGGGCGCGCCGCAGGTCGGGCACTCCACGGTCAGGGGCTGGCTCATGCTCGGCCTCCTCGCAAGGTCAGGTAGAAGGCGTGCAGTCGTTCGACTTCACGCTGCAGGTGGGACAGGTCGCCGTCGTTGACCAGCACGTCGTCGGCGTGCTTCAAGCGCTCGTCGCGCCGGGCCTGGGCCTGGAGGATCGAGCGCACCTGCTCCTCGGAGACCTTGTCGCGAAGCATGGTGCGCTGTAGTTGCAGATGTTCCGGGGTATCCACCACCAGCACGCGCTGGGTCATCTGGCGCTGGCCGGACTCCACCAGCAGCGGCGAGACCAGGATGGCGTAGGGCGATTCGGCCCTGGCCAGGTACTGGACGATCTCCGCGCCGATCAGCGGGTGCAGCAATTGCTCCAGCCAGCGCCGTTCCTCCGGCGCCTGGAAGATCCGCTCGCGCAAGGCGGCGCGGTCGAGCTGGCCATCGGGCAGGAGGATGCCGTCGCCGAAGCGTTCGACGATCTTCGCCAGGGCCGGACGCCCCGGCTCCACCACCCAGCGGGCGGCATGGTCGGCGTCCACCAGGTGGACGCCGAGGGAAATGAAATGCTCGGCGGCTGCGCTCTTGCCGCTGCCGATACCGCCCGTGAGGCCTAGTATCCAGGGTTGGGTCATTTGAATCCGGCGAATTGCAGATAGGTCCGGGTTATTTGATCACCCCAGAGCAAAGCAATCCACCCGGCAATCGCCAGATAGGGACCGAAGGGGATCGGCGTGCCGCTTTCGGCGTTGCGCAGGCGCAGCATGATCACCCCGAGGATCGCCCCGACCAGCGACGACAGCAGGATGGTCAGCGGCAGGATCTGCCAGCCGCCCCAGGCACCGAGCATGGCCAGCAGCTTGAAGTCGCCGTAGCCCATGCCCTCCTTGCCGGTCACCAGCTTGAACAGCCAGAACACCGACCACAGGCTCAGGTAGCCGAACACCGCGCCGAACAGCGCATCGCCGAGGCTGGCGAAGAGGCCGAAATGGTTGGCGATCAGGCCCAGCCAGAGCAGCGGCAGCACCAGCACGTCCGGCAGCAGTTGGTGATCGGCATCGATCAGGCTCATCGCCAGCAGACCCCAGGTCAGCAGGAGCATCGCGCCCGCCTGCCAGGTGAAGCCGAAATGCCAGGCGACGTAGCCAGAAAGCAGCGCGGTGGCCAGTTCCACCAGGGGGTAGCGTTTGCCGATGGCGGCCTTGCAGGACGAGCATTTGCCGCCCAGCGCCAGGTAGCTGACCAGCGGGATGTTTTCCCAGGGGCGGATCTCGTGGCCGCAGCGCGGGCACGCCGAATTCGGCAGCACCAGGTTGTAGGTCGCCTGCTTGGGTTCCGGCTCCAGCCCGAGCGCTTCGCGGGCCTCGGCCTTCCAGTTGCGCTCCATCATCTTCGGCAGGCGATGCACGACGACGTTGAGGAAGCTGCCGACCAGCAGGCCAAGGAGGATGGCGCACAAGACAAAGGCCAGCGGATGGCTGGCCAGGTAGTCGAGGAGTTCCATCTTTACACAACGGAACCCAGTTGGAAGATCGGTAGATACATAGCGATGATCAGGCCGCCGACCAGTACGCCGAGCACGGCCATGATCATCGGCTCCATCAACGTTGTCAGGTTGTCGACGGCGTTATCGACTTCTTCCTCATAGAAACCGGCAACTTTTCCTAACATCTCATCTAGCGAACCTGATTCCTCGCCAATTGCAGCCATCTGGATAGCCATACTGGGGAAAACATTGGTGGTGCGCATGGAAAAGTTCAATTGCATGCCGCTGGACACGTCTTGTTTGATCTTGGTAACGGCATTCTTGAATACCACGTTGCCAGTTGCTCCGGAAACGGAGTCCAGAGCTTCTACCAGAGGCACTCCAGCCGCAAAGGTAGTGGATAGCGTTCGGGCGTAGCGGGCGATAGCTGATTTGTAAAGTATCCCGCCGATGATAGGTAGTTTCAGCAGGCCCCGATCTACTGAATCTCTCAGTTTTTGCGAGCGCCGATGAGCTTCCCTAAATGCAAAAGCTGCGGCAAAAAGACCAATAAGCACTATGAGCCACCACTCTTGAAGCATCTCGGAAAGATTGATGACCATTTGAGTAAAGGCCGGCAACTCGGCACCAAAATTTGCAAATACGGACTGGAACTGTGGGACCACTTTTATCAGAAGGATCGCCGATACCACAAGGGCCACTACAATTACTGCAATGGGATAAGTCATGGCTTTTTTAATTTTGGCTTTCAGGGATTCTGTCTTTTCTTTATAAGTTGCTACCCGATCCAATAATGTCTCCAAAGCACCGGACTGTTCGCCAGCATCGACCAGGTTGCAGTAGAGATCATCGAAGTAAATGGGTTTCTTTCGAAGTGAACTGGCTAAGCTGTTACCGGCGGCAACATCCTGCTTGATCTCATCGACTAGCTTGCGCATGTTTGGATTTTCGAATCCTTCGCCGATGATGTCAAAAGATTGCAGTAACGGTACGCCGGCACCCATCATGGTAGACATCTGCCGAGTGAACAGGGCGATGTCCATGGGCTTAATCTTCTTCCCTGCCCCAAACAGGGTGATACCTTTCTTGCGGACCTTTAGTGGGTTGATACCCTGTTTGCGCAGTTGAGCCTTCACCAGCATAGGGTTTTGCCCGGCCAACTCTCCTTTGACCTTGCTGCCTTTCTTATCAGTGCCTTCCCAGATGAAGACACTGGTCTTTAACGCTTTGTCCGCCATGGATTAGTCCTTGGTCACGCGGTTGACTTCCTCCAGGCTGGTGATCCCCTGCATGGCTTTCAGCAGGCCTGAGGTGCGCAGATCGTTGAAGCCTTCTTTGCGGGCTTGCTCGGCGATCTCGATGGAGTTGCCTTCCTCCATGATAATCCGCTGCAGGGCCGGGGTGTTTTTAACCACTTCATAAATACCGACACGGCCCTTGTAACCGTTCTTGCAATGGTCGCAGCCCACCGGCGAATAAAGCTTGAAGGTGCCGATCTTGTCTTCCGGGAAGCCCTCGTGAAGCAGGGTTTCCCTCGGCACCTCGTGTTCTTTCTTGCAGTGCGAGCAGAGTTTTCGCGCAAGGCGCTGGGCGATGATCAGATTCACCGAGGTCGCCAGGTTGAACGCTGGCACGCCCATGTTCAGCAGGCGGGTCAGGGTCTCGGCGGCGCTGTTGGTGTGCAGGGTGGACATCACCATATGCCCGGTCTGCGCCGCCTTGATGGCGATCTCGGCCGTCTCCAGGTCGCGAATCTCGCCGACCATGATCACGTCCGGGTCCTGGCGCAGGAAGGCGCGCAGCGCCTGGGAGAAGTCCATGCCCTGGCGCGGATTGACGTTGACCTGGTTGATGCCTTCCAGGTTGATCTCCACCGGGTCTTCGGCAGTGGAGATGTTGATGTCGGTGGTGTTGAGGATGTTCAGGCCGGTGTACAGGGAGACCGTCTTGCCCGAGCCGGTGGGCCCGGTGACCAGGATCATGCCCTGCGGCTGCTTGAGCGCAGCCAGGTAGAGTTCCTTCTGGTCCTCCTCGTAGCCCAGGGCGTCGATGCCCATCTGCGCGCTAGAGGAGTCGAGGATCCGCATCACGATCTTCTCGCCCCACAGGGTCGGCAGGGTGTTGACGCGGAAGTCGATGGACTTGGTCTTCGACACGCGCATCTTGATCCGCCCGTCCTGCGGCTTGCGCCGTTCGGAGATATCCAGGCCTGCCATCACCTTGAGTCGCGCGGAAATACGGCTGGCCAACTGGATCGGCGGCTTGGCTACTTCATGGAGCATGCCATCGGTACGGAAACGTACGCGGTAAATCTTTTCATAGGGCTCGAAATGCAGGTCGGAGGAGCCGCCTCTGATCGCATCCAACAACATTTTGTTGACGAAACGCACCACTGGGGCGTCGTCTGTCTCTGCACTGGAATCATCATCCTGGCTTGCGCCCGCACCGGAGCCGACATCCAGGCCTTCCAGATCCACGTCGTCCAGTCCTGCAAGGCTGTCAGTGGCATTTTCGAATAGTTTCTCGATGATGATGCCGAGCTTGTCATCCTCGACCAGGATGGCTTCAGTAGTCAGGCCTGTGCTGAACTGCACATCGTTAATCGCCTGGTGGTTGGCTGGATCGGAGATGCCGACGAACAGCTTGTTGCCGCGTCGCCACAACGGAACTACTCGATGCTGGCGCACCAGCTTCTCGCTGATTAGATCCTTGGGCAGACTGTCCCGCTCAAGGCTGTTCAGGTCGCAGTAGGCGATACCGAATTGATCCGCAGCCAGTTCGATCAAGGCCTGCCCTTTCACTAGCTTGCTCTGTACCAGATAGGTTACCAGCGACAACTTGTTGCGCTGGGCCTGCGATTGGGCCTGTTGGGCGGCCTTTTCATCGAGAAGTTCATGCAGGACGAGCTGGCGAGCCAAGCCGCTGAGTTGAATTGTGTCGTTCATTGGGAGTGGTCGCATAAGGCTAGATATGCTGCCTTATAACGCAGAAGAGGAGGGCTGCCAAACCGAGAAGGTCGGACTGCCGAAAAGCGTCACATATTGTCGGTTTGTGGGGCTGCCGCTGGAGGGGAGAGGCTGAACCGGCTTCGTAGCTATGGAGTTTTCAGGTTGGCATGCAAGATGCTTTATGATCGTCAGGCGTTAGGCCTGGATATATCAATGGAGAGATACATGAAAGCTCAGAAAGGCTTTACCTTGATCGAACTGATGATCGTGGTTGCGATCATCGGTATTCTTGCTGCCGTCGCTTTGCCGGCATATCAGGATTACACCATTCGTGCTCGCGTGACAGAGGGGGTTGGTCTGGCTGCCAGCGCCAAGACGCTTATTGGCGATAGCTCTGCCACTGCCGGTGAGCTAGCCGCTTCGGCAAGGGTCTGGAATGCTCAAGCCGGTAACGCCGGTGCTACCAGTAAGTATGTGACCTCTGTGCGAATTGCAGAGGCGACTGGTGAAATCACTGTTACTTTCAATGCCACAAACGTGGGTAATATTCCGGCTGACTCTACCCTGGTATTTACTCCCTATGTGCAGAATGCTGCCGGTGCCCCGACTCAATTGGGTGCCAGTTATGCTGCCGGTGTGACTGGCTCTATTGACTGGGGTTGTGCATCGGAATCCAATGCGGTTTCCAGTGGTCCCGACCGCAATATGCCTGCCCTGACTGCAGGTACCCTGCCGGCTCGTTTCGCTCCGAGCGAATGCCGCTAATAGGCTAATGCTGAAAAGAGCCCCTCCTAAGAGGGGCTTTTTTTATGTGGGAGAGTGGTTATAGTGCATTTCGCTGGAAGTCGTTGGAGAGCCTTTTCTATCCATCTACTCATTAGTCTGGCAATTTTTATCGTATTGCTGGCAATCATCTGTTTGTGGTGGTATCCCGGTGCTTTGTTCGAAATAGCAGGAGGATGGCAGGGGGTGCGCATCGTTGCCGCTGTCGACTTGGTTTTGGGGCCATTGTTGACTCTGGTTGTCTATGATATGAGAAAGCCAGTCATGGAGTTAGTGCGTGACTTGGGTGTCATTGCTCTATTTCAGTTTTCCTGCCTGTCGGCGGGAGTTTATGTTGTCTATCAGGCGAGGCCGCTTGCTCTTGTTCATGTGTTTGATACGTTTCATGTGTTGAATAGGGCGTCTTATCTGCAGGCTGGCCTTTCTTCTGAAGAGTTGATGAGGTTTAAAGTGTTTTCTCCTGAGTATTTTTATATCGACTTGCCTGCGGAGAAAACCGAGTTCCTTGAACTGCATGTAAAAGGAATGCTCGATGGACGACCGCTACAGACCCAATTGGAGCGCTACAAGACATTGCCGGTGGTGGCAGGGCAAGTTGAGCGGATAGTGGGGAGGAATGCTCACTCCGTTGGGCCAGGTTGTATTCGTCTGGATATTGAAAGCGCCTACGAAACGGGAACGATCTGTTTCGATAAAGCTCGCCGTTTTTTCTTTGACTTCCGCAAGAGTGATGCTGCGACTTGATTTGCTTGGCTGCAGGGTGGTAGTTTGCTCGCCGCCGCCGGATTAGCTCAGTCGGTAGAGCAGCTCATTCGTAATGAGAAGGTCGGGGGTTCGATTCCTCTATCCGGCACCAGTCGCATAAAAAGCCCCGCTTCGGCGGGGCTTTTTTCGCCTGCGATTCGTTCAGAGGGTGAGGCGCATGGACAGGTCGACGGCCCTGACATCCTTGGTCAGGGTGCCGATGGAGATGTAGTCGACGCCGGTCTCGGCGATGTTGCGCAGGGTGCCCTCGTTGATTCCGCCGGAAGCTTCCAGCTTGGCACGGCCGGCGGTGAGGGCGACGGCGGTGCGCATGTCGTCCAGGCTGAGTTCGTCGAGCATGACGATATCGGCGCCGGCCTCCAGCGCCTGGCGCAGTTCATCGAGGTTCTCCACTTCCACTTCCACCGGCTTGCCGGGTGCTATGCGCCGGGCTTCGGCGATTGCCCGATGGATACCGCCGCAGGCGGCGATGTGGTTTTCCTTGATCAGGAAGGCATCGTAGAGGCCGATGCGGTGGTTGTGGCAACCGCCGCAGGTGACCGCGTACTTCTGCGCGAGGCGCAGGCCGGGCAGGGTCTTGCGGGTGTCGAGCAGCTTCACCGTGGTGCCTGCGACCAGGTCGGCGTAGTGCTGGCTGCGGGTGGCGGTACCGGAAAGCAGCTGGAGGAAGTTCAGCGCGCTGCGCTCGCCGGTGAGCAGGGCGCGGGCCGGACCTTTTAGCTGGAACAGCATCTGGTTCGGCTCGACTCGCTGGCCGTCCTCCACCTGCCAGGTCACCAGCACTCGGGGATCGACCTGGCGGAAGACCTCGTCGACCCAGGCGCGGCCCGCGATCGTCGCGTGCTCGCGGGTAATCACCCGGGCCTCGGCCTCGCGCTGTGGATCGATCAACTGAGCGGTAAGGTCGCCGCCGCCGACGTCTTCCGCCAGGGCGGTGCGGACGTTGGCCTGGATTTCGCCTTGGAGGTCGGCAAGGGTGAGGTTAGGCATGGCGGGCTCCTGTACGAGATCGGGCGATTATACGGAGCGCGGCGGACGGCGTCTGTGCCTACCTGGGCGCCGGTCGGGACGGCCGCCATTCATCGGCCTTCGCTTGTGTGAAGAGAGTCATGTCTATAGGAAAACCCTCTATCTAGATTTGAAAGTATCTCTATAATGAATGTAGATACTTGTTTTTGACGCCTGGAAATTGACGTTACGGACGACGCCAATCGATCCTCTGTGCCCGATTTTTGCCATTCCATGCGCGGCCGCGAGGGTGGCAGGAGAGTCCCGATGCAGAACGATGCCAATGTGGTGCACCTGACCAGGGTCGCTTCCGAGCCGTCGCCGAACGCCGGAGCGGGGCGCCTGCCGGTCATCCTCGTGCAGGTGCGCGACAAGGCGGCGCTGCAGCTGAAACAGGCGTTGCAGGCGTTGTTCGACAACGCCGACGACACCCTCTTCGAAATGGCCGACCGAGCCACCAGCAACCTCGAACAGAACGCTTTCTTCGAAGCCATGCGCGACCTGCGCCTCAAGCGCAAGAGTATCGAGCGGGTCTACCTGCAGAAGGTCTTCGAGGAGTTCTCGGCGCTCAACCAGGTACAGTCCGGCAAATCCGTGCCGACCCTGGATACCGTGTCCTTCGATAGCCTCAGCCTGGTACAGAACGAGGAACTGGAGGAGTCCGTCGCGGTGGACGCGATGGTGGCGCGGGTGATGAGCCGCGATGCCTCCGCGCTGGCCCACCTGAGCACCCGCCTGAACACCCTGGTCGGCCGGAAGGTCGACGAGAAGAGCAATCCCCTCGCTCCGCGTCCGCTGACCTCGGCTTTCCTCGATGCCTGCCAGGGGCTCGGCGTCGAGATCAAGGTCAAGCTGATCATTCTCAAGCTGTTCGAGAAGTACGTCCTGGCCCATTGCGACCAGTTGTACGCCGAGGCCAACCAGATCCTGGTCGCTGCGGGCGTGCTGCCGGAACTCAAATCCGCGCTGCCGCGGCGTCAGCCCGCTGTCCGTCCCGAAGCGGTGCGCGATGCCGGGACCCTGCAGGCACAGGCTGCGCTGCTCGACGGCGGTCAGCAGGAAGTCTTCGGCGCGCTGCAGGAACTGCTGGCGCAGGTCCGCGACAATCCTTCCTTCTACCGTCGCGAAACGCCTGAGAATGCCGCGCCGATTTCCAGCAACGACCTGATGCGCCTGCTTTCCCACCTGCAACAGCACTTGCCGGGCCCTGGCGCCGCGGAGTTCGACGTCCGCGACGGGGTCGACCAACTGCTCCAGCGGGTCAGCCACAAGAGCGGCCGTTCTCGGGTGGTCGGCCAGGTGGACGATGACGTCATCAACCTGGTGTCGATGCTGTTCGAGTTCATTCTCGACGACCGCACCCTGCCTGATTCGCTGAAGGCCCTGATCGGTCGGATGCAGATCCCGATGCTCAAGGTGGCCCTGCTCGACAAGACCTTCTTCAGCCGCGGTAGCCATCCGGCGCGTCGCCTGCTCAACGAGATCGCATCCGCGTCGCTGGGCTGGGCCGAACACAATGATGCCCGGCGCGACAGCCTGTACCAGAAGATCGAACAGGTCGTGATGCGGCTGTTGAACGACTTCGTCGACGACCCGGCGATCTTCGCCGAGTTGCTGGAGGACTTCATTGCCTTCACCGGCGACGAGCGCCGCCGCAGCGAGCTCCTCGAGCAACGCACCCGCGACGCCGAGGAAGGCCGCGCCAAGGCCGAACTGGCTCGTCAGGACGTGGAGCAGGTGCTGAACCAGCGACTGCTCGGCAAGGTCCTGCCGGAGGTGGTGGTGCGCCTGCTGCGGGATGCCTGGAGCAAGGTGATGCTGCTGATCTGCCTCAAGCATGGCAAGGCTTCGGCCGAGTGGCGGGAGGCCCTGGATACCATGGACGAGCTGATCTGGAGCGTCGGCCCGCATGATGATCCGCTGTCCCGCCAACAGTTGCTGGAGCGCGTGCCAGGCCTGCTCAAGGCGCTGCGCGAGGGATTGGCCAGCGCAGCCTTCGATCCGTTTTCCACCGGAGAATTCTTCAGCCAGCTGGAAACCCTGCATGTCCAGGGCCTGCAGCGCGACAAGCGCGGCGAGGCGGCGGTCGCGGACAGCCCGCTGCTCGACGAAGCGACCCCGGGCACGGCCGCGGAAAAGCCCCGGGCGCCGGTCATGCTGCGGGTGGTCGAGGAAATTGTCCTGACCTCGCCGGACGCCGCCCCGGCGCCTGTCGAGAGCGAAGTGCGCCTGCCGGACAACGACGAGGCACTGCTGCGGGTCGATGCGCTGCGTGTCGGCAGTTGGGTGGAAATCCAGGAGGACGCCGAGCACAAGCTGCGCTGCAAGCTGGCGGCAGTGATCCGGCCCACCGGTCGCTACATCTTCGTCAATCGCACCGGGATGAAGGTCCTGGAAAAGACCCGCATGGGCCTGGCGGTGGAGTTTCGCCGGCAGGCGGTACGCCTGCTGGACGATGCCTTGCTGTTCGACCGGGCCCTGGAGTCGGTGATCGGCAACCTGCGGCGCCTCAAGGGCGCCTAGCCGCTTCTCGAGGACCCGGCGGATGCCGGGTCTTTTCGTTCTTGCGGGTAATACCTTTCCTCGACGCATGTCGAAGCGGCCGATCCAGAGCCCGCCTGATCGTCATTCCGGCGCCGCTGGATTAGAGTGGGGGCTCGTTCAGGAGCCCGTATGCATTTCGATTCCGTTACCGGCTGGGTCCGTGGCGTCCGCCACTGCCCTTCACCGAATTTCAACCTGCGTCCGCAAGGGGACGCGGTGTCGCTGCTGGTCATCCACAATATCAGCCTGCCGCCGGGACAGTTCGGCACCGGCAAGGTCCAGGCGTTCTTCCAGAATCGTCTGGACCCGAACGAACATCCCTATTTCGAGGAGATCCGCCACCTGACGGTTTCCGCGCATTTCCTCATCGAACGCGACGGCGCCATCACCCAGTTCGTCTCCTGTCACGACCGCGCCTGGCATGCCGGGGTTTCCTGCTTCGACGGTCGCGAGGCGTGCAACGACTTCTCCCTTGGCATCGAACTGGAGGGGACCGACACGGAACCGTACACGGACGCGCAGTACACTGCCCTGGCCGGGCTGACGCGGCTGTTGCGCGCGGCCTTCCCGGGGATCACCCCGGAACGCATCCAGGGCCACTGCGATATCGCCCCGGAGCGCAAGACCGATCCCGGCGAGGCTTTCGACTGGTCGCGCTACCGCGCCGGATTGACCGATTCCAAGGAGGAAACATGACGTTCCTGGTGTTGCTGCTGGCTCTTGCGCTGGAGAAGTTCTCCGGCTGGCGCCGGCGTATCCAGCGCGATGGCGCCTGGCTCGCCTGGCTGAGCCTGGTCGAGGACCTGCCCTCGGTGTCCCGCCGCTCCTGGCTGGGGCTGCTGCTCGCGGTAGTCCTGCCGTTGCTGCCGCTGGCCCTGCTGCTGACATTGCTGCAGCCGCTGGCCTATGGCTGGCTGAGTCTTCCGCTGCATCTTCTGGTGGTGGTCTACAGTCTCGGCCGCGGCGACGTCATGGCCGACCTCGGGCCGTTCCGCGACGCCTGGCGGCGCGAGGAGGCCCAGGCTGCCTTCCATGTCGCCGAACGCGATCTGGGGATCCTGGGCGGCAGCGAGAGCGACCTGATCGGCCGGGTGCACGGCCATCTGCTCTGGCAGGGCTACCAGAGCTTCTTCGCGGTGATCTTCTGGTATGCCTTGCTCGGCCCGGTGGCGGCCCTGGCCTATCGCCTGCTGGCACTGGCGCTGGAGCACGCCCGCCAGCCGGCGTTGCGCGAACAGGCGGCGCGCGTCCGGCATATCCTCGACTGGTTGCCGGTGCGTGCGCTGGTGCTGAGCTTCGCCCTGGTCGGCAACTTCCTCGCGGTTATCCGCGTGCTGCTGCACTGGCTGCTGGCCTGGGACATCTCGGCGGCCGCGCTGCTGGGCAAGGCCGGACGGGTCGCCAGCGATGTCGAAGCGGTCGAACTGGGTGCCGCCGGCGTCGCCAGCCTGGATGCGCTCTGGCAATTGCTGGTGCGTGCGGCCGTGCTCTGGTACGCCGTGTTCGCCTTCTGCGCGCTGTTCCTCTGAGCGTAGCGACGGGGAATCCGCTTGCGATTCCCCGTTAACCTTAAGTTACAGAACACCAGGCCGATATCGGGTACACAGGTGAACGTGTCCGCATGATTTCGAAAGGCCATTACCGAGCGGACTCCGTGCGTCAATGTCGCCACGCGGCGGCATCTCTCAGAACGATAAGAACAATCAGGAGACGTCTGGGTGAAGACCGTACTCTATCCCGCTATCGCGCTGATGAACCGGCTCAGCTTCGGCATGAAGTTCGGCCTGATCAGCGTGCTGTTCTTCCTGCCGCTGCTGATCACCAGCTTCTATCTGGTGCGCGATGCCTATCGCCAGTTCAGCGACACCCGGATCGAACTGCAGAGCTTGACGCTGCTGGGTAGCGGACTTCAGATCCGGCGTGGCCTGGAGTCCCTCAACGATCTGTTGCAGATCAATGCGGTCATCGGCCAGTCCGGCAAGGCCGGCGATCTGGAAGCGCGCATCGCGGACGTCCAGAAGGGGCTGCGCGGGCGGCTCGAGGCGCTGGCGCCGCTCAGCGAGGATGGTGCGGCGGTAGCCGAATTCGAGGCCCAGCGCGACCGGTTGCTCAACGGCTTGCAGGCCGTGGAGGCCGAAGGGTCCCTGCAGGGCAAGGGCGCACGGGCGGAGAAGCTGCTCGGTAGCGCACAGGTATTCATCAAGTTGCTCATCGCCCAGGCCGGGCTCAGCCAGGACAGCCAGCGCCAGGTGCGCCAGCTCAGCGAGCTGGTCGGCTCGATAACGCCGGAGGTGACGGCGGCCATCAGCAAGGGGCGCGCCATCGGCGCCTACTCCCTGGGCCAGGGTTTCCTCAATTCGTCCTCCAGCGCGCGGCTCGACGAACTGCTGCTGGAGTTCGAGAAACTGCATGGCGAGTACGGCCTGAAGCTGCAGGAGTCCCTGGCCGGCAGCCCACCGGCGCTCGAGGAGGCCGCCCAGGCCAGTCGCGAGACCCTGAAGAGCCTGGGGCAGTTGTTCGAGGACCGGGTGATCGTGGCCGAGACGCTGGATACCCCGTGGACGCAGTTCTACGATCAGGTCAGCGCGGCGATGGACAAGACCTACCAGCTCGACGACGCCGTTCTCGGCTATCTCGATACCCAGTTGCAAAAGCGCCTGCAACAGGTGCGCACGCAGATGCTGTTGCTAGTCGCCGCGCTGGCCGTGGTTTTCGCCGCGATCCTATACCTCTACGGCGGTTTCTACGTCTCCACCCGCGCCACCCTGAAGGATCTCGGGCGAATGATGGAGCGCGTCGCCGGCGGCGACATGACGGTCAGCTTCCAGGCCCGCAGCCGTGACGAACTGGGCGAGCTGGGACAATCGTTCAACGAGTCGGTGGCGAAGATCCACGACCTGATCGAGCGGGTCAGCCAGACCGTCGGCGAGGTCGAGCGGCAGACCCTGCGCGTCGAGTCGGTGTCGGCCGAAAGCAACCAGGCGGTAGCCGGGCAACGCAGCCAGATCGAGCAGGTGGCCACGGCGATGAACCAGATGGCCGCTACCGCCCAGGAAGTGGCACGCAGCGCGGCGATGGCGGTGAGCAGCGCGAACAGCGTGAACCAGGAAACCCTCAGCGGGCGCAGCCTGGTCGAGTCGCAGGTGGGTAGCATCCAGCGCCTGGCCGGCGAGATCGACCAGTCGGTGGCGGCGATCAATCGCCTGGCCAGTGACAGCGCCTCGATCAGCCAGGTGCTGGATGTGATCAAGGGCATCGCCGAACAGACCAACCTGCTGGCGCTCAATGCGGCGATCGAGGCCGCTCGTGCCGGGGAGCAGGGGCGCGGTTTCGCGGTGGTGGCCGACGAGGTGCGCACGCTGGCCAAGCGCACCCAGCAATCCACCGCCGAGATCGAACAGATGATCCTGCGCCTGCAGGGCGGCGTCGATGCGGCGGTGAAGGCGATGGGCAGCAGCCACCATACCGCCGATGGCACGGTCAACGAGTCGGCGCAGGTGCAGCAGGCACTGGAGAATATCCTCGGCGCGGTGGGCATGATCGTCGACCAGAACCAGCAGATCGCCGCCGCCGCCGAGCAACAGACCGCCGTGGCCCACGATATCGACCAGAACATCGTCGAGATCAACCAGGCCGGCGAGCGCACCGCGGAAGGCGCCAGCCAGACCGAACGGGCCAGCCGCGAACTGGGCGCCCAGGTGACCCAGCTGAAACGCCTGATCGGTGCGTTCCGGGTGTAGGCGCAAGGCCTGCGCGGGACGTTTTTCGTCCATCCGATTGAACGCTGGGCGGACGGGGACATCCCACTGTCATGCACATGGGGTAAAGGCTGAGCAGGTCAATCCGGCGGTGCGACAGGCGGAGGCGAAATCGCGGCATTTTTTTATTGATCTCGCGTCCCCTTGGTCCTAAAGTTCGCGCCCGAACGTCCATGCTGGAAACGATCCATCCGGCTCAAGTACTGACGACGAGAGATCGCCTTGTGGCAAGGCGACGTCCGCTGCTCAAGCGGCCAGGTCGTCGCGCGGGACACGCGCGCGACCTACCAGGATGAACAGGCGGTGGCTGCCGGCAGGCAGGTGATACTCGGCGACATGCCTTGGGAAGTAGGCGAACCAAAGTGGGGAAACGGATTAGACGTTCAGCTTCACCCCTACGAATCCATGTGTTTTGCCATTGGGAGTCCCAACCATGTCCATCAAGGTCGAGGATTATTTCGCCCCTGAAACCTTCCAGCGCATGAAGGCCTTCGCCGACAAGCAGGAAACCCCCTTCGTGGTCATCGACAAGCAAACCATCGCCGATGCCTACGACCAACTGACCGACTGCTTCCCCTTCGCCAGGATCTACTACGCGGTGAAGGCCAATCCCGCTACCGAAATCACCGAGCTGCTGCGCGACAAGGGTTCGAACTTCGATATCGCCTCGATCTACGAACTGGACAAGGTGATGAAGACCGGCGTCGGTCCGGAGCGCATCAGCTACGGCAACACCATCAAGAAATCCAAGGACATCCGCTACTTCTACGAGAAGGGCGTGCGCTTGTTCGCCACCGACTCCGAAGCCGACCTGCGCAACATCGCCAAGGCCGCTCCCGGCGCCAAGGTCTACGTGCGTATCCTCACCGAGGGCTCGACTACCGCAGACTGGCCGTTGTCGCGCAAGTTCGGCTGCCAGACCGACATGGCCATGGACCTGCTGATCCTGGCCCGCCAGCTGGGCCTGGAGCCCTACGGCATTTCCTTCCACGTCGGTTCGCAGCAGCGCGACATCTCGGTGTGGGACGCGGCGATCGCTAAGGTCAAGGTGATCTTCGAGCGCCTGAAGGAAGAAGACGGCATCGTCCTGAAGATGATCAACATGGGCGGCGGCTTCCCGGCCAACTACATCACCAAGACCAACGACCTGGAAACCTATGCGGAGGAGATCATCCGCTTCCTCAAGGAGGACTTCGGCGACGACCTGCCGGAAATCATCCTCGAGCCGGGCCGTTCGCTGATCGCCAATGCCGGCATCCTGGTCAGCGAAGTGGTGCTGGTCGCCCGCAAGTCGCGGACCGCCGTGGAGCGCTGGGTCTATGCCGACGTCGGCAAGTTCTCCGGACTGATCGAAACCATGGACGAGTCGATCAAGTTCCCGATCTGGACCGAGAAGCAGGGCGAGATGGAAGAGGTGGTGATCGCCGGCCCGACCTGCGACAGCGCCGACATCATGTACGAGCACTACAAGTATGGCCTCCCGCTGAACCTGGCGAGCGGCGACCGCCTTTACTGGCTGTCTACCGGCGCCTACACCACCAGCTACAGTGCGGTGGAGTTCAACGGCTTCCCGCCGCTGAAGGCGTTCTACCTCTAGCGCAGTCGCCTCTGTTACGAAGAGCCCCGCCTCGGCGGGGCTTTTTCATGTCGCTCTGGAAGCCTCGCGGCGCTCGTGCCAGCCTTGTTCGACAACCCATGACAAGGACGCCGACATGACAGGTAACGGTGTTTCCCTGGTGACCCTCGGGGTCGCCGATCTGGCCCGCTCCTCTCTCTACTACCAGGCGCTGGGCTGGCAGCCCTCTTCGGACGGCAACGAGCAGGTGGTATTTCTCAAGGGCCGCAACCTGGTCCTCGGCCTCTACGGACGCAGCGCCCTCGCCGAGGATGCGCAGGTGGAAGATCGTCCGACCGGCTTCGCGGCTATCACCCTGGCCTGCAACTGCGCCTCGCGGGACGAGGTGGACCGTCTGTTCTCCGCAGCTACGGCGGCCGGCGGGCAGGCGACCAAGATGCCGCAGGAAGTGTTCTGGGGTGGCTACTCCGGATATGTCGCCGACCCGGATGGACACCTTTGGGAAATTGCCTACAACCCGTTCTGGCCGTTCGACGAGCAGGGCAACCTGGTCTTGCCCTGAGGGCGCTACGGATGGAAAAACGCCCCGCTCGGCGGGGCGTTTTCTTTGGCGGCGGTCAGCCTTCGTTCGGCTGGCGGGACGGTGCGCGCGGCGTCGTTGGCGCGGGTCGTCCGGCCTGGGCGACCTGCTGCCCGGCGTCGGCCTTGTCCAGCGGCAGCTTGTCGAAGTCGCGCAAGCCATTGTGGGCATAGGGGTTGCCGATCCAGCGGACTTCATGCTGGAAGTCGTTGCTCACCAGGCTCTTGGTCGGATCGAAGAGGTCATAGTTGAGGCCGGCGAGGTCGGACCAGGTATGGATCAGGTCTTCGCTGCTGTAGCGTCGGTCGACCAGGGCCTGCAGGTCGCGTGGGTGGGTCTGCTGCCAGCTGGGCGAAGTCCAGACCAGGAAGGGCACGGTGTACATGCCGCGGGTCGGGTCGCCTTCGTTGCGGCCGAGGCGGTCGTGCGGGGCTTCGTCGAAGACTTCCTCGCCATGGTCCGAGAGGTAGACCAGGAAGCCGTTCGGATCGCTGTTGGCGAAGCCCTTGATCAGGCTGGAGACCACGTAGTCGTTGTACAGCACGGCGTTGTCGTAGCTGTTGTAGACCTCCACCTGGTCGTCGCTGAGGGCCGCCGGGGCGCCCTGGCGGTCGACGAAGCGAGCGTAGTCGGCGGGATAGCGGTACTTGTAGTTCATGTGGGTGCCGAGCAGATGGACCACGATGAACTTCTTCGGCGCCGGGTCGTCCAGCACCTTGGCGAAGGGCGCCAGCACCGCGCCGTCCAGCTGGCTGGCGTTCTGGCTGCGCTGGTTGTTCAGGTAGAACTGCGCATCGGTCTGCTGGGCGAAGGTCGTCAGCATGGTGTTGCGCTTGGTCATAGTCTGCTGGTTGGTGATCCAGAAGGTTTTGTAGCCGGCCTGCTTCATCAGGTTCATCAGCGACGGATCGGTGAGGAAGCGGTCGGGATGCTCCTGGTCAGCGAACGTTAGCACCTGCTGCAGCACCTCGATGGTATATGGCCGCGACGCCACCACGTTGTTGAATACCGTGAGGTTCCGGTTCGCGGCCTTCAGTGCGTCCAGCTGCGGGGTCGTTTCGCGTGGATAGCCGTAGAGGCTCATGTGCTTGCGCGACGTGGATTCGCCGATCACCAGGACCAGCGTGCGCGGCGTATCGCCATTGGCATCGACGAGGTTCTTCAGCGGCGGTAGGGCCGCGTTCTTTTGCAACAGCGCCTGCATGCTGCCCAGTTGCTGGCGGTATTGCTGGTAGCCGATCAGCAATTGCCAGGGCACCGCCGGTTCCATGCGCGCCTGGACCTTGTCCAGGGCTTCGTCGAAGGGCCGGCCCTGGCTGACCAGTTGCTTGTAGAACGGATAACCGATGGTCGCGACGATCAGCAGCACCGCCACCGGCAGGGCGCTGAAGCGCGGCAGGTAGACCGGGCGCAGGCGGCGCCAGAGGAGGATGGCGACCAGGCTGTAGAGCACCAGGCCGAGGGTCATCCAGGGGTTGAAGTACTGGCTGAAATATTCGCTGGCCTCGGCGGTGTTCGACTCGAACATCACGAAGATCACGCTTTGCGAAAATTCCTGGTGATAGATGCCGAAATAGCTCAGGCCGACCAGCGAGGCGGCCCACAGCACCAGCCCGATGACGGCGGCCAGCGGCTTGGTCCAGCGCGGGAACAGTAACACCGGCGCAAGCCAGATGGTGCTCAGCACCATGGCGTTGCGGAAACCGGAGAAACCGCTGTTGCCGGAGGTCAGCAGGAGCAGTTGGGTGATACCGGAGAAGAACCAGAAGAACAGGAACAGCCAGCCCAGGCCGGCCCAGTCGATGCGATTGCGCGTAACGCGTGGTGGGGTGGGGGACACGATAGCCTCGTTCGATGGATCGGAGGCGCGATCGTCGTTCGCCTCGATGAAACGGCGAGGGTAGGGAAAGGCTTGTCAAAAAAGTGTTATGTGGGCGTGAACAAAGGGTCGTGCGTTGTTCGTCAGGCGGGCAGTCGTGCGTGCCCGTGACGTTCGAGCGCCTGTTCCAGGGCCTCTCGATCGGTGTCGTCGCCCAACTGCGCCGCGCGTCGGTAGTAGGCCAGCGCCAGGCTGCGGAACGGTGGGTGGGCCGACTGCTCCAGGCCATGGCGGGCGCTGCGCAGGAAGTTCAGGTTGCCGCCTTCGAGGGCACGCCGGAGCCAGGTTTCGGCTTCGGCATGGCGGCCCGAGGCGCTGAGCATCGCGGCGTGGCTGAACTGGCCGCGAAAATCACCACCCTCGGCGGAGCGTCGATACCAGTGCGCAGCTTGCGCCAGGTCGCGAGCGACCACCAGGCCTTCTTCGTGGTAGCGCCCCACCAGGTTCATCGCTTTCGCGTGGCCCTGCTCGGCCGCTTGCCGATACAGCGCATAGGCGCGCGGCTGGTCCTGGGGCACCCCGCGGCCGGTAGCGTGAAGATTGGCCAGGTTGTAGCGGGCCCAGTCGAGGCCGGCCTGGGCGGCGATCCGATAGTGGACCGCTGCCGCGGCTGGATCCGCCGGGCCGCCCCAGCCATGTTCCAGGCAGCGAGCGAGCATATTGCGCGCCATTGCGTGGCCGTGCCCGGCGGCGATCGCGAACCAGGTCCGCGCCAGGGGCGGGTCGCGCTGGATGCCTTGGCCGTCCAGAAGGATCTGTCCGAGCAGGGCCTGGGCTTCCGTCAGGCCCTCGCGCGCAGCGCCGAGGATGGCCTGGGCAACCTCGCCCGGGGTACCGGCCAGTTGTGCGGCGAAACCTTCGGCGTCCAGTGCGTCGTGACGGAGCAGCAGGTGGCGCATGTTCAGAGTTCCGACCAGCGCCGCAGGAGATTGTGGTAGGTGCCGGTTAGGCGGATCAGCGAGGGATGGTCGGGCACGTCGTGGGTGAGTCGCTGGATCGACTGGTCCATTTCGAATAGCAGGGTGCGCTGACTGTCTTCGCGGACCAGGCTCTGGGTCCAGAAGAACGAGGCGTAGCGCGCGCCGCGGGTGACCGGATTGACCTTGTGCAGGCTGGTGCCGGGATAGAGCACCAGATCGCCGGCGGGCAGCTTCACCTGTTGCAGGCCGTAGGTGTCCTGGATCACCAGTTCGCCGCCGTCATAGTCCTCCGGGTCGCTGAAGAAGAGGGTCGAGGACAGGTCGGTACGGACCCGCTCGCGGCCGCCATGGACGTCGCGCACGGCGTTGTCGATGTGGAAGTCGAACGAGCCCCCGCCGGTATAGCAGTTGAACAGCGGCGGGAAGACCTTGAGCGGCAGGGCGGCGGACATGAACAGGGGATGGTTCCACAGGCGCTGCAGCATGGCTTCGCCGATCTCCCGGGCCAGCGGGTGGTCCTGCGGCAGTTGCAGGTTGTGCTTGGCCTTGGCCGATTGGTAGCCGGCGGTCGCCTTGCCGTCGGCCCATTCCGCCTGCTCCAGGGCTGCGCGGATCCGGGAGACTTCCTCGGCGGTGAAGATGGCGGGAATATGCAGCAACATGGCGCTGTCCATGAAGGCGAAATGATTGCCAATGATATTGATTTGCATTGGACATGTAAAACCGCCAGAGGTTGTAGACGAGCGAGATGGGAAAAAATGTAATGAGAAAATTGTAAAGAATGTAAATTCCTGTCGAATGCGAATCCGTAATAATTGATAACAATTCTGATCTGCAATAAATTCCGCGACCTTCACAGCTCCCGGGGAGGGGTTTCGAATGTCGCGTCAGTCCACGGATACCGCCGTTTCTTCGCAACGTCTGCTGGCTTCTGCCATCGGTGTCGCCATCACCGCCATCGCCGCACCGCAGGCAGCCCACGCCGACGAGGCCGGGCAGAAAAAGACCGACAAGGACCGCGTACTGTCGCTGGATGCGGCCACCATCGTCGGCGAGCAGCAGGACGAAACCACCTATAACGTCGACCGCTCGGCGTCGAAGAAGTACACCGCGCCGCTGCTGGATACGCCGAAGACCGTCACCGTGATCCCGCAACAGGTGATCAAGGACACTGGCGCCCTGACCCTGGCCGACGCACTGCGCACCACCCCGGGTATCACCTTCGGCGCGGGCGAGGGCGGCAACCCCGCAGGCGACCGGCCATTCATCCGTGGCTTCAACGCCGAGAGCGATACGTTCCTCGACGGTATGCGCGACGTCGCCTCGCAAACCCGCGAGGTGTTCAACGTCGAGCAGATCGAGGTCAGCAAGGGCCCGGGCTCGGCCTACACCGGCGCCGGCTCCACCGGTGGCAGCCTGAACCTGATCAGCAAGACCGCCAAGCAGGACAACTTCACCGACGCCGGCTTCACCTGGGGCTCAGACCAGACCCGCCGCACTACTCTCGACGTGAACCGGATGATTGGCGACAACGCCGCCTTCCGCCTCAACCTGATGAAGCACGATGCCCACGTCGCAGGGCGCGACGAAGTCAGCGTCAGCCGCTGGGGCGTGGCTCCGACCGTTACCTTCGGCTTCGACACGCCGACCCGCGCCACCCTGTCCTATTACCATCTCAGCACCGATGACATGCCGGACTACGGCCTGCCGCTGACCAACGTCAACCGCAGCAAAGCCAATCCGAGCAAGCCGGCCTCGGTGGATCGCGATAACTTCTATGGCCTGAAGGACCGCGACTACCGCAAGAGCACCACCGACAGCGGCACCTTCCGCATCGAGCATGACCTGAACGACAACCTGACCCTGTCGAATAGCACCCGCCTGGTGCGCACGACGCTCGACTACATCGTCAGCAACCCCGACGACAGCCGTGGCAACGTTGCCAACGGCTACGTCTACCGTTCGGCGAAAAGCCGCAATTCGACCTCGAAGGGCTGGGTCAACCAGACCGACCTGAAGGCCAACTTCGAAACCGGCTTCATCAAGCACACCCTGGTGACCGGCCTGGAGTTCAGCTACGAGGACGTGCACAACCGTCCGTACGCCATTACTTCCGGTGGCGGCGCCGGCAACACCTGCAATGCACGATTGCTCGCTAGTGGCGACTGCACCAGCCTGAATCGCCCGACTCCGGGCGACAACTGGACCGGCAGCATCACCGACGGCCTGGCCTATACCGATACCGACACCAAGACCAGCGCGGCTTATGTGTTCGATACCCTGAAGCTAAGCGAACAATGGGAGCTGAATCTCGGCCTGCGCTACGACGACTTCGATACCAAGTCCAGCGGCTACCAGACGGCTGGCCGCAACGGTCCCGCCGGCTACTTCAAGCGCGAGAACAACAGCCACTTCTGGAACTACCAGACCGGTCTGGTCTACAAACCGGCGCCCAACGGCAGCATCTACCTGGCCTGGTCGACCTCGAGCAACCCCACCGGCGAGACCGGCGGCGAGGGCCAGGCGGACATCAGCGTAGGCAACAACGGGTTGGATCCGGAGCGTAACCGCAACCTCGAACTGGGTACCAAGTGGGCCTTCTTCGACGATGCTCTGTCGCTGAACGCCGCGCTTTTCCGCACCGACAAGACCAATGCCCGGGTCGCTTCGCCGGATGTTTCCACTCTTCAGGTACTGGACGGCGAGCAGCGGGTGCAGGGCGTCGAGCTGGGCTTCAATGGCAAGCTGACCGAGAAGTGGAAGGTCTTCGGCGGCTACACCTACCTCGACAGCGAAATCCGCAAGTCGACGGTGAAGAGCGACGAAGGCAACAAGATGCCGCAGACCGCGCAGAACAACTTCACTCTGTGGACCACCTACGATCTGTTGCAGAACTTCACTATCGGCGGTGGTACCACCTATGTGGACAAGCAGTACGGCAACACTGCGAACTCTACCTATATCCCGTCCTACTGGCGCTATGACGCCATGGCCAGCTACAAGGTGAGCAAGAACGTCGACCTGCAACTGAACGTGCAGAACCTGACCGACAAGCGCTACTTCGACCAGGTCTACAGCACGCACATGGCCCACGTTGCTCCGGGCCGCACGGCATTGCTCGGGGTGAACTTCCACTTCTGACTGCCGCTCTCGCTCCCCACGAAAGCCCCATTCCCCCTGCGGGATGGGGCTTTCCCGCATTCAGGTGGGTAAATAGAGCGTAAAGAACGTTAATTCGGCTTTATCGCAACTGATTATCAAATAGAATTGCCCGCCGACGTCCTCGTGTCGTCTGGCCGGCGCTTGGCGTCGGCGTAGTCCCGTTGTTGCCGCGCGGCGGCCGTGAAGGTGATCCTGTGAAGAAAGTCTGGTTCCAGTTGCATTGGTTCTTCGGCATCAGCGCCGGCCTGGTGCTGGCGCTGATGGGCGTCACCGGAGCGACCCTGTCGTTCCAGGACGAACTGATGCGCGCGCTCAACCCTGACGTGCTGGTGGTGCAGAAGCGCCCCGAGGGCGTGCTGCCGTTGGACGAACTGGTGCGCCGTATCGAAGGCGCCGAGCCGGGGCGGAAAGTGGCCTTCGTCTGGGTCGAGATGGACAGCGACAAGGCCGGGCGGATCTTCTACACCCCGCCGCCGGGACAGCGCCGCGGCGAGTCGCGCTGGATCGATCCCTACACCGGGGCTTTCGTCGGCGAGCCGCGCGGGGAGGGTTTCTTCAACCTGATGATGCAACTGCACCGTTTCCTCGCCATGGGCGAGTACGGCAAGCAGGTCACCGCCGCCTGCACCCTGATCCTGATCTTCTTCTGCCTGTCCGGTCTCTACCTGCGCTGGCCGCGCAAGGTTTTCGACTGGCGCGCCTGGCTGACCCTCGACTGGTCGCGCAAGGGGCGCAGTTTCAACTGGGACCTGCATGCCGTGGCCGGCACCTGGTGCCTGGCGCTCTACCTGCTGGCTGCGCTGACCGGCCTGTACTGGTCCTACGAGTGGTACCGCAACGGCCTGTTCAAACTGCTCGACGACGCGCCCGCCGGCCAGCAGGCGCAGCGCGGCAAGCCGGGCGGACGTGGCGAGCGCCCGGCCGATGCGGCTCCGCTGGTGGTCGACTACGCGGCGGTATGGAACAGCATCCGCCAGGCCGGCGGCGACCGCTTGCAGGCCTACAACCTGCGCCTGCCACCGGCGGGCGGCCAGCCGGCGACAGTGTTCTATCGCCTGACCGACGCGCCGCACGAGCGTGCCTTCAACACCCTGACCCTGGACCCGGCCAACGGCCAGGTGAAAAGCGACCAGCGCTATAGCGACCGTTCTTTCGGCAGCCAGTTGCTGGCCAGCGTCTATGCATTGCACGTAGGCAGCTATTTCGGCATGGCCGGACGCATCCTGATGATGCTCGCCAGCCTGGCGATGCCGCTGTTCTTCATCACCGGCTGGCTGCTCTACCTCGACCGCCGGCGCAAGAAACGCGCGGTACGGGCGAGCCGCGCCGACCTGGGCGGCAGCGCCGGCGCCAGCGGCGAGCCCTGGTTGATCGGCTACGCCAGCCAGAGCGGTTTTGCCGAGCAACTGGCTTGGCAGAGCGCCGGCCAGTTGCAGGCGGCCGGGTTGCCGGTGCGGGTCGAATCGCTGGCGCGCCTGGATGCCGGGCAACTCGCCGAGGCGCGCAAGGCGCTGTTCGTGGTCAGCACCTTCGGCGACGGTGAGGCGCCGGACAGCGCCCGCGGCTTCGAACGCAAGGTGCTTGGCCAGGCCGCCAGCCTCGATGGCCTGAGCTACGCCCTGCTGGCCTTGGGAGATCGCCAGTACGAGCAGTTCTGCGGCTTCGCCCGGCGCATGCAGGGCTGGTTGCAGGGGCAGGGCGCGCGGAGCCTGTTCGCCCCAGTGGAGGTCGATGATGGCGACGCCGCGGCCCTGCGCCAATGGCAGGAAAGCCTGGCCGAGGTGACCGGCGGTGCCGCCCCGGCGGCCTGGGAAGCGCCGGCTTTCGAGGTCTGGTCGCTAGCGCGGCGGGAGTGCCTGAACCCTGGCAGCCAGGGCGAGTCGACCTGGCTGCTGGACCTGCGTGCGCCGGCCGACAGCGCCATCCAATGGCGCGCCGGCGATCTGCTGGAGATCGTTCCGCACCAGGCGCCCGCGCGCATCCGCGAATGGCTGCAGCGGCATCACCTGGACGGCCAGGCGCGGGTGGCGGTCGAGGGCGTCGAGCAGAGCCTGGAGCAGGCCCTGGCCGGGCGCCTGCTGCCGGATTCTTTCGAACACCTGGTCGGCTTGCACCCGCAGGCGCTGCTGGATGCGCTGATTCCGCTTTCCGTGCGCCAGTACTCCATCGCGTCGCTGCAGAGCGATGGCGACCTGCAACTGATCGTACGCCAGGAGCAGCATGCCGACGGCAGCCTGGGCATCTGCTCCGGCTGGCTCACCGAGTACCTGCCGCTCGGCGCCGCGCTGACCCTGCGCCTGCGCCGCAACGCGGGTTTCCACCTGCCGGAGGATGACGTGCCGCTGATTCTCATCGGCAACGGCACCGGGCTCGCCGGCCTGCGCAGCCTGTTGCGCGCCAGCATTGCCGCCGGGCGCAAGCGCAACTGGCTGCTGTTCGGCGAACGCAATTTCGCCCACGACTACTACTGTCGTGCGGAGTTGGAGCAGGCCCTGGCCAGGGGCGAGCTGCAACGCCTGGACCTGGCCTTCTCCCGCGACCAGGCGGAGAAGATCTATGTCCAGGACCGCCTGCATGAAGCGGCGGATGAACTGCGGCGCTGGATCGACGAGGGCGCGGCCTTGTACGTCTGCGGCAGCCTGCAGGGCATGGCCGGTGGTGTCGACCGGGTGCTGCGCGAAGTGCTCGGTGAGGAGGCCTTGCAACGCCTGGCCGACGAAGGACGTTACCGGCGCGACGTGTACTGAACGGATGAATGAAAAAGGCTCCCAAGGGAGCCTTTTCGTTGCCAGTTGCTGGGACTGCCGGGCTTTCCGTGGCGTAGGGCGAATAGCCGCAGAGCGGTTATCCGCCATTTCGGCGGGGTATCGGCGGATGACGCCGTTGGCGTCATGCGCCCTACGGAGCTATCGGACTTCGCGCTGTCCGTGGCGTACGTCGAACAACCGCAGAGCGGTTATCCGCCATTTCGGCGGGGTATCGGCGGATGACGCCGTTGGTGTCATACGCCCCACGGAGCTATCGGGGCCTTGCGTCGCCGGGCCTCAGATCCACAGGATGAAAGCCAGTACCAGGGCGAAGAAGCCCCATTTCTGCAGGTAGTAGAGCTTGCGGTTGCGCTTCTTCAAACGTTTGCCCTGCAGGCGGATCTTGTAGAGGCTGTCGAAGATCCGATTGAGTCCGCCGGTCCGGTCGCCTGCGTTGTTCGGGGCGGCCGCGGCAGCCATCACGTTGCGGCTGAACCAGCGGTTGAAGGCGGTGGCCCAGCCCTGGGTCAGCGGCCGCTCGATGTCGCAGAAGAGAATGATGCGGTTGTGTTCGGTGGCGTTTTCCGCGTAGTGGATGAAGGTTTCATCGAACACCACCGCCTCGCCGTCGCGCCAGTGGTAGCGCTCGCCGTCCACCTCGATGAAGCAGGCCGGGTCGTTGGGAGTGAACAGTCCCAGGTGGAAGCGCAGCGAGCCGGCGTAGGGATCGCGGTGTCGCACCAGCTTCGAGCCCGGCGGCAGTTCGGCGAACATCGCCGCCTTGACCGAGGGAATCTGCCGCAACAGGGCGGTGGTCTGCGGGCAGAGTTGTCCGGCGGAGGGATGGGCCTCGTCGTACCATTTCAGGTAGAAGCGCTTCCAGCCGCTCTTGAAGAACGAGTTGAAACCGATATCGTCGTACTGTTCGGAACGCTTGATGTTGCCGGCGCCGTGCAGGTGCAGCGCCTCGCTGCGGATGGCCTGCCAGTTGTCGACCAGAACCTGCAGTTCGGGGAAGGTCTGCGGTGCCAGGTAGGGGCGGTTCGCTACCTTCGAGAACAGGTACATCAGGCAGTTGATCGGAGCGAGGAAGCTGGAGTGGTCGCTCAATTGGCGCGACAGCTTGTGGCGTACCCGGCCGCGAAAATGGACATAGAGGATGCTCAGCGCATAGGCCGCCAGGATGAGAACTTTCATGAATGCAAGGTCGTCGGTGCAAAAGAGGAGAATTTACTCCTGTTCTCAGTGCCTGAGTATGCTACCTGACGCTAATTCGCCAGCACTGCGCTCATTTTTCTGTAATCCTGGCCTCGAAAGGAACGCACAATGAACGACACCGGCCGGCGTATCCTGCTCAACTGCGACATGGGCGAAAGCTTTGGCGCCTGGCGCATGGGCGACGATGTCCACAGCATGCCGCTGGTTGACCAGGCCAACCTGGCTTGCGGCTTCCACGCTGGCGACCCGCTCACCATGCGGCGCGCGGTGGAGCTGGCGGTACGCCATGGCGTGAGCATCGGCGCGCACCCGGCCTATCCCGACCTGAGCGGCTTCGGCCGGCGCTCGCTGGCCTGCTCTGCCGAAGAGGTGCATGCCATGGTGCTGTACCAGATCGGTGCGCTGGACGCTTTCTGCCGTTCCCTCGGTGCCCAGGTGGCCTATGTCAAGCCGCATGGCGCGCTGTACAACGACCTGGTCGGCGACGATGAGCTGCTGCGCGCCGTGCTCGACGCCTGCGCCGCCTATCGCAAGGACCTGCCGCTGATGGTGCTGGCCCTGGCCGACAACGGCCGCGAGCTGGAACTGGCCGACGAGGCCGACGTGCCGCTGCTGTTCGAGGCCTTCGCCGATCGCGCCTACCTGCCGGACGGCCGGCTGGCGCCGCGGCGGCTTGGCGGCGCGGTGCATCACGATCCGCAGCGGATCATCGAACAGGCCCTGGCCATCGCCCGCGGCGAAGCCTTCCCCGACTACGACGGCAACCCGCTGCGCCTGACCGCCGACAGTCTTTGCGTGCATGGCGACAACCCGCAGTCGCTGGCGGTCCTCCGGCGCCTGCGCGCGGCCCTGGACAGCCTGTGATCCGCATCGAACCCGCTGGTGCCGAAGCCCTGCTGCTGACGCTCGCCGAAGAGCCCGAAGTGGACCTGTCTGTGCGCCTGGCCGAGCTGGCCAGACGTCTGCGCGAGGGGCTTGGCGAAGGCGTCAGGGATCTGGTGCCGGGCTGGACCACCCTGATGCTGCATTACGACCCCTACCGCATCGCCCCGCAGGTACTGGAAGAACGCCTGGGTCCGCTGCTGGCGGAGTGGCACGCCTGGCGCCCCGCCGAGGATGCCGGGCGCCTGCACGAGATTCCCGTCTGGTACGCCGGCGAGGACCTCGCGACGGTAGCGGTTGCCTGCGGATTGACTGGCGAAGGGGTGATCGAACTGCACAGCGCGGCCGAATACCGGGTCGGCGCGATCGGTTTCGCTCCGGGATTCGCCTACCTCGGCGGCCTCGATCCGCGCCTGGTCCTGCCGCGGCGGGCCACCCCGCGGGCGCGTGTACCGGCCGGCAGCCTGGCCATTGCCGAGGCGCAGACGGCGATCTATCCGCAGGCCTCGCCCGGCGGCTGGCACCTGCTGGGACGCAGCCCGTGGCGTCCGTTCGATCCGGCCGCGATTCCTCCGTGCCCACTGGCGCTGGGCGACCGGGTGCGCTTCGTCGCCATCGGGCGCGAGGCTTTCCTCGACCTGGGCGGGCGCGAATGAATGGTTTGTGGGTCGTCAAGGCGGGTCCGCAGAGCCTGCTGCAGGACGACGGCCGGCGCGGCTGGCAGCACCTCGGCGTATCCCCGGGCGGCCCTCTGGACCGCCAGGCGGCAGCCTGGGCCAATCGTCTGCTCGGTAATCCCTGGGGGACGCCATTGCTGGAAATCGCTTTCGGCGGCTTGGCGCTGGAGTGCAGGGTGGAGGCGACCTGGCTGGCGCTGACCGGAGCGCGCCTGGCGCTGACGGTGGACGGTCGCGAATGCCTGCCCTGGAGTCGCTTCCGGGTCCGCCGCGGGCAACGCATCGAACTGGGCTTCGCCGAGGCCGGGCAGCGTGCCTACCTGGCCTGCGCCGGCGGTTTCCGGGCGAGGCCGGTACTGGGCAGCGTCGCCTGCCAGGTTCGCGACGGGCTCGGCGGTTTACAGGGCGATGGCCGGATCCTGGCGGAGGGCGATTGCCTGCCGTGTGCCGAAGCGGGAGCGGCGTGTCCGTGGGATGCCAGCGTGCCCTGGCGTTTCCAGCCGGACTACCGGCAGCAGCGGCCCTTGCGCGTGCTGCTCGGCGGCGATGCGGCGGCCTTCGACGCAGCCAGCCGGCGAGCCTTCTTCGCCAGCGCCTGGCGAATCAGCCCGCGGTCCGATCGCATGGGCGTCCGCCTGGCCGGCAAGCCACTGCGCGGGGCGCCGCGCGCCTGGTCGCAGGGCGTGGTGGAGGGCGCTATCCAGGTTCCGCCCGATGGCCAACCCATCGTGCTGATGGCCGACCGCCAGAGCATGGGCGGCTATCCGCTGCTGGGCTTCGTCCATCCACTGGACCTCTCGCGCCTGGCGCAAAGCCCCGCGCATAGCGAGGTAACCTTCGTCGAGAGCGACCTGGCGACGCAGCAGGCCGATCTGCTGCGCTTCTACCGCTTCTTCCGCGGCTGAGCGCTCAGCCGGCCAGGTGGCCGAGCGGCAGCGGCGAGGGCGCCTTGACCGTCTTGATCGCGAAGTTGCTGCGAATGTCGCTGACCCCGGGCAGGCGCAGCAGGGTTTCGCTGAGCAGGCGTTCGTAGGCGCGCAGGTCGGGGACCACCACTTGCAGGAGGAAGTCCGACTCGCCGGAGACGAGGTGCACCGAGATCACCTCCGGGAGGTCGACCACCGCACGGTGGAAGGCCTCGGCCTGCTCCTGGCGGTGGCGTTCCACCTTGATCCCGACGAACACCGTGAGGCCGAGGCCGACCTCGTCGCGGTCGATGCTGGCCTGGTAGCCGCGAATCACCCCGGCCTCTTCCAGCAGGCGCACGCGGCGCAGGCAGGGGGACGGGGAGAGGCCGATCTCCTCGGCCAGTTGGACGTTGCTCAGGCGGCCGTCGCGCTGGAGGGCGGCGAGGATGCGGTGGTCATAGGCGTCGAGTTTCATCTTGGCATATCCGGATGGATAGTCTCCAGAGAGTAGAATTTACTGCCAAATAGAATGGATAGGCTGGTGGAAAACGCAAGCACCTGCCCTGCCTTGCGGGCATAGAATCGTTATCCGGGTCACCTTCCTGGAGCCGATACGATGGACACGAGCGCTTTCCTGATTGCCCTGGCGGTGGTTTACCTGGTCCCCGGACCAGACATGCTCCTGCTGTTCCAGACCGGCGCCCGCCAGGGCCGTCGCGCGGCGCTGGTCACCGCCCTCGGCCTGGCGCTGGCTCGGGCCTGCCATGTGCTGATGGCCGCGACCGGGCTGGCGCTGCTGTTCCGTACCGCTCCCTGGACCTTCGACCTGGTGCGCTTGCTCGGCGCCGCCTACCTCGCCTGGCTTGGCCTGCAGATGCTGCGCGGTGGCGGACTGGCCTTGCCGACCAGTGACGTGGGCTCCGCGCCGGTGGTCCCTCACGCCGACCGCCGGGCCTTGCTGCGCGGACTCCTGACCAACCTGCTGAACCCCAAGGCCCTGCTGTTCTGTTCGGTGCTGCTGCCGCAGTTCGTCAGCCCCGGGGCCGGTTCGCTGGCCGTCCAGTTCGCCGCGCTCGGTACGGTCCTGGTTCTGGTTGGCCTGGCCTTCGACTGCGCCTATGCGCTGGCCGGTGGCCGCCTGGGCCGCTGGCTGGCGTCCCGGCCGCGGGCACAGCGCCTGCAGCAGTGGGGCTTCGGTGGGTTGTTGATAGGGTTCGGGGTAAGGCTGGCGCTGCTGCGCCAGCTCTGAAGGGCTGCGGGGCGGCGAGCGCCCCGTGGCGCTCAGCCGAGGAATTGCTCGGCGTGGTGGCAGGCCACCTGGCGCTGGTCGAGCAGGCGCAGCTCGGGCACCTCGCTGCGGCAGCGCTCGGTGGCGTAGGGGCAGCGCTTGTGGAAGGCGCAACCCTCCGGCGGGTGCAGCGGGTTCGGCAGTTCGCCCTGGATGCGGATCTTCGGCTTCGTCGGGTCCGGGTGGATCGCCGGGGTCGCCGAGAGCAGCGCGCGGGTATAGGGATGCAGCGGGTTCTCGTAGAGCTTGTCCGCCGGCCCCATCTCCGCCGGTCGGCCGAGGTACATCACCAGGACGTCGTCGGCGACGTGGCGGACCACCGCCAGGTTGTGCGAGATGAACACGTAGGCGGTGCGGAACTGCTGCTGCAGGTCCATGAACAGGTTCAGTACCTGGGCCTGGATCGACACGTCGAGGGCCGAGGTCGGCTCGTCCGCCACCAGCACCTTGGGTTGCAGCATCATCGCCCGGGCCAGGGCGATGCGCTGGCGCTGGCCGCCGGAGAACATGTGCGGGTAGCGCTGGTAGTGCTCCGGCCGCAGGCCGACCTGGCGCATCATCTGCTGGACCTTTTCGCGGCGTTCCTCGCGCGAGAGCGCGGTGTTGATCAGCAGCGGCTCGGCCAACTGGTCGCCGATCTTCTGTCGCGGATTGAGCGAGGCGTAGGGGTTCTGGAAGACCATCTGCACGTCGCGGCGCAACTGCCGGCGCTGGTCCTTGCTGGCGCCCTTGACCTCCTGCCCGGCGATTTTCAGCGAGCCGGAGGTGGGTTCCTCGATCAGGGTCAGGGCGCGCGCCAGGGTCGACTTGCCGCAGCCGGACTCGCCGACCACGGCGAGGGTCTTGCCGGCTTCCAGTTCGAACGATACGCCGTTCAGCGCGCGCACCTGGGCATGGCCCTTGAACAGGCCGCGGGAGACTTCGTAGTGACGGGTCAGATCACGGGCGGTCAGAACGGTTTCCATCAGGCCACCTCGTTCAGCAGGTTCAACGGATAGAAGCAGCGCACCGCGCCGCGCTCGTGCGCTTCCAGGGCCGGCCGCTCCTGGCGGCAATGCTCCTGGGCATAGGGACAGCGTGGCGACAGCAGGCAACCGCGCGGGCGGTCGTAGCGCCCCGGAACGATGCCGGGCAGGGTGGCCAGGCGGGCTTCGCCGGCACAGTGCTCGGGGATCGCCTTGATCAGCGCCTCGGTGTAGGGATGGGTCGGGCGGTCGAACAGCGCCGGCACGCCGCCGATCTCCACCGCTTCGCCGGCGTACATCACGCAGACGCGCTGGGCGGTCTCGGCGACCACGGCGAGATCGTGGGTGATCAGGATCAGCGCCATGTCCTGGTCGCGCTGCAGGTTCAGCAGCAGCTCCATGATCTGCGCCTGGATGGTCACGTCGAGGGCGGTGGTCGGCTCGTCGGCGATCAGCAGCTTGGGCTCGGCAGCGATGGCCATGGCGATCGCCACGCGCTGGCTCATGCCGCCGGAGAGCTGGTGCGGGTAGGCGTCGAGACGGCTGGCGGCGGCCGGGATCTCGACCCGTTCGAGCAGTTCCAGGGCGCGCTGGCGCAGGGCCTTGCCGCGCAGGCCGAGATGCAGGCGGAGGACTTCCTCGATCTGGTAGCCGACGGTGTAGCTGGGGTTGAGGGCGGTCATCGGGTCCTGGAAGACCATCGCCATGTCCTTGCCGACGATGCGCCGGCGCTGGCGGCCCTTGAGGGTGAGCATGTCGTGGCCGTCGAAGCGCAGGTGATCGGCGGACACCCAGCCGGGGGCGTCGATCAGGCCCATCAGGGCCATCATGGTCACCGACTTGCCGGAGCCGGACTCGCCGACGATGGCCAGCACCTCGCCCTTGTCGACGCTCAGGTCGAGGCCGTCGACCACGGGCACGGCGGTGGTGTCGCCGAAGCGCACGCTGAGGTTCTTGATATCGAGGAGGCTCATGCGGCGGTCTCCTGTGGCGCGGATACGGATGCGCTGTTCATGGTTGTGCTCCTCATGCCGCGTTCTTCAGTTTCGGATCGAGGGCGTCGCGCAGGCCGTCGCCCATCAGGTTGATCGCCAGTACGCTGAGCAAGATGGTCAGGCCGGGCAGGCTGACCACCCACCAGGCGCGCTCGATGTAGTCGCGGGCGGAGGCGAGCATGGTGCCCCACTCGGGGGTCGGCGGTTGCACGCCGAGGCCGAGGAAGCCGAGGGCGGCGGCGTCGAGGATCGCCGAAGAGAAGCTCAGGGTGGCCTGGACGATCAGCGGCGCCATGCAGTTCGGCAGCACGCAGACGAACATCAGTCGCAGGGTGCCGGCGCCGGCCAGGCGCGAGGCGGTGACGTAGTCGCGGTTTAGCTCGGTCATCACCGCGGCGCGGGTCAGGCGTACGTAGGCCGGCAGCGAGACGATGGCGATAGCGATCACGGTGTTGATCAGGCCCGGGCCGAGGATCGCCACGATGGCCACCGCCAGCAGCAGCGACGGCAGCGCCAGCATGATGTCCATCAGGCGCATGATCAGCGGCCCGGCACGGTTCGGCGAGAAGCCGGCGAGCAGGCCGAGGAGGATGCCGGGGATCAGCGAGATCACCACCGAGGACAGGCCGATCAGCAGCGACAGGCGGGCGCCGTGGATCAGCCGCGAGAGCAGGTCGCGGCCCAGCTCGTCGGTGCCGAGCAGGAAGCGCGCCTGGCCGCCTTCCAGCCAGGATGGCGGGGTCAGCAGGAAGTCGCGGAACTGCTCGCTCGGATCGTAGGGGGCGACCCAGGGGGCGAACAGCGCGCAGAACACGATCAGCAGCATGAACAGCAGGCCGCCGAGGGCGCCCTTGTTGTGCGCGAAGGACTGCCAGAATTCCTTCAGCGGGGACGGGTAGACCAGGCTCGGGTCGCTGGCGGGAGCGTTGTGCATGGCGTTCATCGGCTGGCTCCTCAGCGTTGGTGGCGAATGCGCGGGTTGGCCAGGCCGTAGAGGATGTCCACGACGAAATTGACCAGGATGACCAGGGTGGCGACCAGCAGGATGCCGTTCTGCACCACCGGGTAGTCGCGACGGCTGATGGCGTCGATCAGCCACTTGCCGATGCCCGGCCAGGAGAAGATGGTTTCGGTCAGCACCGCGCCGGCGAGCAGCGTGCCGACCTGCAGGCCGAATACCGTCAGCACCGGAATCAGCGCGTTGCGCAGGGCGTGCACGAAGACCACCCGGGCCGGCGACAGGCCCTTGGCGCGGGCGGTGCGCACATAGTCTTCGCGCAGCACCTCGAGCATCGCCGAGCGGGTCATGCGGGCGATCACCGCCAGCGGGATGGTGCCCAGCACGATGGCCGGCAGGATCAGGTGGCGCACGGCATCGAGGAACGAGCCCTGTTCGTCGGAAAGCAGGGTGTCGATCAGCATGAAGCCGGTCTTCGGCTCGATGTCGTAGAGCAGGTCGAGACGGCCGGACACCGGCGTCCAGCCCAGCGACACGGAGAACAGCATGATCAGGATCAGGCCCCACCAGAAGATCGGCATCGAATAGCCGGCGAGGGACACCGTCATCACCCCATGGTCGAACAGCGAACCGCGTTTCAGGGCGGCGATCACCCCGGCCAGCAGGCCGAAGGTACCGGCGAAGAGCATGGCGGCCAGGGACAGTTCCAGGGTCGCCGGGAACAGGGTGAGGAATTCGTGCCAGACGCCTTCGCGGGTGGTCAGCGACTCGCCGAGATTGCCCTGTGCCAGGTTGCCCACGTAGTCCAGGTACTGCTGGTACAAGGGCTTGTCCAGGCCCAGGCGGTGCAGGGCCTCGGCATGCATCTGCGGATCGACGCGACGTTCGCCCATCATCACTTCCACCGGGTCGCCGGGAATCAGGCGGATCAGCGCGAAGGTGAGCAGCGTCACGCCGAAGAAGGTGGGGATCAGCAACCCCAATCGTCGTGCAATGAAACTAAGCATGTTGGCGGGTAACTCCTCATCGCGGACCGTGCGCCCCGCTGGCGGCAGGGCTGTGGTCCTTGTTCTTCTAGGGCTTCACCGAGGTGGTGGCGAAGTTGTTGTTGCTCAACGGATTGATCACGTAGCCCTGCACCGTGTTCCGCCGGACGTTGAACAGCTTCGGGTAGGCCAGCGGTATCCATGGGGCCTGTTCGTGGAATACCACCTGGGCCTGCTCGTACAGTTTCGCCCGCTCGGCCGGATCGCTCACCTCGCGGGCCTTGCGCATCAGCGCCTCGAAGTCCTTGTCGCACCAGCGCGCCTGGTTTTCACCCGACTCGGCGGCGGCGCAGCTCAGGTTCGGGCTGAGGAAGTTGTCCGGGTCGCCGTTGTCGCCGGCCCAGCCAAGCAGCGACAGGTCGTGCTCGCCGGCCTTCGAACGCTTGAGCAGCTCGCCCCACTCCAGGGAACGGATGGTCAGCTGGATGCCGGCCTTGGCCAGGTCTGCTTGCAGCATCTGTGCTGCCAGGGCGGGGTTGGGGATGGTAGGCGAGGTGCCGTTGCGAATGAACAGGGTGATCCTGAGATTTTCCGCACCGGCTTCCTTGAGCAGCGCCCTGGCGCGTTCGGGATCGTGCGGCCAGTCCTGGATCGAATGGTTGTAGCCGAGCAGGGTCGGGGGATAGGGACCGACAGCCGGACTGGCCGCGCCGGGGCCGAACACCGCGTCGAGCATGGCCTTCTTGTCCAGAGCGAGGTTGATCGCCTGGCGCACGCGCGGGTCGTCGAGCGGCTTGTGCTGGGTGTTGATGGCAATGTAGGTGGTCAGCAGGGCATCGATCTCGTCCACCGCCAGGTTCGGGTCCTGCTTCAGGCGCGGCACGTCCTCCGGTTTCGGGTACAGCGAGACCTGGCACTCGCCGGCACGGACCTTCTGCATGCGCACGTTGGGATCGAGGGTAATGGCGAACACCAGATTGTCGATCGGCGGCTTGCCGGCGTAGTAGTCCGGGTTCGCCGTGTAGCGGACCTGGGCGTCCTTGGCGTAGCGCTTGAAGACGAACGGCCCGGTGCCGATCGGCTGGTTGTTCAACTGGCCCTGCTTGCCGGCGGCGAGCAACTGGTCGCCGTACTCGGCGGAATAGATGGACGCGAAGGGCATCGCCATATCGCGCAGGAACGGCGCTTCGGGACGGTTGAGGACGAAGCGCACGGTGAGCTCGTCGACCTTTTCCACCGACTTGATCAGCTCGCCCATGCCCATCGCGTCGAAGTAGGCGTAGCCGCGCAGCGCCGAGGCATGCCAGGGATGCTTCGGATCGAGGGCGCGCTGGAAGGTCCACAGCACATCATCGGCATTCAGGCTCCGGGTCGGCTTGAAGTAGTCGGTGGTATGGAATTTCACGCCGGGGCGCAGGTGGAAGGTATAGCTCAGTCCGTCGGCGCTGACGTCCCAGCGCTCGGCCAGCCCCGGGATCACCTCGGTGGTGCCGGGGCGGAAGGCGAGCAGGCGGTTGAACACGGTTTCCGCGGAGGCGTCGGCGGTCACCGCGCCGGTGTACTGGACGATGTCGAAGCCTTCCGGGCTGGCCTCGGTGCAGACCACCAGGTTCTTCGCCTGGGCCGCGCCGGCGGCGCATAGCGCCAGGGCCAGGGCCAGGGGCAGGTGTCGGAGCAACGGATGGAGCATGGGGTCCTCCTCGTGGGCCCCGTCGCCGGGGCCGCCGGTTGTCGCAGGTTTACAGCAGGTTGAAGGGGAAGGTGCTGACCAGGCGCAGTTCGTTGACGCTGCCGTCGACCTGGTTCTGGCTGGCCTTGTGCATCATGTAGGTGAGCTTGAAGGTGCTGTCCTTGATCGGCCCGTTCTGCACCTTGTAGGCCGCCATCAGGCCCAGCTCGTGGTGCTTCTCGCCGTCCTGGGCGCGCACCTCGGCGTAGTTGCCGTAGGCACCGTTGCGATCGCCGTCGTAGTGGGTGCCGTCGATGTCCCAGCCCTTCACGTACCACACGCCGGTGCTCAGGCCGGGGACCCCGTAGTAGCTCCAGTCGGTCTCGTAGCGGATCTGCGCGGACTTCTCGTTGGGGCTGTTGTAGTCGGCCAGCATCGAGTTGGCCAGGAAGATCGCCGAGGTTTCGTGCACGTAGTCGAAGTATTCGTTGCCGTCGACCTGCTGGTAGGCCAGGGTCAGGGCGTGGGCGCGATGGCCGAGGGTGAAGGCCAGGCTCCAGGTGTCGTTGTCGATGTAGCCGGCCTCGCGCGCGCCGGTGTCGCCGGTGTGGTAGCCGTTGAAGGCGGTGCGCAGGGCGATGCCGTTCTCGAGGTCGCCGATGTCGTGGGTCACGCCCAGGTAGTACTGGTTCCAGACGTCCTGGAAATGCGAGCCATAGAGGGAGATCTCCAGCCCGTCGAGCGGCTTGTAGTTGCCGCCCAGGTAGTTCAGGCGGTCGCCCTTGACCTGGCGGGTGCCGTACTCGGTGGTCATGTCCTCGTCGCCGGAACCGGTTCGCGGGCTGACCTTGCGGAAGCTGCCGGCCTGCAGGCTGAGGTTGTCCAGCTCCTCGCTGGTCACGGCGAAGCCGGTGAAGCTGGAGGGCAGGGCACGGTTGTCGATATAGCTGAACACCGGAGTGTTGACCAGGAAGCGACCGGCCTTGAATTCGGTGTTCGAGGCGCGCAGGCGGATATTGGCAACGCCCAGCTTGGACCATTCGCCGATCGCCTCGCCATCGCTGTTCGCCAGGGTCCGGTTGCCGCCGCCGCCGATGCGGCCCTTGCCGCGCTCCAGGGCGATCTCGTTGAAGGCTGCGACGTCGAAGCCGAAGCCGATGCTGCCCTGGGTGTAGCCCGAGCTGTACTTGAGCACCGTGCCCTGGACCCAGGCGTTGCGCTGGTGGATGCGCTGGGAGCCGCCGCCGGCCTTGGGAATGCGGAAGGTGAAGCTGTCCTTCATGTTTTCCCGCGAGTAGAAGTTGCGGGTGGTCAGGGTCAGGCTCTGCCCCTCGAACAGCCCGCTGGCGCCGGCCTGGCCCTTGATCGGTTTCTCCACGCTGGGGATGCTCTGCACCTGGGCGGCGTAGCTGGGATTGTCCGGGGTCGGCGGGGTTTCCTGCTCGTCCGCCGCCCAGCCTGGCGCGGCCGATGCCATCAAGGCCAGTCCCAGCGTCGCGCCGGTCACTCGTTGGTATCTCATCACCTGATTGCTCCCTTTATTGTTGTCATGGCACCTGTTTTACCCACCAGGTTTGCGCCGGTTTCGCCCGCGCCTGGGCGCGGCGGTCGAATACGGCGAGGCGAGCGCTCCTGGCGGAACGCGCACAGCGCCGTTCTGGAACACGGGCAGGAAAAGCAAAGAAATGAAGTACGGGTCGTGCCGTTCTTCTGCGCCCCGGTCGTTTCACGACCGGGGCGGCGTCGGCATCAGGGCTGGTTGGTTACGCCATAGAAGGCGTTCCGCGAGAAGGGGCTGATCTTGAAGTCATGCACCGACTTGTTCATCGGCTGGTACACGGTGGAGTGGGCGATCGGGGTGATCGGCACCTGCTCCTTGAGGATGTGCTGGGCCTGCTTGTACAGCTCGCTGCGCTTGTCCTGGTCGGAGACCCGCTTGGCAGCCTTGACCAGCTTGTCGTAGGCCGCGTCGCACCATTTCGATACGTTGTTGCCGTTGATCGAGTCGCAGCCGTAGAGGGTCGCCAGCCAGTTGTCCGGATCGCCGTTGTCGCCGGTCCAGCCGAACAGCATGGCGTCATGCTCGCCGGCATGGGCGCGCTTGATGTACTCGCCCCACTCGTAGCTGACGATCCTGGCCTTGATGCCGATCTTCGCCCAGTCGGCCTGGATCATCTCCGCCATCAGCTTGGCGTTGGGGTTGTAGGGACGCTGCACCGGCATCGCCCACAGGGTGATCTCGGTGCCCTCGGCGACGCCGGCCTTCTTCAGCAGTTCCCGGGCCTTGGCCGGATCGAACGGGGCGTCCTTGATGGTTTCGTCATAGGACCACTGGGTCGGCGGCATGCCGTTCACCGCCAGTTGCCCGGCACCCTGGTAGACAGCGTCGATGATGGCCTGCTTGTTCACCGCCATGTCCAGCGCCTGGCGTACTTCGAGCTGGTCGAACGGCTTGTGGGTAACGTTGTAGGCGATGTAGCCGAGGTTGAAGCCTGGCTGCGAGGGCACCTTCAGGTTCGCCGCTTCCTGCAGGGCCTTGAGATCGGCGGGGCGTGGGTTGAGGGTGATCTGGCACTCGCCGGCCTTGAGCTTCTGCGCGCGCACCGCGGCGTCGGTGTTGATCGAGAAGATCAGGTTGTCGATCTTCACGTCTTCGGGTTTCCAGTAGTCCTTGTTGCCCTTGAAGCGGATCTGCGCATCCTTCTGGTAGCGGCTCAGGATGAAAGGCCCGGTGCCGATCGGCTTCTGGTTGATCTGCTGTGGCTTGCCGGCCTCGAGCAACTGCCCTGCGTACTCGGCGGACTGGATCGAGGCGACGTCCATCGCCAGGTTCTGGATGAAGGCCGCGTCGACCTCGTTGAGGGTGAACTTCACCCTGTGCTCGTCGAGCTTCTCGACCCTGGCGATGTTCTTGTCCAGGCCCATGTCGGTGAAGTAGGGAAACTCGGTGGGGTAGGCCTTGCGGAACGGATGATTCTTGTCGAGCATGCGTTCGAAGGTGAACAGCACGTCGTCGGCATTGAATTCGCGGGTCGGCTTGAAGTAGTCGGTGCTGTGGAACTTCACACCCTTGCGCAGGTGGAAGGTGTAGGTCTTGCCGTCGTCGCCGATGTCCCAGCTTTCCGCCAGGGCCGGGATCGCCCGGGTGCCGCCGCGCTCGAACTGGACGAGGCGGTTGAACAGGGTGACCGAGGTCGCGTCGTAGTCGGTGCCGGTGGTGTACTGGGCGGGATCGAAGCCGGCCGGGCTGCCCTCCGAGCAGAACACCAGGTTGCTGGCGGCGTGGGAGAACGGGGAGCCGAGGATCAGACCGGCTGCCAGCCAGGCCCGAAGGGGAAGGATCTTACGCATGCAAACCTCATTTTTTCTTTTTCTAAGGGCATCGTCTGAGGATCGGCCTTATGGGCCATGGCAACTCTCGCCTTTCCATGGATGGCGGGTGACAGCCATGGACCCTGTGCGGCGACAGCGATCGTCCGTTTGTTGTTGGTCGACGATTCGCTGATGCCGAAATTAAGTCATGCTGAAATTGTGGTCAACGAAAATTAAGCACGACTAACATTTCTCTTGCGAAAACGTTTGCCTGACAGGATGGGAAGGTGCGCTGCGGACTGGCTCAGGGCGTCGGATGGTCGTCGAACAGGCCCATGGTGGTGATGGTCAGGACTTCCGCCACATCGCTGCCGACGTTGGCCAGGCAATGGGTCTTGGTCGCGTCGAAGTGCACCGAGTCGCCGGCGCCGAGGGGGTACTGGCGCCCCTCGATGGTGTAGACGATCTGCCCGGACAGGACGTAGGAGAACTCTGCGCCCTCATGGGAGATCAGCTCCGACTGGTAGCCCACCGGCATGTTCATCTTGACCGCATTGATCAGGTTGCCGGGGAAGGAGCTGGAAAGGCGTTCGTAGGCCAGCGGCTGGCCCTCGATGGTGTAGCGTACCCGCTCGCCTTCGTGGGAGTCGGGCTGGGGTTGTGCCGGTTGGTCGAACAGGGCATTGAGCGGGATATTCAGCGACTTGGCGATGTTGGCCAGGGAAGAGATCGATACACCGGTGAGGTTGCGCTCCGCCTGGGAGAGGAAGCTCGCGGTGAGACCGGATTCGCTGGCGACTTGGTGCAGGGTCTTCTTGGCGGCGCGGCGATAGCGGCGCAGGCGTTCGCCGATGCGGTCTACGGTCATTGGGGAGACTCTTGTTGAAAGGCGCAGTATACCCAGCGCGGGGCGTCAATAAAGTCTGACAGATGAACTACCCGAACCCCTATTTTTTAAGTGTGACTGAAAATTTGTTTTGACCTGAATTTAAGCTCGACTTAAATTTCAGCCCGGTCCAGACGAGGAGAACAACAAATGACCGTGGGTGTTGGCGGGAGTACCCCTGCGCAGGCGCTGGAGCGTCTGCGGAACATGATGGACGGCGCGCAGCCGATCGGCCTGGCGTCTTACCGTGCGCGAATCGCCGCGGCCCAGGCGTGGATGGGCGAGCATGGCATCGCCGCGGCGTACCTGCATGCAGGCAGCAACCTGCGTTACTTCAGCGGCGTGCAATGGCACCCCAGTGAACGTCTGGTGGGTGCGCTGCTGCCCGCCGAGGGCGCCCTCGAATACCTTGCGCCGGCCTTCGAGGAAGGGACGGTGCGCGACTTCCAGGTGGTCGACGGCGCCATCCACACCTGGGAGGAACACCAGGATCCCTACCGCCTGCTGCTCGATCGCCTGGAGGCGCTCGGCGTGGGTGAGCGCAGCACGGTCGCACTGTGTCCGAGCCTGCCGTTCGGCATGTTCGAGCGCTTGCGCCAACTGGCGCCGGGCAGGAACTTCGTCAGCGCCGCGCCGCTGATCGACCAGGGGCGGATGCGCAAGTCGGCCGAGGAGCTGGCGCTGATGCAGCGGGCCAAGGACATGACCCTGGAAGTGCAGAAGGCCGCGGCGAGCATTCTCCGCGAAGGCATCAGCACCACCGAAGTCGCCGAGTTCATCCACCAGGCGCACCGCAAGGTGGGCGCGCCCGGTTCGACCTTCTGCATCGTCCTGTTCGGTGCCGCCAGTGCCTTCCCCCATGGGGTGAAGCATGCGCAGGTGCTGAAGGATGGCGACATGGTGCTGATCGATACCGGCTGCCAGGTCCACGGCTACCAGTCGGATATCACCCGCAGCTATGTGTTCGGCACGCCCAGCGCACGCCAGCGCGAATTCTGGGGGATGGAGCGCGACGCCCAACTGGCGGCCTTCGAGGCCGCGCGTCTGGGCCAGCCCTGCGAGGCGGTGGACGCCGCTGCGCGGCGTTCGCTGGAGGCCAACGGCCTGGGGCCGGACTACCGCCTGCCTGGCCTGCCGCACCGCACCGGGCATGGCATCGGCATGGACGTCCACGAAGGCCCGTACCTGGTGCGTGGCGATCGCACGCCGCTGGATGTCGGCATGTGCTTCAGCAACGAACCGATGATCTGCGTGCCCGGCGAGTTCGGCATTCGCCTGGAGGATCACTTCTACATGACGGAGGAAGGACCACGCTGGTTCACCCAACCGAGTCCGTCCATCGACGATCCCTTCGGCCTCGGCGGCTGAGCCGGCCGAACGATAACGCCGCACGCGGGAAGGCAAGGGCCAGGGCTTCCCGCGTGCGGCGCAGCGATCAGTCCAGCTTCACCCGCGAAAAGTCCCGCGCCGACATCGGGCTCATGCGGTAGCCGCTGACGTTCTTGCGTTGCGCGTCGAACATCAACGGATGCGCCAGCGGCAACCAGGGCATCTGCTCGTGGAAGATTCGCTGCGCTTCCTTGTACAACGCTACCCGTTGGCTCTCGTCGTTGCTCATGCGCGCCTTGCGGATGGCTTCGTCGAAGCCCTTGTCGCACCAGCGCGCGCGATTTTCCCCGGACTCCACCGAGGCACAGCCGAGGTTGTGGGTGAGGAAGTTGTCCGGGTCGCCGTTATCGCCGATCCAGCTGTAGAGCATCATGTCGTGTTCGCCGGCCTTGGTACGCTTGACCATCTCGCCCCACTCGAACTGGTGGATGTTCACCCGGATGCCGATGGCGGCCAGGTCGGACTGGATCAGTTGCGCCACTCGCGCCGGGTTGCCGCCGGGGCCGCTGCCGGTGCTGATGTAGAGGTTCAGGGGTGTGTCCGGGGCGACGCCGGCTTCCTTCAGCAGGGCCTTGGCTCGTTCGGGGTCGTAGGGCCAGTCGCGGATGCTGTCGTCGTAGCCGAGCAGCATCGGCGGGTAGGGGCCGATGGCCGGGCGGGCCTGGTCGCCGAAGACGATCTTCAGGTAGGACGACTTGTTGAAGCCCATGGCGATCGCCCGGCGCACGCGCGGGTCGTCGAACGGTTCGTGCCGGGTGTTGATCGCGGCGTGGGAGGTGATCATCGCCGCTTCTTCCAGCACCGTCAGTTGCGGGTCCTGGCGCAACGCGGCGACGTCTTCCGGCTTGGGCGTCAGGGCGATCTGGCATTCGTTGCGGCGCAGGCGCTGCACGCGCACGTTGGGATCGAGGGTGATCGCCAGCACCAGGTGGTCGATGGCCGGCTTACCCTTCCAGTAGTCGGGGTTGGCCGCGTAGCGCACCTGGGCATCCTTGCGGTAGCGGGTGAAGACGAACGGGCCGGTGCCGATCGGCTTGCTGTTGAGTTCGTCGCCCTTGCCCCTGGCGATCAGTTGGCCGGCATATTCGGCGGAGAGGATCGAGCCGAACGGCATGGCCAGGTCGGCGAGGAACGGCGCCTCCGGGTGCTTGAGGACGAAGCGCACCTGGTGCTCGTCGATCTTCTCGATGCGCTCGATGATGTCGCGCAGTTGCATGGCGTCGGCGTAGGGGTAGCCGCTGGGCGAAAGGTCGTGGGCGGGGTGCTGCGGATCGAGCATGCGCTGGAAGCTGAACAGCACGTCGTCGGCGTTGAATTCGCGGCTTGGCTTGAAGTAGTCGGTGCTGTGGAATTTCACGCCCTGGCGCAGGCGGAAGGTGTAGACGAGGCCGTCAGCGGAGACGTCCCAGCTTTCCGCCAGGGCCGGGATCACCGTGGCGCTGCCCGGAGCGAACGCGGCCAGCGCGTTGTACAGCGGATGGGCTGAGGCGTCGAAGGTGTAGCCGGAGGTATAGCGGGCCGGATCGAACCCTTCCGGCGCCGCTTCGGTGCACACCGCCAGGGTCTTCGGCTGGGCCTGGATGGCGGCGCTGGCGGCGAAGGCGAGTAGCAGCAGGCTGTAGCGCAGGGCAGAGCGTGGTCGCATGGATGACTCCTCTGGAGCGGGACGGCCGGGTCGGCCGCCCTGGGGAGAGGCGCCGCCTCGCTCGTGGCGGGGCGGCGCGGCTGGCAGGCGAAGCTACTTGCCGACGCTGACCTCGTAGAACGAGTTCAGGCCGAAGGGACTGATCCTGAAGTCGTGTACCGTCTTGCGCATCGGCTGGTACACGGTGGAGTGGGCGATCGGGGTGATCGGCACCTGTTCCTTGAGGATGTGCTGGGCCTGCTTGTACAGCTCGGTGCGCTTGCCCTGGTCGGTGGTGCGCTTGGCATCCTTGACCAGCTTGTCGTAGCCGGCGTCGCACCATTTGGAGAAGTTGTTGCCGTCCACCGCGTCGCAGCCGTAGAGGGTGCCGAGCCAGTTGTCCGGGTCACCGTTGTCGCCGCTCCAGCCGATCAGCATGGCGTCATGCTCGCCGCCCTTGGCGCGCTTGATGTATTCGCCCCATTCATAGGTGACGATCTTCGCCTTGATACCGATCTTCGCCCAATCGTTCTGCAGCATTTCCGCCATCAGCTTGGCGTTGGGGTTGTAGGGGCGTTGTACCGGCATGGCCCACAGGGTGATCTCGGTGCCTTCGGCGACCCCGGCCTTCTTCAGCAGCTCCCTGGCCTTGGCCGGATCGTAGGGCGCGTCCTTGATGGTCTCGTCGTAGGACCACTGGGTCGGCGGCATGCCGTTGCTCGCCAACTGGCCGGCGCCCTGGTAGACGGCGTCGATGATGGCCTGCTTGTTCACCGCCATGTCCAGCGCCTGGCGTACTTCCAGCTTGTCGAACGGCTTGTGGGTGACGTTGTAGGCGATGTAGCCGAGGTTGAAGCCGGCCTGCGACGGCAGGTTCAGGTTCGGGTCCTTCTTCAGCGCGTCGAGGTCGGCGGGGCGTGGGTTGAGGGTGATCTGGCACTCGCCGGCCTTGAGCTTCTGCGCGCGCACCGAGGCGTCGGTGTTGATGGCGAAGATCAGGTTGTCGACCTTCACCTCGTCCGGCTTCCAGTAGTCCTTGTTGCCCTTGAAACGGATCTGCGCATCCTTCTGGTAGCGGCTGAACACGAACGGGCCGGTACCGATCGGCTTCTGGTTGATATCGCTGGCCTTGCCCTGCTTGAGCAGTTGCGCGGCGTATTCGGCGGACTGGATCGATGGGAAGGGCATCGCCAGGTTCTGGATGAAGGCCGCGTCGACCTCGTTGAGGGTGAATTTCACCGTGTGCTCGTCGAGCTTCTCGATCCTGGCGATGTTCTTGTCCAGGCCCATGTCGGTGAAGTAGGGAAACTCGGTGGGGTAGGCCTTGCGGAACGGATGATTCTTGTCGAGCATGCGTTCGAAGGTGAACAGCACGTCGTCGGCATTGAATTCGCGGGTCGGCTTGAAGTAGTCGGTGCTGTGGAACTTCACGCCCTTGCGCAGGTGGAAGGTATAGGTCTTGCCGTCGTCGCTGACGTCCCAGCTTTCCGCGAGGCCGGGAAGGACCTTGGTGCCGCCGCGCTCGAACTGGGTCAGGCGGTTGAAGACGGTTTCCGCCGCGGCGTCGAAATCGGTACCGGTGGTGTACTGGGCGGGATCGAAGCCGGCCGGGCTGCCTTCCGAGCAGAAGATCAGGTTGCTGGCGAAGGCCTGGGGAACGGCGGCGACCAGCGCTGCGCCGAGCAGCGAGGGCATGATCGCGGAGCGGATGACGGCGTTTCTACGCATGGAGTGACCTCTGGTTATTTTGATTGTCTGCGAGGGACAGCCTCGTGAGCTGTCTTGCGCGAAGCTATGCAGGGCGTGTGCCGGCCGCAAGCGTCGAGGTCGCTTCAGTGTAGATGTTGTTATCCGATTGAAAGGGAATGTCGCATTTTCGAATTTGCGCAAACGCGACGCAGGCCGCGTTTGCTGCGCGAGAGACAGTGGAAACGCAAGAGGCAGCCCGGAGGCTGCCTCTTGTGGTGCGCGCCGGCCGGATCAGGGCATCTGCACCTCGATCACACCGTCGGCGTTGACCGTGACCTGGCTGGTCCCGGCCTCGATCTCCGGCGCCTGGGCGCCACCGAAGCTGGCGTCGGCCTTCATCGCCGCCATCCGCATCACCGGGTACGGGCGCGGTGCGCCGGCGCTGTTCACGCTCAGGCTGACCAGCTTGTAGCCCTTGCCGCCGAGCGCCTCGGTGAGCAACTGGGCGCGCTCCTTGAACGCGTCCACGGCGCCTTTCATCAATTGGTCCTCGTTCTTCTTGCGGGTCGCATCGGCGATGCTGAAGTCCATGCCGCCCATCTTCAGCTTGCCCAGCAGGTCGGCGGAAAGCTGGCCGAGGGCGGCGAAGTCGGAGCTTTCCAGGCGCAGCTCGGCGCGCTCGCGCCAGCCAGTGATCTTCTGGCCCTTGTCGTCGTAGACCGGATAGCTGTTGCGACTGCCCAGGCTGATGGTCACGCCCTTGACCTTGCGCGCGTCGGCGACGGCGGCGTTGAGGACGCTGGTGGTTTCGGCGGCGAGCTTGGCCGGATCGCTGCCCTGGTTTTCGCTGTAGAGGGTGACCTGCATCAGGTCGTGGGCCACCTGCTGGCTGACTTCGGCGTGCAGCGAGACCTGGTTGTAGCGCGGCGCTTCCTCGGCGACGGCCGAGAGGCTGGCGGCGCAGAGGGTGACGGCGGCGGCCAGGCGGGAAATCGCAGACATTGGGCAACTCCTTGTACTAAGGCTGAATTCACACTGTAGAGCATCGTTCCGGCAGGCGCGGCAAACACGCCTATACGCCAGTCTTGGACCATGAGACGAAGGCTTTTCCCGGAACGGGTTAGGCGATTTCGGAAAAAACGTGAAATTTACTGATCTGAGCCCTGACAGCGCTCGGCGAAACAGGGCAGGATGGCGACCTGCGAGGTTTCTGAGTCACTTTGCCGCAGAGTTGCCGACAGCGTCTTGGCTATACTCGCGCTTATTCCGGAAGAAAACATGCGCGCACCGGTTTTCCTGCTCTCCGCCAGTCGCCAGAACCTTGGCCGTCTGCTCCTCATCCGTATTCTCGTGCTGGCCGCGCAGGCCGGCTCGGTGGGTTTCGCCTGGCTCTCCGACCTGTTGCCGCTGCCGTGGCTGGCGCTCGGCCTGACCCTTGGCCTGTCCGCCTGCCTGATTCTGTTCACCGCGCTGCGCCTGCGCGCGCCGTGGCCGGTGACCGACCAGGAGTACGCGGTACAACTGGCCTGCGACCTGATCATCCACAGCACCTTGCTGTATTACTCGGGCGGCTCGACCAACCCCTTCGTTTCCTATTACCTGGTACCGCTGACCATCGCCGCTGCGACCCTGCCCTGGATCTACTCCATGGTGCTCTCCGGCCTGGCCCTGACCGGCTACACCCTGCTGCTGATCTGGTACCACCCGCTGCACCTGCAGGCGGTTCAGCACGAGGCGATGCTGATCAACCTGCACCTGTTCGGCATGTGGCTGAACTTCGCCCTGTCGGCGGCCTTCATCACCTTCTTCGTGGTGAAGATGTCCGAGGCCCTGCGCTGGCAGGCGCACATGCAGGCCGAGCGGCGCGAGGAAAGCATGCGCGACCAGCAGTTGCTCGCGGTGGCCACCCAGGCGGCCGGTGCTGCGCACGAACTGGGTACGCCGCTGGCGACCATGAGCGTGCTGCTCAACGAGTTGCGCCAGGAGCGCCCGCAGGACCCGACCCTGCAGGAAGACCTGGCATTGCTCCAGGAACAGGTCAAGCAGTGCAAGCACACCCTCCAGCAACTGGTACGGGCGGCCGAGGCCGACCGTCGCCAGGCGATCGAGGAGCAAAGCGCCGCGGAATGGCTGGAATCGGTGCTGCGCCGCTGGCACCTGATGCGTCCGGAGGCTTCCTACCGCTACCAGTGCCTGGGCCTCGGCTCCGCGCCGCGCCTGACCCCGCCGACCGACCTCAGCCAGGCTCTGCTGAACCTGCTGAACAATGCGGCGGACGCCTGTCCCGACGATCTCGACATCCGCCTGGACTGGGACAGCAGCAGTATCTGCCTGAGTATCCGCGACCACGGCGTCGGGGTGCCCCTGGCGATCGCCGAACAGATCGGCAAACCGTTCTTCACCACCAAGGGCAAGGGCTTCGGCCTCGGCCTGTTTCTCAGTCAGGCCAGCGTGACCCGCGCTGGTGGAACGGTGAAGTTGTATAACCACGAAGATGGCGGCACTCTGACCGAACTGCGCTTGCCGCGCAGCTACGGAATGGCTTGAGTGATCCGTCTGAGAGGCCCTGCCTATGTCTGAAGAGCTGCTCTTCGAAGGGGAAGAACATCCCCACCTCCTGCTGGTGGACGACGATCCCACCTTTACCCGGGTCCTGGCGCGGGCCATGAGCCGTCGCGGCCTGCGGGTCAGCACCGCCGGCTCCGCCGAGGAAGGCCTGGCGCTGGCCCAGCAGGATACGCCGGACTACGCCGTGCTCGACCTGAAGATGGAAGGCGACTCCGGCCTGGTGCTGCTGCCGAAGCTGCTGGAGCTGCACGCGGACATGCGGGTGGTGATCCTCACCGGCTATTCCAGCATCGCCACCGCGGTGGAGGCGATCAAGCGCGGCGCCTGCAACTACCTGTGCAAGCCGGCGGATGCCGATGACGTGCTGGCCGCGCTGCTCTCCGAGCACGCCGACCTGGACACCCTGGTGCCGGAAAACCCGATGTCGGTGGATCGCCTGCAATGGGAGCACATCCAGCGCGTGCTCGCCGAGCACGAGGGCAACATCTCCGCCACCGCCCGTGCCCTGGGCATGCATCGACGGACCTTGCAGCGCAAGCTGCAGAAGCGGCCGGTACGGCGCTGAAGCGTAAATGACAACGGGGGCGCCGCATGGCGCCCCCTGTGCTTTCCGTTTTCCGTCGAATCGCGGTGGATTTCGCAGATTCCGCCGGTCGCCGGGGATATCCAGCGGACAGCGCAATCGTTAAGATGCAGCTTTCATGAATCGCACGACCAGGGATTGATCATGCGTATCTTCGGTTCGAGTGCCGGCTGCCTGTCGGTGCTGTTCGGACTGGCCTTCGGGCTGCCTGCACTAGCCGAGCCTTCGGTGGACCTGGATGGTCCGACGGCAGGCTGGCGCTATTCCGGCCTGCTCGAACAGCCCGATGCCCCGCGTGTCGCCTATCCGACTCCGCCCATCGATCGCGGCGGCCAGCGCGGCCGCAGCCTGATCGAAGGACACCTGCGCGAACTGGTCGGCACCGAGCGCGCCCAGCGCCTGGTGGTCAACGGCAATCCTCTCCCTCTCTATACCGACGGCGCCGGGCGCTTCGTCCGCCCCTATGCGTTCGGCCACGGCTCCAACGGCGTCCAGGTCGGCAGCGCCGACGGCAAGATCCTCAAGCGCGTACAGTTCTACGAGGCCAATCGCTCCCAACTGCCGCCGCGCGTGCGCGTGGTGCTGGGTTGGGACGATCCGAAGGCCGAGCTTGACCTGCATATCGTCACCCCCGATGGCCAGCACGCCTACTGGGCGCATCCGCGCCTGAGCAACAGCGGCGGCCTCGATCCGGACGGCGTCGACGGGCCCGGCCCGGAGATGTTCACCATGGGCGCGCCGCTGCACGGCACCTACCTGATCTACGTGAACTACTGGGGCAACCTCAACAACCAGGGCTACAACTTCCAGGCCGGCAGCAACGTACAGGACGTGATCACCGCGCAGGTCAACCTGGTGTTCAACGAAAACAGCGTCGACGAGAAGCACGAGACCTTCGTCGTGCCCCTGCGCACCATCGGCGACCTGGTGCTGGTCAAGACCTTTACCTACTGAAGCATCCCCTCGTACGGATGACACGGGATTAGCGAACCATGAGCGAGAACAACACCCCCAGCCCTGCCAACGGAACCCCTGCGCCCGCCGCTGCGCGCCCCCGAAGCGCCCTGTGGCCGGTGCTGGGGATCGTCGCCGCGCTGGCCGCCGGCGGTGTGCTGGCCTGGCAGTTGGGCTGGCTGGAGCGGCTCGGCGGAGGGCGCCCGGCCGAAGAGGACCTCGGCCAGCCGATCGGCGCCCAGGCTCCCGCGGACGCCGACGCGCCGCGAGCCTACCGTGACCTGCGCAAGCCCGACGCGCTGATCGAGAGCGTGTCGCTGAGCCGCCTGCCGAAGGAAATCCTCGAGGTGCCGTTGCTGCGCGATACCCTGACCGAGGACTTCGTTTTCTATTACGAGAACAATGGCGACCGCCTTGGCCTGACCGGTACGTTGCGGCGGATCATCTACGAGCACGACCTGACCCTGAAGGACAGCCTGGTCGAGGAACTGCTCGACCAACCGGCCCAGGTCGCCCTCTGGCGCGGCGCCGACGGCCGCCTGCGCGACTTCGTGGTGGTGCTCAAGCGTGGCGGCCTGGCGCGGGTGCTCGAGCCGCTGGCCCATATCGCCGCCGACGACCAGCAGTTGCGCAAGGTCGGCGAGCTGGCGGGAACCTCGGTCTATCGCCTGCGCTACGGCAACGACAAGGCGATGCTGTTCCTGTCCAAGGGCGACCGGCTGTTGTTGCTGTCGAACCCACGGATGCTCTTCGACGATGGTGGCGAAAGCGACGACAGCCCGCTGAACGCTCCGGCCAGCGAAGACCTGGAGGCACTGCTCGACGGCGACGAACTGTTCCCCGAGCGCTTCGGCCTGCCGGGCCGCGGCGAGCTGCGCCAGCGCATTACCCTCAATGCCAGCGTCCTGGCCATGGGCTACCAGCGCTTCATCCCGAGCTTCGCCGGGGTGCGCTTCGAGAAGGGCGAGCAGGGCTGGAGCAGCTACCTGGCGCTGAACGAGGTGGAACGCCAGCCGCCGCTGGACTTCGCCCCGGTCTGGCAGGCCATGCCGATGGGCGCCAGCGCCTGCGTGGCGCTGCCGGTCACCCCTGGCCTGTACGGGGTGATGCTGGAGCGTCTGGGGGCCGAGCAGAAGATGGCCCAGGCCTTCTCCGAGCATCTCAGCGGCGCTGCCGGTCTCTGCTGGTACGCCAGTTCGCGGCTGCATTCGCCGCTGCTGGTGGGCCAGTTGAGCGCGCCGACCAGTGCCGAACTCGACGACGAGCTGGGCAAGCTGTTCGGTCGCGTGATCGGCGCGAAGGAAGCCAAGGTCGAGGGTGGCAGCTTCCCGGTGGAAGACCGGGTGGATGGCCAGACCCGCCGCTGGACCCGCCAGGTCAGCTCGAACTTCGGCGCCTATCCGGCCAGCCAGGCGGACAACCCGGACAGCATCAGCGGCCGCGCGTTCTTCCGCATCGGCATGGCGCGCCATGGCCAGACCCTGCTGTTCTCCCTCGACGACCAGTTGCTCGGCAAGGCCCTGGACACCCTCGACAAACGCTATCCGCCGCTCGCCGAGGTGTTGCCGAAGGATGCGCTGGTACCGGCCTACCTGGCGCCGCAGCCGCTCTCCGAACTGCTGCAACGGGAAACCCTCGACAGCCTGCCGCAGGACATGGAGCCGGTCTTCCGCAATGCCGCCGACACCTACTTGATGCCGCGCCTGAAAACCCTCGCCGGCAAGGGCAGCTACGCCCTTGGCCTGCCTGCCGGAAGCCAGGCCAACGCACCGTGGCAATGGCTGCCGCTGGAATGGCGGTCGCTGTGAGACGCCTGACTGCCTTCGGCCTGGCGCTGCTCCTGCTGGCCAGCGGCGTTGCCCGCGGCGAGCCCCCGGTAGCGCTCGACCCGCAGCAATCGCAGGTATTCCGCGCCTGGTTCGTGCGCATCGCCCAGGAACAGTTGCGCCAAGGGCCGAGTCCGCGCTGGCACCAGCAGGACTGCGCCGGCCTGGTGCGCTTCGCCGCCAACGAGGCGCTGAAAGTCCACGATGGCAAGTGGCTGCGCGCCAACGGCCTGTCCAACCGCTACCTGCCCCCGGAGCTGGCGCTCAGTCCCGAGCAACGGCGCCTGGCGCAGAACTGGCAGCAGGGTGGCGGCCAGGTCGGGCCCTACGTGAATGCGATCAAGCTGGTGCAGTTCAACAGTCGGCTGGTCGGCCGCGACCTCAACCAGGCGCGCCCCGGCGACCTGATGTTCTACGACCAGGGCGACGACCAGCACCTGATGATCTGGATGGGCCGCTCCATCGCCTATCACACCGGCAGCAGCACCCCGACCGATAACGGCATGCGCTCGGTCAGCCTGCAACAACTCATGACATGGAAGGACACCCGATGGATCCCCGACGAATCCAATCCCAACTTTATCGGCATCTATCGGCTGGCTTTCCTCTCTCAATGAATCGCGTCCCAGTGAAGACCACAGCAATGAGCAACCTGCGCCGTTTCAGCCGTAGCCTGGCGGTCGCCGCCCTGGTCCTGCTGCCGTTCGCCGCCGTCCAGGCGGAAGACACGGTGGAACCGAGCGGCTACACGCCGATGGCCGGCGAATCCTTCTTCCTGCTCGCCGACAGCAGCTTCGCCACCGACGAGGAAGCGCGGGTCCGTCTCGAAGCGCCCGGCCGCGACTACCGGCGCTACCGCATGGAGCCCTATGGCGGGGTCGACGTGCGCCTGTACCGGATCGAACAGCCGCTGGAGTTCCTCAAGCGGCAGAAGAACCTGCACCGGGTCCTGGCCGAGGGACAGTTCAAGGGCGAAGGCCTGTCGAACACCCTGGCCTATCTCTGGGACAACTGGTATCGCAAGTCGCGCCGGGTGATGCAGCGCGCCTTCTCCTACGAGTCGCGGCAACAGGTCACCGAGGCGGTGCCCGAGCTGAAGATGGGCAACGCCATGACCGCGCCGACGCCCTACGACGCGCAGCCGCAATACGCGCCGATTCCCGGCCTGCCGCTGGTCAGCCAGTTCCGCTATCCGCTGTGGGACGCCAAGCCCATCGAGCCGCCGCAGGACGTCAAGCTGGCCGGTTCCTCCAGCGAGTTCATCAACGTCGTGCCGGGCAATGTCTACATCCCGCTGGGCAAGCTGAAGCCGGGCCTCTACCTGGTCGAGGCGCTGGTCGGCAAGTACCGCGCCACCACCGTGGTGTTCGTCTCCAACAGCGTGGCGGTGAGCAAGGTCGCCGGCGACGAGCTGCTGGTCTGGACCGCACGCAAGCACGAAGGCACCCCGGTGCCCGACACCAAGGTGCTGTGGACCGACGGCCTGGGCGTGATGAGCAGCGGCAATACCGACGCCGACGGCCTGCTGCGGCTCAAGCACGCCAGTCCGGAGCGCTCCTACGTGATCGGCGAGGACCGCGAGGGTGGGGTCTTCGTCTCCGAGAACTTCTATTACGACAGCGAGATCTACGACACCAAGATCTACGCCTTCACCGACCGCCCGCTGTACCGGCCGGGCGACTGGGTCTCGTTGAAGATGGTCGGCCGCGAGTTCAAGGACGCCCGTCAATCCCAGGCCGCCGCCAGCGCGCCGGTGCGCCTGAGCGTGATCGACGCCAGCGGCACGGTATTGCAAAGCCTGGACCTCCGCTTCGACGCGAAGAGCGGCGCCAATGGCCGCTTCCAACTGCCGGAGAACGCCGTCGCCGGCGGCTACGAGTTGCGCTTCGACTACCGCGGGCAGACCTACAGCAGCGCCTTCCGCGTCGCCGAATACATCAAGCCGCACTTCGAAGTCTCCCTCGACCTGGCCAAGCCGGACTTCAAGACCGCCGAGCCGGTGAAGGGCGAGATCGTCCTGCTCTATCCGGACGGCAAGCCGGTGGCCAACGCGCGCCTGCAACTGAGCCTGCGCGCCCAGCAGTTGTCGATGGTGGACAACGAACTGCAGTATCTCGGCCAGTTCCCGGTGGAACTGAGCAGCACCGAACTGACCACCGACGGCAAGGGCCGCGCCGCCATCGAATTGCCGCCGGCCGAGAAACCCAGTCGCTACATGCTGACCATCTTCGCCAGCGACGGCGCCGCCTACCGGGTCAAGACTAGCAAGGAGATCCTCATCGAGCGCGGTGCCGCGCGCTACCGCCTGAGCGCGCCGCAGCGCTTCAGCGCCGCCGGCGAGAAGGTCGAGTTCAGCTATGCCAGCGAACAGCCGACCCCGCTCAAGCCGAGCAGCTACCAGTGGATCCGCCTGGAGGACCGCGCCACCGACAGCGGTCCGGTCGCCGACGGCCGCTTCGCGCTGGCCTTCGAGCGTCCCGGTACCTATTCCGTGGAGCTGCGCGACGACAAGGGCCAGCTCCTTGGCGCCACCGGCCACTCGGTGAGCGGCGAGGGCGTGAAGTCGGTGCCTGGCACCGTCGAGGTGGTGTTCGACAAGCCCGAGTACCGCACCGGCGAGGAAGCCTCCGCACTGATCACCTTCCCCGAGCCGGTGGAGGATGCGCTGTTGTCCCTGGAGCGCGACAAGGTCGAGGCCACCGCCCTGCTGTCAAAGGGCGCCGACTGGCTGCGCCTGGAAAAGCTCAATCCGACCCAGTACCGCGTGCGGATCCCGGTGCGCGAGGAGTTCTCGCCGAACCTGACCTTCTCGGTGCTCTACACCAAGGGCGGCGACTACAGCTTCCAGAACGCCGGGATCAAGGTCGGCATGCCCCAGGTGGAGATCGACATCGCCACCGACAAGGAGCGCTACGAACCCGGCGAGACGGTGACCGTGACCCTGGCCACGCGCTTCGCCGGCAAACCGGCTTCCAGTCACCTGACCGTCAGCGTGGTGGATGAGATGGTCTATGCCCTGCAGGCGGAGATCGCCCCCGGTATCGACCAGTTCTTCTACCATCCACGGCGCAACAACGTGCGCACCAGCGCCAGCCTGGCCTTCATCAGCTACGACGTGGCGTTGCCCGGCAGCACCAGCGCACCCGGACGGGCGAACCGCAGCGAGCGCGGCGTCAAGGTACTGGAGCGGCCGCGCCGCGAGGACGTCGACACCGCCGCCTGGCAGCCGGAGCTGGTCACCGACGCCCAGGGCAAGGCCAGCTTCAGCTTCCGCATGCCCGACTCGCTGACCCGCTGGCGGATCACCGCACGGGCCATCGACGACAACGGCCAGGTCGGCCAGAAGAAGCAGTTCCTTCGCTCGGAGAAGCCGCTGTACCTGAAATGGAGCGGGCCGACCCGCTTCCGCCAGGGTGACCAGCCCGACCTCGGCCTGTTCGTCTTCAACCAGGGCGAACAGCCGGTCAAGGCCGAGCTGCTCAGCGGGCCGCCTGGCAGCCAGCGCAGCCAGACCCTGGAGCTGGCCAAGGGAGTCAACTACATTCCGCTGGCGCAACAGCCGCTCAGCGATGGCGACTGGAGCGCCGAGCTGCGCCAGGACGGGCAGGTCCGCGACCGCCTGGCGGTGCGCTTCAACCTGCTGGCCGACGGCTGGCAGGTGGAGCAGGCGCAGAACCTCAGCCTGGCGGCGGCGAGCAACCCGCTGCAACTGCCGGCGGACGCCCGCGACGTACGCCTGCGCCTGGCCGATGGCCCGGCCGCGGCCTACCTGGGCAATCTCGATGATCTGCTGGAGTATCCCTACGGCGGCGTCGAGCAGACCGCCAGCCAACTGCTGCCGCTGAGCATCGCCTATCCGGCGCTGGCCGGCGGCGAGCCGCGGATTCGCGACCGCCTGCGCCTGATCATGCAGAACAGTCGCCTGCGCCTGGTGCAGATGGCCGGCCCGGACGCCTGGTTCGCCTGGTGGGGCGGCGACGTCGATGGCGACGCTTTCCTCACCGCCTACGCCTACTACGCCGATTGGTACGCCAGCCGCGCACTGGAGATCCAACTGCCGGCCGAACACTGGCAGCGTATCCTCGAGCCCTACGCCAAGCAGGCGACGCAGACCCCGCTGCTGCAGCGCGCGCTGATCCTGGCTTTCGCCCGCGACATGCAGTTGCCGGTGAACACCCTGCTCGGCGGCCTGCTCAACGATCTGGCCAACGCCGGCGAAGGGCAGGCGCGCGCGGAGCCGCTGGAGGCCGACGACGGCCTGGTGCTGGGCGACCCGGACTCGGCCGTCGGCCTGGCCGCGGCGCGAGTGCTGGCGGTGGACCTGGCACGGCAACTGCGGGTTGCGGTGCCCGCGCCGCTGGCCGCCCAGGCCGAGACGGCGACGCAGCGCCTGCGTGAGGCCGGCTTGCCGTTCACCGATGCCTTGCTGGCCTCTCGCTCGGCCGTGGACGGCCAGCAGGCCAGCGCTCTGCTGCAACGCCTGGCGCCGGCGCAATCGACCCTGGAACGCGCCCTGGCCCTGACCTGGCTGCAGGGCGCCCTGGCCCAGGCGCCGCAGGGCAAGCTGCCGCAGCCGCCGAAGGACTGGCAGGCGCAGCGCGGCGCCACCGGCGAAACCTACTGGCAATGGCGCGGCCGCGGCATTCCGAGCTGGATCGACCTGGACGAGGCGCCGGCCCGGCCGTTGCCGGTTGCGCTCAGCTACCGCAGCGCCCAGGCGCCGAGCGGGCAACTGCCGGTGCAGATCAGCCGTCGCCTGCTGCGCCTGGTGCCCGGCGAGGGGGCGTTCGAGTTCAAGGTCGAGGAGGTCGGCGACAAGCCGCTTTCCAGCGACGAACTGTATCTCGACGAAGTGACCCTGACCGTTCCGGAAGACACCGCTCTACGCTACGGCATGCTGGAACTGCCGCTGCCGCCCGGTGCGGATGTCGAGCGCACCACCTGGGGCATCAAGATCAGCGGCCTGGCCGGCGACGAGGCGACCACCCTGGAGCGCGCGCGCAACGAACCGGGTGAGCTGTTCTACGGAGTGCCGGTGGACAGCCTGAGTGGCGAGCAGCGTTTCCGTCACCTGGTGCGTTTCTCCCAGAAAGGCAGCTTCAACCTGCCACCGGCCCGCTACCTGCGTCTCTACGCGCCGGAACAGCAGGCCCTGGAAGCCAAGCCGGCGCTGGCCAAGGTCAAGGTCGAGTGATTGCGTTGCGCGCCTGGCTGGTCCTGCTGTGCGCCGTGCCGTTGCTGCTTCGCGCAGCGGAGGCGCCGGTCCAGCTGGCCTGGCGCACGACCCAGGGCTACGAACTGGTGAGCCTGGATCGCCAGCGGGTGCTCGAGCGCCGGCCGTTGCCGGCCGATTTGCAGGCTCCGCTGGGCAGCCTGTGGAAACTGTTCGTCTTCGCCTGGCTGAGCGACACCGGCCAGGCCGAGTCGCCCTATGCCTGCCAGGGGCGCAGCCGCGAGGAGGTCTACTGCTGCGAGAATGGCCAGACGATCGGTCGTGACCGCGCCCTGGTGCGCTCCTGCGGGCTGTATTTCGAGCCGCAGCGCCTCGCCTTGCGGCCGGAGGCCTGGCGCGACTACTGGCAGGCGCGCCGGGCACCGGCCTGGTTGCTCGATCTGGAACGGCTGCAACCGCAGACGCGGGTGCCGGTTAAGGAGCTTCTGGAACAGTTGCAGCAACTGCCGGCCCAGGGCGAGGCGCGGCGGGTACTGCTCGACGTGGCGTTGCAGGCCGGCGACGGCCATGCCGTGGCCAGCCTTGGCGGCCGCCTGCGGGTGAAGACCTGGAGCTGGCTCGACGACCATGACCCGCAGGCGCGCCAGGGCGGTTTCGCCGGCTGGCTGGTCGATGGAACGCCGCTCTGGCTCGGCGGCCCGGGAACCAGCAAGGTGATCCTGGACCGCTACGCCGAGGTGCTCGGGCGCTTCCTGCCGAGTCCGTGGCCGGCCGATCCGGGCCGTTGCGTGGAAGTGAACCTGTTCAGCCGCTATCCGCTGCGCTCGGTCAGTGATCCCGCCGGCCGCCCGGCCGCCGAAGGCCTGCTGCATGGTCCGCAGCAAGTGCTGTTCGCCAACGGCAATCGCCTGGACATCGCCAGCGCCGGCGACCTCTTCCTGCAACGGGTGGATGGCGTGCCGCGCCTGGTCGCGCGGGTTTCGCGCGAAGAGTACGTGGCGCGGGTGCTGGAGCGCGAAGCCTCGGCGCAGCCGAAGGAAGCCGCTCGCGCGCTGGCGGTGACCATTCGCACCTATCTATTGCAAAACGCCGCGCCGCGCGGCGAATGCCTGGCCATCGATGACAGCAGCCAGCGCCAGCGCGTGGCGCCGCGCCCGGCCAGCGCGCCGACGCGGCGGATCGCCGCCTGGAGCGCCGACCTGGTGCTGGCCGGGGCGACCGTCAACTATCACTCCGACCAGCCTGGTCCGGCGCGCCTGTCCTGGAAGCACGCGGTGGAGCAAGCCGGGCAGGGACTGGGCTACGACAGCATCCTCGCCCAGGCTTTCCCGCGCAGCAGCCTGAGCCGCTGGGACAACCCGGTGGCCGCCTGCCAGCCGTTGCCGGCCGCCGAAGACTGGCTGCGCAAGCAGCGCCGGCAGTGGCGCGAGCGCCTCGACCGAGAGCCCGGCTACGAGGAGATTCCGAGTTTTTCCGTGTGCCGCCTGGCTTCCGGGCGGCCCTATGTCGATCGCGAGCGCGAACGCATCTTCGTCCGCGGCCTGTATTCCCTACAGGAACGCCTGGACCTCACCCACGAATACCTGCACCTGGCCTTCCGCGCCCATCCCAGCGGCCAGGACGAAAACTATGTCGAAAGCCTGGCCCGGCGCCTGCTACTGGAATGACTCCATGAACCGAATGTCCCTTGCCGCCCTGCTCAGTTGCCTGCCCCTCGTCGCCTGGGCGGACAACCCCGTGAAACTGGATACGCCGGTCTCCGGCTGGCGTGCCGGCGACGGTTCCGCCGCCAATTACCGGCAGGTGGTGAACTACCCGGCGTCCTCGGTCAACGTTGCCGCCGACCAAGCGACCACCGCGCGCATTCGCGGCGCGATCGAGAGCCAGCCCAAGGAGCGTCCGGCGACGCTGGTGGTGAACGGTGTGAGCATGCCACTGAAGGTGGACGCCGATGGCAGCTTCGACCGCCCGTTCGCCTTCCCGTCCGGCAGCAACAGCGTCGAGGTGCGCAACGCCGCCGGGCAGTCGCGACGGGTCCAGTTCTATCACGGTGGCGGCGGCGGGGAAGTGCCGGCCAAGCTGCGCGTGCTGCTGTCCTGGGACAGCGACAACACCGACCTCGACCTGCACCTGGTGACCCCGGACGGCGACCATGTCTGGTATGGCAATCGTTCGCTGGCCAACGGCGCGACCCTGGATGTCGACGTCACCACCGGCTACGGCCCGGAAATCATCGCCACGCCGACGCCACAGAAGGGGCCCTACCTGGTCTACGTCAACTACTTCGGCGGTGGCTACGGCAGCAGCGAGGATGGCGCCGAACAGGCCGCCCAGAACCTGACCACGGCGCGCATCACCCTGGTCACCGAAGAGGGCACGCCGAACGAGAAACAGGAAACCTTCCTGGTGCCGATGCGCAAGCCTGGCGAACTGACGCTGGTGAAGCGCTTCAGTTATCCGTAGGCGCCTGCGCTGGCGGATAACGCCTCTGGTGTTATTCGCCGTCGCTCAGGCATCGGCGTTACCAACCGCGTGGCCTGGCGGCGGCGCTCATGCCGCTGCGAATGGCTCCTGGGCTCAGGCGGGCTGTTCACCCTGCCAGGTATCGATCGCTTCCTGGGCCGCACGGAACGCATCGATCGCCGCCGGCACCCCGGCATAGACCGCGCAGTGCAGCAGTGCCTCGCGGATTTCCTCCACCGTGCAGCCGTTGTTCAGCGCGCCGCGCACGTGCCCCTTGAGTTCCTGCGGGCATTTCAGGGCGGTCAGGGCGGCCAGGGTGATCAAGCTGCGGGTCTTGCGCGGCAGCGCCTCGCGGGCCCAGACCGAGCCCCAGGCATGCTCGTTGACGAAGTCCTGCAATGGCTGGGTGAAGGCGGTGGCGTTGCCCATGGCGCGCTCGACGAAGGCGTCGCCCATGACTTCACGTCGGATATCCAGGCCGGTCTTGCCTTGTTCGCTCATCGGAAGGTTCCTGTCGTGGGTAGAAGGTGGCTCAATCCAGCGACTCTATCCGAACCGGCGCCACGCCGCTGCGGATCATACCCAGGCCTTCGGCGGCCTTGCGCGATACATCGATGATCCGCCCGCGGCGGAACGGCCCGCGATCGTTGATCCGCACCACCACGCTGCGGCGGTTGTCGAGGTTGGTTACCCGCACGCGGGTACCGAACGGCAACGTGCGGTGGGCAGCGGTCATTGCGTTGGGGTTGTAGCGCTCGCCGCTGGCAGTACGCAGGCCTGCGTGGCGGCTGCCATAGTAGGAGGCTTCGCCGGTATCCGCGGAACCGCTGCCGGCGAGGCTGGAGCAGCCGGCGAGGAACAGGGGCAGGACGGCGAGGGCGAGGCGCGCGGCGGCGGATGGGTTGGGCATGGACAACAGGCTCCTGGCGGACAAGAAGACGCCGGGCGAACCCGGCGTCTGGCTTTGACTCACGCTTCGAGCTTTTTCTTCAGCAACTCGTTCACTTGCTGCGGGTTGGCCTTGCCTTTCGAGGCCTTCATCGCCTGGCCGACGAAGAAGCCGAACATCTTGCCGCGCTTGGCCTCGTCGGCGGCGCGGTACTGCTCGACCTGCTCGGCGTTGGCCGCCAGCACCTCGTCGAGCATCTTCTCGATGGCGCCACTGTCGGTGACCTGCTTCAGGCCCTTGGCCTCGATGATCTGGTCGGCGGAACCCTCGCCGTTGGCCATGGCTTCGAAGACCATCTTGGCGATCTTGCCGGAGATGGTGTTGTCCTTGATGCGCAGGATCATGCCGCCCAGTTGCTCGGCGGACACCGGAGACTGCTCGATCTCCAGGCCGTCCTTGTTGAGCAGGCTGCCCAGCTCGACCATCACCCAGTTGGCCGCCAGCTTGGCGTCGCCGCAGATACCCTGGACCTTCTCGAAGTAGTCGGCCATCTCGCGGCTGGCGGACAGCACGCTGGCATCGTAGGCGGACAGGCCGTACTGGCTCTCGAAGCGTTCGCGCTTCTGCACCGGCAGTTCCGGCAGTTGCTCGCGCAGCTTCGCCAGGTACTCGGGTTCGATGACCACCGGCAGCAGGTCGGGACAGGGGAAGTAACGGTAGTCGTTGGCTTCTTCCTTGCCGCGCATGGAGCGGGTCTCGTCCTTGTTCGGGTCGTACAGGCGGGTTTCCTGGACCACCTTGCCGCCGTCCTCGATCAGCTCGATCTGGCGCTGGATCTCGTGGTTGATCGCCTTCTCGATGAAGCGGAAGGAGTTGACGTTCTTGATCTCGGCGCGGGTGCCGAATTCGGCCTGGCCCTTCGGTCGCACCGAGACGTTGCAGTCGCAGCGCAGCGAGCCCTCGGCCATGTTGCCGTCGCAGATGCCCAGGTAGCGCACCAGGGCGTGGATCGCCTTGACGTAGGCCACGGCTTCCTTGGCGCTGCGGATATCCGGCTCGGAAACGATCTCCAGCAACGGCGTGCCGGCGCGGTTCAGGTCGATGCCGCTCATGCCCTGGAAGTCTTCGTGCAGGCTCTTGCCGGCGTCCTCCTCCAGGTGCGCGCGGGTGATGCCGATGCGCTTGGTGGTGCCGTCTTCCAGGGTGATGTCGAGGTGGCCCTTGCCGACGATGGGATGGTCCATCTGGCTGGTCTGGTAGCCCTTCGGCAGGTCAGGGTAGAAGTAGTTCTTGCGGGCGAACACGTTCTGCCGGTCGATCCGTGCGTCGATCGCCAGGCCGAACAGGCAGGCCATGCGTACGGCCTCCTCGTTTAGCACCGGCAGGGTGCCCGGCATGGCCAGGTCGACCAGGCTGGCCTGGGTATTCGGCGCGGCGCCGAAGGCGGTCGAGCTGCCGGAGAAGATCTTCGATTGGGTGGCGAGCTGTGCGTGGATTTCCAGCCCGATCACGGTTTCCCATTGCATGTGGTGTTCCTCAATCCTTCTGTGCCTGCGCAGTCCCGCTGCCGACCCTGCGGGTCGCCCTCTCCGCGCCGGGAGAGGGGAGGGGACTGCGTGGCGTTGCCATGGCTTAGAAGCCGGCCGGGGTGCGGGTGTGCCAGTCGCTGACCTGCTGGTACTGGTGCGCGACGTTGAGCAGGCGACCTTCCTGGAAGTAGGGCGCGAGCAACTGGACACCCACCGGCAGGCCGTCGACGAAGCCGGCGGGCATGGACAGCCCCGGCAGGCCGGCGAGGTTGGCGGTGATGGTGTAGATGTCTTCCAGGTACTGGGAAACCGGGTCGTCGTTCTTCTCGCCGATCTTCCAGGCCGGGTTCGGCGTGGTCGGGCCGAGGATCACGTCCACTTCGGCAAAGGCGCTGACGAAGTCGTTCTTGATCAGCCGGCGAATCTTCTGAGCCTGCAGGTAATAGGCATCGTAGTAGCCGGCCGACAGTGCGTAGGTGCCGACCATGATGCGGTTCTTCACTTCGCTGCCGAAGCCTTCCGCGCGCGAGCGCTTGTACAGGTCTTCCAGGTTCTGCGGGGCGTCGCAACGATAGCCATAGCGCACGCCGTCGAAGCGCGACAGGTTGGAGGACGCCTCGGCCGGCGCGATCACGTAGTAGGCCGGTATGGCGTGCTGCATGTTCGGCAGGGAAATGTCCTTCACCGTGGCGCCGAGCGTCTTCAGCTCCTCGACCACGGCCAGCACCGCGTCGGCGATGCGGCTGTCGAGGCCGGCGCCGAAGTATTCCCGCGGCAGGCCGATGCGCAGGCCGCTCAGCGGCTTCTGCAGGGCGGCCAGGTAGTCGTCCACCGGCTGTTCGACGCTGGTCGAGTCCTTCGGATCGAATCCGGCCATCACCCCCAGCATCAGCGCGCAGTCCTCGGCGGTGCGCGCCAGCGGGCCGCCCTGGTCGAGGCTGGAGGCGTAGGCGATCATGCCCCAGCGGGAAACCCGGCCGTAGGTCGGCTTGATCCCGGTGAGGTTGGTCAGCGCCGCCGGCTGGCGGATCGAGCCGCCGGTATCGGTGCCGGTGGCGGCCGGCAGCAGGCGCGCGGCGACTGCCGCGGCGGAGCCGCCGGAGGAGCCGCCAGGCACGCGGTCGAGGCTCCAGGGGTTGTTCACCGCGCCGTAGTGGCTGGACTGGTTCGACGAGCCCATGGCGAATTCGTCCATGTTCAGCTTGCCGAGGGTAACGGCGCCGGCGGCGGCGAGCTTCTCGACCACGGTGGCGTCGTAGGGCGAGACGAAGTTGTCGAGCATCTTCGAACCGCAGCTGGTGCGTACGCCCTGGGTGCAGAACAGGTCCTTGTGGGCGATCGGCGCGCCGAGCAGGGCGCCGTTCTCGCCGTTGGCGCGCCGTTCGTCGGCTGCCTTGGCCTGGGCGATGGCCAGGTCGTCGGTGATGCTGATGAAGCTGTTGAGCTGGGGATCCAGCTGCCGGATGCGACCGAGCAGGGTGCGGGTCAGCTCTTCGGCGGAAAATTGCTTGTCGGCGAGGGCGCGGGCGATCTCGGCGAGGGTCAATTGATGCAGCATGTGTCCGCGTCCTTATTACTCGATGACTTTCGGAACCAGGTACAGACCTTCTTCCACGGCGGGGGCGATGGTCTGGTAGGCGTCGCGGTGATCGGTCTCGGTGACCGCGTCCGGACGCAGGCGCTGGGTGGCTTCCAGCGGGTGGGCAAGCGGTTCGACGCCGCTGGTGTCGACCGCCTGCATCTGGTCGATCAGGCCGAGGATGTTGTTCAGGGTCTCGGTGGTGCGCGGAAGATCGGCCTCGCTCAGGCCCAGGCGGGCGAGATGGGCGATTTTTTCCACGTCGGAGCGTTCAAGCGCCATCGGGAGTCTCCAGCAAAAGCGGCCTTGGAAGGGCGGCGGGGCGCCATGCGTTATATAAGGCAGGGAACGGATGCCGCGGTCGGCGGTCTAATTCCGCCTGGACGGGCCTTGTGGGGCCGGGAAAAGCCTGCAATTTAGCATATTGCCCGCCTTGCCCAAAATCCCCGTCGTTGTTAGAGTTTGCCGCACTTTTTTACCCGCGTATTTTTCACCCACGCTTCGCCTAGGGTTTCTTTCCCATGTTCAAAAAATTGCGTGGCATGTTTTCCAGCGATCTGTCGATCGACCTGGGTACTGCCAATACCCTTATTTATGTGCGCGAGCGCGGCATCGTCCTGAACGAACCGTCCGTGGTCGCCATTCGCAGCCATGGCAGCCAGAAGAGCGTCGTCGCCGTGGGCACCGAGGCCAAGCGCATGCTCGGCCGTACCCCGGGCAACATCGCCGCCATCCGTCCGATGAAAGACGGCGTGATCGCGGATTTCAGCGTCTGCGAGAAGATGCTGCAGTACTTCATCAACAAGGTTCACGAGAACAGCTTCCTGCAGCCCAGCCCGCGCGTGCTGATCTGCGTGCCGTGCAAGTCCACCCAGGTTGAGCGCCGGGCCATCCGCGAATCCGCCCTGGGCGCCGGCGCCCGCGAGGTGTTCCTGATCGAAGAGCCGATGGCTGCTGCCATCGGCGCCGGCCTGCCGGTCGAGGAGGCCCGCGGCTCGATGGTCGTAGACATCGGCGGCGGCACTACCGAGATCGCCCTGATTTCCCTCAACGGCGTGGTCTACGCCGAATCCGTCCGCGTCGGCGGCGACCGCTTCGACGAAGCCATCGTCACCTACGTGCGCCGCAACTACGGCAGCCTGATCGGCGAATCCACCGCCGAGCGCATCAAGCAGGAGATCGGCACCGCCTTCCCGGGCGGCGACGTTCGCGAAGTCGACGTCCGCGGCCGTAACCTGGCCGAAGGCGTACCGCGCAGCTTCACCCTGAACTCCAACGAGGTCCTCGAGGCCCTGCAGGAGTCCCTGGCGACCATCGTCCAGGCGGTCAAGAGCGCCCTCGAGCAATCGCCGCCGGAGCTGGCCTCGGATATCGCCGAGCGCGGCCTGGTGCTGACTGGCGGTGGCGCGCTGCTGCGCGACCTGGACAAGCTGCTGGCACAGGAAACCGGCCTGCCGGTGATCGTCGCCGAGGAGCCGCTGACCTGCGTGGCTCGCGGCGGTGGCCGTGCGCTGGAGATGATGGACCGCCACTCCATGGACCTGCTCTCCACCGAGTAAGGTGGCGAGCATCGTCGCCTAGGAGCGGATCATCAAACCGCTATTCTCCAAAGGCCCGTCGCTGGGCGTTCGCCTGTTGGTGCTGGCCGTGCTGTCGGTCAGCCTGATGGTGGTGGACGCCCGGTTCGACTATCTGGAGCCCGTCCGCAGCAAGCTGGGGATGGTGCTCACGCCTTTCTACGGCCTGGCGGAAATGCCGGTGCGCGCCTGGGAAGGCGTGCGCGACCAGTTCAGCAGCCGTAGCGAGCTGATCGCCGAGAACGAACGCCTCAAGGCCGAGTCCCTGCTGATGCAGCGCCGGGTGCAGAAACTCGCCGCGCTCACCGAGCAGAACGTGCGCCTGCGCGAGCTGCTCAATTCCGCCGCGCTGGTCGACGACAAGGTACTGGTCAGCGAGCTGATCGGCGTCGATCCGAACCCCTTCACCCAACGCATCATGATCGACAAGGGCGAGAACGACGGCGTCTTCGTCGGCCAGCCGGTGCTCGATGCCAGCGGCCTGATGGGCCAGGTGGTCGAGGTGATGCCCTATACCGCGCGGGTCCTGCTGCTCACCGACACCACCCACAGTATCCCGGTGCAGGTCAATCGCAACGGCCTGCGCGCCATCGCCGTCGGCACCGGCAATCCCGAGCGCTTGGAATTGCGCTACGTCGCCGACACCGCCGACATCAAGGAAGGCGACCTACTGGTCAGCTCCGGCCTGGGGCAACGCTTCCCCGCCGGCTATCCGGTGGCCACGGTCAAGGAAGTGATCCACGATTCCGGCCAGCCGTTCGCCGTGGTGCGCGCGGTGCCGACCGCGAAGATGAACCGTAGCCGCTACGTGCTGCTGGTGTTCAGCGACAGCCGCACCCCGGAACAGCGCGCCAACGACGCCGCCGAGGCCCAGGAAGAGGCGGACAAGAAAGCCGCCGCCGGCGCCCAGGCGCCCCAGCCTGCCGCGCAACCGGCCGCCGCGCCGTCGCCGGCCACCCCGGCAGCCCAGGGTGCTGCGCAGCAGCCCGCCGCCGCGCCCGCGCCAGCTCCCACGCAGCCTGCCGCTCCGGCGGCGAACGGGGGACGCCGCTGATGGCTCGCGCGACTCAAGGTTCGAACAATGTCTGGGTGATCTGGCTGAGCCTGCTGGTCGGGCTGGTGCTGGCCGTAGCGCCGATGCCTACCTTCACCGAGATCGGCCGCCCGCTGTGGCTGGCGATGCTGCTGACCTACTGGGTGTTGCTGCTGCCCGAGCGCGTCGGGATGGTCACCGCCTGGCTGCTCGGCCTGGCCCAGGACGTGCTCTACGGCAACCTGCTCGGGCAGAACGCGCTGATCCTCGGCCTGATCACCTTCCTCGTGCTGTCCCTGCACCAGCGCCTGCGCATGTTCCCGGCCTGGCAGCAGTGCCTGGTGCTGGTGGTGGTCTACGGCCTGGCGCAGCTGCTCCAGCTCTGGCTCAACGCCCTGACCGGCAATCGTCCGCCGACCCTGACCTTCCTGCTCCCGGCCCTGGTCAGCGCGCTGCTCTGGCCCTGGGTGTACGCCCTGCTGCAGTTCGTCCGCCTGCGTCTCAACGTGAGGTAGGTCCGCTTCGCAGCTATGCTGCGGCGGATATCGTCATTCTTCGAAACGGGTGATCGGCGCATCGCTCGACGCGTTTCCCGGGAGCCTCCATGCCGTCGCTGTATCTCGCCTCCGCCTCGCCCCGTCGCCGTGAACTGCTGACCCAGATCGGCGTTCCGCTGTCCGTGCTCGCCACCGCTATCGACGAGTCCCCCTTGCCGAACGAAGCGCCCGCCGCCTACGTCGAGCGCCTGGCGCGCGGCAAGGCGGCCGCCGGGCTGGCTATGCTGGAAGGGCGCGGCGAGGACGGTTGTGTCCTGGGCGCGGATACCTCGGTGGTGATCGACGGGCGAATTCTCGGCAAGCCCGTGGACCAGGCCGAGGGGCTGGCCATGCTGGCTACGCTGTCCGGGCGCGAACACCAGGTTCTCACCGCCGTGGCCCTGGCCGCCACTGGTGGCGTCGAGGCGCGGGTGGTGGAGTGCCGGGTGCGCTTCCGCCAGGTCGCTCCGGAAGAAGCGCTGCGCTACTGGCAGAGCGGCGAGCCGGCGGACAAGGCGGGCGGATATGCGATCCAGGGCCTCGGGGCGATATTCGTCAGTCGCATCGAAGGCAGTTACAGTGCGGTGGTCGGGCTGCCTTTGTGTGAAACTGCGGAACTGTTGAGGGAATTCGGCATCCCTTGCTGGCAGCCCGTGGGTGGCAACCCGCCGTAACGCCTAACGCGCCGAAATAAGGACAGTGGACGCATGAGCGAAGAGATCCTGATCAATATCACGCCGATGGAGTCGCGCGTGGCGGTGGTGGAAAACGGCGTCCTGCAGGAAGTGCATGTCGAACGCACCCAGCGGCGCGGCATCGTCGGCAATATCTACAAGGGGCGGGTGGTACGGGTACTGCCGGGGATGCAGGCGGCGTTCGTCGACATCGGCCTGGAACGTGCGGCGTTCATCCATGCCGCCGAGATATCCAATCGCGAAGGCAGCGCTGTGGAAAGCATCAGTGCCCTGGTCCATGAGGGGCAGGCGCTGGTGGTGCAGGTGACCAAGGATCCGATCGGCACCAAGGGCGCACGGCTGACCACCCACCTGTCGATTCCTTCGCGCTATCTGGTGTACATGCCGCGCACCAGCCATGTCGGGATATCCCTGCGGATCGAGGACGAAGTCGAGCGCGAGCGCCTGAAGAAGGTGGTGGCCGACTGCGTGGCGGCGGAAGGCATCGAGGGGCAGGGCGGCTTCATTCTGCGCACCGCCGCGGAAGGTGCGGGCGAGGACGAGATTCTCGCCGACATCCGCTACCTTCGCCGGCTATGGGACCAGATCGCCGCGCAGATCCAGACCGTCGGCGCGCCTTCGGTGATCTACGAAGACCTGTCCCTGGCGATCCGTACCCTGCGCGACCTGGTGAACCCGCGGATCGAGAAGATCCGCATCGACTCGCGAGAGAACTTCCAGAAGATCACTTCCTTCGTCGAAGAATTGATGCCGGAGATTTCCGATCGCCTCGAACATTACCCGGGCGAGCGACCGATCTTCGATCTCTACGGCGTCGAGGACGAAATCCAGAAAGCCCTGGAGCGCAAGGTACTGCTGAAGTCCGGCGGCTACCTGATCGTCGATCCGACCGAGGCGATGACCACCATCGACGTGAACACCGGCGCCTTCGTCGGCCATCGCAACCTCGAGGAAACCATCTTCAAGACCAACCTCGAGGCGGCCACCGCGATCGCCCGCCAACTGCGCCTGCGCAACCTGGGCGGGATCATCATCATCGACTTCATCGACATGGAGGACGAGGAGCATCGCCGGCAGGTCCTGCGCACCCTGGAGAAGCAACTGGAGCGCGACCACGCGAAGACCAACATCATCGGCATCACCGAGTTGGGCCTGGTGCAGATGACCCGCAAGCGCACCCGCGAAAGCCTGGTGCAGATCCTTTGCGAGCCGTGTCCCTGCTGTCAGGGACGCGGCATGCTGAAGACTGCGGAAACCACCTGCTACGAGATTTTCCGCGAGATTCTCCGCGAGGCACGTGCCTACCAGGCCGACTCCTACCTGGTGCTGGCCAACCAGAAGGTGGTGGACCGGCTGCTCGACGAGGAGTCGGGTAACGTCGCCGATCTCGAGGCGTTCATCGGCCGCACCATCAAGTTCCAGGTCGAGGCGATGTACTCGCAGGAGCAATATGACGTGGTCCTGCTCTGAGGCGTATGGCTGAAATGGCGGATGTGGGAAGCCTCGGAACGCGACTGCTACGGATCGTCCTGGGTCTGTGCGCCCTGGTACTGGTGCTGCTGGCGCTGTACGTCAGCCTTGGCCGGCAACTGGTGCCGCTGGTGGCCGAATACCGCCAGCAGCTGGAGGACGAAGCTGGCAAGCAACTCGGCATACCGGTGCGGATTGCCGAGCTGACGGGCTCCTGGCGCGGCTTCGAGCCTCTGGTGGTGGCGCGCGACATCCAGGTCGGCGACGGCGAACAGAGTCTGCGCCTGGCGCGGGTGCGGCTGGCGCCGGACCTGCTCGGCAGCCTGCTGGCGCGCCAGGTGCGGATCGGCAGCCTGGAGCTGGAGGGACTCAAGCTGACCCTGCGCGAAGGCGAGGATGGCCAGTGGAGCCTGGATGGCCTGCCGCACAGCGACAAGCCCAGCGATCCCCGGAAACTCCTGCAATTCCTGCTGCAGACCCAACGCATCTCGCTGCTGGACAGTCAACTGGAGGTGGCGCCGCGGGGAAGCGCAGCGTTGTCGCTCAGCGCGGTCGGCGCGACCCTGCGCAGTTCATCGGTTGGTGGGCAGAGTCTCGATGCCCGCCTGCAACTGCCGGATGGCCAACCTCTGGCGCTGCACGCCGAAGGGCGGATCGACAGCGAGGACTGGCCGCGCAGCAGCGCCAGGTTCTATCTCAGCCTGCCGCAGAGCGACTGGGCGCAATGGTTGCCGGCCGGTCTGACCCAGGAATGGAAGATCGCCCGGGCCAAGGCCGGCGGCGACTTCTGGTTCGACTGGCGCGACGGCAAGGCGCAACGGCTGGTGGCACGGCTGCTGGCGCCGCAGTTGAAGGCCTCGTATGCCGCGCGCAAGCCGGTGGAAATCAACGACCTGGGCATGAACCTGTTCTTCGATCGCGAAGCGCAGGGCTGGAAGGTTCGGGTCGGCGACCTGGCGGCGAATTTCGGCGAGCAGCGCTGGGGCGAGGTGGAGTTGCTGTTGCGTCGCGACCAGCAGAACAACGAGCCACACTGGAAGCTGCAGGCCGACCGCGTCGACCTGACGCCCCTGGTGCCGGCGATAGAAGCGCTGGCGCCGCTGCCGGACGCGGCGGCGGAGTGGGTGGCGGGCCTGAAGCCGAAGGGCATCCTGCACAACCTGAACGCCGATTTCTGGCCGCAGCGGGAGGTGCCCGAGCGGGTCAGCTACGCGACCAACCTGGAAAAGGTCGGTATCTCGGCGTTCCATGAGGTCCCGGCGGTGGAAAACGTCAGCGGCACCTTGACCGGCACCCTGGCCGGAGGCCAGCTCGACGCATCGGCGCAGGATTTCATGCTGCACCTGGCCAAGGTATTTCCCGAGCCGTGGCGCTACCGCGAGGCTCGCACGCGGATGTTCTGGAGCCTGGACGACCGCGCCTTCACCCTCGGCAGCCACCTGATGCGGGTCGAGGGCGAGGAGGGCAGCCTGGCCGGCGACATGCTGATCCGCCTGATGCGCGATCCCGGCGCTGAAGACTACATGGACCTGCAGGTCGGCCTCAGCGACGGCGACGCGCGCTTCACCGCCAAGTACCTGCCGACCCAGTTGCCGGGAATGAACAAAAGCCTGGCGAACTGGTTGAAGACGGCGATCCGCAGTGGCCATGTCGAGCAGGGCTACTTCCAGTGGCAGGGCTCGCTGAACCGCGGCGCGGCGGCCGAAGCCCACGTCATGAACCTCTACTTTAAGGTCCGCGACGGCGAGCTGGCCTACCAGCCCGGCTGGCCCGCCTTGAGCAAAACGGTCGGCGAGGTGTTCGTCGAGGATTCCGGAGTCCGCGTGCTGGCCTCCAGCGGGAATCTGCTGAATTCCCGGGTCAGCGACGTCAAGGTCGACATACCTCTCGGCCGGCCGGGACAGACGCCGCACCTGTATGTGGATGGCGCCGTCGACAGTAACCTGAAGGACGGCATCAAGCTGCTCCAGGAAGCGCCGATCCCGACCCGCAAGATCTTCGCCGGCTGGGAGGGCGACGGGCCCTTGCAGGGCCACCTGAAGCTGGATATTCCACTGGACCACGACGAGGCCGGCAAGACCGGGGTGGTCGTGGATTTCTCCACCGTGGGCGCGACCCTGAAGATGCCCAGTCCGAAGCTGGATATGAGCGAAGTGAAGGGCGACTTCCGTTTCGACCTGGCCAAGGGCCTGAGCGCCCCGGCGGTGCAGGCCCGGGTGCTGGGCAGCGAGGTACGCGGGCGGATCGTCGCCGAGGGGCGCGGCGATGCGCGCACGCGCTTGCTGCTCAACGGCCAGGTGGCGGTCAAGTCACTGAGCGACTGGCTCGGCGCTGGCCAGCGTCCGTTACCGGTCTCGGGACGCCTGCCGTTCCAGCTCAACCTGCTGCTGGATGGCAAGGACAGCCAGTTGCAGATCGATTCGGATCTCAAGGGCGCCGTCGTCGACCTGCCGGCGCCGTTCGGCAAGACGGCCGCCCAGGCGCGGCCGACCCAGTGGCGGATGACCCTGGATGGCGCCGAACGGCGTTACTGGGCGCGTTACGACGGCCTCGCCAGCCTGGCCTATGCGGCCCCGGCGGACAAGCCGCTGAACGGACGCGGCGCCCTGCGCCTGGGTGGTGACCCGGCGCTGCTGCCCTCGGCACAGGGGCTGCGGGTGCGCGGGCGTCTGGCGGAACTGGACTGGGACTCCTGGCAGGCCACCCTGAAGCGCTACGGCAATGGCGACCAGGCTGCCAGTAGCGCTGCGGGCCTGCTGCGCGGCGCCGACCTGCGCATCGACAGCTTCAAGGGCTTCGGCCAGGAGCTGAAGAACCTGACCGTCGACCTGGCCCGCCAGGAGCGGGCCTGGCAACTGGTGCTGGTCAGCGACCTCGCATCGGGGCGTCTGGTCCTGCCGGATGCCAGGGGCGCGCCGATCGTGGTCGATCTGGACCGCCTGAACCTGCCGAAGTCGACCCTTCCCGACGAGAACAAGGTGGAGGACTCGGACCCGCTGGCCGCCGTCGATCCGCGCAGCCTGCCGGCGGTAGACGTGAAGATCGGCCAGGTCGCCCTTGGCGGCCAGCCGCTGGGCGCCTGGAGCCTGAAGGTACGGCCGGGCAGCAACGGCGTGGCGTTCAACGACCTGGACCTCGACCTGCGTGGCCTGCACGTCAATGGCAGCCTGCGCTGGGACGGCAGTCCGGGCAATACCCGCAGCACCTACCAGGGACGGATCGAGGGCAAGAACCTGGCGGATGTGCTCAAGGCCTGGAATTTCGCGCCGAGCGCCACCAGCGAACGTTTCCGCATGGATATCAACGGCCAGTGGCCGGGATCGCCGGCCTACATGGCCCTGAAGCGCTTCAGCGGCAGCATGGATGCATCGCTGCGCAAGGGGCAGTTCGTCGAGGTCGAAGGCAGCGCCCAGGCGCTGCGAGTGTTCGGCCTGCTCAATTTCAACGCGATCAACCGCCGGCTGCGCCTGGACTTCTCGGACATCCTCGGCAAGGGACTGAGCTATGACCGGGTGAAGGGGGTTCTCTCCGCCACCGACGGCGTCTACATCACCCGCGAGCCGCTGAAGCTGGAAGGGCCGTCGAGCAACCTGGAGTTGAACGGTACCCTGGACCTGGCTCACGATCGGATCGACGCCAAGCTGCTGGTGACCTTGCCATTGACCAACAACCTGACCCTGGCGGCACTGATAGTCGGCGGTCCGGCGGTCGGCGGCGCGGTCTTCGTCGTCGACAAGTTGCTCGGCGACCGGGTCTCGCGCTTCGCCAGCGTGCAATACAGCGTCAAGGGCCCCTGGCAGGATCCGAAGATCAGCTTCGACAAGCCATTCGAGAAGCCCCGCTGAGCGGCGCCCGGGCCGCGACGCGGCGCTTTCGTCCGCGAGGAGGAAACCATGTCCATTGCCGTGATCCAGATGGTCAGCCAGGACGACGTGACGGCCAACCTGGCCGCCGCCCGTCGCCTGCTGGAACAGGCCGCCGAGGGTGGGGCGCGGCTCGCCGTGTTGCCGGAAAACTTCGCCGCCATGGGCCGGCGCGACCTGGCCGAACTGGGGCGCGCCGAGGCGCGGGGGAACGGGCCGATCCTGTCGTGGTTGAATTCTGCCGCTCGCGACCTCAGGTTGTGGATAGTCGCTGGAACGCTGCCGCTGCCGCCGGATGGGCAACCCGAGGCGAAGGCGAATGCCTGTTCGCTGCTGATTGACGAGCACGGAGAGCGGGTCGCCCGCTACGACAAGCTGCACCTGTTCGATGTGGACGTAGCCGATGCGCGGGGCCGCTATCGTGAATCCGACGACTATGCTTTCGGTCAGAAGATCGTGGTGGCGGATACGCCGGTCGGTCGCCTTGGCCTGACGGTCTGCTACGACCTGCGTTTTCCGGAACTCTATACCGCGCTGCGCGAGGCCGGCGCAGAGCTGATCACGGCGCCGTCGGCGTTCACCGCGGTGACCGGCGCGGCGCACTGGCAAGTGCTGGTCCGCGCCCGTGCCATCGAGACCCAGTGCTACCTGCTGGCGGCCGGACAGGGTGGCGTCCACCCACGGGGCCGGGAGACGTTCGGCCATTCGGCCATCGTCGATCCCTGGGGCCGGGTCCTGGCCGAGCGGCCGCAGGGCGAAGCGGTGCTGCTGGCGGCGCGCGACGCCGCAGAACAGGCGGATATCCGCCGGCGCATGCCGGTGGTGGCGCACAGACGATTTTTCCCGCCGGCCGAACCGCGGCCGGCGCGTACGGAGTGAATATGAGCGAGTTGTTGTCATCCGTCAGCCAGCAATTGCTGGCCCCCGGTGGTCTGGAACTGGACAGCCTGCCCGGCATTCTTCATGAACTGAACGGCCCGGGCATCGATGCCGCCGACCTGTATTTCCAGAGCCAGGTCTCCGAGTCGTGGATGCTCGAGGACGGCATCGTCAAGGAAGGCAGCTTCAATCTCGACCAGGGTGTCGGGGTACGCGCGCAGTCGGGCGAGAAGACCGGCTTCGCCTATAGCAATGCGATCACCGCCGAGGCGTTGAAACAGGCCGCGGTGGCGGCCCGTTCGATTTCCCGTGCGGGACAGAACGGCAGCGTGCAGGCGTTCAAGGCCGTGGCGCCGGCTCGCCTGTACGCCGGCGAGAACCCGCTGGACGTGCTCAGCCGCGCCGAGAAGGTCGAGTTGCTGAAGCAGATCGACGCCGCTACCCGTGCGCTCGATCCCCGCATCCAGCAGGTCACGGTGAGCATGGCCGGCGTCTGGGAGCAGATCCTGGTAGCGGCCAGCGACGGTTCGCTGGCCGCCGACATTCGTCCGCTGGTGCGTTTCAACGTCAGCGTGATCGTCGAACAGAACGGCCGACGCGAACGCGGCGGCCACGGCGGCGGCGGTCGCACCGACTATCGCTATTTCCTCCAGGAGGATCGCGCCATGGGCTACGCCCGCGAGGCCCTGCGCCAGGCGCTGGTCAACCTCGAGGCGATCCCCGCGCCGGCCGGCACCCTGCCGGTGGTGATGGGCGCGGGTTGGTCCGGGGTCCTGCTCCACGAAGCGGTCGGCCACGGCCTGGAGGGCGACTTCAACCGCAAGGGCAGCTCCGCCTACAGCGGCCGGGTCGGCGAAAAGGTCGCCTCGAGCCTGTGCACCATCGTCGACGACGGCACCCTGGCCGGGCGTCGCGGCTCGCTGAGCGTGGATGACGAAGGCACGCCGAGCAACTGCAACGTGCTGATCGAGAACGGCGTGCTCAAGGGCTACATGCAGGACAAGCTCAACGCCCGCCTGATGGGCGTGGCGCGCACCGGTAACGGCCGCCGCGAGTCCTACGCGCACCTGCCGATGCCACGCATGACCAACACCTACATGCTGGCCGGCGAGAGCGATCCGCAGGAAATCATCGCCTCGGTGGAGAAGGGTATCTACTGCGCCAACCTCGGCGGTGGCCAGGTCGATATCACCAGCGGCAAGTTCGTGTTCTCCACCAGCGAGGCCTACCTGATCGAGAACGGCAGGATCACCACCCCGGTGAAAGGCGCCACCCTGATCGGCAACGGTCCGGAAGCGATGAGCCGGGTGTCCATGGTCGGCAACGACCTGGCCCTGGACAGTGGCGTGGGAACCTGCGGGAAGGACGGTCAGTCGGTGCCGGTCGGCGTCGGCCAGCCGACCCTGAAGATCGATGCGATCACCGTCGGCGGCACCGGCGCCTGAGGCATGGCCCGGGCGCCGGCGCGGCGAAACCTAGCGCAGGCCGCGCTTGGTTTCGTCCAGTTCGCGGATGTACTTGAACACTTTGCGTGCGGCGGCCGGCGGTTTGTTGTGCGCGGCCTCGTGCTGGGCGTGGCGGACCAGGCCGCGCAGGTGCTGGCGATCGCACTCGGGGAACTCCCCGACGAAGGCGTCGAGCGCTGCGTCGCCGCCGGCGATCAACTGGTCGCGCCAACGTTCGAGGGCATGGAAACGTTCGTTGTACTGGCGGGTGGAGGAGTCCACCTGGTCGATGAGGGCGACGATGGCGTCCACGTCCTGGTCGCGCATCAGTTTGCCGATGTACTGGATATGCCGTTTGCGGGCGATGTGCGCCTTGTGCTTCGGCGCCTCGAGCAGCGCCTTGCGTAGCGGGTCGGTGAGCGGCAGGCGCTCCAGCAACTGCGGTTGCAGGGTGGTCAGGCGCTCGCCGAGGTCCTGCAGGGCATGCAGCTCGCGTTTGATCTGCGACTTGCTCTTCTCTTCGAATTGCGAGTCGTCGTCGTGAAATTCAGCCATGGTGGTGGTCCAGTGGAAAACGCCGTCATGATAACGAGTCAGGGGCCGCTTGTCCGGCCCGGCCGCGTGGGCGGCCACGTCAACAGGAGAGTCAACAGATGAGTCTACATGCCGCGGCAGTCGGTCCCTCCGTGCTTCCGGACCTTCGCGAGCAGGTCGAGCAGATCATCGCCGAGGCCCGCCGCCAGGGCGCCAGTGCCTGCGAAGTGGCGGTGTCGCTGGAGCAGGGCCTGTCCACCAGCGTGCGCCAGGGCGAGGTGGAAACCGTCGAGTTCAACCGTGACCAAGGTTTCGGCATCACCCTCTACGCAGGCCAGCGCAAGGGCTCGGCGAGCACCTCGGCGACCGGCGAGGCGGCCATCCGCGAGACGGTGGCGGCGGCGCTGGCGATCGCCCGCCATACCTCCGAGGACGAATGCGCCGGTCTCGCCGATGCCGCGTTGATGGCCCGCGAGTTGCCCGAGCTGGACCTCTATCATCCATGGAGCCTGAGTCCCGAGCAGGCCGTGGAACGAGCCCTGGCTTGCGAGGCAGCGGCGTTCGCCGCCGACAAGCGGGTGACCAAGGCCGACGGCACCACCCTGAATACCCACCAGGGCTGCCGGGTATACGGTAACAGCCACGGTTTCATCGGTGGTTACGCCAGCACCCGGCACAGCCTCAGCTGCGTGATGATCGCCGAGGGCGAAGGACAGATGCAGCGTGACTATTGGTATGACGTCAACCGCCGTGGCGAGGCCTTGGCCAGCGCCGAGTCGATCGGTCGGCGCGCCGCCGAGCGCGCCGCCAGCCGACTGGGCGCGCGGCCGGTGCAGACCGCCGAAGTGCCGGTGCTGTTCGCTCCGGAAATCGCTGTTGGCCTGTTCGGCCATTTCCTCGGGGCGATCTCAGGCGGCAGCCTGTATCGCAAGTCATCCTTCCTCGAAGGCGCGCTGGGCCAGCGCCTGTTTCCCGAATGGTTGAGCATCGACGAGCGGCCGCACCTGGTCGGCGCGCTCGGCAGCGCCAGCTTCGATAGCGACGGCCTGGCGACCTATGCCAAGCCATTCGTCGAGAACGGCGAGCTGGTGTCCTATGTCCTGGGCACCTATTCCGGGCGCAAGCTCGGCTTGCCGAGCACGGCCAACGCCGGCGGCGTGCATAACCTGTTCGTCAGCCATGGCGACGAGGACCAGGCCGCTCTGATACGCCGGATGGGGCGTGGCCTGCTGGTCACCGAGTTGATGGGGCAGGGCGTCAACCTGGTGACCGGCGATTATTCCCGCGGCGCCGCCGGCTACTGGGTCGAGAACGGCGAGATCCAGTTCCCGGTCCAGGAAGTCACCATCGCCGCCAACCTGCGCGACCTGTTCCGCCGTATCGTCGCGGTCGGCAAGGACATCGAACGGCGCGGCAACCTGCATACCGGTTCTGTACTGGTCGAGTCGATGATGGTAGCCGGGCGCTGAGGCCGGGTTTCCCTCTGTAGAACGCCAGCGCTCGTCGCTGGCGTTTTCGTTTCCGCCTGTTCGATTGTCCGCCTCTATGGGGACCATGCTTGTCTTTTGCCAAGAAGAAAACAATAATCAATCTCATTATCGTCTGGTGAGGTTGCCATGTCCTTCGAGGCGCACGACCCGCAAGCATTGGATCACTGGTACTGGCTGGGCACGCAGATCCGCTGCGCGCTCGATCCCGACGAACCGCGCCTGCTCGACCAGTACCTCGGCGAGGCGCGCTATCTCGCCGGTTGGGAAGGTGTGGCCGCCTGGCCGCTGTTCGAGAAAGCCTACAACCTCCTGCTCGATACCGGTCGCGATCCGATATTGCCCTGGCACTGGCGCAGCCTCTGCCTCGACTACGCCTACCGGCCCCTCTGCGAACTTCAGCGACTGACCACCAACGGCAGCCAGCGGCGACGGCTGCGCCAGCTCTCCGTACGAATGGCCAGGCAGGACCTGGCGCCGTCGATGAGCTTCGATCACCCGCAACAAGGAAACCAAGATGACTGACACCCGCATCGAACGCGACAGCATGGGCGAACTGGCGGTCCCGGCGACCGCCCTCTATGGCGCCCAGACCCAGCGCGCGGTGAACAACTTCCCGGTCAGCGGCCAGCGCATGCCCCAGGCCTTCGTCCGCGCCCTGCTGCTGGCCAAGGCCGCGGCAGCGCGGGCGAACGTCTCCCTGCAGCAACTGGATGCACCGATGGGCGAGGCGATCGCCGAGACCTGCCTGCAGTTGCTGCAGGAGGACTTCATGCAGCATTTCCCGGTGGATGTGTTCCAGACCGGCTCCGGCACCAGTTCCAACATGAACGCCAACGAAGTGGTGGCGACCCTGGCCAGTCGCCGCCTGGGCGGCAAGGTCAATCCGAACGACCATGTGAACTGCGGGCAGAGCAGCAACGACATCATCCCCTCGACCATCCACATCAGTGCCGCCCTCGAGATCAGCGAACGCCTGCTGCCGGCGCTGCGCCACCTGGAGCAGACTATCCAGAGCAAGGCCGGCGAAGTGCATGCCTATGTGAAGACCGGCCGCACCCACCTGATGGATGCGATGCCGGTACGCATGAGCCAGGTGCTCGGTGGCTGGGCGCAGCAGGTGCGACAGGCTGGCGTGCACATCGAGAGCGTACTTCCTGCCTTGCAGCAGTTGGCACAGGGCGGCACCGCGGTGGGCACCGGGATCAACGCCCATCCGCGGTTCGCCGAACGTTTCAGCCAGGAGCTGAACGACCTGACCGGGTTGGCGTTCCGCCCCGGCGACGACTTCTTCGCCCTGATCGGTTCGCAGGACACGGCGGTCGCTGCGTCCGGCCAGTTGAAGACCCTGGCCGTGACCCTGATGAAGCTGGCCAACGACCTGCGCTGGATGAACTCCGGGCCGCTTGCCGGGCTCGGCGAGATCGAGCTGGAAGCGCTGCAACCAGGCTCCTCGATCATGCCCGGCAAGGTCAACCCGGTGATCCCGGAGGCCACCGCGATGGTCGCCGCCCAGGTGATCGGCAATGACGCCGCCATTGCCGTCGCCGGCCAATCGGGCAACTTCGAACTGAACGTGATGCTGCCGCTGGTGGCGGACAACCTGTTGCACAGCATCCAGTTGCTGGCCAACGTCAGCCGGCTGCTGGCGGACAAGGCCATCGCCAGCTTCAAGGTCAACCAGGGCAAGCTCAGCGAGGCGTTGGCGCGCAACCCGATCCTGGTCACTGCGCTGAACCCGATCATCGGCTACCAGAAGGCTGCGGAAATCGCCAAGCAGGCCTATCGCGAGGGACGGCCGATCATCGATGTGGCGCTGGAAAACACCGATCTGGACCGTGCGCGCCTGGAGGTGTTGCTGGATCCGGAAAAACTCACGGCTGGCGGCCTCTGAGGCCGCCCCACCACTGGAGGTACCGCCATGCGTCATTGGCAACGAACGATCGAACAGGGCAACCGCTGTTTCGTCACCGGCGCATTGATCGATGCGCGTGAGCACTACCTCCATGCCCTGGCCCTGGCCCAGGTGCTGCTGGAACGCTGGGGCGACGCCGACGAGGCGGTGATGGCGTTCGTCATTTCCCATCACAACCTGGCCGACTTGCACCTGCAACTGGAGCAACCGGAGGAGACCGCCGAATACCTCTGCGCCTGCCACGAGCGCCTGTTGCGTGTCAGCGCCGACCAGAAGCTGCCGCTGGCCCTGCGCCAGGCGGCCCAGCATCACAGCCGGCGCACCTATGTCGAACTGCTGTCGTTCATCGGCGAACACGGTGCCTATCCGCGCACCGAGCGCCTGCTCAAGGGACCGCCGAACGCGGAGGTCCGACCCGAGTTCCTCGCTCCGCCCCCCTCACTTCGCTATCACTGACGGAGAGTTTCCATGCCCCACGCCTTGCCGCCCTTGCCCTACGCCTACGATGCCCTGGAACCGCACATCGATGCGCTGACCATGGAGATCCACCACAGCAAGCACCACCAGACCTACGTGAACAACCTGAACGCCGCGCTGGAAGGCACGCCCTATGCCGAGCAGCCGGTGGAAAGCCTGCTGCGGCAACTGGCTGGTCTGCCGGAGAAGCTGCGCACCCCGGTTGTCAACAATGGCGGTGGGCATGCCAACCACTCGCTGTTCTGGACCGTGATGTCGCCCCAGGGCGGTGGCCGTCCCGATGGCGACCTGGGGCGGGCCATCGATGAGCAGCTCGGGGGCTTCGAGGCGTTCAAGGATGCGTTCACCAAGGCTGCGCTGACCCGCTTCGGCAGCGGCTGGGCCTGGCTCAGCGTGACTCCCCAGGGCAGCTTGCTGGTGGAGAGCAGCGGTAACCAGGACAGCCCGCTGATGAACGGCAATACGCCGATCCTCGGCCTGGACGTATGGGAGCACGCCTATTACCTGAAGTACCAGAACCGCCGCCCGGAATACATCGGCGCTTTCTACAACGTGATCGACTGGCGGGAGGTCGCGCGTCGCTATGCGCAAGCCCTGGCCTAATACTACCCGTGATGCGAGATGGCTGGCCGGCAGCCTGGCGGTGCAGCGATGAAGGCGTTGCTCCATGGCATCGCCGAAGGTAACGGGCGGACGCTGCGCAACCTGCTGGGCCTGCTGATCTTCATCGGCGGCGGCTACCTGCTCGGCCGCCACGCCCTGTTGCTGGCCGAACTCAACCTGCCGGCGCCCATCGTGCTGGCGTTGAAAGGCGGCCTGCTCTGCGCCTTCGGTACCGCTCTCGGGGCGATGCCGGTGCTGGTGGTGAAGACCATGCCGGCGCGCCTGTCGGATGCGCTGCTGGGCTTCGGTGCCGGCGTGATGCTCTCGGCGACGGCCTTCTCGCTGATCATGCCGGCGCTATCCGCGGCCGGCGACCTCGGCTACTCGAAGTTCGGCGCGGGGTTCCTGGTCAGTTTCGGCCTGGCGGTCGGCGTGATGGGGCTGTTCATCCTCGGCCGGCTGATGCCGGACGTCCATCCCGGTTGCGAGGGCGCGCCACTGTCTGGTGGCATTCCCCCGCGCATCCTGCTGTTCGTCACGGCCATCGTCCTGCACAACATCCCCGAAGGCATGGCGGTTGGCGTGTCGGCCGGTGCCGGCCTGGACGAGGCCAACGGCCTCGCCCTGGGCATCGCTCTGCAGGATGTGCCGGAAGGGCTGGTGGTGGCGCTGGTGCTGGCCGGAGTCGGTATGTCGCGTTTCAAGGCGATGCTGGTCGGTGCCGCGTCGGGCCTGGTCGAGCCGCTGTTCGCGGTGCTCTGCGCCTGGCTGGTCGGCCTCTCCGCGCTGCTCCTGCCCTGGGGGCTGGCCGCCGCGGCGGGAGCGATGCTCTTCGTGGTCACCCACGAGATCATTCCCGAGTCCCACCGCCAGGGACATGCCGCCGAGGCTACGCTGGGCCTGGTGTTCGGCTTCTGCCTGATGATGGTGCTGGATACCGCGCTGGGCTAGGGGACTCATTCGACCCGCGCTGAATTGACGTCGGCCGTAATCGCCGGAAAGGAAAAGCCGCCAGTTGGCGGCTTTTTCGTTGTCTCTGGGAAGAGCCTACTCGCCTTCGTCGAAACGGTTGTTGATCAGTTCGACCAGTGCGTTCAACGCCTCGTCTTCCTGTTCGCCTTCGGTATGCAGGTGCAGGTTGGTGCCCTTGCCGGCAGCCAGCATCATCACGGCCATGATGCTCTTGCCGTCGACGCAGCTTTCAGGATTGCGGCCGACCCGGACCTGGCAAGGGTAGCGCCCCGCGACGCCGACGAACTTGGCCGCCGCGCGGGCGTGCAGACCGAGCTTGTTGATGATGGTGATCTCGAGGGCGGGCATCTTGGGGAGTCTGTCCTTCTTGTTATGGGCTAGCTGCTGAGATCGCGGTGGCGAATCTGCACGTTCTTCAGGGAATCCCTGAGTGCAGCGCCAATCCGCTCGGCGAGGTAGACCGAACGATGGTGCCCGCCGGTACAGCCTATCGCAACTGTTACATATGAGCGGTTACTGGCGGCGAAGCGCGGCAACCATTTGTTCAGGTAGCCGACGATGTCCTGGTACATTTCCTCGACGTCCGGCTGGGCGGCCAGATACTCGCGGACTTCCGGCTCCAGCCCCGAATGATCGCGCAACTCGGGCTTCCAGTAGGGGTTCGGCAGGCAGCGCACATCGAACACCAGGTCGGCGTCGACTGGCATGCCGCGCTTGAAGCCAAAGGATTCGACGAGGAACGCGGTGCCGGGTTCCGGCTTGTTCAACAGGCGCAGTTTGATGGTGTCGCGCAACTGATAGAGGTTGAGGCTGGTGGTGTCCAGCTTCAGGTCGGCGAGGTCGGCGATCGGTCCGAGCAATTGGCTCTCGTCGCCAATCGCCTCCGCCAGCGAACGGGTGTCGGTGGTCAGCGGGTGGCGCCGGCGGGTTTCCGAGAATCGTTTGAGCAGCGTCTCGTCGTCGGCGTCGAGATACAGCACATCGCAGTTGATGTGGTTGTCCCGCACTTCCTGCAACAGTTCGGGGAAGCGCTGCAACTGGCTGGGCAGGTTGCGGGCGTCGATCGACACCGCCACCTGTGGCTGCAGTAGCTCCGTGTGCAACAGGGCGCGCTGCGCCAGGTCGGGAAGCAGGCTGGCGGGAAGGTTGTCGATGCAATAGAAGCCGTTGTCTTCGAGGACGTTCAGGGCGGTGCTCTTGCCCGAGCCCGAGCGGCCGCTGACGATGATCAGGCGCATGTCATTGCCCGTTCTGTACGTCTACCACGATCTGATAAAGCGCTTCGGCAGTGGGAGCGCTGCGCAGGCGGTCGCGTACGTCGGCACGGTCGAGCATGGCGGCGATCTGCCGGAGCAGTTCGAGATGTTCTTCGGTCGCGGCCTCCGGTACCAGCAAGACGAAGAGCAGGTCGACCGGCGCGCCGTCCAGCGCGTCGAAGTCCACGGGAGCATCCAGGTGCAGCACGGCGCTGATGGGGCTCTGGCAGCCAGACAGGCGGCAGTGCGGAATGGCGATGCCATTGCCGAAGCCGGTGGAGCCGAGTTTTTCCCGGGCCACCAGGTTTTCGAAGATGGTCTGGGCGTCGAACTCCGGCAGCTCCCTGGCTACCAGGTTGGCGATTTGTTCGAGTACGCGTTTCTTGCTGCCGCCCGGCACGTTCACGAGGGAACGGCCGGGGGTCAGGATTTGCTCAAGTCGGATCATAGGGGAGGGGAGATCAGCGGGCGCCTACGCCTTGCTGCCGTTCGAGATACTTCTCTTTGTGTTTGATCAGTTGACGGTCGAGTTTGTCGATCAGCAGGTCGATGGCCGCGTACATGTCCTCATGTTCCGCATTGGCTACGATCTCGCCACCGGCGATGCGCAGAGTGGCTTCGATCTTCTGCTTCAGTTTCTCGACCTCCATGATCACCTGAACATTGGTGATCTTGTCGAAATGGCGCTCCAGACGGCTCAGTTTCTCGCCGACATAGTCGCGCAGGGCGTCGGTCACATCCAGTTGATGGCCACTGATGTTGACTTGCATACCGCGTTCTCCTTGTTGCCCGTGTGTAAGTGGCAGGTTAGCAACCTGCCTCCGGAACACCTTGGCGTGGATCAACGTCACACCAGTCGCTTGCGCTCGCTCGAAGGGGCTATGCCCAGGGATTCGCGGTATTTGGCGACGGTGCGGCGAGCCACTTGAATGCCCTGTGCCTCCAGTAAACCAGCGATCTTGCTGTCGCTCAATGGCTTTTTCGCATTTTCCGCGGCCACCAGTTTCTTGATGATCGCGCGGATCGCGGTGGACGAGCATTCCCCGCCTTCAGCGGTACTGACGTGACTTGAAAAGAAATATTTCAGCTCGAAAATGCCGCGCGGCGTATGCATGTATTTCTGCGTGGTGACCCGCGAAATGGTCGATTCGTGCATGCCCACCGCTTCGGCGATGTCGTGCAGGACCAGCGGCTTCATGGCTTCTTCGCCGTAGTCGAGGAAACCGCGCTGGTGCTCGACGATCTGGGTGGCGACCTTCATCAGCGTTTCGTTGCGGCTCTGCAGGCTCTTGATGAACCAGCGGGCTTCCTGCAACTGGTTGCGCATGAAGGTATTGTCGGCGCTGCTGTCGGCGCGGCGGACCATGCCGGCGTAGGTGGCGTTGACGCGCAGGCGCGGCATCGCCTCCTGGTTCAGCTCGACCAGCCAGCGCTCGTTGTCCTTGCGCACAATGACGTCGGGGACGATGTATTCGGCTTCGCTCGATTCGATCTGCGAACCGGGCCGGGGATGCAGGCACTGGATCAGCTCGATGACCTGGCGCAGTTCGTCTTCCTTGAGCTTCATGCGCCGCATCAATTGGCTGTAGTCGCGGCCGCCGAGCAGGTCGAGGTAGTCGGATACCAGGCGCAGCGCTTCGTTCAGCCAGGGCGTGGTGGACGGCAACTGGCGCAGTTGCAGCAGCAGGCACTCGCGCAGGTTGCGGGCGCCGATGCCGGCGGGTTCCAGTTGCTGGATGCGGCGCAGCACGACTTCCACTTCGTCGAGTTCGACGTCCAGTTCCGGATCGATGGCGGCGAGGATTTCTTCGAGGGACTCTTCGAGATAGCCATCGTTGTTGATGCTATCGATGATGGTCACCGCGATCATCCGATCGGTGTCCGACATCGGTGCCAGGTTGACCTGCCAGAGCAGGTGGCTGTGCAGGCTCTCGCCGCTGCTGGTGCGCGCGGTGAAGTCCCATTCGTCATCGTCGTTGCTGGGCAGGCTGCTGGCGCTGGTCTGGTAGATGTCTTCCCAGGCGGTATCCACCGGCAACTCGCTGGGTATGCGTTCGCTCCACTGGTCGTCGTCGAGGCTTTCGACGCTGGGCGTGGCGCTTTCCTGGAGAGGGCTCTCCTGGGGCGCGCTGGCCGCCTGTTCGGCGCCATCGGCGAGAGGGTCGCTGTTGTCGAAATCGTCGCCGTCTTCCTGGCGTTCGAGCATGGGATTGGATTCCAGCGCTTCCTGGATTTCCTGCTGGAGGTCCAGGGTGGATAGCTGGAGGAGGCGTATGGCCTGTTGCAGCTGCGGCGTCATCGTCAGCTGCTGGCCCATCTTGAGGACTAGCGATGGTTTCATGGCTGAGGGCTTAGTACCTTATTCGCTGGTACCGGATGGCACCATCCACTACTACGGGTGCCGAGGTGGCGGCACCGCCAGGAAGCAAATTATATGCCTGAATTTTCGTACTTTGCCTAGGGTTGCTCTGAATAAATCATCCGCTCCAGGCGGCACTCGCGGTTGCGAAACCGCGGGCGAGCGGAACCGCTCCGGCGAGGCCGGAGGGCGCGCTAGGAGATTTCTTCAGAGGCGGAACTCGTGCCCCAGGTAGACTTCCTTGACCAGGTCGTTGGCGAGGATGCTCTCGGCATCCCCCTCCGCGATCAACTGCCCATCATTGACGATATACGCCGTTTCACAGATGTCCAGGGTCTCGCGGACGTTGTGGTCGGTGATGAGGATGCCGATACCCTTCGCCTTGAGGTGATGGATGATCTGCTTGATGTCGCCGACCGAGATCGGGTCCACGCCGGCGAAGGGCTCGTCGAGGAGGATGAATTTCGGCGCGCTGGCCAGGGCGCGGGCGATTTCCACCCGGCGTCGTTCGCCGCCGGACAGGCTCATGCCGAGGTTGTCGCGGATGTGGTGGATGTGGAATTCCTGCAGCAGGCCTTCCAGGGCTTCCTTGCGACCGTTGCGATCGAGGTCGCTGCGGGTCTCGAGGATCGCCATGATGTTGTCGGATACCGACAGCTTGCGGAAGATCGAGGCTTCCTGCGGCAGGTAGCCGATGCCGGCCCGGGCGCGCCCGTGCATCGGTAGGTGGGTGACGTTCTGCTCGTCGATGCGGACCACGCCCTGGTCGGCCTGGACCAGGCCGACGATCATGTAGAAGCAGGTGGTCTTGCCGGCACCGTTCGGACCGAGCAGGCCGACGATCTGCCCGCTATCGATGGACATGCTGACGTCGCGGACGACTTGCCGGCCTTTATAGCTTTTGGCCAGGTGCTGGGCTTTGAGCGTTGCCATTACTGGGCCTTTTTCTTCGGCTGGATGACCATGTCGATGCGCGGGCGCGGGCTGGTCACCTGGGAGCCGGTGGCACGACCCGCGTTGACGATCTGGCGCTGGGTGTCGTAGACGATCTTCTCGCCTTCGAAGGTGTTGCCTTCCTGGATCACCTTGGCCTGGTCGATCAGCACGACCCGGTTCTGCGTGACGAAGTACTGGATGGTCAGGCCATAGGCCTTGGTCACGTCCTTGTCCGGAGCGGGTTTCTGCTCGTAGTAGGCAGGCTTGCCGACCGAGGTCACGACCTCGATGTCGCCGTTCTTGTCCTGCTTCAGGGTCACGGTGTTGCCGGTCAGCTTGGTGCTGCCCTGGGTCACCACGACGTCGCCGCGGTAGACCGCGACGCCCTGCTTGTCGTCCAGTTCGGCGCTGTCGGCCTGGACGCGGATCGGTTGTTCGCGGTCCGAAGGCAGGGCCAAGGCCATGGAGCTGCCGAGGGCGGCAGTCAGACCGAAAATAAGGGGGAGGGTATTAACGAACCTCATGCTGACCTCTTACGTTGGACAGCAGGTGCATCCGGCTGTCTTTCAGATACGCTTTCATTCCAACAGCCGTCGTCACTCCATTGGCCGCGTCGATTTTAACGGCTTGCTCGGTCTGTGCATAATTCTTGTCGGGGAATACGGTCAGCCGAGTGGTGGTCAGGATGCTTGGTTGGCCCTTGGCATCGGTACGTGCGACGCGCACGTCGTCGATGAGTTCGACCTCCTTGCCTTTCGGTCCGACTTCGGCGCGGGCGCTCTGGATGTGCCAGGGTTGCACGTTGCCACGGAAGAGCAGCAGGTCGGGGGTGGTGACGAAAGTGATGTCCGTGGCTTTCTGGTGCTCCAGCTTCACCGCGGTCATCTCGTAGTCGAGGCTGCCGTCCTCCTGGTACTGGAGGCTATGGGCATTCTCGGCATAGTAGTCGATGGTGTTGTCCTGGCCGGGGCGGGTCGGCTGTTCGTTGAACAGCTCGAGCCCGACGTTCCAGTAGTAGCCCGCGACGATCAGCAACAGGGCGATCAGGGCGAGCAGCAGTTTCTGGCGTAGTGTCTTCGGCATGGTCGGCTCTACAGATAGGCGCCCTGGGCGGCTTCGAGCGTACCCTGGGCGCGCATGATCAGTTCGCAGAACTCGCGGGCGGCGCCTTCGCCGCCGCGGGCCGCGGTGACGCCATGGGCATGCTGGCGCACGAACGGGTCGGCACTGGCTACCGCCATGCCCAGGCCGACGCGGCGGATCACCGGCAGATCGGGCAGGTCGTCGCCAAGGTAGGCGACTTGCTCATAGCCTAGTCCGAGTTCGCCGAGAAGTTCGTCGAGGACGGCGAGCTTGTCTTCCCGGCCCTGATAGAGGTGCTGGATGCCCAGGTTGCGCGCGCGCCGTTCGACCACCGGAGTGTCGCGGCCGGTGATGATGGCGGTGCGCACGCCGGAGGCGATGAGCATCTTGATGCCATGTCCGTCCAGGGTGTTGAAGGTCTTGAACTCGCTGCCGTCGACGAGGAAATACAGCTTGCCGTCGGTCAGCACGCCGTCGACGTCGAAGATCGCCAGGCGTATCCGGCGGGCCCGGACCGGGAGTTCCGCGGCCGAATGGGTATCGCTCATTACATCACTCCTGCGCGCAACAGGTCGTGCATGTTCAGGGCGCCGACCGGACGGTCGTCCGCGTCGACCACCACCAGTGCGCCGATCTTGTTGTCTTCCATGATCTTCAGGGCTTCCGCGGCGAGAATCTCGGCGCGGACGGTTTTGCCGTGGACGGTCATCACCTGGTCGATGGTGACCTGGCGGACGTCGATGCCCCGATCCAGGGCGCGACGCAGGTCGCCATCGGTGAAAATGCCGGCAAGCTTGCCATGTTCGTCGAGCACTACGGTCATGCCCAGGCCCTTGCGGGTCATTTCCATCAGCGCGCCGGTCAGCGAGGTGCCGAGCAGCACCTGCGGCAGCCCTTCGCCGACGTGCATGACGTCTTCCACCTTCAGCAGCAGTCGGCGGCCCAGCGCACCGCCCGGGTGCGAGAAGGCGAAGTCTTCCGCGGTAAAGCCGCGGGCTTCGAGCAGGGCGATCGCCAGGGCGTCGCCGAGGACCAGGGTTACGGTGGTGGAGGAGGTCGGGGCCAGGTTCAGTGGACAGGCTTCCTGGCCGACACTGGCGTCCAGGTTCACTTCCGCAGCCTTGGCCAGGGGCGACTCGGGGTTACCGGTCATGCTGATCAGGGTGATGCCCAGGCGCTTGATCAGAGGCAACAGGGTGACGATTTCGGCAGTCGAGCCGGAGTTGGACAGGGCGAGGACCACGTCGTCCTTGGTGATCATGCCCATGTCGCCGTGGCTGGCCTCGGCCGGATGCACGAAGAAGGAGGGGGTGCCGGTGCTGGCCAGGGTAGCGGCGATCTTCTTGCCGATGTGACCGGACTTGCCCATGCCGACGACGACGACCCGGCCCTTGCCGGCCAGCAGCAGTTCGCAGGCCTTGACGAAATCGTCGCCAATCCGCGCCAGCAGGCTGTCTACCGCGTCGCGCTCGAGGCCGATGGTGCGCTGGGCGGAATGGATGAAATCGAGGTTCTGGCTCATGTTCAACGAATGTGGCGCCTGGATTAAAGGCGGGATTATAACGGGAAAGCGTGTCCCGCTTACACCAGCCATGCTGTGAAGTCGGTCCGCATCCCCCGCGGCGCAATGTTGTATGGACTGCAATGCTCTGTTACGCCGCCGTTATCTGCACTCCGCGCTATGACTGCATAAATGTCGATATATTCGACGTCGACGCGATTTTTTTCTGTCCGTAGTGAACCTGAAGTGTGCGATATGTCCTAAAGGGCTGAGAGAACGCTCCGAACAAGCTGAATCCAAGCTGAACGGCACGGTGCCAGGCCTTGGGCCAGAACCCGCCGCAGTGCTATAGTCCGCGCCCATTCGACCCCTCCCGGATGCGTGCCTTTGCAACGGGGCAAGGCGTCCAGCATGGACGGGTCGCATCGCAAGGAGTCCTGATGAGCACCGATAGTGCCTACGCGGTCGAGTTGAAGGGCCTGACCTTCAAGCGCGGATCGCGGGCGATTTTCGACAACATCGATGTGCGTATCCCGCGCGGAAAGGTGACCGGCATCATGGGCCCGTCCGGTTGCGGCAAGACCACGTTGCTGCGGCTGATCGCCTCCCAGTTGCGTCCTTCGAAGGGGGAGGTCTGGGTCAACGGGCAGAACCTGCCGCAGCTTTCGCGCGGCGACCTGTTCGACATGCGCAAGCAGTTCGGCGTGCTGTTCCAGAGCGGGGCGCTGTTCACCGATCTCGACGTCTTCGAGAACGTCGCGTTTCCGCTGCGCGTGCATACCCAGCTGCCGGAAGAAATGATCCGCGACATCGTCCTGATGAAGCTTCAGGCCGTCGGCCTGCGCGGCGCCGTGGAACTGATGCCGGACGAGCTTTCCGGCGGCATGAAGCGCCGCGTCGCCCTGGCCCGGGCGATCGCCCTGGACCCGCAGATCCTGCTCTACGACGAGCCGTTCGTGGGGCAGGATCCGATCGCCATGGGCGTCCTGGTGCGCCTGATCCGCCTGCTCAACGATGCCCTCGGCATCACCAGCATCGTGGTTTCCCATGACCTGGCCGAGACCGCCAGCATCGCCGACTACATCTATATCGTCGGCGACGGCCGGGTACTTGGCCACGGGACGCCGGACGTCCTCAAGGAAACCGACGATCCTCGTATCCGCCAGTTCGTCAAGGGAATCCCGGATGGTCCCGTTCCGTTCCATTATCCGGCCCGCGACTACCGGGCCGACCTGCTGGGAGAGCGCTGATGCGTAGAGTCTCTCCCCTCGAGCGTATCCGCCTGTTCGGCCGCGCCGGCCTGGACGTGGTCGCCGCGCTCGGCCGCTCGACCCTGTTCCTCGGCCACGCCCTGCTCGGCCGGCGCACGCCAGGCACCGGGTTGCACCTGCTGGTGAAGCAACTCTATTCGGTAGGCGTGCTGTCGCTGGCGATCATCGTCGTCTCGGGCCTGTTCATTGGCATGGTGCTGGCCCTGCAGGGCTACAACATCCTGATTTCCTATGGTTCCGAGCAGGCGGTCGGGCAGATGGTGGCCCTGACCCTGCTGCGCGAACTGGGGCCGGTGGTGACCGGCCTGCTGTTCGCCGGCCGTGCCGGCTCTGCGCTTACCGCGGAAATCGGCAACATGAAGGCCACCGAACAGCTTTCCAGCCTGGAAATGATCGGTGTCGACCCGCTCAAGTACATCGTCGCGCCGCGCCTGTGGGCCGGTTTCATCTCCATGCCGCTGCTCGCCGCGATCTTCAGCGTGGTCGGCATCTGGGGCGGGGCGATGGTCGCGGTCGACTGGCTGGGCGTATACGAGGGGTCGTTCTGGGCGAACATGCAGAACAGCGTGCAGTTCACCGAGGATGTGCTCAACGGCGTGATCAAAAGTATCGTATTCGCCTTCGTGGTGACCTGGATCGCGGTCTACCAAGGCTACGACTGCGAGCCGACCTCGGAAGGAATCAGCCGGGCGACGACTCGGACCGTGGTCTATGCCTCCCTGGCGGTGCTGGGGCTCGATTTCATTCTGACTGCTTTGATGTTTGGAGATTTCTGAATGCAAACCCGCACCCTGGAAATCGGTGTCGGCCTGTTCCTCCTGGCCGGCCTGCTGGCCCTGTTGCTGCTGGCCCTGCGGGTCAGCGGCCTGAGCGTGGGCAACGCCGGCGATACCTACAAGGTCTACGCCTACTTCGACAACATCGCCGGTGTTACCGTGCGCGGCAAGGTCACCCTGGCCGGCGTGACGATCGGCAAGGTGACGGCGGTCGACCTGGATCGCGACAGCTACACTGGTCGCGTGACCATGGAGATCAACCAGAACGTGAACAACCTGCCGGTCGATTCCACGGCGTCGATCCTGACCGCCGGCCTGCTGGGCGAGAAATACATCGGCATCAGCGTCGGCGGCGACGAGGACGTTCTGAAGGACGGCAGCACCATCCACGACACCCAGTCGGCGCTGGTGCTGGAAGACCTGATCGGCAAGTTCCTGCTGAACTCGGTTAACAAAGACGAAGCCAAAAAGTGAGGTTTTCTTCCATGCTGACTCTTCTGCGTCGCGGCCTGCTGGTGTTCCTGGCGGCTTTCCCGCTGCTTTCCATGGCGGCGCCGACCCCGCAACAGGTGGTGCAGGGCACGGTCGACGAGCTGCTTTCCGACATCAAGGCCAACAAGGCCGCCTACAAGGCCGATCCGCAAAAGCTCTACGCCACTCTCGACCGTATCCTCGGGCCGGTGGTCGATGCCGAGGGCATCGCCAAGAGCGTGATGACCGTCAAGTATTCGCGCCAGGCCTCACCCGAGCAGATCAAGCGCTTCGAGGAAGTGTTCAAGAACAGCCTGATGCAGTTCTACGGCAACGCGCTGCTCGAATACGACAACCAGGACATCCGCGTGCTGCCTAGCTCGGCCAAGCCGAGCGACGATCGCGCCAGCGTCAACATGGAGATCCGTGACAGCAAGGGCACGGTCTACCCGGTCTCCTACACCATGACCAACCTGGCCGGTGGCTGGAAGGTCCGCAACGTGATCATCAACGGCATCAACATCGGCAAGCTGTTCCGCGACCAGTTCGCCGACACCATGCAGAAGAACCGCAACGACCTCGAGAAGACCATCGCCGGCTGGGGCGAGGTGGTCGCCAAGGCCAAGGAAACCGCGAAAGCGGAAGAGGCCGGGGCGAAATGAGCCAGGCCAGCCTGCGCGAAGGCGCGGCCGGCGAACTGCAGCTCGCCGGCGTGCTCGACTACAGCAGCGGGCCGGCGTTGCGCGAGCAGGGCGGTCGGCTGATCCGCGCCAGCCAGGCGGCGGAACTGGTCGTCGACTGCTCGGCGGTGGAGCGCTCCAGCAGCGTGGGCATTTCCCTGTTGCTGGCCTTCATGCGCGACGCACGCAAGGCCGGCAAGGTCCTGAGCGTCAGGGCCTTGCCGGACGACATGCGGGAGATTGCCAAGGTCAGCAGCCTTCTGGAGATCCTGCCTCTGCAGGAATGACCGGCCGGTGGAACGAGCGGCCCTCCGTCTGCGCGTCCCTTCCTGGGGTTCGCAGGCGGAGGGCTTTTTTGTATGATGGCCGACCGTGCGCGTAGGGCGCCCGATTGAGGTTGAGCATGCAGGCCGAAGACGTTAAGAGCCTTCTCCAGGAAAAACTCCCCGGCACCCAGGTGGAAGTCGAGGGCGAAGGGTGCAATTTCCAACTGAATCTGATCAGCGACGAACTGGCCGGCCAGAGCCCGGTCAAGCGTCAGCAGCAGGTCTACGCCCATTTGAACGCCTGGATCGCCGATGGCAGCATCCATGCCGTCACCATGAAATTCTTCAGCCGCGCCGCCTGGGCCGAGCGTTCCTGAGCCCACGGGGGATCATTGCAATGGATAAACTGATTATTACCGGCGGTAACCGCCTCGATGGCGAAATCCGCATTTCCGGCGCGAAGAACTCGGCGCTGCCGATCCTGGCCGCGACCCTGCTGGCCGATACTCCGGTCACCGTCTGCAACCTGCCGCACCTGCACGACATTACCACCATGATCGAACTGTTCGGCCGCATGGGCGTGCAGCCGATCATCGACGAGAAGCTCAACGTCGAAGTCGACGCCAGCAGCATCAAGACCCTGGTCGCGCCGTACGAACTGGTGAAGACCATGCGTGCCTCGATCCTGGTGCTGGGTCCGATGCTGGCGCGCTTCGGCGAGGCCGAAGTGGCCCTGCCGGGCGGTTGCGCGATCGGTTCGCGTCCGGTCGACCTGCATATCCGCGGTCTCGAGGCCATGGGCGCGCAGATCGAGGTCGAAGGCGGCTACATCAAGGCCAAGGCGCCCGCCGGCGGCCTGCGTGGCGGTCACTTCTTCTTCGATACCGTCAGCGTGACCGGCACCGAGAACCTGATGATGGCCGCCGCGCTGGCCAACGGCCGCACCGTGCTGCAGAACGCCGCTCGCGAGCCGGAGGTGGTCGACCTGGCCAACTGCCTGAACGCCATGGGCGCCAACGTCCAGGGCGCTGGCTCCGATACCATCGTCATCGAAGGCGTGAAGCGCCTCGGCGGCGCTCGCTACGACGTACTGCCCGACCGTATCGAGACCGGCACCTACCTGGTGGCCGCGGCCGCGACCGGCGGCCGGGTGAAGTTGAAGGATACCGATCCGACCATCCTCGAGGCGGTCCTGCAGAAGCTGGAAGAGGCCGGTGCTCACATCAGCACCGGCAGCAACTGGATCGAGCTGGACATGAAGGGCAACCGGCCGAAGGCGGTCAACGTGCGTACCGCGCCGTACCCGGCGTTCCCCACCGACATGCAGGCCCAGTTCATCTCCATGAACGCGGTTGCCGAAGGCACCGGCGCGGTCATCGAGACGGTCTTCGAGAACCGCTTCATGCATGTTTACGAAATGAACCGCATGGGTGCGCAGATCCTCGTCGAAGGCAACACCGCCATCGTCACCGGCGTACCCAAGCTCAAGGGCGCTCCGGTCATGGCGACCGACCTGCGCGCATCCGCGAGCCTGGTGATCGCCGGCCTGGTGGCCGAGGGTGACACCCTGATCGATCGCATCTACCACATCGACCGTGGCTACGAGTGCATCGAAGAGAAACTCCAGCTGCTCGGCGCCAAGATCCGCCGCGTACCGGGCTAGCGGAGGCTGTCGCGCAAATGCTGACCATCGCCTTGTCCAAGGGCCGGATTCTCGACGATACCCTGCCGCTGCTCGCAGCGGCGGGCATCGTGCCGTCGGAGAACCCGGACAAGAGCCGCAAGCTGATCATCCCGACGTCCCTGCCCGATGTGCGCCTGCTCATCGTGCGCGCCACCGACGTGCCGACCTATGTCGAGCATGGCGCCGCCGATCTCGGCGTGGCCGGCAAGGACGTGCTGATGGAGTACGGCGGCCAGGGACTCTACGAACCGCTGGACCTGCGTATCGCCAACTGCAAGCTGATGACCGCCGGCGCCATTGGCGCGCCTGAACCCAAGGGACGCCTGCGGGTGGCCACCAAGTTCGTCAATGTCGCCAAGAGCTACTACGCCGAGCAGGGCCGCCAGGTCGACGTGATCAAGCTGTACGGCTCGATGGAGCTGGCGCCGCTGGTCGGTCTCGCCGACAAGATCATCGACGTCGTGGATACCGGCAACACCCTGCGCGCCAACGGCCTGGAGCCCCAGGAACTGATCGCCACGATCAGCTCGCGCCTGGTGGTCAACAAGGCCTCGATGAAGATGCAGCACGGTCGCATCCAGTCGCTGATCGATACCCTGCGCGACGCCGTCGAGGCGCGACACCGTCACTGATACCCGTGCGGCTCCGCGCCGCACCTGCCTATCCGTGTCATAGCCAAATTTTCTCGGGTGCCCGCACGGTGGGCTTGGTAGTCTAGCGGCGCCCGAGACAACGCCATCCATAAAAGAGGCTCGCTATGACCGCTCCCTTCGCTATCCGTCGACTCAATGCCGCTGATCCGGACTTCGGGCGTCATCTGGATCATCTGCTGAGCTGGGAAAGTGTCTCCGACGATTCGGTCAACCAGCGCGTCCTCGACATCATCGCCGCCGTACGCAGCCGTGGCGACGCCGCCGTGGTCGAGTTCACCCAGCGCTTCGACGGTCTCCAGGCCGCCTCGATGGCTGACCTGATCCTGCCGCGCGAGCGCCTGGAGCTGGCTCTCACCCGTATCACCGTAGCCCAGCGCGAAGCCCTGGAAGTCGCCGCCGAGCGCGTGCGCAGCTACCACGAGAAGCAGAAGCAGGGTTCCTGGCGCTACACCGAGGCCGACGGCACGGTGCTCGGCCAGCAGGTCACTCCCCTGGATCGCGCCGGGCTCTATGTGCCGGGCGGCAAGGCGTCCTACCCGTCCTCGGTGCTGATGAACGCGATCCCGGCCAAGGTCGCCGGGGTGTCCGAAGTGGTCATGGTCGTACCGACCCCGCGCGGCGAGATCAACGAGATCGTCCTCGCCGCCGCCTGCATCGCCGGTGTCGACCGTGTCTTCACCATCGGCGGGGCACAGGCCGTGGCCGCGTTGGCCTACGGCACCGAAAGCGTGCCGCGGGTGGACAAGATCGTCGGCCCCGGCAACATCTACGTGGCCACCGCCAAGCGTCACGTGTTCGGCCAGGTCGGCATCGACATGATCGCCGGTCCCTCGGAAATCCTCGTGGTCTGCGATGGCCAGACCGATCCCGACTGGATCGCCATGGACCTGTTCTCCCAGGCCGAACACGACGAAGACGCCCAGTCGATCCTGGTCAGTCCGGACGCGGCGTTCCTGGACCGCGTCGCGGACAGCATCGCTCGCCTGCTGCCGACCATGGAGCGCGCCGAGATCATCCGCACCTCCCTGGAGGGGCGTGGCGCGCTGATCCAGGTCGCCGACCAGGCCCAGGCCTGCGCGGTGGCCAACCGCATCGCCCCGGAACACCTGGAACTGTCGGTGGCCGATCCGGAAAGCTGGCTGCCGGAGATCCGCCATGCCGGTGCGATCTTCATGGGCCGCTACACTGCCGAGGCCCTGGGCGACTACTGCGCCGGCCCGAACCACGTGCTGCCGACCTCCGGTACCGCGCGTTTCTCTTCGCCGCTGGGGGTATATGACTTCCAGAAGCGTTCGTCGATCATCAACTGCTCGGCCGAGGGCGCTTCGGTCCTCGGTCGCACCGCTTCGGTGCTGGCTCGCGGCGAGTCGTTGACCGCCCACGCGCGCAGCGCCGAATACCGCATCCTCGACGAGAAGGAGGCCTGAGCATGAGCAAATTCTGGAGTCCCTTCGTCAAGGACCTGGTGCCTTATGTGCCGGGCGAGCAGCCGAAGCTGTCGCGGCTGGTCAAGCTGAACACCAACGAGAATCCCTACGGTCCGTCGCCACAGGCGCTCGCCGCGATGCAGGCGGAACTCAACGACGACCTGCGCCTGTATCCCGATCCCAACGGCGAGCGGTTGAAGCAGGCGGTCGCCGCGCACTACGGCGTACAGGCCAACCAGGTGTTCGTCGGCAACGGCTCCGACGAGGTGCTCGCGCACATTTTCCATGGCCTGTTCCAACACGACCTGCCGCTTCTGTTCCCGGACGTGACCTACAGCTTCTACCCGGTCTATTGCGGCCTGTACGGGGTCGCGCACGAGAAGATCACGTTGGATGAAAGGTTCCGCATCCGCGTCGAAGACTACGCGCGGCCCAACGGCGGAATCATCTTCCCCAATCCGAACGCGCCGACCGGCTGCCTGCTGCCGCTGGACGCCATCGAAGCGATGCTGAAGGCGTCGCCGGATTCGGTGGTGGTGGTCGACGAGGCCTATGTCGACTTCGGTGGCGAGAGCGCCATCGCCCTGGTCGATCGCTACCCGAACCTGCTGGTCACCCAGACGCTGTCCAAGTCGCGCTCCCTGGCCGGCCTGCGGGTCGGCCTGGCGGTCGGCCATGCCGATCTGGTCGAGGCGCTGGAGCGGATCAAGAACAGCTTCAATTCCTACCCGCTGGATCGCCTGGCGATCGCCGGCGCGGCGGCGGCTTTCGAGGACGACGCCTATTTCCGTCGGACCTGCCAGGCAGTGATCGATAGCCGCGAGGCGTTGAGCGCCTCTTTGCAGGCGCTGGGCTTCGAGGTACTACCGTCGGCCGCCAACTTCGTCTTCGCCCGTCATCCGCGGCACGATGCCGGGCAGATTGCCTCGACCCTGCGCGAGCAGGGAGTGATCGTCCGCCATTTCAAGCAGGCGCGGATCGACCAGTTCCTGCGTATCACCATCGGCAGTCCGGAGCAGAACCAGGCGCTACTGGACGCCCTGCACTTCCTCAAGTGATACGAAAACGGCGCCCGAGGGCGCCGTTTTCAATGGCAGGGATCACTCGCCGCCGTTCTGTTTCTGCTGTGGAGCCGGTGCCGGCGGCGGACGCAGGCCGACCTCGGCGGTCAGGTTGACCTTCTGCCCGTTGCGCAGCACCACGATGCTGATCTTCTGTCCCGGACGGGTGCGCGCCACCTGGTTCATCGAGCGGCGGCCGTCGCTGGCTTCCTGCTTGTCGATGGTCAGGATCACGTCGCCCGGCAGCAGGCCGCCGCGCGCCGCCGGACCGTCGCGATAGACGCCGGCGACGACGATCCCGGCGGTTTCGCCGAGGCCCAGCGACTCCGCCAGTTCCGGGGTCAGCGCCTTGACCTCGACGCCGAGCCAGCCGCGGATCACCTGGCCGTGCTCGATGATCGACTGCATGACCTCCAGGGCCAGCTTGGTCGGGATGGCGAAGCCGATACCCTGGGAGCCGCCGGACTTGGAGAAGATCGCCGTGTTGATGCCGATCAGGTTGCCGGCAGCGTCCACCAGCGCGCCGCCGGAGTTACCGGGGTTGATCGCCGCGTCGGTCTGGATGAAGTCTTCGTAGGTGTTCAGGCCGAGCTGGTTGCGTCCGGTGGCGCTGATGATGCCCATGGTCACGGTCTGGCCGACGCCGAACGGGTTGCCGATGGCGAGGCAGACGTCGCCGGTGCGAATGCCGTCGGAGCGGCCGAGGGTCATCGCCGGCAGGTTCTTAAGGTCGATCTTCAGCACGGCCAGGTCGGTTTCCGGGTCGCTGCCGACCAACTGGGCGATGGTTTCGCGGCCGTCGCGCAAGGCCACGATGATCTGGTCGGCGCCAGCGGTCACGTGGTTGTTGGTCAGCAGGTAGCCTTCCGCGCTCATGATCACTGCCGAGCCGAGGCTCGATTCCATGCGCTTCTGTTGTGGCAGGTTGTCGCCGAAGAAGCGGCGGAACATCGGGTCGTCGAACAATGGGTGGGAGGGCTTGCTGACCATCTTGGTGGTGTACAGGTTGGCCACTGCCGGAGCCGCCCGGCTCACCGCATTGGCATAGGACACCGGGCCTTCCTGCAGGCGGCTGAGCAGAGGCGCCTGCTCGACGTGCACCTCCTGGCGTGGCAGGCCGACCAGCTCGGGGTTGCGCTGGATGATTAGCAGGGCCAGCAGCACGCCGACCAGCACGGGCCAGCCGAGGAAACGCAGGGCCTTGGGCATCGGGACAATCCTTGGGGTTGCGAGGCCGAAAAGCGGCCGATAAGGTGGCGCCCATTATAGGGGGAAGCCGTCCATTAGAGGAGCGGCGCGCCCTGCCTGAATGAAGAGGAATTTGCATGGCTATCGCCCTGAGCACCCTGGTCGAAGAGGCCGACCGTTATCTGGATGCCGCGCGCATCCAGGACTACTGCCCGAACGGCCTGCAGGTCGAGGGCCGGCCGCAGGTGCGGCGGATCGTCAGCGGGGTCACTGCCAGCCAGGCGCTGCTGGATGCCGCCGTGGAGGCCGACGCCGACGTGGTGCTGGTGCATCACGGCTACTTCTGGAAGGGTGAGAATCCCTGCGTGGTCGGCATGAAGCAACGGCGCCTGAAGACCCTGCTGAACAACGATATCAGTCTGCTCGCTTACCACCTGCCGCTGGATCTGCATCCGGAGGTGGGTAACAACGTGCAGCTCGCCCGGCAGCTCGGCTTCGAAGTGGAAGGGCCGTTGGAGCCGGGCAACCCGCGTTCCATCGTCCTCCTCGGTTCGCTTGCCGAGCCGATGCAGCCTGCCGATTTCGCTCGGCATGTGCGCGATGCGCTGGGGCGCGAGCCGCTGCTGGTCGACGCCGGCCAGCCGATCCGACGCATCGCCTGGTGCACCGGCGGCGCCCAGGGTTATATCGACCAGGCGATCGCCGCCGGCGTCGATGCCTACCTGACCGGCGAGGTTTCCGAGCAGACCGTGCACAGCGCGCGGGAGAACGGCATCAGCTTCATCGCCGCCGGACACCATGCCACCGAGCGCTACGGGGTACAGGCGCTGGGCGACTACCTGGGCAAGCGCTTCGCCATCGAGCACTTGTTCATCGACTGTCCTAATCCTGCCTGACGACGGAGCGGTGACGTACCCGGTCGACCTCCTTGCCCAGTTCCCAGACAGCCATCGCGTAGTGGGTGCTGTGGTTGTAGCGGGTGATCACGTAGAAGTTCGGCAAGCCGTACCAGTACTGGTAGTTCCTGCCCATGTCCAGGCGCAGCAGGCTGGCTTGCCGGTGCCCGCCGAGCGGACCCTGCGGGCGTAGTCCGGCGGAAGCGAGCACGTCCAGCGGGTACAGCGTCTTGAAGCCATCCTCCAGCGAGGGCGCCCGGCCGCTGGCGGGAACCGCCACGCGATCGCCGTTGACCCAGCCGTGCTGCTTGAAATAGTTGGCGACGCTGCCGATCGCGTCACGCGGATTCCACAGGTCGATATGCCCATCGCCGTCGAAGTCCACTGCGTACTTGGTGAATGAAGACGGCATGAACTGGCCGTAGCCCATGGCGCCGGCATAGGAACCGCGCAGGGCCAGCGGGTCGGTGCCTTCCTTGCGCGCCTGGAGGAGGAATTGTTCCAGCTCGCCGCTGAAGAACTCCGCGCGGCGAGGGTAGGAGAAGGACAGGGTGGACAGCGCATCGATGATCCGCGTCTTGCCCATCACCCGCCCCCAGCGGGTTTCCACGCCGATGATGCCGACGATGATCTCCGGCGGCACGCCGTAGACGCGCGATGCCCGTTGCAGGTCGGTTTCGTATTGGTCCCAGAACAGCACGCCGTTCTGTACGTTGCCTGGCGTGACGAACTTCTTCCGGTAGCGCAGCCAGGCGCCGTTCGGTCCGCTGGGTGGGGTATAGGTCGGAGCTTGCCGGTCCATCAGGCGGATCACCCAGTCCAGGCGCTGGGTCTGGGCGAACAGGTCGTGCAGTTGCTGGCGGTTGAAGCCGTGCTGGCTGACCATCCTGTCGATGAAGCGCTGTGCCGCCGGATTGTTCGCGTAATCGCCGCGCAGCGGCAGTATCGGTTGCACCGACTGGCGTACGGGGCGGGGGGTAATGACGGTGCGGGCCTGGGGTTTGGCGGCGGGTTTCGGTGGTGGCGTCGGTTCGCTGCTGCATGCTGAAACCAGAAGGAACAGGGGCAGGGCGAGGGCGGTACGGCGCATCTGGGGTCTTCTTGGCGGAATGACGATGCCCGCTATGCTAGCGCAGTGCCGCTGGCGTACAAGTCGAGCCGCCGAAAGGGGGGCGGACCGTCCGCTCGCGGTTGCGGTGGTGGCTTCGCTCGGTCCAGGGGCGATGCCGTCGCAGGCCTGTCCGTCCGCTCCGCGAAACGCCCAGGAAAGCCTCTCCATGCCAGTGTTTTCGCCGGCTGCAACCCTGAGCGCTGATGGCTATATGAGTATATTTTTTCGGTATAAATGGCGAATCTTTTAGAGCCTTGCGCTGTGATAGAGTGCGCGTTCGTCTACGGCCCGACGGCCGTCCATAAGCAATTCCGTGAGTAGCCATGGTCGACAAACTGACGCACCTGAAACAGCTGGAGGCGGAAAGCATCCACATCATCCGCGAGGTGGCCGCCGAGTTCGATAACCCGGTGATGCTGTACTCGATCGGCAAGGATTCCGCGGTCATGCTGCACCTGGCCCGCAAGGCCTTCTTCCCCGGCAAGCTGCCCTTCCCGGTGATGCACGTGGACACCCGCTGGAAATTCCAGGAGATGTACAGGTTCCGCGATCGGATGGTCGAGGAAATGGGCCTGGACCTGATCACCCACGTCAACCCGGACGGCGTCGCCCAGGGCATCAACCCGTTCACCCACGGCAGCGCCAAGCACACCGATGTGATGAAGACCGAGGGACTCAAGCAGGCCCTGGACAAGTACGGTTTCGACGCTGCCTTCGGCGGTGCGCGCCGCGACGAGGAGAAGTCGCGGGCCAAGGAACGGGTCTATTCGTTCCGCGACAGCAAGCACCGCTGGGACCCGAAGAACCAGCGTCCCGAGCTGTGGAACATCTACAACGGCAAGGTGAAGAAGGGCGAGTCGATCCGCGTCTTCCCGCTGTCCAACTGGACCGAGCTGGACATCTGGCAATACATCTACCTGGAAGGCATCCCGATCGTCCCGCTGTACTTCGCCGCCGAGCGCGAGGTTATCGAGAAGAACGGCACGCTGATCATGATCGACGACGAGCGCATCCTCGAGCATCTCTCTGACGAAGAGAAAGCCCGCATCGAGAAGCGCATGGTGCGCTTCCGTACCCTCGGCTGCTACCCGCTCACCGGCGCGGTCGAGTCCAGCGCCACCACGCTGCCGGAAATCATCCAGGAAATGCTCCTGACGCGTACTTCCGAACGCCAGGGCCGGGTCATCGACCATGACCAGGCCGGTTCGATGGAAGAAAAGAAACGTCAGGGCTATTTCTGAGGGTACGCAGCATGTCTCATCAATCCGATCTGATCAGCGAGGACATCCTCGCCTACCTGGGGCAGCACGAACGCAAGGAACTGCTGCGCTTCCTTACCTGCGGCAACGTCGATGACGGCAAGAGCACCCTGATCGGGCGCCTGCTGCATGACTCCAAGATGATCTACGAGGATCACCTCGAGGCCATCACCCGCGACTCGAAGAAAGTCGGCACCACGGGCGACGACGTCGACCTGGCGCTGCTGGTCGACGGCCTGCAGGCCGAGCGCGAGCAGGGCATCACCATCGACGTGGCGTACCGCTACTTCAGCACCGCCAAGCGCAAGTTCATCATCGCCGACACGCCCGGCCATGAGCAGTACACCCGCAACATGGCCACCGGTGCCTCGACCTGCGACCTGGCGATCATCCTGATCGATGCCCGCTACGGCGTGCAGACCCAGACCCGCCGGCACAGTTTCATCGCGTCCCTGCTGGGCATCCGGCATATCGTGGTCGCCATCAACAAGATGGACCTGAAGGACTTCGACCAGGGTGTCTTCGAACAGATCAAGGCCGACTACCTGGCCTTTGCCGAGAAGATCGGTCTGAAGACCAGTTCGCTGCACTTCGTGCCGATGTCGGCGCTCAAGGGCGACAACGTGGTCAACAAGTCCGAGCGTTCGCCCTGGTACGCCGGCCAGTCGCTGATGGAAATCCTCGAAACCGTCGAGATCGCCGCCGACCGCAACCTCGATGACATGCGCTTCCCGGTGCAGTACGTGAACCGGCCGAACCTGAACTTCCGCGGTTTCGCCGGCACCCTGGCCAGCGGCGTGGTGCGCAAGGGCGACGAGGTGGTGGCCTTGCCGTCGGGCAAGGGCAGCAAGGTGAAATCCATCGTCACCTTCGAGGGCGAACTGGAGCAGGCCGGTCCCGGCCAGGCCGTCACCCTGACCCTGGAAGACGAGATCGACGTTTCCCGCGGCGACATGCTGGTGCATGCCGACAATCGCCCGCTGGTCACCGACGGCTTCGATGCCATGCTGGTGTGGATGGCCGAGGAGCCGATGCTTCCGGGCAAGAAGTACGATATCAAGCGCGCTACCAGCTATGTGCCGGGTTCGATTCCGAGCATCGTCCACAAGGTGGACGTGAATACCCTGGAGCGGACCCCGGGCAGCGAGCTGAAGCTGAACGAGATCGCCAGGGTCAAGGTCAGCCTGGACGCGCCCATCGCGCTCGATGGCTATGAGCAGAACCGCACCACCGGCGCCTTCATCGTCATCGATCGCCTGACCAACGGCACCGTTGGCGCCGGCATGATCGTCTCCGCTCCGCCGGCGGCCCATGGCAGCAGCGCGCATCACGGTTCGAATGCCCATGTGACGCGCGAGGAGCGTGCCGGCCGCTTCGGCCAGCAGCCGGCGACCGTACTGTTCAGCGGCCTCTCCGGCGCCGGCAAGAGCACCCTGGCCTACGCCGTGGAGCGCAAGCTGTTCGATATGGGCCGCGCGGTCTACGTGCTGGACGGGCAGAACCTGCGCCACGACCTGAACAAGGGGTTGCCGCAGGACCGCGCCGGGCGCACCGAGAACTGGCTGCGTACCGCCCATGTCGCCAAGCAGTTCAACGAGGCCGGGTTGATCAGCCTCTGCGCCTTCGTCGCGCCGAGCGCGGAAGGGCGCGAGCAGGCCAGGGCGCTGATCGGCGCCGAGCGCCTGATCACCGTCTATGTGCAGGCGTCGCCGCAGGTCTGCCGCGAACGCGATCCCCAGGGGCTGTATGCGGCGGGCGAGGACAATATCCCCGGCGAGTCCTTCCCCTACGACGTGCCGCTGGATGCCGACCTGGTGATCGATACCCAGGCGCTGAGCGTCGAGGACGGCGTGAAGCAGGTGCTCGACCTGTTGCGCGAACGCCAGGCGATCTGATCGTCTCGCAGCCATGAAAAAGCCCCGCTGATGCGGGGCTTTTTCATGGGCGTCGGCAGGTTCGCGCAGCGCGTCAGTACTTGCCTTTCAGGCCGTAGGTGGCGTCGAGGGTGCCGGGGCTGTCCGGGCTCTTCGGCGCATAGTCCTTCGGCACTTCGCCGGAGGCCGGCGGAGTCAGGCGCTCGCGGCGCTCGGCCGGATAGGCCTCGTCGGCATGCAGCGCAGCCAGCAGGCGCTGGCGGGTCTGTTCGTCCAGGGCCAGGCGCTGGGCGCCGTCGGAGAGGTGCTCCTGCACGTCCTGGTAGCTCTGGGTCAGCTTCTTCACGAGGCTGGCGGTGGTGTTGAAATGGGTCACGACTTCGCGCTGATAGCTGTCGAAGCGGTCCTGCAGGTCGTCCATCTGGCGTTGCACCTTGTTCGGCGCGGCGTTGGGCAGCAGGCGGGCGATCAGAAAACCGATGGCGACCCCGGCGACCAGGGCGAGGGCCGGCAGCAGCCAGGCGGTGAGCGACTGTTCCACGCGAATCCTTCCTCTATAGACGGCTTTGCTTTACGTTAACGGCTTGAGTCCGAGCTGTATACCACGGCACGCGAGTAAGTGCCTGTGTCGCTTGGAGTAATCTGCTAGACGAGTCGACCCGAGCCGGGGTCACGGAGTTCCTGTTTGTCTACCCGCGAAATCCCTGTATCCATCGATGGCCCCTGCGGGCCGCTGGAAGCCCTGCACCTCGATCTGCCCGATGCCCGCGGCATCGCCCTGGTCTGCCATCCGCACCCGCTGTTCGCCGGCACCATGCAGAACAAGGTGGTCGCCACTCTGCAACGCAGCGCCCGCGATGCCGGCCTGGCGACCCTGCGTTTCAACTTCCGTGGCGTTGGCCAGAGCGCTGGCAGCTATGGCGAGGGGATCGGCGAAATCGACGACGCCGAGGCCGCTGCGCGCTGGTTGCTGGCACGCCATCCGGGGCTGCCGCTGACACTGATGGGCTTTTCCTTCGGCTCCTGCGTCGCCGGCAATCTGGCGGGTCGCCTGGAGGCGGAGGGCGTCGGGCTGGCGCGGCTGTTCATGATCGCGCCGCCGGTGGAGCGCTTCGCGGTCAGCCTGCCTGCGCGCTGCCCGCTGACCGTGGTGCAGCCGGAGGACGACGACGTGGTCACGCCGGCCGCGGTATATGCCTGGAGCGAGTCCCTGGCACGACCGCACGAGCTGTTGCGGGTGGCAGAAAGCGGACATTTCTTCCATGGCAAGCTGATCGATCTGAAGGACCTGTTGCTGCCACGCCTGCAGGACTGACGTCGTCGCGCCGGCCCTGCTACCATCCGGCGCGCCATTCTTTTCTTTGCCTGACATCTGGTATCGCATGACTACTCGTATCCTGACCGGCATCACTCCTACCGGCACTCCGCACCTGGGCAACTACGCCGGCGCCATCCGCCCGGCGATCCTCGCCAGCCGTCGGAGCGACGTGGATTCGTTCTACTTCCTGGCGGACTACCACGCCTTGATCAAGTGCGACGATCCCGCTCGTATTCAGCGCTCGCGCCTGGAAATCGCCGCGACTTGGCTGGCCGGCGGCCTGGACGTCGAGCGTGCGACCTTCTACCGGCAGTCGGACATCCCCGAGATTCCCGAGCTGACCTGGTTGCTCACCTGCGTCAGTGCCAAGGGCCTGCTCAACCGCGCGCATGCCTATAAGGCCGCGGTGGACCGCAATGTCGAGGCCGGCGAAGACCCGGACGCCGGCGTGACCATGGGCCTCTACAGCTATCCGGTGCTGATGGCCGCGGACATCCTGATGTTCAACGCGCACAAGATCCCGGTCGGCCGCGACCAGGTGCAGCACGTGGAGATGGCCCGCGACATCGGCCAGCGTTTCAACCACCTGTTCGGCAACGGCCGCGAGTTCTTCGTCCTGCCCGAAGCGGTGATCGAGGAAAACGTCGCCACCCTGCCGGGCCTGGACGGGCGCAAGATGTCCAAGAGCTACGACAACACCATCCCGCTGTTCAGCCCGTCCAGGCAGCTCAAGGACGCCATCGCACGCATCGTCACCGACTCGCGCGCGCCGGGTGAGCCGAAGGACCCGGACAGTTCGCACCTGTTCCTTCTTTACTCGGCCTTCGCCAGCGCCGAACAGGTCGCCGCGTTCCGCCAGGAACTGCTCGACGGCCTGGCCTGGGGCGAAGCCAAGCAGCGCCTGTTCCAGTTGCTCGACAACGAACTGGGCGAGGCTCGCGAGCGTTACCAGGCGCTGATCGCCAAGCCCGACGATATCGAGGACATTCTCCTCGCCGGCGCCGCCAAGGCGCGCCGCATCGCAACCCCATTCATCGCCGAGTTGCGCGAGGCCGTCGGCCTGCGCTCCCTGCGCGAGCCGCTGAAAAGTACCGAGAGCGGCAAGAAGAAGGCCGCCAAGGCTGCGCGCCTGGTCAGCTTCCGCGACGACGACGGCAGCTTCCGCTTCCGCCTGCTGGACGCCGCCGGCGAACAGCTGCTGCTGTCCCGCGCCTTCGCCGACGGCAAGGCCGCCGGTGCGGTGAGCAAGCGCCTGCTGGCTGGCGAGACTGCCGACCTGCGGGCCGAGGGCAATGCCTTTGGCCTGTGGCTGGATGGCGAGGCGGTGGCGCAGAGCCCGGCCTTCGCCGACGCCGCCGCCCGTGACGCCGCCATCGAGCGCACCCGCGAAGCGCTGGCGCCGCAGGAGTAGGCCTCCCCGGTGCATCCTCGACGGATGGCCGATTGCCAAGAGACGGGGTCGTCGCTAAAGTGACGGCCCCGTTTTCGTTGCATTGCTACCGATCATGACGCCCCTCGAGCGCTACCAGGCCGATCTCCAACGCCCCGATTTCTTCCACGATGCCGCACAGGCGAATGCCGTGAAGCATCTGCAACGCCTCTACGATGACCTGGTCGCCGCCGACCACGCCAAGCCCGGCCTGTTCGGCAAGCTGCTCGGCAGGAAGTCCGGCGGGCCGGTGAAGGGCCTGTATTTCTGGGGCGGCGTCGGCCGTGGCAAGACCTACCTGGTGGACACTTTCTTCGAGTCGCTGCCGTTCGAGCAGAAGGTGCGCACGCACTTCCACCGCTTCATGAAGCGGGTACACGAAGAACTGAAGACCCTCAAGGGCGAGAAGAACCCGCTGACCATCATCGGCAAGCGCTTCGCCGACGAGGCGCGGGTGATCTGCTTCGACGAGTTCTTCGTCTCCGACATCACCGATGCGATGATCCTCGCCACCCTGCTGGAAGAGCTGTTCAAGAACGGCGTGAGCCTGGTGGCGACCTCCAACATCGTGCCGGACGGCCTGTACAAGGACGGCCTGCAACGCGCCCGTTTCCTGCCGGCGATCGCCCTGCTCAAGGAGCATACCGAGATCGTCAACGTCGATAGCGGCGTCGACTATCGCCTGCGCGCGCTGGAGCAGGCCGAGCTGTTCCACTGGCCGCTCAGCGAACAGGTCGAGGAGGAGATGGCGCGCAGCTTCAAGGCCCTGACCCCGGACTGCGCCAAGGCCCAGCGCGACGAGGCGCTGATGATCGAGAACCGCGAGATCCGCGCGCGCCTGACCTGCGACGACGTGGCCTGGTTCGAATTCCGTGAGCTGTGCGACGGCCCGCGCAGCCAGAACGACTACATCGAGCTGGCGAAGATTTTCCACGCCGTGCTGATCTCCAACGTCGAGCAGATGGGCGTCACCAAGGACGACATGGCGCGGCGTTTCATCAACCTGGTGGATGAGTTCTACGACCGCAGCGTCAAGCTGATCATCTCCGCCGAGGTCGAGCTAAAGGATCTCTACAGCGGCGGCCGGCTGGAGTTCGAATTCCAGCGCACCCTCAGTCGTCTGCTGGAAATGCAGTCCCACGAATACCTGACGCGTCCGCACCGGCCCTGATCCGGGGCGGAAACGAGAAAGGGGTTGCCGATGGCAACCCCTTTTTTCATGGACGCGCGGCGTTTCAGCGTTGCGCGGTGTTCTGCTCGAAGCCGGCGAGGAGCTTCTTCGCATGGGCCACTTCGAGGGCTTCCATGGCGTTGATCGGCTTGATCGCCACGGCCTGCTTCAGTTGGGCGATGGCCTTCTCCCGCTCGTCGTCGCCGTATACGTAGGTCAGCGCGTTGGCGTACTCGTAGTGGCCGATCGGCAGGTCGTTGGCCTGGCGGAAGGAGCGGGCGAAGTACTGTTCCATCTTGTCGGCGCTGACCCCGTAGGTCATCTTGCCGACCAGCTTGCCGACCTTGCGGATCACTCCCGCCTCGTAGCCGCCGTAGAGCGCCAGGGCGAACGGCTGGTTGGGTTGCCTGGCCAGGAGGGCGTCCAGTTCCTTGGGTATCTCGCTGGTATAGCCGCGCTTGAGCACTACCGGTACCGATAGCTCCTCGGCCAGGCGCGCCTTGGCGTAGACGCTGCCGAACTGGGCGACGATATCGGCCTTGACCAGCGGGCCGGCCTGTTCGGTGTAGTCGATGACCTCTTCGAGCAGGCGCTGTTTCTCCGCCTGGTCGGGAGCCAGGAACATGGCGTAGAGCACCTGGGCGAACATCGCCGGTACCTGGCCGCCGACTCCCAGAGCCAGTCCCTGCTCCTTGGCCTTGGCGTAGTCGCCGCGGAACAGCAGGCGCCAGACATCCTGCAGGCGCGCCGCATATTGCGCGGCCTCTTCCGGCTTGCCGGTGAAGCCGGTGCCGGCCTTCACGGTCTTTTCCAGGGCATCCGGATGGGCGGTCGCCATGTTCACCACCCAGTCGGCGTCCGGATAGGGATAGTCGCCGAAGCCGCGGGTCAGGCGCGGCCAGGCTTCCTTCAACTTGTCGCCTGGATAGTCATAGGCGCTCTGGTCGTAGGGGAAGGCTTTCCAGTTGTCGGCGGCCATAGCATTCATACCGAAGAGGGCCAGGAAGGCGAGCAGATAAAGGCGCATGGCAAAGGTCCGTTCTTGTCGTTGTTCGGAACGCCCGCGTCTGCGGCGGGCCTGCGGATTCATGAGAACCCGCGAAGGCCGACCTGGCTACCTATCCTAGGTTCTGTAGGGAAAGCGCCGGCGCCGATGCCGTTCGGGCAGGCCCGGCGATGTCCGGCTCAGCTTTCCTTCTGCATGAACTGGCGACGGTAATGGTGGGGAGAGAGTTCGGTGTGCTGGCGGAACAGGCGGGCGAAGAAGCTGGCGTCGTCGTAGCCGACCTCGTAGCTGATCGTCTTGATGCTCTTGCGCGTGCTCGAGAGCATGCCCTTGGCGGTCTCGATCCGCAGTCGCTGCAGGTAGTGCAGCGGCTTGTCGCCGGTAGCGGCCTGGAAGCGCCGCATGAAGTTGCGGATGCTCATGCCGTGGTCGCGGGCGACGTCCTCGAAACGGAACTTGTCGGCGAAGTGGTCTTCCAGCCATTGCTGGATCTGCAGGATCGTCGGGTCATGGTGCAGCTTCTGACCGCCGAAGCCGATACGCCCTGGGGTGTAGCTGCGCTGTACTTCGTAGAGGGTATCCCGGGCCACCGCCTGGGCCACCGATCCGCCGCAGAAACGCTCGATCAGATAGATGTAGAGGTCGCAGGCGGAGGTGACGCCGCTGGCGCAGAACAGGTCGTCGGCATCGGTCAGGTGCTTCTCCTGGTTGAGGAGCACGTTCGGGAAGCGTTCGGCGAATTCCCGATAGAAGCGCCAGTAGGTGGTCGCTTCCTTGCCATCCAGCAGGCCTGCCTGGGCCAGCCAGAAGACCCCGGTCGCCTCGCCGCAGAGGGCGGTTCCCTCGGCATGGCTGCGGCGCAACCAGGGAACGATTTGCGGATAGCGCCGTTCGAGCGCGTCGAAGTCGCCCCAGAAGGCGGGCAGGACCACTATATCGCAGGCGGCGAGGGGACCGTCGACGGCGATGCTGTCGCCGCTGAAGCTGCGTACCGGCTGGCCGTCGGGGCTGAGGATGCGGGTGCGGAAGGCCGGCTGGAGACCGAGGCCCTGCTGCTTGCCGTGGCGCAGGCTGGCCATGTGGAAGAAGTCCTTGGCCTGCATCAGGGTCGAGGCGAAGACGCCGTCGATGGCGACGATGCCGACATGTTTCAGCACCGGAGCGGATTGAGCGCGCATGGATTTTTATCGTTGTTGTGAGTAAGGGAAAGCGGTCAAAAGGCGGCTGGATCGTCTTATTTTTTGGCGCAACTGTCCAGTGCGTCGGTCGGGGCATTTCCCTACAGTCGAAGACCTGCCGCGTGCAGCCAACCCGATCCCAGACCGTTTCCAGGTGACCACGATGATACCGAGAACCCTGTTCAGCTCCGACCACGAACTGTTTCGCGACAGCGTGCGCAAGTTCCTCGAACAGGAAGCCGTGCCTTTCCATCACCAATGGGAAAAGGATGGGCATGTCGACCGCGCGCTCTGGAACAAGGCCGGCGAGGCCGGAATGCTCTGTTCGCACCTGCCGGAAGAGTATGGCGGGATGGGCGCGGACTTCCTCTACAGCGCCGTGGTCATCGAAGAGATCGGTCGGGCCGGCCTGACCGGGATCGGTTTCTCCCTGCATTCGGACATCGCTGCGCCCTACATCCTCCACTACGGCAGCGAGGCGCTGAAGCGCAAGTACCTGCCGAAGCTGGTATCCGGCGAGATGGTCGCGGCCATCGCCATGACCGAGCCGGGGGCCGGTTCCGACCTGCAAGGGGTGAAGACCACGGCGGTACTGGATGGCGACGAGTACGTCATCAATGGCTCGAAGACCTTCATCACCAACGGCTTCCTCGCCGACCTGGTGATCGTGGTGGCGAAGACCGATCCGAAGGCTGGCGCCAAGGGCATAAGCCTGTTCGTGGTCGAGGCGGGTACGCCGGGTTTCAGCAAGGGCAAGCGCCTGGAGAAGGTCGGGATGAAGGCCCAGGACACCTCCGAGCTGTTCTTCCAGGATGTGCGGATTCCCCGGGAGAACCTGCTCGGCAAGGACGGCCAGGGATTCATCTACCTGATGCAGGAGCTGCCGCAGGAGCGCCTGACCGTCGGTATCGGCGCGCTGGCGTCGGCCGAGGCGGCCCTGCAATGGACGCTCGACTACACTCGCGAGCGCAAGGCGTTCGGCAAGTCGGTGGCGGACTTCCAGAATACCCGCTTCAAGCTTGCCGAGATGGCTACCGAGATCCAGGTCGGCCGGGTCTTCGTCGATCGCTGCATGGAGCTGCATCTCCAGGGCAAGCTGGACGTACCCACCGCCGCCATGTGCAAGTACTGGACGACGGACCTGCAATGCAAGGTGCTCGACGAATGCGTGCAGTTGCACGGCGGCTACGGCTTCATGTGGGAATATCCGGTGGCGCGGGCCTGGGCCGATGCCCGGGTACAGCGGATCTACGCCGGTACCAACGAGATCATGAAGGAGATCATCGCGCGGGCCCTGTGAGGCGCTCCTGGCCACCGGGAGGGGCGAACGAGCGCATTGCGCGGTTGTCCGCCGAACCCGCGGCAGCGCCAGGCCCCTGGAGCCTCAGGGAGCCGGGTTCGGTTGCTCCCGGTGGATCGCATCGATACCGGCGAGCACCTCCTCGTCCAGCCTGAGGTCGACGCTACCGAGATTGGCTTCCAGCTGTTCCAGCGAGGTCGCGCCGATGATGTTGCTGGTCACGAACGGCCGCGAAGTGACGTAGGCCAGTGCCATCTGCGCCGGTTCCAGTCCATGTTCGCGGGCCAGCGCCACGTAGCGCGCGCAGGCCGCTTCCGCCTGCGGGTTGGTGTAGCGGGTGAAGCGGCTGTAGAGACTGATGCGCGCGTTGGCCGGGCGGGCGCCGTCCGCGTACTTGCCGGAAAGCATGCCGAAGGCCATCGGCGAGTAGGCCAACAGGCCGCACTGCTCGCGGATGGCGATTTCCGCCAGGCCCACCTCGAAGCTGCGGTTGAGCAGGTTGTAGGGGTTCTGGATCGATACCGCGCGCGGCCAGCCGCGCTCCTCGGCGAGCCTGAGGAAGGTCATGGTGCCCCAGGGCGTCTCGTTGGACAGGCCGATGTGGCGGATCTTGCCGGCGCGCGCCTGTTCGTCGAGCACTTCCAGGGTTTCCTCCAGCGGTGTGAAGCTCTCTTCCTGGTGCTGGTAGCCGAGCTGGCCGAAGAAGTTGGTCCGCCGCTCCGGCCAGTGCAACTGGTAGAGATCCAGCCAGTCTGTCTGCAGGCGCTCCAGGCTGGCATCGAGGGCGGCGACGATGTGCTGGCGGTTGAACTTGAGGTTGCCGTCGCGCACATGGCTGATGCCGTTGCCGGGGCCGGCGATCTTGCTGGCGAGGATCCAGTCGGCGCGGTCGCCGCTGCGGCGGAACCAGTTGCCGATGATGCGCTCGGTGCTGGCGTAGGTCTCGGCGCGGGGCGGCACCGGATACATTTCGGCGGTATCCATGAAATTGATCCCGGCGGCCTTGGCCCTGGCGATCTGGGCGAAGGCGTCCTGCTCGCTGTTCTGCTCGCCCCAGGTCATGGTGCCGAGGCAGAGGGCGCTGACTTTCAGATCGGTGCGGCCGAGCGGGCGATACTCCATGCGGGTGTCCTCGTGAAATTAAGTGGTTAATGCGGTTGTAAATTCTGGCGAAATCTGCATAATTCCGCAGCCTTTCATCGGTGGGGGATGCCAAGCCTGCCGATCGATGTATCTAGTCGTTACGGACGCACACCGACCCGAGCCCCAATTCGTGTCTGTTTTCGGCTGTCCTTGACTTGTCAAGGCAACCACTGTCCAGTAAGATTCGCCGTCTTATTTTCAGGCGGCCCCTGAGGCTATAACGAATGAAAACCTATACCGCGAAACCGGAAACTGTACAGCGCGACTGGTTCGTCGTCGACGCTGCCGGCCAGACCCTGGGTCGTCTGGCGACCGAAATTGCCCGCCGCCTGCGTGGCAAGCACAAGCCTGAGTACACTCCGCACGTTGACACCGGCGACTACATCGTCGTCATCAACGCCGAGCAGGTGCGTGTGACCGGTGCCAAGACCACCGACAAGATGTACTACCACCACTCCGGCTTCCCGGGCGGCATCAAGTCGATCAACTTCGAGAAGCTGATCGCCAAGGCCCCTGAGCGCGTCATCGAGACCGCTGTAAAAGGCATGCTGCCGAAGAACCCTCTGGGTCGCGATATGTATCGCAAGCTGAAGGTGTACAAGGGTGCCAGCCACCCGCACACCGCTCAGCAGCCCCAAGAACTGAAGATTTAACGGGATAGCTCATTATGTCGGCGACTCAAAATTACGGCACTGGCCGTCGTAAGACCGCTACCGCTCGCGTCTTCCTGCGTCCGGGTACTGGCAAGATTTCCATCAACAACCGTGGTCTCGATCAGTTCTTCGGTCGTGAAACCGCTCGCATGGTCGTGCGTCAGCCGCTCGAGCTGACCGAGACCGTCGAGAAGTTCGACATCTTCGTTACCGTCGTTGGCGGTGGCGTAAGCGGTCAGGCCGGTGCGATCCGTCACGGCATCACCCGTGCCCTGATCGAGTACGACGAAACCCTGCGTAGCTCGCTGCGCAAGGCCGGCTACGTGACTCGCGATGCCCGTGAAGTCGAGCGTAAGAAAGTCGGTCTGCGTAAAGCGCGTAAGCGTCCGCAGTACTCCAAGCGTTAATTCGACGCTTGCTGAAAAACGCCCACCTCTTCGGAGCTGGGCGTTTTTTTATGTCTACGCTTTAACTCTGCGGCAAGGTGTCGCATGGCCGAAGGGCGCGCCCTACAAGGGTTTCGGGCGTTTTGTGTCAGGCTATTACCTTGTCATCAAAGGGGGTTTTCTTTACCATTTGGCGAATTTTTTGCGCGGCTCGAATTTTTACTTAAAGGCCTGATTAGAACAGGTCTGAAGCTGATGGGAGACGACTGAATGAGTAATGACGGCGTGAATGCAGGCCGGCGTCGCTTCCTCGTCGCGGCCACCTCTGTGGTTGGCGCGGCGGGAGCGGTGGGTGCTGCGGTCCCGTTCGTAGGGTCATGGTTCCCCAGTGCCAAAGCCAAGGCTGCTGGCGCGCCGGTGCAGGTGAACGTGGGCAAGATCGATCCAGGTCAGCAGATCATCGCTGAATGGCGCGGCAAGCCTGTATTCATCGTGCACCGCACGAAGGAGATGCTGGACGCCCTGCCGAGCCTCGAAGGACAACTGGCCGACCCGGACTCCAAGGCCTCGGAGCAGCCGGAGTACGTCGATCCCAAGCTTCGCTCGATCAAGCCGGAACTGGCGGTGATCGTCGGCATCTGCACCCACCTGGGCTGCTCGCCGACCTTCCGTCCCGAAGTCGCCCCCGCCGACCTCGGTCCGGACTGGAAGGGTGGCTACTTCTGCCCTTGCCACGGCTCCCACTACGACCTCGCCGGTCGTGTCTACAAAGGCCAGCCAGCGCCGCTGAACCTGCCGATTCCGCCTTATACGTTCGATGCTGACGACGTCATCACCATCGGCGTGGACCAGGAGAAAGCCTGATGAACAAGTTCATGGCTTGGGTCGATGCGCGTTTTCCCGCGACCAAGATGTGGGAAGACCATCTGAGCAAGTACTACGCACCGAAGAACTTCAACTTCTGGTATTTCTTCGGTTCCCTGGCGCTGCTGGTGCTGGTCAACCAGATCCTCACCGGCATCTGGCTGACCATGAGCTTCACGCCGTCGGCCGAAGAGGCGTTCGCTTCCGTCGAATACATCATGCGCGATGTCGACTACGGCTGGATCATTCGCTACATGCACTCCACCGGTGCATCGGCGTTCTTCATCGTGGTCTACCTGCACATGTTCCGCGGCCTGCTCTACGGCTCCTATCAGAAGCCGCGCGAGCTGGTGTGGATCTTCGGCATGCTGATCTACCTGGCGCTGATGGCCGAGGCCTTCATGGGCTACCTGCTGCCTTGGGGTCAGATGTCCTACTGGGGCGCCCAGGTGATCATTTCCCTGTTCGGCGCGATTCCGGTGGTCGGCGAAGACCTGGCCCAGTGGATCCGCGGTGACTTCCTGATCTCCGGCATCACCCTGAACCGCTTCTTCGCCCTGCATGTGATCGCCCTGCCGATCGTCCTGCTCGGCCTGGTCGTGCTGCACATCCTGGCGCTGCACGAAGTCGGTTCGAACAACCCGGACGGCGTTGACATCAAGAAGAAGAAGGACGAGAACGGCGTACCGCTGGACGGCATCGCGTTCCATCCGTACTACACCGTGAAGGATATCGTCGGTGTGGTGGTGTTCCTGTTCATCTTCTGCACCGTGATCTTCTTCTTCCCGGAAATGGGCGGCTACTTCCTCGAGAAGCCCAACTTCGAGATGGCCAACCAGTTCAAGACCCCCGAGCACATCGCTCCGGTCTGGTACTTCACCCCGTTCTACGCGATCCTCCGCGCGGTTCCGGACAAGCTGATGGGCGTGGTGGCGATGGGTGCGGCGATCGCCGTGCTGTTCGTCCTGCCGTGGCTGGATCGCAGCCCGGTTCGCTCGATCCGCTACAAGGGCTGGCTGAGCAAGCTGTGGCTGGTGATCTTCGCGGTGTCCTTCGTGATCCTCGGCTACTACGGCGCCCAGGCTCCGAGCCCGCTGGGTACTACCCTGTCGCGCGTTTGCACCGTCCTGTATTTCGCCTTCTTCATCCTGATGCCGTTCTACACCCGGATGGAGAAGACCAAACCGGTTCCGGAAAGGGTGACTGGCTGATGAAAAAGCAATTCGCTGCACTGATTCTGGCGGTACTGCCAGTCCTGGGTTTCGCCGCTGGCGGCCATGGGCCGCAACTGGATCATGTCGATATCGACCTGACCGACAAGGCGGCCATGCAGGATGGCGCGCGTACCTTCGCCAACTACTGCATGGGCTGCCATAGCGCCAAGTTCCAGCGTTACGAGCGTGTCGCCACCGACCTGGGCATTCCTGCCGATCTGATGATGGAGAAGCTGGTGTTCACCGGCGCCAAGATCGGCGACCACATGGACATCGGCATGAAGCCGGCCGACGCCAAGACCTGGTTCGGCGCCGCTCCGCCGGACCTGACCCTGGTTGCCCGCGTACGCGGCACCGACTGGCTGTACAGCTACCTGCGCTCGTTCTACGAGGATCCCAAGCGTCCGTGGGGCGTGAACAACGTGATCTTCCCCAACGTCGGCATGCCGAACGTCCTGGCGCCCCTGCAGGGACGCCAGGTGATCGGCTGCAAGCAGGTACAGGTGGTCGAGGATGGCAAGAAGCAGTTCGATCCGTTGACCGGTACCCCGCTGACTCACGAAGCTTGTGACCAGTTGACCGTGGTGCCGAAGACCGGCGAGCTGAACGAAGCCCAGTTCGACGAGAAGGTCAAGAACCTGGTGACCTTCCTGGCCTATTCGGCCAACCCGAACAAGCTGGCCTCCGAGCGTATCGGTACCTACGTCCTGCTCTACCTGGCCTTCTTCTTCGTATTCGCCTATCTCCTCAAGCGCGAGTACTGGAAGGACGTGCACTAACCCGCACGTTGGTCTTCGAAGCGCGCGCCCTACGGGGCGCGCGCGTCTTTTCACCTCCCACAAGTCGACCTGCGAGGAGGGCTCCATGGCTTCAATCAACAAGCTGACCTGCTATTCCGACCCTGCCGATCATTACTGCCATCGCATCCGCCTGGTCCTGGCCGAGAAGAACGTGGCGGTAGAGGTGATCGATATCGAGGCGGGCCGCTGTCCGCCGATGCTGGCGGAGGTCAACCCCTACGGCAGCGTACCGACCCTGGTCGATCGCGACCTGGCGCTGTATGAGCCGACGGTGGTCATGGAATACCTCGACGAACGCTATCCGCATCCGCCGCTGCTGCCCGATTATCCGGTGAAGCGTGCCAACAGCCGCCTGTTGATCCATCGTATCCAGCGGGACTGGTGTTCCCTGGTGGACCGGATCCTGGATGCGCGCAGCAAGGAGGCCGAGCGGGTCCAGGCGCGCAAGGAGTTGCGCGAGAGCCTGACCGGGGTTTCCCCGCTGTTCGCCGACAAGGCATATTTCCTCAGCGAGGATTTCAGCCTGGTGGATTGCTGCCTGTTGCCGATCCTCTGGCGTCTGCCGCTGCTGGGCATCGAGTTGCCGCGGCAGGCCAAGCCGTTGCTCGACTACATGGAGCGCGGATTCGCCCGGGAAAGCTTCCGGGCCAGCCTGTCTTCCGTTGAACGAGATATGCGTTAAGGAACATGAAGATGAATTCCAGCCGTCCCTATCTGGTCCGCGCGCTCTATGAATGGATCGTCGACAACGATTGCACGCCGCATATCCTGGTGAACGCAGAGTTCGCCGGGGTAAAGGTGCCTCCGGGCTATGCCAGCGATGGGCAGATCGTGCTCAATGTCTCGCCCTCTGCCGTGCGGCATCTGCACATGGACAACGAGGCGGTCAGCTTCGAGGGGCGTTTCGGCGGCGTGGCGCAGAGCCTGTACATTCCAGCGCTGGCGGTAATGGCCATCTACGCCCGGGAAAACGGCCAGGGCATGGTCTTCGATCTGGAGCAGCCGGGTCCGGTGGACGACGAGCCGGGCGATGACGATGGTGGGCCGTCCGATGAGCCGCCGCGTCCCAGTGGCAGGCCATCCCTGAAGGTGGTCAAGTAAACGGCGGGCAATGAAAAAGGCGATCGAAGGATCGCCTTTTTTTCGTTCGCTGTTCTTCAGTTTATGTATTCGAACAGCTTGACGATCTTCTGCACCCCGTCGACGCCCTGGGCGACGCGGACAGCCTGGGCGGCTTCCTGCTGGTTGACCAGGCCCATCATGTAGACGATGCCGTTCTCGGTGACCACCTTGATCCGCGACGAGGGCACGTTGGGATCGCTGAGCATCTGGGTCTTCAGCTTGGTGGTGATCCAGGCGTCGTTGTTGCGGGCGAGCAGGGAGGAGGGCGAGGTCACCTGCAGTTCGTTATGCACGTTCTTGACCTTCTGCACCGTGCGTGCGGCCTGCTCGGCCTTGCTCTTGAGGTCGGCGCGCGGGGTCTGGCCGGCGATCAGCACGATGCCGTTGTAGCTGACCACGACGATGTGAGAGTCCTTGTCCAGGGCTGGATCGGCCTTGGCGATGTTCACCGCGGCCTTGGTCTCGATCAGCGAGTCGTCGATCTTGCTGCCGATGGTTCGGGTCCCGCGATCGTCGTCGATCGGTTTGTCCCGGGTGGCGCTGAGGAAACTGCTGCAGCCTCCCAGGGCCAGGCTCAGGGCCAGGGTGGCGGCGACGAAGGCGGTACGGCTCATTCTTCACTCCCGAACAGTTGGCGGTCGATCAGGTCGCAGAGGCAGTGGATGGCCAGCAGGTGGACTTCCTGGATGCGTGCGGTGATCTTGGAAGGAACGCGAATCTCCACGTCTTCCGGCAGTAGCAGCGAAGCCATGCCGCCACCGTCGCGGCCGGTCAGGGCGACCACCAGCATCTCGCGGTCGTGGGCAGCCTGGATGGCCTGGATCACGTTGGCCGAATTGCCGCTGGTGGAAATCGCCAGCAGGACGTCGCCCGGCTGGCCCAGGGCGCGGATCTGCTTGGAGAAGACTTCGTTGTAGCTGTAGTCGTTGGCGATCGAGGTGATGGTCGAGCTGTCGGTGGTCAGGGCCACGGCCGGCAGGCTCGGACGTTCGCGCTCGAAGCGGTTGAGCAGTTCGGAGGAGAAGTGCTGGGCATCGCCGGCCGAGCCGCCATTGCCGCAGGAGAGGATCTTGCCCTCGTTGAGCAGCGCATTGACCATCACCAGGCTGGCTTGCTCGATATAGGGAGGCAGTACTTCCAGCGCCTGCTGCTTGGTCTCGATGCTGGCCTGGAAGAGCTGGCGGATACGGTGTTGCATGTCCATCGGTAATGACCTTCGGTGGGGCGGCTGATCAGGCGTCGAATGCGTTCTGAATCCAGTCCAGTCGCGGTGGTGATTGTCCGTCGCTGGTATCGACGGTGACCACATCGAAGCGACAGGGGCGTTTGGCCCAGCGCGCCTCCTGTTGCAGAAAAAGTTCGGCGGAGAGAATCAGGCGCTGCCGCTTGCGCGCGTCGATGCTCTCCAGGGCTCCGCCCCAGGCGCGATGCCGGCGGGAGCGGACTTCGACGAATACTACTGTATCGCCGTCGAGCATGACCAGATCGAGCTCTCCGCGGCGACAGGTCCAATTCTTGCCAAGTGTGGCAAGGCCCTGTCGCCGTAGATGGGCGCAGGCCAGTTCCTCGGCCTGGCGCCCCTTGTCCCGGGAGCTTTCCCTATCGGTCAAAAGCTGCTGGTCCCCAGCGGCTGGACCTGGCCATTGCGGAACTCGGCCCATTGCAACTGGCGTTCGATACGTTGGGTCGGATTCAGGCTCAGGGTACCGGTCAGGCCGTCGATCTGCAGGCTCGGCACGGCCTTCAGTTCAGGCAGTCGCGGAGCGAGGCGGTAGGCGTCGACGCCCATGGCGTAGAGGCGGCCCATGCTGCCGTTGGCCTGGGGCCATTGGGCGGCGACCTGCTGGCGGGTCGGGTCGCTGGGGTTGAGCAGCCACGGGGTCTCGCAGAAGCGGATGCCGTTGAGGTCCTGGTCCTGGGTCGGGTTGTTGGTCCCGGTGTAGAGGTGCGAAGTGGCGTAGACCGGAAGGTCGCCGGCGTATTGGAAGGCCAGGGTCGGCTTGATCTGGCGGGCCTGCTGCGGGGTAGCGGCGAGGAACACGAAGTCGATGTCCTGGCGGCGCGACGGCTGGGTGGCGATCTGGCTGCCGAGGGCGCCCTGCAGGCGCTGGGCGCGGCCTTCGCTCTGGCGCAGTTGCAGCAGGTCGGCGATCTGTTGCGCCAGTTGTACCGGCTGGTCGACATGCTCGGCGGCGATCAGGCTGCCGCCCGCGGACTGCCAGCTCTGGCTGAAGGCGGCCAGCACGCGGTCGCCCCATTCGCCGCGCGGCACCAGCGCCACGGCCCGGCGCATGCCGTCGCCCCAGGCCCGGCTGGCCACCGCGCGCGCTTCGTCCTCGGCGGCGAGGCCGAACTGGAACAGCTGCGCCGGGCCTTCCTGGCTGTTGTCGCTGTAGTTGAGTGCGAGGGTGGTGATCGGCAGTTGCTCGCGGCTGGCGAGTTGCTTGACCAGCGGCTTCTCCAGTGGACCGACGACCAGTTCGACGCCATCGGCCTGGGCCTGGCGGTAGAAGTCATCTAGCGAGCGCACCTGGGTACTGTCGTAGAGTTTGATCGAAGGAGGGTTCTGGCCGGCCTGCTGGGCCTGGAAGTGGGCGGCGAGGAAGCCGTCCTGCAGGGCCCGGGCGACGTTGGCCAACTGCCCCTGCTGGGGTAGCAGGAGGGCGATGCGGGTCAGCGGCTGCTGGGACAGCGTCTTGAGTTTCTCCAGCGCCGCCGGCAAGTGCTTGGCCGCCGGGTGCTCGGGGTTCTGCTGTTGCCAGCTCTCGATGCTGGCCTGCTGTTGTTGCAGGGTCGGCGAGGTCTTGGTGATGCGGGCCAGAGCCAGCCAGCCACTGAGGTCGCCTTCGTTGGCGCTCGGTTGCAACTGGTCGACCGGCAGGCTGCTGACCAGGGTCCAGATCTTTTCCTGGTTCTCGATCACCGCCGGGCCCTCGAGCAGCGGGGCGAAGTAGATGCGCTCCTTGGCTGCGGCAAGGACCTGGCCGTCGGCGGCGAGGGCCTGGGCCTTGGCGCGCTGGGTACGAACCTGCTGGGTCACCGGCAGCTCGCTGAGATGCTGCATGCTCGGATGCTGCAATGCCTGCAGGGCGGCCTTGGGCTTGCTGCGGGCGAGGGCCAGTTCGGCGTTCAGGGTGCTGGCGAAGACCTGCTGGGCCGGCTTCAGGCTTTCCAGCGGGATCTGTCCCAGGATGGCGGTGGACCTGGCGAGGTCCTTCTGCTGGTAGGCAAGGTCCGCTGCCGAGAGGCGCAGCAGCGCCGCTTCCTCGGGCTTGCTCTGGCTGGCCTGTTGCAACAACTGCTCGATGCTGGCATTCGGCGTACGGGGAAGTTCGCCCAGTCCGGAATTGGACGAGGTCGCGCAGGCGGTCAGCAGACCGGCCAGGATCAGAGCAGAAAGCGGACGCAGGCGAGCGATCATATAGGGCTTCTCATGGCGCATTCACGAAGAGTCGCCGATTGTACCGGAGGCCCGCCTCGGGTGCGATGGCGGCACCCTGAATCGCGATACAATGCCGCCTTTTCAGATAGCTCCCGAGGTATTTTCGTGTCAGCAGGCACTCTGTTCGTAGTGGCGACCCCGATCGGCAATCTCGACGACATCACCCCGCGCGCCCTGCGGGTGCTGCGGGAGGTGGCCCTGGTGGCTGCGGAGGATACCCGCCATTCGATCCGGCTGTTCCAGCACTTCGGCATCGAGACGCCATTGGCGGCCTGCCACGAGCACAACGAGCGCGAGGAGGGCGGGCGCTTCATCTCCCGGCTGCAGGGGGGGGAGGACGTCGCGCTGATCTCGGACGCCGGTACCCCGCTGATTTCCGATCCCGGCTTCCACCTGGTGCGCCAGGCACAGGCGCTGGGTATCCGGGTGGTCCCGGTGCCGGGCTCCTGCGCGCTGATCGCGGCGCTGTCGGCGGCGGGATTGCCGTCGGACCGGTTCATCTTCGAAGGTTTCCTGCCCGCCAAGGCTGCGGGACGACGCAGCCGCCTCCAGGCGGTACAGGAAGAGCCACGCACGCTGATTTTCTACGAGGCGCCCCATCGTCTGCTGGAAAGCCTGGCGGACATGCGCGACGTGTTCGGCGGGGAGCGCCGTGCGGTGCTGGCGCGGGAGCTGAGCAAGACCTTCGAGACCATTCGCAGCCTGCCGTTGGCCGAACTGCATGATTGGGTCGCGTCGGACAGCAACCAGCAGCGCGGCGAGTGCGTTGTGCTGGTGGCGGGGTGGCAGGCGCCGGAAGGCGAGGAGTCGATCGGTGCAGAGGCGCTCAGGGTGCTCGACCTGCTGCTTGCCGAGCTGCCGTTGAAGAAAGCCGCGGCGCTGGCGGCGGAAATCACCGGGGTGCGAAAAAACCTTTTGTATCAACAGGCTTTGCAACGCCAAGGGAAGAGTTGAGCTTGTTCTTCGCGCCTGCTCCCGCTAACCTTGTCGGCGGAGAGTCGATTGGACAGTCGCTGTCGCGCAATAGCGCGGTGGAGGAAAGTCCGGGCTCCATAGGGCAGAGTGCCAGGTAACGCCTGGGAGGCGCGAGCCTACGGAAAGTGCCACAGAAAATAACCGCCTAAGCGCAACAGCGCCGGTAAGGGTGAAAAGGTGCGGTAAGAGCGCACCGCACGGCTGGCAACAGTGCGTGGCTAGGTAAACCCCACTCGGAGCAAGACCAAATAGGAATCCATTGGCGCGGCCCGCGTTGGATTCGGGTAGGTCGCTTGAGGCGTACAGTGATGTGCGTCCCAGAGGAATGGCTGTCCTCGACAGAACCCGGCTTATAGATCGACTCTCCCACTTCTTCCCACTCTCTTCGCTTTTTCCCGGTTTTATCCGTCCGTCGCAAAAGCGAAAAGCCGCAACTCTTGATAAATCACTTTAAGTTCGAAGGCTAAGACTTTGGACTTATTGTGTTTTGTCATCTCTTTTACTTCTAAAAGCGCTCCGCAACCTTCCAAAAGCACGCTAAATCTCCGTCCTGTAAGGATTTTTCACTTCTGACGCGCCTTGACGGTGGGGAGTGTGGATTTCTATAGTGTGCAGAAGTGGTATGAAGTGGGTAAAAGTGGGATCAATTGGCATGGAAAGCCAACCACAGGGGAAGCGCTGACGTGTTTCGCGGAGCTAATGCCATAAGTCTTGACGCCAAAGGGCGCCTCGCGATGCCGAGTCGGTATCGTGACGAGCTCGTTTCGCGTTGTGCCGGCCAGCTCATCGTCACTATCGACGCAGTCGACCCCTGCCTCACCGTTTACCCCTTGCCCGAATGGGAACTGATCGAAGCCAAGCTGCGCGAGCTGCCTTCTTTGCGAGAAGAAACGCGGCGCCTGCAGCGGCTGCTGATCGGTAATGCCGTCGATCTGGAACTGGACGGAAACGGGCGTTTCCTGATTCCGCCGCGCCTGCGCGAGTACGCCAAGCTGGACAAGCGGGCGATGCTGGTGGGGCAACTGAACAAGTTTCAGTTGTGGGATGAGGATGCCTGGAACGCCATGGCTGAAGCCGACCTGGCGGCAATCAAACAACCCGGTGGGCTGCCGGACGAACTACGCGACCTGATCCTTTGACTATGAATGCCACCTACCGCCATATCACCGTTCTGCTCGAGGAGGCCGTTTCCGCACTGGCCCCGCGGGAGGACGGCTGCTATCTGGACGGTACCTTCGGAAGAGGGGGCCATAGTCGAGCCTTGCTCGAGAAACTGGGCACCGGGGGACGCCTGCTCGGATTCGACAAAGATCCCCAGGCCATCCAGACAGGAAAAGCATTGGCGGCCGAAGACGGCCGCTTCGTCATTGTGCAGCGCTCGTTCGCCGAACTGGGCGATGAGGTGCGCGCACGCGGTCTCGAAGGTCGGGTCGATGGCGTCCTGCTCGACCTTGGCGTGTCGTCGCCGCAACTCGACGATCCCGAGCGCGGCTTCAGCTTCCTCAACGATGGTCCCCTGGACATGCGCATGAATCCCGGCCAGGGCATCAGCGCAGCGGAGTTCATCGCCAACGCCACCGAAGAGGAAATCGCCCGGGTCTTCAAGGTATATGGCGAAGAGCGCTTCGCCAAGCGGATGGCCCGCGCCATTGTGCAGCGCCGTCAGGAGCGGCCGTTCGAACGGACCGCTGATCTCGCCGAAGTGATCACGGTTGCCAACCCCGCCTGGGAGAAGGGCAAGAATCCGGCGACCCGCGCATTCCAGGGCCTGCGCATCCATGTGAACAATGAATTGGGCGATCTCGAGCGCGGCCTTGACGCCGCGCTCGAATCGCTGGCCGTCGGCGGCCGCCTGGTGGTGATCAGTTTCCATTCCCTGGAAGACCGCATCGTCAAGCTGTTCATGCGCAAGCACGCCAAGGGCGAGGCGGACAACCTGCCGCGCGACCTGCCGATCCGTTCCAAGGTCTTCGAGCCGCGCCTGAAGCTGCTGGGCAAGCCGCAGTACGCTTCGGAAGAAGAACTCAAGGCCAACCCGCGCTCGCGCAGCGCGGTCATGCGCGTGGCGGAGAAGCTGAGATGAGCCGTCTCTTCGTCAAGCGCCTGCCTACCGGCAGCTTCCTCATGTTGCTGCTTTATATAGGTCTGTTGCTCTCGGCGATTGCCGTGGCCTACAGCACCTACTGGAACCGGCAACTGCTCAACTCGCTGTATTCCGAGCTGAGCGTGCGCGACAAGGCGCAGGCCGAGTGGGGCCGGTTGATTCTCGAGCAGAGCACCTGGACCGCTCATAGCCGCATCGAAAGCCTGGCGGTGGAACAGTTGCGCATGCGCGTTCCCGACCCGGCCGAGGTCAGGATGGTGGCGCCATGAAACTGAATTATTTCCAGGGCGCCCTCTACCCATGGCGGTTCTGCGTGATCGTCGGCCTGCTGCTGGCGATGGTCGGCGCCATCGTCTGGCGAATCGTCGACCTGCACGTGATCGACCATGACTTCCTCAAGGGCCAGGGCGACGCGCGTAGCGTGCGGCATATCGCTATCCCTGCGCACCGGGGCCTGATCACTGACCGCAACGGCGAACCGCTGGCGGTGAGCACCCCGGTCACCACCCTGTGGGCCAACCCCAAGGAGCTGATGACCGCCAAGGAACGCTGGCCGCAACTGGCGGCGGCGCTCGGGCAGGATACCAAGCTGTTCGCCGACCGCATCGAGCAGAACGCCGAGCGCGAGTTCATCTATCTGGTCCGTGGGCTGACCCCGGAACAGGGCGAAGGCGTGATCGCCCTGAAGGTGCCGGGCGTGTACTCCATCGAGGAGTTCCGGCGTTTCTACCCGGCTGGCGAAGTGGTGGCCCATGCGGTCGGCTTCACCGATGTCGACGACCGCGGTCGCGAAGGTATCGAGCTGGCTTTCGACGAATGGCTGGCCGGCGTGCCGGGCAAGCGCCAGGTGCTCAAGGATCGCCGTGGCCGCGTGATCAAGGACGTGCAGGTCACCAAGAATGCCAAGCCGGGCAAGACCCTGGCGCTGTCCATCGACCTGCGCCTGCAGTACCTGGCTCATCGCGAACTGCGCAACGCTCTGCTGGAGAACGGCGCCAAGGCCGGCAGCCTGGTGATCATGGACGTGAAGACCGGGGAGATCCTGGCCATGACCAACCAGCCGACCTACAACCCGAACAATCGTCGTAACCTGCAGCCGGCGGCCATGCGCAACCGGGCGATGATCGACGTGTTCGAGCCGGGCTCGACGGTCAAACCGTTCTCGATGAGCGCGGCGCTGGCCAGCGGGCGTTGGAAACCCAGCGATATCGTCGACGTCTACCCGGGCACCCTGCAGATCGGCCGCTACACCATTCGCGACGTATCGCGCAATTCGCGGCAACTCGATCTCACCGGCATCCTGATCAAGTCGAGCAACGTCGGCATCAGCAAGATCGCCTTCGACATCGGCGCCGAATCCATCTACTCGGTCATGCAACAGGTCGGCCTCGGGCAGGACACGGGGTTGGGCTTCCCCGGCGAGCGCGTCGGCAACCTGCCCAACCACCGCAAGTGGCCGAAGGCGGAAACCGCGACCCTGGCCTACGGCTACGGTCTCTCGGTAACCGCGATCCAGTTGGCGCATGCCTATGCGGCCCTGGCCAACGACGGCAAGAGCGTGCCGCTGAGCATGACCCGAGTCGACCGCGTGCCGGATGGCGTGCAGGTGATCTCGCCGGAAGTGGCTTCCACCGTGCAGGGCATGCTGCAACAAGTGGTCGAGGCCCAGGGCGGGGTGTTCCGCGCCCAGGTGCCGGGTTACCACGCCGCCGGCAAGAGCGGGACCGCGCGCAAGGTCTCGGTCGGCACCAAGGGCTACCGGGAAAACGCCTATCGCTCGCTGTTCGCCGGTTTCGCCCCGGCCACCGATCCGCGCATCGCGATGGTCGTGGTGATCGACGAGCCGAGCAAGGCGGGCTACTTCGGCGGCCTGGTGTCGGCGCCGGTGTTCAGCAAGGTCATGGCTGGCGCGCTGCGCCTGATGAACGTGCCGCCGGATAACCTGCCGACGGCCACCGAACAGCAGCAGGTCAATGCTGCGCCCGCAAAAGGAGGGCGTGGCTGATGCCTATGAGCCTGAACCAACTGTTTCCCCAGGCCGAGCGCGATCTGCTGATCCGCGAGCTGACCCTGGATAGCCGCGGCGTTCGTCCGGGCGACCTGTTCCTGGCGGTGCCGGGCGGGCGCCAGGATGGTCGTGCGCACATCGCCGATGCCCTGGCCAAGGGCGCGGCTGCCGTGGCTTACGAGGCGGAAGGCGCCGGAGAGCTGCCGCCCAGCGATGCGCCGCTGATCGCGGTGAAGGGGCTGGCCGCGCAACTGTCGGCGGTCGCCGGGCGTTTCTACGGCGAGCCGAGCCGCGGGCTGGACCTGATCGGCGTCACCGGCACCAACGGCAAGACCAGCGTCAGCCAACTGGTGGCCCAGGCCCTGGATCTGCTCGGCGAGCGCTGCGGCATCGTCGGCACCCTCGGCACCGGTTTCTACGGCGCCCTGGAGAGCGGCCGGCACACCACGCCGGACCCGCTCGCGGTGCAAGCCACGCTGGCCACGCTGAAGCAGGCCGGCGCCCGCGCGGTAGCGATGGAAGTGTCTTCCCACGGCCTCGACCAGGGCCGCGTGGCGGCGCTCGGTTTCGATATCGCGGTGTTCACCAATCTGTCCCGCGACCACCTCGACTATCACGGTTCGATGGAAGCCTATGCCGCCGCCAAGGCCAAGCTGTTCGCCTGGCCGGGCCTGCGCTGCCGGGTGATCAACCTGGACGACGATTTCGGCCGTCGACTGGCCGGCGAGGAACAGGACTCGGAGTTGATCACCTACAGCCTCACCGACAGCTCGGCGTTCCTCTATTGCCGCGAAGCGCGCTTCGGCGACGCCGGCATCGAGGCGGCACTGGTCACTCCGCACGGCGAGGGCCTGCTGCGCAGCCCGTTGCTCGGCCGCTTCAACCTGAGCAACCTGCTGGCGGCGGTCGGTGCGCTGCTTGGCCTGGGCTATCCCCTGGGCGATATCCTCCGCACCTTGCCGCAACTGCAGGGGCCGGTCGGCCGCATGCAGCGCCTGGGAGGCGGCGACAAGCCGCTGGTGGTGGTGGACTACGCGCATACTCCCGACGCCCTGGAAAAAGTCCTGGAGGCCCTGCGTCCGCACGCGGCCGCGCGCCTGCTGTGCCTGTTCGGCTGCGGTGGCGATCGCGATGCCGGCAAGCGTCCGTTGATGGCTGCGATCGCCGAACGCCTGGCGGATGGGGTGCTGGTCACCGACGACAACCCGCGCACCGAGGCCAGTGCGGCGATCATCGCCGATATCCGCAAAGGCTTCGCTGCCGCTGACAAGGTTACCTTCCTGCCGTCGCGCGGTGAGGCGATCGCCCATCTGATCGCTTCCGCTGCGGTGGATGACGTGGTGCTCCTGGCTGGCAAGGGTCACGAGGATTATCAGGAGATCGACGGCGTACGCCATCCGTTCTCCGACATCGAGCAGGCCGAGCGCGCCCTGGCCGCCTGGGAGGTGCCGCATGCTTGAGCCTCTTCGCCTCAGCCAGTTGACGGTCGCGCTGGACGCCCGCCTGATCGGCGAGGACGCCGTCTTTTCGGCGGTTTCCACCGACAGTCGCGCCATCGGGCCCGGCCAACTGTTCATTGCCCTGAGTGGGCCGCGTTTCGACGGCCACGACTATCTCTCCGAGGTTGCCGCCAAGGGCGCGGTGGCTGCGCTGGTGGAGCGCGAAGTCGCCGACGCGCCCCTGCCGCAATTGCTGGTGCGCGATACCCGTGCGGCCCTGGGGCGACTGGGCGCGCTGAACCGGCGCAAGTTCACCGGCCCGCTGGCGGCCATGACGGGCTCCAGCGGCAAGACCACGGTCAAGGAGATGCTCGCCAGCATCCTGCGTACCCAGGCCGGCGATGCCGAGTCGGTGCTGGCTACCCGTGGCAATCTGAACAACGACCTCGGCGTACCGCTGACCCTGCTGCAACTGGCGCCGCAGCACCGTAGCGCAGTGATCGAACTGGGCGCCTCGCGCATCGGCGAGATCGCCTACACGGTCGAGCTGACCCGCCCGCACGTGGCGATCATCACCAATGCCGGCACCGCCCATGTCGGCGAGTTCGGCGGACCGGAGAAGATCGTCGAGGCGAAGGGCGAGATACTCGAAGGGCTGGCCGCCGACGGCACCGCCGTGCTGAACCTGGACGACAAGGCCTTCGACACCTGGAAGGCCCGTGCCAGCGGCCGTCCGTTGCTGACTTTCTCCCTCGACCGGCCCCAGGCCGATTTCCGCGCCGCCGATCTGCAGCGCGATGCGCGCGGCTGCATGGGCTTCAGGCTGCAGGGCGTAGCGGGTGAAGCGCAGGTCCAGCTCAACCTGCTGGGGCGGCACAATGTCGCCAATGCCCTGGCTGCCGCCGCTGCCGCCCATGCACTGGGCGTGCCGCTGGATGGGATCGTCGCCGGGCTGCAGGCGCTGCAGCCGGTCAAGGGCCGCGCGGTAGCGCAACTGACCGCCAGCGGGCTGCGTGTGATAGACGACAGCTACAACGCCAACCCCGCGTCAATGCTGGCGGCGATTGATATACTGAGCGGCTTTTCCGGGCGCACCGTCCTGGTCCTCGGAGACATGGGCGAACTCGGTTCCTGGGCCGAGCAGGCCCACCGCGAGGTGGGCGCCTACGCCGCTGGCAAGGTGTCCGCGCTCTATGCGGTCGGACCGCTGATGGCCCACGCCGTACAGGCGTTCGGCGCCACGGGCCGGCACTTCGCCGACCAGGCCAGCCTGATCGGGGCGCTGGCCACCGAACAACCGACAACCACCATTTTGATCAAGGGTTCCCGCAGCGCGGCGATGGACAAAGTCGTCGCGGCGCTGTGCGGTTCCTCCGAGGAGAGTCACTAATGCTCCTGCTGCTGGCCGAATACCTGCAACAGTTCTACAAGGGCTTCGGCGTCTTCCAGTACCTGACCCTGCGCGGCATTCTCAGCGTGCTCACCGCGCTGTCGCTGTCGCTGTGGCTGGGGCCCTGGATGATCCGTACCTTGCAGATCCGCCAGATCGGCCAGGCCGTGCGCAACGACGGTCCGCAGTCGCACCTGTCGAAGAAGGGCACCCCGACCATGGGCGGCGCCCTGATCCTTACCGCCATCGCCATCAGCACGCTGCTGTGGGCGGATCTTTCCAACCGCTACGTGTGGGTGGTGCTGGTCGTTACCCTGCTGTTCGGTGCCATCGGCTGGGTGGACGACTACCGCAAGGTGATCGAGAAGAACTCCCGCGGCCTGCCGAGCCGCTGGAAGTACTTCTGGCAGTCGGTGTTTGGCATCGGCGCCGCCGTGTTCCTCTATATGACTGCCGAAACCCCGATCGAGACCACCCTGATCGTGCCGATGCTGAAGAGCGTCGAGATCCAGTTGGGCATCTTCTTCGTGGTCCTGACCTACTTCGTCATCGTCGGTTCGAGCAATGCGGTGAACCTCACCGACGGTCTCGACGGCCTGGCGATCATGCCGACGGTAATGGTTGCCGGCGCGCTGGGCATCTTCTGCTACCTGTCGGGCAACGTGAAGTTCGCCGAGTACCTGCTGATTCCCAACGTACCGGGCGCCGGCGAGCTGATCGTGTTCTGCGCCGCGCTGGTCGGCGCCGGCCTCGGCTTCCTCTGGTTCAACACCTATCCGGCGCAGGTCTTCATGGGCGACGTCGGCGCGCTGGCGCTGGGCGCCGCGCTGGGCACCATCGCGGTGATCGTGCGCCAGGAGATCGTGCTGTTCATCATGGGTGGGGTGTTCGTCATGGAAACCCTCTCGGTGATGATCCAGGTCGCTTCCTTCAAGCTGACCGGACGCCGCGTCTTCCGCATGGCGCCGATCCATCACCATTTCGAACTGAAAGGCTGGCCGGAGCCGCGCGTGATCGTGCGCTTCTGGATCATCACCGTGATCCTGGTGCTGATCGGCCTCGCCACCTTGAAGCTGCGTTGAGGACGAAGAGAGCATGAGCCTGATCGCCTCCGACCACTTCCGCATCGTTGTCGGCCTCGGCAAGAGCGGCATGTCCCTGGTGCGCTACCTGGCGCGCCGCGGCTTGCCTTTCGCCGTGGTCGATACCCGAGAGAACCCGCCGGAGCTGGCCACCCTGCGTGCCCAGTATCCGCAGGTGGAAGTGCGTTGCGGCGAACTCGACGCCGAGTTCCTCTGCTCCGCCCGCGAACTCTACGTCAGCCCCGGCTTGTCGCTGCGCACCCCTGCGCTGGTACAGGCCGCCGCGAAAGGCGTGCGCATCTCCGGTGACATCGATCTCTTCGCCCGCGAGGCGAAGGCACCGATCGTCGCCATCACCGGTTCCAACGCGAAGAGCACCGTGACCACCCTGGTGGGCGAAATGGCGGTGGCCGCGGACAAGCGTGTCGCCGTCGGCGGCAACCTCGGCACCCCGGCGCTCGACCTGCTGGCCGACGACATCGAGCTGTACGTGCTGGAGCTGTCGAGCTTCCAGCTGGAAACCTGCGATCGCCTCAACGCCGAGGTGGCGACCGTGCTGAACGTCAGCGAAGACCATATGGATCGCTACGACGGCATGGCTGACTACCACCTGGCCAAGCACCGGATCTTCCGCGGTGCCCGCCAGGTCGTGGTGAATCGCGCCGATGCCCTGACCCGACCGCTGATCGCCGATACCGTGCCGTGCTGGTCGTTCGACCTGAACAAGCCGGACTTCAAGGCTTTCGGCCTGATCGAGGAAGACGGCCAGAAGTGGCTGGCGTTCCAGTTCGACAAGCTGCTGCCGGTCGGCGAACTGAAGATCCGTGGCGCCCACAACTATTCCAACGCGCTCGCCGCGCTGGCGCTGGGCCATGCGGTCGGCCTGCCGTTCGACGCCATGCTCGGCGCGCTGAAGGCGTTTTCCGGCCTGGCTCATCGCTGCCAGTGGGTACGCGAGCGGCAGGGCGTGAGCTACTACGACGATTCCAAGGCCACCAACGTCGGCGCCGCCCTGGCGGCGATCGAGGGGCTGGGTGCCGACATCGACGGCAAGCTGGTGCTGCTCGCCGGCGGAGACGGCAAGGGCGCCGATTTCCATGACCTGCGCGAGCCGGTCGCGCGCTTCTGCCGGGCGGTGGTACTGCTTGGCCGTGACGCCGGGCTGATTGCCCAGGCACTGGGCAACGCGGTACCGCTGGTGCGCGTCGCAACGCTGGACGAAGCAGTCCGGCAGGCCGCCGAGCTGGCCCGCGAAGGCGATGCGGTGCTGTTGTCGCCGGCCTGCGCGAGCCTGGACATGTTCAAGAACTTCGAAGAACGCGGACGCCTGTTCGCCAAAGCCGTAGAGGAGCTAGCGTGATGCTGTCGGTGTTGCGCCCCTTCCCGTCGCCGCTGTTGAGCCGGCACGGCATCGACCTGGACTTCCCGCTGCTGGCGGGTTGCCTGGCGCTGCTCGGCCTCGGCCTGGTGATGGTGACTTCCGCCTCTTCCGAGGTGGCGGCGGCGCAGTCGGGCAACCCGCTGTACTTCTCCGTCCGTCACCTGATCTACCTGGTGATCGGCCTGATTTCCTGCGGCCTGACCATGATGGTCCCGATGGCCACCTGGCAGCGTTGGGGCTGGAAGCTGTTGCTGGTCGCCTTCGGCCTGCTGGTGCTGGTGATCACCCCCGGTATCGGCCGCGAGGTGAACGGCTCGATGCGCTGGATCGGCTTCGGCCTGTTCAACATCCAGCCTTCGGAGATCGCCAAGGTCTGCGTGGTGATCTTCATGGCCGGCTACCTGATCCGCCGCCAGCAGGAGGTCCGGGAAAGCTGGATGGGCTTCTTCAAGCCCTTCGTGGTGTTGCTGCCGATGGCCGGCCTGCTGCTGCGCGAGCCGGACTTCGGCGCCACCGTGGTAATGATGGGCGCTGCCGCGGCCATGCTGTTCCTCGGCGGGGTGGGGCTGTTCCGCTTCGGCCTGATGGTGCTGCTGGCGGTCGGCGCGGTGGTCCTGCTGATCCAGACCCAGCCCTACCGGATGGCACGCCTGACCAACTTCACCGACCCCTGGGCCGACCAGTTCGGCGCCGGCTATCAGTTGAGCCAGGCGCTGATCGCCTTCGGCCGCGGCGGCTGGTTGGGCATGGGACTGGGCAACAGCATCCAGAAGCAGTTCTACCTGCCGGAGGCGCACACCGACTTCGTCTTCGCCGTGCTTGCAGAGGAGCTGGGCATCGTCGGCGCCCTGGCGACCGTCGCCCTGTTCGTGTTCGTCAGCCTGCGCGCGCTGTACATCGGCATCTGGGCCGAGCAGGCCAAGCAGTTCTTCTCCGCCTACGTGGCCTACGGCCTGGCCTTCCTCTGGATCGGCCAGTTCCTGATCAACATCGGGGTGAACGTCGGCCTGCTGCCGACCAAGGGCCTGACCCTGCCGTTCCTCAGCTACGGCGGCAGTTCGCTGGTGATCTGCTGTGCCTGTCTGGGGATGTTGCTGCGCATCGAATGGGAACGGCGAACCCACCTGGGTAGCGAGGAATATGAGTTCAACGAAGAGGACTTTGCCGATGAAAGGTAATGTCCTGATCATGGCGGGTGGCACCGGCGGACACGTGTTCCCGGCGCTCGCCTGTGCGCGGGAGTTCCAGGCGCGCGGCTATGCCGTGCACTGGCTGGGGACGCCGCGCGGCATCGAGAATGACCTGGTACCCAAGGCCGGCCTGCCGTTGCACCTGATCCAGGTCAGCGGGCTGCGCGGCAAGGGCCTGAAGTCGCTGGTCAAGGCGCCGCTGGAACTGCTCAAGTCGCTGTTCCAGGCGCTGCGGGTGATCCGCCAGCTGAGGCCGGTCTGCGTGCTCGGCCTGGGTGGCTATGTCACCGGCCCGGGCGGCCTGGCCGCGCGCCTCAATGGCGTGCCGCTGGTGATCCACGAGCAGAACGCCGTGGCCGGCACCGCCAACCGCAGCCTGGCGCCGATCGCCAGGCGCGTCTGCGAGGCATTCCCGGATACCTTCCCGGCCAGCGACAAGCGTCTGACCACCGGCAATCCGGTGCGCGGCGAGCTGTTCCTCGACGCGCACGCCCGCGCGCCGCTGACCGGCCGTCGGGTCAATCTGCTGGTGCTCGGCGGCAGCCTTGGCGCGGAACCGCTGAACAAGCTGTTGCCAGAGGCCCTCGCGCAGGTGCCGCTGGAAATCCGTCCGGCAATCCGCCATCAGGCCGGTCGTCAGCATGCCGAGATTACCGCCGAGCGTTATCGCACAGTGGCGGTCGAAGCGGACGTCGCGCCCTTCATCAGCGATATGGCCGCGGCCTATGCCTGGGCCGACCTGGTGATCTGCCGCGCCGGCGCGCTGACCGTCAGCGAGCTGACGGCGGCGGGATTACCCGCCTTCCTGGTGCCGTTGCCTCACGCGATCGACGATCACCAGACCCGCAATGCCGAATTCCTGGTACGCAGCGGCGCCGGCCGCCTGCTGCCGCAAAAGTCTACCGGCGCGGCCGAACTGGCCGCGCAGCTGTCCGAGGTCCTGATGCATCCCGAAACCCTGCGCTCCATGGCAGACCAGGCACGCAGCCTGGCGAAACCCGAGGCTACCCGGACGGTGGTCGATGCCTGCCTGGAGGTGGCCCGTGGTTAAAGAACCGAATGGCGTCACCCGGACCATGCGCCGTATCCGCCGCATCCATTTCGTCGGCATCGGCGGCGCCGGCATGTGCGGGATCGCCGAAGTGCTGCTGAACCTCGGCTACGAGGTATCCGGCTCGGACCTCAAGGCCTCGGCGGTGACCGAGCGCCTGGAGAAGTTCGGCGCGCAGATCTTCATCGGCCACCAGGCGGAAAACGCCGACGGTGCCGACGTGCTGGTGGTGTCCAGTGCCATCAACCGGGCCAACCCGGAAGTGGCCTCGGCCCTGGAACGGCGGATTCCGGTGGTGCCGCGTGCGGAGATGCTCGCCGAACTGATGCGCTACCGGCACGGCATCGCGGTAGCCGGCACCCACGGCAAGACCACCACTACCAGCCTGATCGCCTCGGTGTTCGCCGCCGGCGGCCTGGACCCGACCTTCGTCATCGGCGGTCGGCTGAACGCCGCCGGGACCAACGCCCAGCTTGGCGCCAGCCGCTACCTGGTGGCCGAGGCCGACGAGAGCGACGCCAGCTTCCTGCACCTGCAACCGATGGTCGCGGTGGTCACCAATATCGACGCCGACCACATGGCGACCTACGGCGGCGACTTCAACAAGCTGAAGAAGACCTTCGTCGAGTTCCTCCACAACCTGCCGTTCTACGGACTGGCAGTGATGTGCGTGGATGACCCGGTGGTGCGCGAGATCCTCCCGCAGATCGCCCGCCCGACCGTGACCTACGGCCTCAGCGAAGACGCCGACGTGCGCGCGATCAACATCCGCCAGGAAGGCATGCGCACCTGGTTCACCGTGTTGCGCCCGGAGCGCGAGCCGCTGGACGTCTCGGTGAACATGCCCGGCCTGCACAACGTGCTGAATTCCCTGGCGACCATCGTCATCGCTACCGACGAGGGCATCTCCGACGAAGCCATCGTCCAGGGGCTGTCCGGCTTCCAGGGCGTAGGCCGGCGCTTCCAGGTCTACGGCGAGCTGCAGGTCGAGGGTGGCAGCGTGATGCTGGTGGACGACTACGGCCACCATCCGCGCGAAGTCGCCGCGGTGATCAAGGCGATCCGTGGCGGTTGGCCGGAGCGTCGCCTGGTGATGGTCTACCAGCCGCATCGCTATACCCGTACCCGCGACCTGTACGAAGACTTCGTGCAGGTGCTGGGCGAAGCCAACGTGCTGCTGTTGATGGAGGTCTATCCGGCCGGCGAAGAGCCGATCCCGGGAGCCGACAGCCGCCAGCTGTGCCACAGCATCCGCCAGCGCGGTCAGCTCGACCCGATCTACTTCGAGCGCGACGCCGACCTGGCGCCGCTGGTCAAGCCGCTGCTGCGCGCTGGCGACATCCTGCTTTGCCAGGGCGCTGGCGATGTCGGCGGCCTGGCCCCGCAACTGATCAAGAACCCGCTGTTCGCCGGCAAGGGAGGGAAGGGCGCATGAACCTTTGCCTCGATAGCCTGCTGAACGGCACCCAGGATCCCAAGGCGTTCGGCCGTGTCGCCGTGCTGTTCGGTGGCAAGAGCGCCGAGCGCGAGGTGTCGCTGAAGTCCGGCGCGATGGTCCTGCAATCCCTGCTGGCCGCCGGGGTCGATGCCTTCGGCATCGATGTCGGCGAAGACCTGCTGCAACGCCTGGTCGAGGAGAAGATCGACCGCGCCTTCATCATTCTCCACGGTCGTGGCGGCGAGGATGGCAGCATGCAGGGCCTGCTCGAGTGCGCGGGCATTCCCTACACCGGCAGCGGCGTGCTGGCCTCGGCGCTGGCGATGGACAAGCTGCGGACCAAGCGGGTCTGGCTCAGCCTCGGCCTGCCGACCCCGGACTACGCGGTGCTGGCCAGCGAGGATGACTGCCGCGACGCGGCGCAGCGACTGGGTTTCCCGCTGATCGTCAAGCCGGCTCACGAAGGCTCGAGCATCGGCATGGCCAAGGTCGGCGGGCTCGACGAATTGATCGCGGCGTGGCGCGAAGCGGCCCGCTACGACTCGCAGGTGCTGGTCGAGCAGTGGATCAGCGGCCCGGAATTCACCGTGGCGACCTTGCGCGGGCAGGTGCTGCCGGCGATCCGCCTGGGCACGCCGCACACCTTCTACGACTACGACGCCAAGTACCTGGCCAGCGATACCCGCTACCAGGTGCCCTGCGGTCTCGACGAGGCCAAGGAACGCGAGCTGAAGGAACTCACCGCGCGCGCCTGCGACGCCCTGGGCATCCAGGGCTGGGGGCGGGCGGACGTGATGCAGGACGCCGAAGGGCGTTTCTGGCTGCTTGAAGTCAACACCGCACCAGGCATGACCGACCACAGCCTGGTGCCTATGGCCGTGCGGGCCGCCGGCCTGGATTTCCAGCAACTGGTGCTGGCGATCCTGGCCGATAGCCGCGAGGCGAGGGGATAAGCCATGAACGGCGTACTGCTCCGTCATCAGCAACCCGGTGGACTCGGCCGCGCTCCGCGCAAGCCGATGCCGCGCGGCGCCAGCCGTCTGGTGGCCAAGGAACCGCTGAGCGTGCGCCTGCCGAAAGCCGACTTCAGTTTCCTCAAGTACCTGGCCTGGCCGCTGTTGCTGGCCGTTCTCGGCTATGGCGCCTATCGCGGCGCCGAGTACATCCTGCCGTACGCCGACCGGCCGATCGCCAAGGTCAGTGTCGAGGGCGACCTCAGCTACATCAGCCAGCGCGCGGTGCAGCAGCGGATTTCCCCGTACCTGGCGGCGAGCTTCTTCACCATCGACCTGGCGGGCATGCGCGGGCAACTGGAACAGATGCCCTGGATCGCCCACGCCGAGGTGCGCCGGGTGTGGCCGGACCAGGTGGTGATCCGCCTGGACGAGCAACTGCCGATCGCCCGGTGGGGCGACGAAGCGCTGCTGAACAACCAGGGACAGGCTTTTACGCCAAAGGAGCTGGCGAATTATGAACATCTGCCCCGCTTGCATGGTCCACAGCGGGCGCAACAGCAGGTGATGCAGCAATACCAGTTGCTCAGCCAGTTGCTGCGTCCCCTCGGGTTCTCCATTGCCCGCCTGGAAATGAGCGATCGCGGCGGTTGGGCGCTGACCACGGCCCAGGGCGTCGAGATCCAGATCGGGCGCGACCACGTGGTAGACAAGATTCGCCGCTTCGTAAGCATCTACGACAAGGCACTCAAAGATCAGATTTCGAACATTGCGCGGATCGACCTGCGTTACCCCAACGGCCTCGCCGTTGCGTGGCGCGAGCCGGTCACGCCCGCGACGGTGGCCACGGCCAGCGCCGTGCAGTGAGTTGAGGAGACAGTAATAACCATGGCAAGCGTGCAGAGCGGCAAGATGATCGTCGGCCTCGACATCGGTACCTCCAAGGTGGTGGCGCTGGTGGGCGAGGTGACGGCCGATGGCCAGCTGGAGGTCGTTGGCATCGGTACTCATCCGTCCCGCGGCCTGAAGAAGGGCGTGGTGGTGAACATCGAGTCCACCGTGCAGTCGATCCAGCGCGCCATCGACGAGGCCCAGCAGATGGCCGGTTGCCGTATCCACTCGGCGTTCGTCGGCATCGCCGGCAACCACATCCGCAGCCTCAATTCCCACGGCATCGTGGCGATCCGCGATCGCGAGGTGAACCCGGCGGATATCGAACGGGTACTGGATGCCGCCCAGGCGGTGGCGATCCCGGCGGACCAGCGGGTGCTGCATACCCTGGCCCAGGATTACGTGATCGATAACCAGGAAGGCGTGCGCGAGCCGCTGGGCATGTCCGGGGTGCGCCTGGAAGCCAAGGTGCACGTGGTGACCTGCGCGGTGAATGCCTCGCAGAACATCGAGAAGTGCGTGCGCCGCTGCGGCCTCGAGGTCGACGACATCATCCTCGAGCAGTTGGCCTCGGCCTATTCGGTGCTGACCGAGGACGAGAAGGAACTGGGCGTGTGCCTGGTGGATATCGGCGGCGGCACCACCGATATCGCGATCTTCACCGAAGGCGCGATCCGCCATACCGCGGTGATCCCGATCGCCGGCGACCAGGTCACCAATGACATCGCCATGGCCCTGCGGACGCCGACCCAGTACGCGGAAGAGATCAAGATCCGCTACGCCTGCGCCCTGGCCAAGCTGGCCGGTGCCGGCGAGACCATCAAGGTGCCCAGCGTCGGCGACCGGCCGCCGCGCGAACTGTCGCGCCAGGCCCTGGCCGAAGTGGTCGAGCCTCGTTACGACGAGCTGTTCACCCTGGTCCAGGCCGAGCTGCGCCGCAGCGGCTACGAGGACCTGATCCCGGCCGGGATCGTCCTCACCGGCGGCACCTCGAAGATGGAAGGCGCGGTCGAGCTGGCCGAGGAAATCTTCCACATGCCGGTACGCCTCGGCGTGCCGTATAGCGTGAAGGGCCTCACCGACGTGGTGCGCAACCCGATCTATTCGACGGGCGTCGGCCTGCTGATGTACGGACTGCAGAAGCAGTCCGATGGCATGTCGATGTCTGTGTCAGGCAGCAGCTACAGCAGCGACGAACCCAAGGCACCTGTCCTGGAGCGGCTCAAACGCTGGGTCCAGGGCAATTTCTGATTCAACGCGGTAACAGTAGGCGACAAAACTAGAAAGGAAGGAGAGGGGAAATGTTTGAACTGGTCGATAACATCGCACAAACCGCCGTCATAAAAGTGATCGGTGTAGGTGGTGGTGGCGGCAACGCCGTCAATCACATGGCCAAGAACAACGTCGAGGGCGTCGAGTTCATCTGCGCCAACACCGACGCACAAGCGCTGAAGAACATCGCGGCGCGCACCGTTCTGCAACTCGGCCCGGGCGTCACCAAGGGGCTGGGTGCCGGCGCCAATCCGGAAGTCGGTCGTCAGGCGGCTCTGGAAGATCGCGAGCGCATTTCCGAAGTGCTGGAAGGCGCCGACATGGTCTTCATCACCACCGGCATGGGTGGCGGCACCGGTACCGGCGCCGCGCCGATCATCGCCGAAGTGGCGAAGGAAATGGGCATCCTCACCGTCGCGGTGGTGACCCGTCCGTTCCCGTTCGAAGGTCGCAAGCGCATGCAGATCGCCGACGAGGGCATCCGCGCGCTGGCCGAGAGCGTCGATTCGCTGATCACCATCCCGAACGAGAAGCTGCTGACCATCCTCGGCAAGGATGCCAGCTTGCTGGCTGCCTTCGCCAAGGCCGATGACGTGCTGGCCGGTGCCGTGCGCGGTATCTCCGACATCATCAAGCGTCCGGGCATGATCAACGTCGACTTCGCCGACGTGAAGACCGTCATGAGCGAAATGGGCATGGCGATGATGGGTACCGGCTGCGCCAGCGGTCCGAACCGTGCCCGCGAGGCCACCGAGGCGGCAATCCGCAACCCGCTGCTGGAAGACGTCAACCTGCAGGGCGCGCGCGGCATCCTGGTGAACATCACCGCGGGTCCGGACCTGTCCCTGGGCGAGTACTCCGATGTCGGCAACATCATCGAACAGTTCGCTTCCGAGCACGCCACTGTGAAGGTGGGCACCGTGATCGACGCGGACATGCGCGATGAGCTGCACGTCACCGTAGTCGCCACCGGCCTGGGCGCGCGCCTGGAGAAACCGGTGAAGGTCGTCGACAACACCGTGCAGGGCAGTGCAGCCCAGGCAGCCGCTCCGGCCCAGCGCGAGCAGCAGTCGGTGAACTACCGCGACCTCGACCGTCCTACCGTGATGCGCAACCAGTCTCACGGCAGCGCGGCGACCGCGGCCAAGCTGAACCCGCAGGATGACCTGGATTACCTGGATATCCCGGCGTTCCTGCGTCGTCAGGCCGATTGAAGTAATTAATCAGGAGTAGAGATGTGATTGGTGTTCAGCAAAGGCCGGTTCTGCTATCATCGCCGGCCATTGTTGAAAACAGTTCGCAGTCAGCGCTTAAGCGGCCAAAGCCATGATCAAACAACGCACCTTGAAGAACATCATCCGGGCTACTGGCGTCGGTCTGCACTCGGGGGAAAAGGTTTACCTGACCCTGAAACCGGCGCCGATGGACACCGGTATCGTGTTCTGCCGCACCGACCTGGATCCGGTAGTGGAAATCCCGGCCCGGGCCGAGAACGTCGGCGAAACCACCATGTCGACCACCCTGGTCAAGGGTGACGTCAAAGTGGATACGGTGGAGCACCTGCTCTCGGCCATGGCCGGCCTGGGTATCGACAACGCCTACGTCGAGCTGTCCGCTTCGGAAGTGCCGATCATGGATGGCAGCGCTGGTCCGTTCGTATTCCTGATCCAGTCCGCCGGATTGCAAGAGCAGGAAGCTGCCAAGAAGTTCATCCGCATCAAGCGCGAAGTCAGCGTGGAAGAGGGCGACAAGCGCGCCGTCTTCGTTCCGTTCGACGGCTTCAAGGTCAGCTTCGAGATCGATTTCGATCATCCGGTCTTCCGTGGTCGCACCCAGCAGGCCTCGGTCGATTTCTCCAGTACTTCCTTCGTCAAGGAGGTCAGCCGCGCCCGTACCTTCGGGTTCATGCGCGACATCGAGTACCTGCGTTCGCAGAACCTGGCACTCGGCGGTAGCGTGGAGAACGCGATCGTGGTCGACGAGAACCGCGTGCTCAACGAAGACGGCCTGCGTTACGAGGACGAGTTCGTCAAGCACAAGATCCTGGATGCCATCGGCGACCTGTATCTGCTCGGCAACAGTCTTATCGGCGAGTTCCGTGGCTTCAAGTCCGGCCATGCCCTGAACAACCAACTGCTGCGTACGTTGATCGCAGACAAGGATGCTTGGGAAGTGGTGACCTTCGAAGACGCGCGTACCGCGCCTATTTCCTATATGCGCCCGGCGGCGGCAGTGTAGGAAAACTCTCCTTTCCATATTTGGAGGCCACCTCAGGGTGGCCTCTTTTTATTTCGGGATTTATTCTTGCCGGCTTTTCTCGGCGCGGCTTGCCAACCGCTCGAGCGCTTCCCGCAGGCGTGGATTGCCGACGATGTCGGCGGATTCGCGAAGGTTTTCCGCCGCGACGGCAGACAGGGTCAAGCTGCGACGTGCCGCACGTTGTGTGGACGTGGTGGGTTGCACCTTGAAAAGGATTTTCGCTAAGTTCGCGAATTCTTCGAAAGCTTGCAGCTGCCGCTGCAGGCGCCGCTGCTGATAGCGCAGGCGTGTGGCCCAGTGGCCATCGGTGACGATCAGCAGCAGGCAACCGCCGCGCCACGAAGCCACATGGCAGTACGGGCGCGCCGCCGGTTGCAACTGGCTTTCCAGCAGTTGCTGCAGGCGGCAGATGCGCTGGGCTTCGGCGAATAGCATCTGCAGCGGCCTGGCCTGGCGCAGCAACTGGGTCGATGCCTGGGCGGGCAAGGGACGAAAAGACATGGCGGGAAGCCTGGGGGTTACTGAGTCGGAATGGTAGCAGAAAGCGTTTCGCTACTGCCGGCCCGTATGAAGGATAAGTCATGCACATCATTTTTCTGAGCCGGCACCATGGGGCCGCTCGCTCCGTCCATCTGCAGCCGCGGTTGCTGATGCTGGCCGGGGCTTGCGTGGTCGGTGCCAGCCTGTTGGCCGGGGGCTTCATGGGCGCCTGGCTGTTCCGCGCGCCGGCTCCGGTGGCCGGCATCGAAGTCGATGCCGCGCTGCAGGCGCAGAGCGCCGAGATCAGCAGCGCCCGCGAGGACGCGCAGCGGCAGATGGACGCACTGAGCGTGCATCTCGGCGAACTGCAGGCGCGCCTGGTTCGGCTGGATGCCCTCGGCGAACGTCTCACCGAGCTGGCCGACGTCGACCCCGACGAGTTCGACTTCTCCCTGAGCGTCGGTCAGGGTGGCGTCGACGAACCGCTGGAGGGCAGCGCCTATGCCCCGCCGTCGTTCATGGCGACGCTGGACGAACTGGCGGCACGCCTGGATACCCGCGAGCAGCAGCTCGAGGTGCTGGAGCAACTGCTCGCCGACAAGCACATCAGCCAGTCGACCTACCTGGCCGGCCAGCCGGTGCGCCAGGGCTACATCTCCTCGCCGTTCGGGCGCCGGGTCAATCCGGTGAGCGGCCGCCTGAGCATGCACAAGGGCATCGACTTCGCCGCGCCGGCCGGCAGCGACGTGGTGGCCGTGGCGGCGGGGGTGGTGACCTGGTCCGGGCGCAAGAACGGCTATGGCAACGTGGTCGAGGTCGGGCACGCCGATGGCTACACCACGTTGTATGCCCATAACCAGAAGAACCTGGTCGAGGTCGGTGACCTGGTCAAGCGCGGCCAGGTGCTGGCCAAGGTCGGCAGCACCGGACGCTCCACCGGCTACCACGTACATTTCGAAGTGATGAAGGATGGCCGGGTAATGAATCCGCAAAGCTTCATCGCACGCGCGTCTGTTTCCGAGTGAGTGATGCGCATTGATCTGCTGTACTTTTCTCATACCCGTTTCCGGGTAGAATGTTCCCTTTCATGCCGTTGATCGGCACGGGCCGCCGGATGGGTGAGCCTTCCATTCCCCACGTGTGGATGACCAAGTCGATATGTTTGCGCCTTTGTTGAAGAAACTCTTTGGAAGCAAGAACGAGCGTGATGTAAAGCGCATGGCCAAGGCTGTACAGGCCATCAATGCGCTCGAGCCCCAGATGGTGGCGCTCTCCGACGAGCAGTTGAAGGCGAAAACGGCTGAATTCCAGCAGCGCTACGCCAAGGGCGAAACGCTCGACCAATTGCTGCCCGAAGCCTTCGCCGTGGTTCGCGAGGCTGGCAAGCGGGTGATGGGCATGCGCCACTTCGACGTCCAGCTGATCGGCGGCATGACCCTGCACGACGGCAAGATCGCCGAAATGCGTACCGGCGAGGGCAAGACCCTGGTGGGCACCCTGCCGGTCTACCTCAACGCGCTGTCCGGCAAGGGCGTGCACGTGGTCACGGTGAACGACTACCTGGCGCGCCGCGACGCCAACTGGATGCGCCCGCTGTACGAGTTCCTCGGCCTCAGCGTCGGCGTGGTCACTCCCTTCCAGCCGCCGGAAGACAAGCGCGCCGCCTACGCCGCCGATATCACCTACGGCACCAACAACGAATTCGGCTTCGATTACCTGCGCGACAACATGGCCTTCAGCCTGGACGACAAGTTCCAGCGCGAGCTGAACTTCGCCGTGGTCGACGAAGTGGACTCGATCCTCATCGACGAGGCGCGTACCCCGCTGATCATCTCCGGCCAGGCCGAAGACAGCTCCGAGCTGTACATCAAGATCAACAAGCTGATCCCGCGTCTCAATCGCCAGGTCGAAGAGGTCGAGGGCAAGCCGACCGAGGAAGGCCACTACAGCATCGACGAGAAGACCCGCCAGGTCGAACTCAACGAGCAGGGCCACCAGTTCATCGAGGACCTGCTGAGCCAGAACGGCCTGCTCGGCGAAGGCGAGAGCCTCTATTCGGCGCACAACCTGAGCCTGCTGACCCACGTCTACGCAGCGCTGCGCGCGCACACCCTGTTCCACCGCAACGTCGAGTACATCGTCCAGGGCGACCAGATCCTCCTGATCGACGAGCACACCGGCCGCACCATGCCTGGCCGTCGCCTGTCCGAGGGCCTGCACCAGGCCATCGAGGCGAAGGAGGGCCTGCCGATCCAGGCCGAGAGCCAGACCCTGGCCTCCACCACCTTCCAGAACTATTTCCGCCTGTACAACAAGCTGGCCGGCATGACCGGCACCGCCGATACCGAGGCCTTCGAGTTCCGCCAGATCTACGGTCTCGACGTGGTGGTGATCCCGACCCACCGGCCGATCGCGCGCAAGGACTTCAACGACCTGGTCTACCTGACCCAGGAAGAGAAGTACGCGGCGATCATCACCGACATCAAGCAGTGCCAGGCCCTCGGCCGGCCGATCCTGGTCGGCACCGCGTCGATCGAGAGTTCCGAGTACGTTTCCAAGCTGTTGCAAGAGGCAGGCATCGAGCACAAGGTGCTCAACGCCAAGTACCATGAGAAGGAAGCCGAGATCATCGCCCAGGCTGGCGCGCCCGGTTCGGTGACCATCGCCACCAACATGGCCGGCCGCGGTACCGACATCCTCCTCGGTGGCAACTGGGAAGTCGAAGTCGCGGCCCTGGAGAACCCCACCGAGGAGCAGATCGCCCAGATCAAGGCCGAATGGCAGAAGCGCCACCAGCAGGTGATCGAGGCGGGTGGCCTGCACGTGATCGCCTCCGAGCGCCACGAATCCCGCCGGATCGACAACCAGTTGCGCGGCCGTGCCGGTCGTCAGGGCGACCCGGGTTCCAGCCGCTTCTACCTGTCGCTGGAAGACAACCTGATGCGGATCTTCGCCTCCGACCGGGTGAAGAACTTCATGAAGGCGCTGGGCATGCAGTCCGGCGAGGCGATCGAGCACCGCATGGTGACCAACGCCATCGAGAAGGCCCAGCGCAAGGTCGAAGGGCGCAACTTCGACATCCGCAAGCAACTGCTGGAATTCGATGACGTAGCCAACGAGCAGCGCAAGGTGATCTACCACATGCGCAACACCCTGCTGTCGGCAGAGGACGTGGGCGAGACCATCAAGGAGTTCCGCGAGGAAACCCTCAGCGCCACCATCAACCAACACATTCCGCCGCAGTCGCTGCCCGAGCAGTGGGACATCGAAGGCCTGGAGGCCGCGCTGTACAGCGACTTCGCCGTGCGCCTGCCGATCCAGCAGTGGCTGGACGAAGACGACAAGCTGTACGAGGAAACCCTGCGTAGCAAGATCCTCGAGCAGATCGTCGCCGCCTACTACGAGAAGGAAGAGCTGGCCGGCGCCGAAGCCCTGCGCGCCTTCGAGAAGCAGATGCTGCTGCGGGTACTGGACGACCTGTGGAAGGACCACCTGTCGACCATGGACCACCTGCGGCACGGCATCCACCTGCGTGGCTACGCGCAGAAGAATCCGAAGCAGGAATACAAGCGCGAGTCCTTCACCCTGTTCCAGGAGTTGCTGGACTCGATCAAGCGCGACACCATCCGCGTGCTGTCCCACGTCCAGGTCCGTCGCGAAGACCCGGCCGAAGAGGAGGCCCGCCTGCGTCGCGAGGCGGAGGAACTGGCCAAGCGCATGCAGTTCCAGCACGCCGAGGCTCCCTCGATGGAGCAGGCCGTGGCCGGCGAGGAAGAAGAGCTTCCCGAGGGCCCGGCTCCGGTCGTGCCGCTCGAGCCTGTGCGCAACGAGCAGAAGATCGGCCGCAACGAGCCTTGCCCGTGCGGTTCCGGCAAGAAATACAAGCACTGCCACGGGCAGCTGGACTAAGCTTCCCGCCTGGTTCACCAACGCCGCGACCGGTCCTGCCGCTCGCGGCGTTTGTTCGAATTGGCGCCAGACCGGCGCCGATGCGTTTTCCGTCACGCCGTCGCAGACGGCATCGAGTCCACTGTTTGGTAAAGGAGCGCGTTCCCATGGCTGTCGGTCTTGGCCCCCTGTCCACCCTGCACCCGGTCCCCGGTTTCGAACTCGGCATCGCTTCCGCCGGCATCAAGCGACCGGGGCGCAAAGACGTGGTGGTCATGCGCTGCGCCGAAGGCTCCAGCGTGGCCGGGGTGTTCACCCTGAACGCGTTCTGTGCCGCGCCGGTGACCCTGGCCAAGCAGCGTTTCCTCGGTGAGGTGCGCTACCTGTTGACCAATACCGGCAACGCCAACGCCGGTACCGGCGAGGCCGGCCTCGCCGCCGCCGCGCAAACCTGCGCCAAGCTCGCCGAACTGGCCGGGGTCGCCGAGACTTCGGTGCTGCCATATTCCACCGGGGTGATCGGCGAACCCCTGCCGGTGGCCAAGATCGAGGCGGCGTTGCCTGCGGCCCTGGCCGACCTGGCCGAGGACCGCTGGGCCGAAGCTGCCGCGGGAATCATGACCACCGATACCCTGCCCAAGGGCGCCAGCCGCCAGTTCGTGCACGATGGCGTGACCGTCACCGTCACCGGGATCAGCAAGGGCGCCGGGATGATCAAGCCGAACATGGCGACCATGCTCGGTTATATCGCCACCGACGCCAAGGTCGCCCAGGGCGTGCTGCAGGATCTGTTGCGCGACGCCGCCAACAAGTCCTTCAACCGCATCACCATCGACGGCGATACCTCCACCAACGACTGCTGCATGCTGATCGCCACCGGTCGCGCGGCGCTGCCGGAAGTCACCCAGGCCAGCGGCGCGCTGTTCGCCGCGTTGAAGCAAGCGGTACTGGAGGTTTCCATGGAGCTGGCCCAGGCCATCGTTCGCGACGGCGAGGGCGCGACCAAGTTCGTCACTGTCCAGGTCAACGGCGGCGCCACTCACCAGGAGTGCCTGGATGTCGGCTACGCCGTGGCCCACTCGCCGCTGATCAAGACCGCGCTGTTCGCCTCCGACCCGAACTGGGGACGCATCCTCGCCGCGGTCGGACGTGCCGGCGTGGCCAATCTGGACGTGAGCAAGATCGACGTGTTCCTTGGCGACGTCTGTATCGCCAGCCGTGGCGGCCGGGCGGCCAGTTACACCGAGGAGCAGGGCGCGGCGGTGATGGCCCAGGCCGAGATCGGCATCCGCATCGAACTGGGACGCGGCACCTGCAGCGAGACCATCTGGACCACCGACCTGTCCCACGAATACGTGAAGATCAACGCAGAGTACCGCACCTGAAGCCAGGCATTCCGATCCTTCATCGATGGATGAAAATCGGGAATTTGCCATCGGTCCGTGCGCCTCTTAAGTTCTCTGGTGCATGGCCGTCCGCGTCGGGCGGCCGAAGAGGAGAGGCGCATGGCCCTGACCATCGTGATTGGCAATCGCAATGACTCGTCCTGGTCGCTGCGGGGCTGGCTGGCCCTGCGCATGAGCGGGGCGGCGTTCGACGAGATCCTCGTCCCGCTGGGGCGGCCCGATACCCGGGAGCGGATCCTGCAATATTCGCCGACCGGCAAGGTGCCCTTGCTGAAAAGCGAGGATGGCGACATCTGGGATTCCCTGGCCATCGCCGAGTACCTCGCCGAGCGCTTCCCCGAGGCCCACCTGTGGCCGCGCGGCGAGGCGGCGCGGGCGCTGGCCCGTTCGGTCTGCGCGGAAATGCACAGCGGTTTCGCCGCGTTGCGCGGCGAGCTGCCGATGGACCTGCGGCGCCAGCAGCCATTGGTGGAATTGTCCGAGGCGACACGACAGGATATTCAACGTATCTGCGAAGCCTGGGCGGATTGCCGGCGGCGCTTCGGCCAGGACGGTCCGTTCCTGTTCGGCCACGCCAGCCTGGCGGATGCGTTCTACGCACCGGTGGCGGCGCGTTTCCGCAGTTATGCGGTGGAATTGCCGGATATCGCCCGGACCTATGTCGAGACGATTTATCAGTGGCCTGCGTTCCGCGCCTGGTACGACGCGGCATTGCGCGAGCAGGCCGGTAGTTGATGGCCGTCCGCCGCTTCCGGCGGTGCGTGACGGCAGTAGCGAGGAGATGATCCGTGAAACGAGTACATGTCGCCGCGGCCGTGATTCGTGGCTCCGATGGCCGGGTGCTGATCGCCCGGCGGCCGGAAGACAAGCATCAGGGCGGCCTGTGGGAGTTTCCCGGGGGCAAGGTGGAGGACGGCGAGCCGGTGCGCGCGGCGTTGGCCCGTGAGCTGGAAGAGGAACTGGGCATCCGTGTCGAGCGGGCCCGGCCGCTGATCCAGGTTCGCCACGACTATGCCGACAAGCACGTCCTGCTCGATGTCTGGGAGGTCGACGGGTTTTCCGGCGAAGCCCACGGCGTCGAGGGCCAACCGCTGGCCTGGGTGGAGCCGCGCGAGCTGGCGGACTACGAGTTCCCCGCCGCCAACGCGCCGATCGTCCAGGCCGCGCGCCTGCCGGCGCACTATCTGATCACCCCGGACGGCCTGGAGCCGGGCGAGCTGATCAGCGGCGTACGCAAGGCGGTGGAGGCGGGCATCCGCCTCATCCAGTTGCGCGCGCCGAACATGTTCAGTCCCGAATACCGCGATCTCGCCATTGATATCCAGGGACTCTGCGCCGGCAAGGCGCAACTGATGCTGAAAGGCCCGCTGGAGTGGCTGGGCGACTTCCCGGCTGCCGGTTGGCACCTGACCTCCGCTCAACTGCGCAAATACGCCAGCGCCGGTCGGCCGTTCCCCGAAGGGCGCCTGCTGGCCGCCTCCTGCCACGACGCGGAGGAACTGGCCCTGGCCGCCTCGATGGGAGTGGAGTTCGTCACCCTTTCGCCGGTACAGCCGACCGAGAGCCATCCCGGCGAGCCGGCGCTGGGGTGGGACAAGGCCGCCGAACTGATCGCCGGCTTCAACCAGCCGGTCTACCTGCTGGGTGGCGTCGGTCCGCAGCAAGCCGAGCAGGCTTGGGAGCATGGAGCCCAGGGCGTGGCGGGTATCCGTGCGTTCTGGCCGGGCGGCCTTTGACGGTGGAATGAAGAAAAAAGGAGGCTTCGGCCTCTTTTTTTCGTCTCGATGCCGAGCCCTCGCTCGCCGTCAGTCCGGTTTTGCCGCCGCCTCCCAGAGAATCTCCGCCACGCCCTGGCGCCGGGCGATGGCGCGGGCGGCGACGAACAGCAGGTCGGAGAGCCGGTTCAGGTAGCGCAGGCCGACGCCCTCCAGCGTTTCCTCCTGGTCCAGCGCCTGGCAGCGCCGTTCGGCGCTGCGCGCCAGACTGCGGCAGACATGGGCCTGGGCGACCAGGCGGGAACCGCCGGGGAGGATGAAATTCTTCAGCGGGCCCAGCTCGTCGTTCCAGCGGTCGATGCAGCTTTCCAGGCGTGCCACTTCCGTCTCGTCCAGGGCCCGATACTCCGGCATCGCCAGCTCCCCGCCGAGGTCGAACAGGCGGTGTTGCACTGGCGCTAGCGCCTGGACGATCTCCTCCAGGCCGGGATGTGCGCCACGCGCTTCCAGCAGCTCGGCAAGGAGCAGGCCCAACTGGCTGTTCAATTCGTCCACCGCGCCGATCGCCTCGATGCGTGGATGGCTCTTGGGCACCCGGCGTCCGCCGGCCAGGCCGGTCTCGCCGCGGTCGCCGGTACGGGTGTAGATCTTCGACAATCGATTGCCCATGGTTTCAACCTTCCTCTTCGTCGCCCCGCCGCAGGCTGCTACCGGGTTGCGGCAGAGCGGGCGGCAGGGCCTTGGCTTGTGCCGGGGCGACCGCTTCGGAGCTTTCCAGCGGCAGGCGGATGCTGAAGCAGGTGCCGCGGCCCAGTTCCGAACGTACTTCCATCTGGCCCTTGTGATTGTTGGTGATGATGAAATACGAGACGGACAGGCCGAGACCGGTGCCCTGGCCGACTTCCTTGGTGGTGAAGAACGGCTCGAAGATACGCTTGCGCACCAGTTCGGGCATGCCGCTGCCGTTGTCTTCCACCTGGACTTCCGCCCAGGGCGGCGTCAGGCGCGTGCGCAGGACGATCCGACCCTGTTCGCCTTCCTCTTCGTCGTCGCGCTGGTGGATGGCCTGGGCGGCGTTCTTCAGCAGGTTGAGCAGGACCTGCTCGACCTCGTTGGCGATCACCGGCACCGGGCCGAGGTTGGGATCGAACTCGTGGACGATCTGCAACGACTTGAAGTCGAAGCCTTCGGCCAGGTCGAAGTCGTTGCCGGCGATTTCCACCGCCTGTTCGAGCAGTGCGGGCAGTTCGCAAGCGGTCATCTGCCGGTGGCTGCGGCGGCTGAAGGCGAGCATGTGGGTGACGATCTTCGCTGCCCGCGAGCCGGCGTGCTGGATGCCTTCCAGCAGGCGCGGGATGTCGCGGCCGTCGAGGTAGTGATTGATGTCTTCCAGCGGCACTCCGACCTCGGCCGCCAGCTCGACGTTCTTCGCCAGCTCCGGGGACAGGCGCCGCTTGATGTTCTGCACGTTGTGCAGGATCGCGCCGAGCGGGTTGTTGATCTCGTGGGCCATGCCGGCGGCGAGGCTGCCGACCGAGAGCATCTTCTCCGATTGCACCATCACTTCTTCCAGGCTCAGCCGCTGGGTGATGTCATCGATGCGGATCACCGCGCCGCGGCCGGTGCCGCCCATCAGCGGGTAGAAGGTCAGGGCGTAGTGGCGTGGCGTGTCGATCAGCGCCCAGGTGACCCGTTCGACACGCTCCACGCTGTGCTTCTCGGCAGCCCGGGTGAGCTGCGGAAGGAACGGCTTTAGCGAGGGAAAGGCGAGGAACACCGGCTGGTTGACCGCATCGTCCAGGCTGGTGCCGGAAAGCTGGCTGGCCTCCTGGTTCCACTGCGTGACGTAGAGTTGCTCGTCCACCGCGATCAGCGCCGAAGGCATGGAGTCGATGATGCTGTTGAGGTAGTGCTGGAAACCGGTGAGCTTCTTCTCGATCTTGCTGCGCACCTGCACTTCCAGTTCCAGCTTGCGGTTCGAGCGGCGGGTTTCCTCGGCCAGGCTCTGGGCCTGCTCGACCGCTTCCTGGGCATCGTCGCGGGCGCGCTTGAGCTGCTGCTCGCGGGCCTCGATGCGGGTCAGCATGGTGTTGAACGCGTCGGCCAGGCGGCCGATTTCGTCGCCGTTGCCGCGCTGGGCGCGGAGGGCGTAGTTCTCCTCGCGGGTGACCTGTCGCGACAGTTCCTCGAGATCGCGGATCGGCCGGGTGATCAGGCGGCGTATCTGCTGCGCCACCAGCAGCCAGAGCAGCACGCTGACGCCGAGGATCGCCAGGCTGGCGGTGAGGGTTCCGGTGTAGAACGCGCTCGGCAGTTCGCCGCTGGCCACCAGCAGCAGGTAGCCGGGGCGGGCGTTTTCCTGGGGCAGTTCGATCAGCGCGTTGAGGCGGTACTCGCCGCGCCTCCAGTGCTCCAGGCGGTCCAGGCGGGTCGGCAGCTTGAGGGTGTCGCCGCGTTGCAGGTCGGCCAGCATCAGCCCATTGCTGTCGTACAGGGCCGCGGCGCGCAACGGCTGGTAATCGTTGAGCTGGCGCAGCAGGACCTCGGCGGTCTGCGGCGAACTGAGTGCCGGCTGGCTGAGCGCCGGGTTGGCGATCAGCCGGCCGATGGTCTGCATCGCCTGGGGGGCGACGCTCTCCTGGGAAATCCAGTAGGCGGCGCTGATGAACGCCAGGTTGGCCACCAGCAGCACGGTGGCCAGCAGGATCAGCAGGGCGGCGAGCAGTTTCTGCCCTACGGGCAGGTTGTCGAGGCGCTGGCGCAGGTTCATGGGCTCTGGCGGTCCGCGGCGAAAAGGAATGGCGGGCAGGGTAACGCGCTTTAGCGGTCGGGCAAACCGCGCTGGCGCAGATGGGCCTGGAGGCGGGCGAGCAAGGTTCCTAGGCGCGGCAACGGTAGTCCCAGGCGCTGCCCGTGCTGGCAGGCGTAGCCGAGCAGGTAGCCGATTTCCGTGCGCCGGCCGCGGGTGACGTCCTGATGCATCGAGGAATAGTTGGCCGCGGTGGCGTCGATCACCGCCCGGACATCCTCCAGCAGGCTCCTGGCGGCGGCGTCGTAGCCGCTGGCGTGGAGCAACTGGCCGAGTTCGTCGCAAAGCGCGGCGATCTCTTCCGGGTGCTGCCGCAGGCCGCCGTTGTGGCAATCGTGGAGGACGGTCAGCGGGTTGATCGCGCAGTTCAGGGCCAGCTTGCGCCACAGGCGTTCGAGGATGTCGTCGCTCCAGCTGTGCGGGATCCCGGCCTGGGACAGCTGCGCCAGCCAGGCGGGGGCGCTTGTGTCGCGCGGATCGCCGAGCCAGGTGTGCCCGCGGCCGGCGAAGACCACGCGGAAATCGCCATCGCGGAACGCGCCTTCGGTGCTGGAGGCGAACAGGCAGCGGCTGCGCGGCAGGCGGGCGGCGACCGCCTGCTGGCTGCCCAGGCCGTTCTGCAGCAACAGCAGTTCGGCGTTGCCGGCCAGGCGATGGGCCACGCTGGAGGCGGCTTCCTCCGCGTCGTAGGCCTTGCAGGCCAGCAGCAGGCGCTGGATGGGTTGCCCGCCGTCCGGGGTTTCCGCGGCGATCGGGTAGAGGCTGGCCTGGCCGTCTTCCACCAGGTTCAGTCCGCCGGCCTGTTGGTAGCGGCGCAGGCGCTGGCGGTCGCGCAGGATCAGGCGGACGGGCAGGCCGGCGCGCCCGAGGCGCGCGGCCCAGAGGCTGCCGAGGCTACCGGCGCCGAGGATATGCCAGGTCATGGTGGCTACTGCGAATGGCTGACGATAGAGCGAAGTCTAGCGCAGTGCCGGTAGCCGGCAGGTTGCGATCCTGCCGCTGGCATAGGCATCGGGCAACAGGGCCTCGGTGCGCTGCAGCAGTTCGTCGATGCCCAGCGGCAATGCCCCGCTGTCGAGGCCGAGCATGGCGATGCCGGCTTTCAGGCTGATGAAGCCTTCGCTGGTCTTGAAGGCCTTCAGGTTGAGCCCGTCGTGCAGCCGCTTGAAGCTGCTCGACGAGCATTCGTGCAGGTCCTCCACCAAGGTGATCAGGGCGAAATGCTGCTCGTCCAGGCGCACCAGCACGTCCAGCGGCCGGACCAGCTGTTGCAGGCGCCTGGCCACGCCGAGCAGCAGCTCGCGATGGAAGGCCTCGCCGTGCCGCTGGCGCAGGACCGGTGCCTCGGGCATGCCGACCAGCAGGTAGCACAGCGCTCCACCGCGGGTTTCCACCTGGCGCAGGCTGTCGGCCAGCTTCTGGCGCAGGTAGCGGGGATTGCCGAGGCCGGTGAGGGTATCCACCAGGTTGCGTTCTTCCATCCGCGCGATGTTTTCGGTGAGCAGGCGGTTTTCCACCAGCAACCGTTGCAGGGTGTTGCACAGGCGGTCGGCTGCGTAGATGCGCGGCACCAGTTGCTCGTTCATCGCGGCCTTGCTGACGAAGTCGTCGACGCCGCGGTCGAAGGCCTCGCCGAGGACGTTCTCGCCTTCCTTGCCGGTGAGCAGGACGATATAGGTGTAGTGGTTGATGCTTTCGTCCAGTTGGCGGACCCGGGCGGTCAGTTCCAGGCCGTCCATCTCCGGCATCAGCCAGTCGGCCAGGAGCACGCTGACCGGGCGTTGTTCGAGCTGCTGCAGGGCCTCGCTGGCGCTGCTGGCGAAGCGGATGTCCTGGTAGCCGGCCTGGCTGAGGGCGCGGCCGATCATGGCGCTGGAAAACTTGGCGTCGTCGACGACCAGGATGCTGAGATCGGGGTTGGGCATGAACGGACTCGAGAAGAGGATGGGCGCCGGTACGCTGCCGGCAAGGGCCCGGTTCGTCGCGGGAGGCCGGGTCCCGGCCGCGGTCGCGCGCGCCATCGGGAAGAAATCGTCGGTCTCCGCCACACCGGCGGGCATTCGCTCGCGAGGGCTCGGTTATAATGGGCGGGCATTTTTTACCGTCAAGCCAGGCGCGGTTCCGTCTGTGAACCCTGTCGCGCCGTCCATCTGGAGAGATGACATGCCTTCGTTCGACGTGGTGTCCGAACTGGACAAACACGAGTTGACCAACGCCGTGGACAACGCCATCAAGGAACTGGATCGCCGTTTCGACCTGAAAGGCAAATGCAGTTTCGAAGCCAAGGACAAGTCGGTGACCCTCACCGCCGAAGCCGATTTCATGCTCGAGCAGATGCTCGACATCCTGCGTTCCAACCTGGTCAAGCGCAAGGTCGACAGCCAGTGCATGGAGATCAAGGATGCCTACCCGTCGGGCAAGGTGGTCAAGCAGGAAGTGAACTTCCGCGAGGGCATCGACAAGGACCTGGCGAAGAAGATCGTCGGCCTGATCAAGGAGCGCAAGCTCAAGGTCCAGGCCGCCATCCAGGGCGAGCAGGTGCGCGTCACCGGCAAGAAGCGCGACGATCTGCAGGAGGCCATCGCCCTGCTGCGCGGCGAATCCCTCGGCATGCCGCTGCAGTTCACCAACTTCCGCGATTGACGAGGTTTTTCGGAACCTCTCGCCATCCCGGGCATCGCAATAGGGAGTAGCGCCGCCGCGGCCTCTCCCGCGTTGTCCGCCCCTGTCGGCGCAGCGTCGGTTCGTCCGCGCTGCGCCGATTCGTATCCAGGCCCGGGAACGTCGGCCCACGGCGTCCGGGCAGGAATCTGCAAGCCCGTCCCGTTTCCGTTGCGGAAGGGAGGGGTGTTTTTTCGAGAAATGGAGGTAATGCATGGAATTGAACTACGACCGACTGGTGCAGCAGACCGAGTCCTGGCTGCCGATCGTGCTGGAGTACAGCGGCAAGGTCGCCCTGGCGCTGCTGACCCTGGCGATCGGCTGGTGGCTGATCAACACCCTGACCGGCCGGGTCGGCGGCCTGCTCGCCAGGCGCAGCGTCGACCGCACCCTGCAGGGCTTCGTCGGCAGCCTGGTGAGCATCGTCCTGAAGATCCTGCTGGTGGTCAGCGTGGCTTCCATGATCGGCATCCAGACCACCAGCTTCGTCGCCGCCATCGGCGCCGCCGGCCTGGCCATCGGTCTAGCCCTGCAGGGCAGCCTGGCTAACTTCGCTGGCGGCGTGCTGATCCTGCTGTTCCGCCCGTTCAAGGTCGGCGACTGGATCGAGGCGCAGGGCGTGGCCGGCACCGTGGATTCGATCCTGATCTTCCACACCGTGCTGCGTAGCGGCGACAACAAGCGGATCATCGTGCCCAACGGGGCGCTGTCCAACGGAACGGTGACCAACTACTCCGCCGAGCCGCTGCGCAAGGTGATCTTCGACGTCGGCATCGACTACGACGCCGACCTGAAGAATGCGCAGAACATTCTCCTGGCCATGGCCGACGATCCGCGGGTTCTGAAGGACCCGGCACCGGTGGCGGTGGTTTCCAATCTCGGCGAAAGCGCGATTACCCTGTCCCTGCGGGTCTGGGTGAAGAACGCCGACTACTGGGACGTGATGTTCATGTTCAACGAAAAGGCCCGCGACGCGCTGGGCAAGGAAGGTATCGGCATTCCCTTCCCGCAGCGGGTGGTCAAGGTTGTGCAGGGCGCGATGGCCGACTGAGGGCCCGCACGATCCACGAAAAAGGCCGGCGAATGCCGGCCTTTTTCATTCTTGCCTCAGTGCTGCTCGGCGTTCTGGTGACCCGGCGCCGGCGTCTCGCTGGACGGCGCGCGGCGCAGCCACAACCAGCCGATCAGCAGCAGGGTGGGAATGCCCATCACCGCGGTGACGTAGAAGAAGTGCTCGTAGCCGAGGCTCTCGACCATGGTTCCGGAGTAGCCGCCGATGAAGCGCGGCAGCAGGAGCATGGTCGAGCTGAGCATGGCGTACTGGGTGGCGGAGAACTTCAGGTTGGTCAGGCTCGACAGGTAGGCGACGAAGGCCGAGGCGGCGAGGCCGCCGCTGAAGTTGTCGAGGGTGATGGTCATCACCAGCATCAGCACGTGCGGCTCGAGCGCCATCACCAGGCTGATCACGTCATGGCTGGGCAGGGCCTCGGCGTGCAGCGGGCCGAGCTGGGCGAGCATGGCGAACAGCAGGTTGGTGGCAGCCGAAGCGGCACCGCCGATGAACAGGATGGAGAGGATGCTGAAGCGGGCGATCAGCACCCCGCCGGCGGCGGCGCCGATCAGGGTCATGAGTACGCCGAAGACCTTGCTGACACTGGCGATGACTTCCTTGGAGAAGCCCATGTCGATGTAGAAGACCCCGGCCATCACCCCCATCACCGTGTCCGACAGGCGATAGGTGGAGATCAGGCCGAGCAGCAGCAGGGCCTGCCAGCGATAACGCTGGACGAACTCGGTGATCGGCGTCAGCACCGGGGCCATCAGCAGGCGCCCGGGTGCCGACAGGCAGGACGCGGCGATCAGCAGGAACAGCGTGCCGCGCGGCCAGGCACCGGAGTAGTAGGCGCGGCACATGGCGGTGACGGTGACGAGGAGGATGATCAGCACCATCACCGAGACCGCCTGGTGGACGAAATCGAACAGCGGCACTTCCTTGCCGCGCGCCGCCACCAGCAGCGGCCTGCGCACGGTGGCGAGCAGTTCGCGGACCGGGCGGATCTGCTGGCGTCCCCACGGCGACAGGCAGATCCCCATGAGCAGCGCGTAGAGGCCGGCGCGCGGCCAGGCGCGGTCGAGGAGGGCGGTGATCATCGCCGGCAGCGAGATCAGCAGGATCAGCAGCAGGAGCACCGAGAGCAGTTGGTGGTTGAAGTCGAAACGCGACGGGTTGACGTGGATCGGCACGTCCACCGCCGGCTCGCGGATCAGCAGGCTGGTGACCAGCCCAGGCAGGATCAGCAGGGCGAACAACGCATAGGTCAGGCCCCAGGCCGATTGGCTGTAGTTGAGGCTGGTGGAGCCGAACCATTCGGCGAGAATCAGCGCGCCGGCGCTGGCCAGCAGGATCGCCGCGCGGTAGCCGGTCATGTAGCAGGCAGCGAGGGCGGCCTGGCGGCTATCCTCGGCGATTTCCAGGCGGTAGGCGTCGATCGCGATGTCCTGGGTGGCGGAGGCGAACGCCACCAGCAGGGCCAGGCCGATCAGCCAGGGCAGGTGGCTCTGCGGATTGCACAGGGCCATGCCGAGCAGTCCCAGGGCGATCAGCACCTGCGAGAACACCAGCCAGGAACGGCGCCGGCCGAGACGGCCGACGAAGGGCAGGCGCCACTGGTCGAGCATCGGCGACCAGACCCACTTGAAGGCGTACACCAGCCCCAGCCAACTGGCGAAACCGATGGTATCCCGCGCCACGCCGGCTTCGCGCAGCCACACCGACAGGGTGTTGAACACCAGCATGGTCGGCAGGCCGGCGGCGAAGCCGAGCAGCAGGAGGGCCAGGCTGGCGGGAGACTTGTAGGCGACCAGAGCCTCTCGCCAGGATTGCTGAGTCATGGGGTAACCGTTCCGCAAAAAATAACGCGCACTCTAACCGCTCTACTTCGCTGTAAGCCAGCCATGCCGACGTATGTCCACCCTGTCGTTGTGCAGGAGAACGCCTTCCTCGCGCAAGCGTGCGCGCTGTTCGCGACCGCCGGGACTGTCCGCCGGCAGGCTGATGCGACCGCCGGCGCCGAGAACCCGATGCCAGGGCAGGCGGGTATCCACCGGCAACTGGCTGAGCGTCCTGCCGACCCAGCGGGCGGCGCGGCCTAGGCCGGCCAATTCGGCCAGTTGCCCGTAGCTGACCACCTGCCCCGGCGGCACCTGCGCCAGCACCAGGTACAGGGCCTCGCGGCGCGCCTGGGCACTTGCCGGGTCGCTGCCAGCCCAGGCATGCTCAACGGTTTTCCCTTTCCTGTCCGCCTTGTGAACGCCCATGTCGCTCAGAGCCCTCTGTTCAATCGTCGTGATGCTCCTGGCCGGCCCCGCGCTGGCCGACACCGTATGGCTGGACAACGGCGACCGCCTGTCCGGCGAGATCGTGCTGATGGACGGCGGCAAGCTGGCGCTGAAGACCCGTTATGCCGGCCAGGTGCTGATCGATTGGAAGGATATCGACACCATCAGTTCCGACAAACCCCTGCTGATCAAGCAGCAGGGCGTATCCGGGCAGCGTAGCCGAACCCTGGAGGCGGCGGGCAAGGGCATGGTGCGGATCGTCGATGGCGGCAGCCATACCGTCCCGCTGGCCAGTATTCGCCAGATGGTGCCGCCGCGACCGCTGGTGGAGGACCTGGTCTGGGAGGGCAATCTCGACGTCAAGCTGGATAGCAAGCGCAACGACAGCGACAAGGACGAATGGAAGCTCAAGGGTGATACCCGGCTTCGCCATGGTGCCTGGCGCCACGTGCTGGCGGGGGAAGTGGAGCGGGAAAAGAAGGACGGGCGCAAGGTCGAGGACAACTGGGAGCTGGACTACGACCTCGATCGCTTCTTCGACGAACACTGGTTCTGGCGCGGCAGCTATTCGCAGAAGCACGATGCGATCGACAACCTGGAGCGCCAGAGCGCGCTGGGAACCGGCCCCGGCTACCAGTTCTGGGACGACGAACTCGGGCGTTTCGACCTGGTCGCCGAGATCAGTCGCTGGCAACTGGAGTGGCGCGATCAGCCGCGCGAGGATTTCACCTCCTATTCGCTGGAGTGGGACTACAAGCGGCTGCTCGCCGGGACCCGGCTGGAGCTGTACAGCAAGGGAACCGTGCTGGTTCCCGGCATCGAGCGGATCGACTACCTGCTCGACAGCGAATACGGCCTGCGCTATCGCCTGAACAGTTGGGCGCGTCTTTCGTTCCTCTATGAACTGGACCAGTTGCGCACCGAGGGGGGCACCCAGTCCGACCGGCATTACCTGATCGGGGTCGGCGTCGGCTGGTGATGCGGCTCACCTTTCGGTCGATCCGGCTGAACTTTACCGCCCGTGCCCCGGTCCTTGCTCTGCCGCCCGGCATTTGGATAATGCCGGCCTCTTCGAACCCAACTCAGTTGATTTGTGCTCATGTTGTCGAGAATCCTGCTGTGCCTCGCTGCCCTTGCAAGTTCCACCTCTGCCCTTGCCGATACGGTCTGGATGAAGAACGGTGACCGCCTTACCGGCAAGATCACCCTGTTCGACGGCGGCAAGCTGCTGCTGAAGACCGACTATGGCGGCGACATCACGCTCAAGTGGGACAAGATCTCCACCTTCGAGAGCGAGCAGAACCTGCTGGTCAAGCAGGATGCCGAGACCGGCGAGCATTCCAAGGGCATCAGGGCCGCCGGGCCGGGCCAGGTGACCCTGGTCAATGGCGAGCCGAAGACCGTGGAGCTGGCCAGCATCCAGCAGATGATGCCGCCCAAGCCGATCCTCCAGGACTGGGTATGGAACGGCAACGTCGATTTCTCGCTGGACCGCAAGCAGGCCGAGAACGATGTGTCCGACTACGACATCGATTTCAAGACCAACGCCCGCCACGGACTCTGGCGCCACAACGTGCAGGGCGAGTACAACCGCGAGAAGAAGAACGGCCTGGTCAGCACCGACAATTATTCCGGCCAGTACGCGCTGGACCGCTTCATCGACGACCACTGGTTCTGGCAGGGCCAGGTCGCCTACAAGCGCGACATGATCGAGGACCTGGCGAAGAAGCGTACCGTCGGTACCGGCCCTGGCTACCAGTTCTGGGACAACGAGCTGGGCGCGTTCTCCATTGCCACCCTGGTCAACCGCAACGACTACGAGTTCGCCGACGGCGAGAAGGAGCACTTCTATTCGTCGAGCTTCAAGTGGGACTACAACCGCTACCTGCTGGCCAAGCAGTTCGAGCTGTTCACCAACGGCGAGGTCAGCAAGCCGCTGCAATCCGGCCTGGACTACGAGCTGCAGACCGAGGCGGGGATCCGCTACAAGCTGACCAGTTGGGCTTCGCTGAGCATGAAGGCGGAATGGGACAAGTTCAGCGGCAACGACGGCAACGTCAACCAGCGCCGCTATACCTTCGGCCTCGGGGTCGGCTGGTAAGCCGGCCTGCACGAAAAAGCCCCGCGATAGCGGGGCTTTTTCCTTGCCGGGCCGGGGTCTACAGGCGCAGGCCGCCGTCCAGTTCGAGAACGCGGCCGGTGTAGTAGTCGTTCTCGAAGATGTAGGCCACCGAATGGGCGATCTCCACCGGCTTGCCCATGCGCTTCAGAGGGATGCCGGCGGTCATCTTCTCCAGCGCTTCGGGTTTCATCCCGGCGGTCATCTCGGTCTCGATGAAGCCCGGCGCCACGCCGGCCACGCGGATGCCGTAGCGCGCCAGTTCCTTCGCCCAGACCACGGTATCCGCGGCGACCCCGGCCTTGGCTGCCGAGTAGTTGGCCTGGCCCATGTTGCCGGCGCGGGAGATCGAGGAAATGTTGACGATCGCGCCTTCGTTCTTCAGCTCGATCATCTTCGCCGCCACTTCGCGGGTGCAAAGGAACACACCGGTGAGGTTGACGTCGATCACCGATTGCCATTGGGCCAGGCTCATCTTGCTCAACTGGCCGTCCTTGACCTTGATGGTCAGGCCGTCGCGGAGGATGCCGGCGTTGTTGACCAGGCCGTTGATCGCGCCGAAGTCGCTGGCGACCTGGGCCACCATGTGGGTAACCTGTTCCTCGTCCGCCACGTTGCACACGTAGGCGCGAGCGTCGCCGCCGGCGGCCTTGCAGGCAGCGACGGCTTCGTCGAGACGTTCGCGGTTGAGATCGACCAGGGCCAGCCTGGCGCCCTTGCCGGCGAGATATTCGCCCATTGCCCGACCGAGCCCCTGGCAGCCGCCGGTGATGATGATGACCTTGTCTTTCAATTGCATTGCTTGGAACCCCACGAGCAGTTTCTGGAAGCGGACCTTGCCGGCACCTGCGAACGTACTTTGATATGCCCGTCCGTTTACGACGGACTCTATGCAAGGAGTCATAAATTGAGCGTTGAAGCTGCAAAGAATGCCCGAGAATTGCTGCTCAAGGAATACCGTGCGGTCCTTTCCACCCACTCGAAGAAATGGCCGGGCTTTCCTTTCGGCTCGGTGGTTCCCTATTGCCTGGATGCTGAAGGCCGGCCGCTGATCCTGATCAGCCGGATCGCCCAGCACACCCACAACCTGCAGGCGGACCCGCGCTGCTCGATGCTGGTAGGCGAGCGCGGCGCCGAGGATATCCAGGCTGTCGGCCGCCTCACCCTGCTGGCCGAGGCGCGGCAATTGGCGGAGGAGGAGGTCGCCGCGGCGGCCGAGCGCTATTACCGCTATTTCCCCGAGTCCGCCGACTACCATCGGGTCCACGATTTCGATTTCTGGGTGCTGCAGCCGGTCCAGTGGCGTTTCATCGGCGGTTTCGGCGCGATCCACTGGCTGGCCGCCGAGCGCGTGCCGCTGGCCAATCCGTTCGCCGGAGAAGCCGAGCGCGGCATGGTCGAGCACATGAACAGCGACCACGCCGCCGCCATCGCCCACTATGTGGAACTGGCCGGACTGCCGGCGCATGCCGCGGCGCAGCTGGCGGGAATTGATACAGAAGGTTTCCACCTGCGCATCGGCCAGGGCCTGCACTGGCTGCCGTTCCCCGCCGCCTGCGGCAACCCCGGGGCCGTGCGCCAGGCGCTGGTGCAACTGGCCAGGGCCGAGCGCTGGCCGACCGTCGAGCCGGAGCAGGGTTGAATTCTTCCCCGGCTGGCGCCAACTACTGGTGGTACCGGGGGCAAACGGGCCCCGCCAAGGACTCTGAAATGCGCGCTTTCCTCTTTCTGCTGTTGCTCTTCCCGCTGGTCGAGCTGGCCGTCCTGATCAAGGTCGGCAGTGTCATCGGGGTCGGCTGGACCCTGTTCCTGATCGTCGCCAGCGCCTTCATCGGTGCCGCATTGTTGCGCGTGGCCGGTGTGGCCACCGCCTGGCGCGCCCGCGAACGACTGGCCCGTGGCGAACTGCCGGAGCAGGAAATGCTCGAAGGCCTGTTGATCGCCGTCGGCGGCGGCCTGCTGATGCTGCCGGGTTTCATCAGCGACATCTTCGGCATCCTCTGCCTGATTCCTTTCACCCGTCGCCTGATGCTCGGCGGCCTGCGCCGCCGCGTCGAACAGCAGGCGCTGCGCCGGCGCGCCTTTGCCGACGACCTGAACGCCCGCTACGGACAGGGTCCGTCGCGGCCGAACGTCATCGAGGGCGAGTACGAGCGCCGCGACGATTCGCGCAACTGAAAAAAATTTTCACTGCATGCCCTTGAAATGGCTTGTGGCGACCTTATGTAACGGTCACCGCAAGGTCCCTGCCACAAGGGCAGGCTGTCTTACGCGGCTCGCGCGTCGAGTCGCAACCCGGCAACGCCGGCTTCAACAAAACCCGCCGGACTTCGATCCGGCCGTTGGAAACCACTGTTTGGGAGAGTTACGACTATGAAGCTTCGTCCTCTGCATGATCGCGTCGTTATCCGTCGCAGCGAGGAAGAGACCAAGACCGCAGGCGGCATCGTGCTGCCGGGTTCCGCCGCCGAGAAGCCGAACCGCGGTGAAGTGGTAGCCGTAGGTACCGGTCGTGTACTGGACAACGGCGAAGTGCGCGCTCTGGCAGTGAAGGTGGGCGACAAGGTGGTCTTCGGGCCTTACTCCGGCAGCAACGCCATCAAGGTCGATGGCGAGGAACTGCTGGTGATGGGCGAGTCCGAAATCCTCGCCGTCCTGGAAGACTGATCGGTCTCACCACTCCGTTTTCACCGAATTCGATTTAGAGGAAAGAGAACATGGCTGCCAAAGAAGTTAAGTTCGGCGATTCCGCTCGCAAGAAAATGCTGGTCGGCGTGAACGTGCTGGCCGATGCCGTCAAGGCCACCCTCGGCCCGAAAGGCCGCAACGTGGTTCTGGACAAGTCGTTCGGCGCTCCGACCATCACCAAGGATGGCGTTTCCGTCGCCAAGGAAATCGAGCTGAAAGACAAGTTCGAGAACATGGGCGCGCAACTGGTGAAAGACGTTGCCTCCAAGGCCAACGATGCTGCCGGTGACGGCACCACCACCGCGACCGTCCTGGCCCAGGCCATCGTCAACGAAGGCCTGAAGGCCGTTGCCGCCGGCATGAACCCGATGGACCTGAAGCGTGGCATCGACAAGGCCACCGTGGCCATCGTCGCCCAGCTGAAAGAGCTGGCCAAGCCCTGCGCCGACACCAAGGCCATCGCCCAGGTAGGCACCATCTCCGCCAACTCCGACGAGTCCATCGGCCAGATCATTGCCGAAGCCATGGAAAAAGTCGGTAAAGAAGGCGTGATCACCGTCGAGGAAGGCTCGGGCCTGGAAAACGAACTGTCCGTCGTCGAAGGCATGCAGTTCGATCGCGGCTACCTGTCCCCCTACTTCGTGAACAAGCCGGACACCATGGCTGCCGAGCTGGATAGCCCGCTGCTGCTGCTGGTCGACAAGAAGATCTCCAACATCCGCGAAATGCTGCCGGTGCTGGAAGCCGTCGCCAAGGCCGGCCGTCCGCTGCTGATCGTCGCCGAGGACGTCGAGGGCGAAGCCCTGGCCACCCTGGTGGTGAACAACATGCGTGGCATCGTCAAGGTCGCGGCCGTCAAGGCTCCGGGCTTCGGCGACCGCCGCAAGGCCATGCTGCAGGACATCGCCATCCTCACCGGCGGTACCGTGATCAGCGAAGAAGTCGGCCTGAGCCTGGAAGGCGCTACCCTGGAGCACCTGGGCAACGCCAAGCGCGTCGTGATCAACAAGGAAAACACCACCATCATCGATGGCGCCGGTGTGCAGGCTGATATCGAAGCCCGCGTCCTGCAGATCCGCAAGCAGATCGAGGAAACCACTTCCGACTACGACCGCGAGAAGCTGCAAGAGCGCCTGGCCAAGCTGGCCGGCGGTGTTGCCGTGATCAAGGTAGGCGCTGCCACCGAAGTCGAGATGAAAGAGAAGAAAGCCCGCGTCGAAGACGCCCTGCACGCTACCCGTGCGGCGGTGGAAGAGGGCGTGGTTCCCGGCGGCGGCGTAGCCCTGGTTCGTGCCCTGCAAGCCATCGAAGGCCTGAAGGGTGACAACGAGGAGCAGAACGTCGGTATCGCCCTGCTGCGTCGCGCCGTCGAATCGCCGCTGCGCCAGATCGTGGCCAACGCCGGCGACGAGCCGAGCGTAGTGGTCGACAAGGTCAAGCAGGGTTCCGGCAACTACGGCTTCAACGCTGCTACCGGCGTGTACGGCGACATGATCGAGATGGGCATCCTGGACCCGGCCAAGGTCACTCGTTCCGCTCTGCAGGCTGCGGCCTCCATCGGCGGTCTGATGATCACCACCGAAGCCATGGTTGCCGAGATCGTGGAAGACAAGCCGGCCATGGGCGGCATGCCTGACATGGGCGGCATGGGCGGCATGGGCGGCATGATGTAAGCCGACCGGCCCCTGTGGTTGGAAAAGCCCCGCTTCGGCGGGGCTTTTTTTATTCCTCAGCGCGGGCAGTCCTGGCGGTAGCCCGGCAGCTCCTTTGCCGCCGGTTCGCAGGCCAGGCGCAGCGCCTGCTTCAGGTCGTCGGGCAGAGTGGCGCGGCTGATCGGCCGCCAGTGCATGCGTTCGCCGAAATAGCGCGCCCAGTGGAATTCGATGAAATAGCTCTGCCGATCCTTGTCGAAGGCGTTCTCGTCCTCGGCGTAGCCGGCCAGGGCGCGGTAGGGATCGTCGCCAAGCCCGGCGAGAGCGTCCGGCAGCGCCTCGGGCGGGATCTCCGCGCCACGCGCATCGTGCAGCCAGACCCAGTGGTTTTCCTGCATCTTCTTCCAGAAGTCGGTGGCCTGGGGTAGTCGGCCGATCACCTTCACCGGTACGCCCTGTTTCGGGTCCAGGCGCCAGAGCGCGCTACTCAGGTGATGGCGATCGGTGAGGTAGAAGCGGCCGCCGGGGCCGATCACCACCGGAATCTCCTTCTTGCGCAAGTAGCGCTCGAGAGCCTTGGGCTTCTTCCCGGCGAGCTTGGCCTGGTCATCCTCGACCTGCAGCAGGCCGACATTCTGCTGGGTCGGGTGGAGAGCCGCGAGCGGCAGCTCGCACCAGCTACCGACAGAGGTTTGCGGCGAGCAATCCTCGGCCTGGGCGGTGGCGGACAGGAACAGGCAGCAAAGCAGCAGGGCTGGGCGCATGGGGGACTCCGGCGAAGGAAGGGGAAAGGTTCCCTAGACTGGCACGCTTCGGGCGATCCGGCGTACTCCGGCCTTTGATAGGTGCCTCGCTTTGTGCCAATCTTGCCGACAGGAGATGGCATTCCTCCTTCAACCGCCCCTGGGGCTGATGATGCCTACGCATGAACCTGGAAAGGCGCGTAGGCGCTCGCCTGCCGCCTGTCCGAATCGCTCCTACAAGGACAGGACTATGTGGAAATCCATTCTCGCCATCGCCCTCGGCGCCGCCCTGGGGGCGTTGCTGCGCTGGTTCCTCGGGCTCAAGCTGAACAGCCTGCTGTCCAGCATTCCCCCCGGCACGCTGCTGGCCAACCTGGTCGGCGGCTATGTCATCGGTGCGGCGATTGCCTATTTCGCCCAGGCGCCGGGCATCGCTCCGGAATGGCGGCTACTGATCATCACCGGGTTCTGCGGCGGCCTGACCACTTTCTCCACCTTTTCCGCCGAGGTCGTCAGCCTGCTTCAGGAGGGCCGCCTGGGCTGGGCCGCCGGGGCCATCGCGACGCACGTCAGCGGCTCGTTGCTGATGACTCTGCTGGGGTTGTTCTCGATGAACTGGATGCTGGGCAAATAGCGTAGCGGGAGGACCGACCATGCAAGGCTATCAACTGACCTTCATCACCCAGCAGGGGCGCTGCCACCAGGGCCAGCCGATCTGCGACTGGCTGCTGCAAGAGGCGCGCCGCCTGGGCGTGCGCGGTGCCACCGCGTTGGCTGCCAGCGAAGGCTTCGGCCAGAGCGGCCGGCTGCATTCGATGCATTTCTTCGAGCTGGCCGACCAGCCGCAGGAAATCCTCATGGCGGTCGATCCCGAGCAGGCAGAACGGCTGTTCGAGTCGATCCGCCAGGCCGGCGTGCGGCTGTTCTACATGAAGGTGCCCATCGAGTTCGGCGTGCTGGGAGCGGACGAACCGTCTCCCTGAACGCGGTTTTCGTCGGCGCCGCCGTTGCGCTGTCCTCGCTTCTCCGGTCGGTAGAGCATCAGGCGGTACAGGCCGAGGCAGATCAGCCAGTCGAACAGCATCGTCCACAGGTTGTGCGAGAGGAAGTGCGCACCTTGCAGCATGCGCGACAGCGACAGCAGGCAGCCCATGGCGAAGGCGAAGGCCAGGGCGTAGCGCGCCAGCCGGGGCTTGCGGTCGCGCAGGGCGAAGAACAGTGCGAACAGGACGAATCCGGACGATGCGTGCCCGCCCGGCCAGCAGCGTCCGGGGTGCTCGGTCGGCGGCCGCGGGCTGAGCAGCGAACTGTAGGTTTCCTCGCCGCCGAACTGCGCCAGGCTCCAGGGGCACTGCACGGCGGTGAGCGCCTTGAGCGGAGTGACTATGCTGGCTGCAAGGCTCATGGCGAGGAACACATAGGCCAGCGGCTTGCTCAGTGCGCGCCATGGCCGGTGGAACAGTCCGGCGATGGAGACCAGCAGGCCGAGGACGCTGATGGCGATCACCAGTTGCTTGACCCGGTCGTGCAGGATGTTCTCCAGGAACCAGCTGTGCCGGCCGATGAAGCCGGCGCCCGGGTCGTACATCAGGTTGGCCAGGGCGAGGTCGAGGGTCACCGGCTCGAAGGCCAGCAGCAGTGCCGCCAGGCCCAGCGGCAGGGCGAGGAACAGCCAGGGGTTGAATGGACGGGAAGGGGAATGGACGGCGGCCTGGGTCATGCGATCTCCAACGCTGGCGTTGACGTTCTCTTGACTTCGACGCTGGTTAAATCCACCGCCGGGGTTCGTGCGCATCCGCAAAGCCGCTATGATCGGCGGCCATGGAAGACGCCATGCAGTCTCTGGTGGCGAGCGTAGAGCCGGTGTGAATCGCCGGTGAAGAATCCGTAAATGCGCGAGAGGCGCTCGATCGGTCTTCCTGCGAAGGAGTGGGACATGCGAATACTGGTGGTCGAAGACAACCGCGACATCCTGGCCAACCTGGCCGATTACCTGTCGCTCAAGGGCTATACCGTGGATTGCGCGCAGGACGGGCTGTCCGGCCTGCACCTGGCGGCCACCGAGCACTACGACCTGATCGTGCTCGACGTGATGCTGCCGGGAATCGACGGCTATGCCCTGTGCCGGCGCCTGCGCGAAGACGCACGGCGCGACACCCCGGTGATCATGCTCACCGCCCGCGACCAGTTGGACGACCGCCTGCAGGGGTTTCGTTCCGGCGCCGACGATTATCTGGTCAAGCCCTTCGCCCTTTCCGAACTTTCCGCACGCATCGAGGCGGTGCTGCGTCGCGCCCAGGGTGGCGGCCGCCGCGAGCTGAGCGTGGCCGATCTGAGCTATGACCTGGACACCCTGGAGGTCAAGCGCGCGGGCAAGTCGCTCAAGCTCAACCCGATCGGCCTCAAGCTGCTCGCCGTGCTGATGCAGAAGAGCCCCCATGTGGTGCGCCGGGATGCCCTGGAAGAAGCGGTCTGGGGCGACGACTGCCCGGACAGCGACAGCCTGCGCAGCCACGTCCATCAACTCCGTCAGGTGATCGACAAGCCATTCTCCGTGGCCTTGCTGCATACGGTGCATGGCGTTGGCTACCGCCTGGCGGAGGAGCCGAATGGAGTATAAGCAGAGCCTCGCCCGCCGGATCGTCATCGCCTTCATGTTGATGACGGTCGCTGTGGGAGGACTGTTCTCCGCCGGCATCGTCGGCGTGGTCCACATCATCGAGGAGCGCCTGATTTCCCGCGACCTGGGCGGCGAACTGGAGCGCATCCTGCGCGACGACCTGGCCCAGGGACGCAACCCGGTGCTCGATCCCGGCATGCGCTTCTTCATCAGCGACGGCCAGGGCTCCTACGCCATGCCGCCGGCGCTGGACCAACTGGATGTCGGTTTCCACGAAGTGTTCGAGGGCGACTTGTCGTTCCATGCGCTGGTGCGCGACATCGATGGTCGCCGCTTCGTCCTGCTGCAGGACCAGAGCGATTTCGAAGCGCGCGAGCAGGTGCTCTACGCCTCGGTGCTGACCGGCTACGTGCTGAGCATCGCCCTGGCCGGCCTGCTTGGCTGGATGCTCGCGCGCAAGGTGATGGAGCCGGTGGTGCGCCTGGCGCGCCAGGTGCGGCATCGCGAACAGTTGCTCGGTCTGGCGCCGCCGTTGGCGCCGGACTACGCCAACGACGAGGTCGGCGAGCTGGCCGCTTCCTTCGACGAGACCCTTGGCCGCCTGCGCGACGCGCTCAAGCGCGAGCAATTGTTCACCAGCGACGTCAGTCATGAGTTGCGTACGCCGTTGATGGTCATCGCCACCTCGTGCGAACTGCTGGCCGAAGAACCCAGCCTCGGCCCGCGCGCCCGTGGCCAACTGGAGCGGATGACCAAGGCCACCGAGGAGATGCGCGACCTGGTGCAAACCTTCCTGTTGCTGGCGCGTGCGCAGAAGGGCGAGGAAAGCCTGGCGCCCCACGGTAGCCTGGAGAGCATCGCCGACGACCTGGTCCAGGTCTGGCGCGAACAGGTCGAGGCGCGAGGACTGACCCTGCACTACCGCAACGAAGGTGCCTGCGCCGGCCAGTTCAACGCGCCACTGCTGCGCGCGGTGATGGGCAACCTGTTACGCAACGCGACCCACTACACCGATGCCGGGAGCATCACGCTGACCCTCGACGAGCATGGTTTCAGCGTCGAGGACACCGGGGCGGGCGTCCCGGAAGAACAACGCGAACGCATCTTCATGCCCTTCGTTCGCGGCAGTTCCAGCTCCGGGCGCGGCGAAGGCCTTGGCCTCGGGCTCTCGCTGGTGAAGCGGATCTGCGCGGCCGAGGGCTGGAGCGTAACCCTCAGCGCGGTGGAGCCGCACGGCTGCCGGTTCGAAGTTTTACTCGATGTTGCTTGACGAAAAATTCACCACCCCTTGACCCGAGCTTGACGGCTGGATTCATACCGTTCGTCTCATGAATCCTGGAGTTCCCGTCATGAACAATCCGCCTGTCGACCTCGACTTTTCTCACAAGTATGATCGCGAGCATGCTGAGGCCTACCTGAAGAAGCATCAGGACGGCCTCGCCCGGAAACTTTCCCACCGGCGCGACGTCCAACTCGCCCGGCACGCGCTGAAGCTCGCGGGGCAGCCCAACCTGGTGCTCGACCTGCCCTGCGGCGCCGGACGCTTCTGGCCGCTGCTGGCGGAAAAGGACAACCGGGTGATCATCGGCGCCGACAATTCCGCGGACATGCTGGCGGTCGCCTGCGCCGGTCAGCCGGACGGTGTGGTGAAACGGGTACGGCCCTTGCAGACTTCCGCTTTCGCCATCGACCTGCCGGACAGCTCGGTGGACAATATCTTCTGCATGCGGCTGCTCCACCACATCGGCGAGGCGGACGATCGACGCGTCTTGCTCCGCGAGTTTCACCGGGTCACGCGGGACAGCGTGATTCTTTCCCTCTGGGTCGATGGCAATTTCAAGGCCTGGAAGCGTAGGCGCATGGAGGCACGGCGGGTAGCGAACGGGGAACAGACCGGCTACCAGAACCGCTTCGTGTTACCAGCCGAAACGGTCGAGCGCGAGTTCCGCGACGCCGGCTTCGTCGTCCAGAAGCATCTCGATTTCATCCCGCTGTATCACATGTGGCGGGTCTATATCTTGCGAAAGGAATAACGATGGCTCCCGATCTGGCATCCCTGCAACGTATCTCCGGCGACTCCGCCATCGACCAGTGGTTGCAGGTACCCGGCAGCTGGGTCGAGGAGCCCAACGAGCGCCGCGGCGGGGCCAGCGGCGTGCAGCGGGTGTACACCGGCGATGGACGGCTGCTCTATCGCAAGCAGCAGACCGGCCACGTCTACCGCGACTGGCAGCGCCCTTTCGGCTATCCCACCGCCATGCGCGAGCGCGATGCGCTACGGGCCTTCGAGTCGCTTGGTATTCGCGTGCCGCGCCTGGTCTATTCCGGCTGCCGCAAGGTCGACGGACAATGGCAGGCGCTGCTGGTGACCGAAGCCCTGGAGGGTTTCTCCAGCCTCGACGAGTGCTATGCGCGCGGTGACCAGGACCGCTGGGGCGAAGCGAAGCACCAAAGAATTCTGCAACAAATCGGCGCTACCATTGCCCGGATGAATCTCGCCCACTGGCAGCACGGTTGTCTCTATCCGAAGCACATCTTCGTCCGCGTCGAGGGCGAGGCCATCGAAGTAGCGCTGATCGACCTGGAGAAGAGCCGCCGCCGCCTTACGGTGAACAAGGCGTCCCAGCACGACCTGAAGCAGTTGAAGCGCCGTTCGTCGTGGACTGGCGCGCAGTGGCAAGCCTTCATCTATGGTTACCAGACGGCGTTTGGCAGCGCCATCAAAGGGTTGCAGACATGAAATTAGAAATCACTCGAGGTTTGTTGCTGGTCGGCGCTCTCGCCGTGGCTACAGCCGCGGCTGCCGCCTGGCACGAACCCGCGCCGAACGTGGTGCAGATGAGCGGCGGTCATGAGTACTGCCCGACACCTTCGGCGCTCAAGGCCGAGCGGCCGACGCGCCAGGAGGTCCAGCCGAACAAGGACATCCTGCTGCTGATGTTCGGTCTTTCCCAGGGGGGAGCCAGCCTGTCGCGCTGAGTCTCCTTGTCGAAAAAGCCCCGCCTTGGCGGGGCTTTTTCATGGGCGATGAGATCGTCGGAGGCATGGGCCGAATAAGGACCAGGCCTCATGCGCCACCTTGCCGCAGCGCGCCAGGCTTGCTCTAGGCGACCTGGAACACGTGCTTGAGGTAGTGGATGAAGTCAGGGTCCCGGCATTGCGCCTTGCCGGGCGTATCGGAGATCTTCGCCACCGGATGGCCGTTGCAGGCGCTCATCTTCACCACGATGTTCATCGGCTCGACGCCCGGCAGGTCGCAGGTGAAATGCGTACCTATGCCGAAGCTGACGTTGATCCGGCCCTGCAACGCGCGATAGATCTTCAGGGCCCGCGGCAGGTCGAGGCCGTCGGAGAACACCAGGGTCTTGGTCAGCGGGTCGATGCCCAGCTTGAGGTAGTGGGCGATGGTCTTTTCCGCCCACAGCAACGGGTCGCCCGAGTCGTGGCGGAGGCCGTCGAAGAGCTTGGCGAAATAGAGGTCGAAGTCGCGCAGGAAGGCATCGGTGGTGATGCAGTCGGTCAGCGCGATGCCGAGCAGCCCACGGTATTCGCGGACCCAGCAGTCCAACGCGGCACTCTGGCTGTCGATCAGGCGCGGACCGAGCTGCTGGTGGGCCATCAGCCATTCGTGGGCCATGGTGCCGAGGGGCTTGAGGTCGAGCTTGCGTGCCAGGTGGACGTTGCTGGTGCCGACGAAGCAGCCCGGAAAGTCCTCCTTCAGACCGCTCACCACCGCCTCGTGGACCCGATAGGAGAAGCGGCGGCGGGTACCGAAGTCGGCCATCTTGAAGCCGGCCAGTTCCTCGGCGCTGGCCTCCCGGCGCAGCCAATCGAACTTTTCCTGCAGGCGTTCGCGCGCCTGCTCGACGGTGGCGGCCGGGTAGCGGGCGCGGTTGCGCACCTCGCTGATCATCGCCAGCAGCGGCACTTCGAAGAGGATCACGTGCAGCCAGGGGCCTTTCAGGCGCAGGAAGAATTCGTCGTTCTCGATGCCGGTCTGCACGTAGCGCGGGTTGAAGCGGAACAACCCGAGGAAGCGGATGAAGTCCGGCGCGAGGAAGGGAATCCGTTCGAGGAAGGCCAGTTGCTCGTCGCTGATCGCCAGGCCCGCCAGGTATTCCAGTTGTTCGCGGATGGCCGGCAGGTACAGGCGCAGGTCTTCCTGGTTGCGGCAGCGGAACTCCCACTCCACCTCGGCGTTGGGATAGTTGTGCAGCACCGCCTGCATCATGGTCAGCTTGTAGAAGTCGGTATCCAGCAGGTTCTGCACGATACGTTCGGAAAAAGCGCTCTCGGCCATGCTCGTCTCACCACTGCGTTTCAGCGGGCAGTCTACTGGAGGCGGCTGCCGGCGGACATAGGATCGCGCCCGGAGGGCTGTGGGATGGAGCGACAGCGCCGGCGGACAGCGCTGTTGTCGCTGTCCGCCGTTTCCGATCAGTGTGCGTTTGCCGCTTGCGTCACGCCTGGCGGGGCATCCGGCCTGGCCACCAGGGTGTAGATGCACGGCAGGACGAACAGGGTGAAGAGGGTGCCCACCGACATGCCGGTAGCGATCACGATGCCGATGTCGAAGCGACTGACCGCCCCGGCGCCGGTGGCGAGGATCAGTGGGATCACCCCGAGCACCATCGCCGCGGTGGTCATCAGTACCGGCCGCAGGCGGATCGCGGCGGCCTGCTCGATGGCCTCGCGACGCCCCAGCCCCTGTTCGTGGCGCAACTGGTTGGCGAACTCGACGATCAGGATGCCGTGTTTGCTGATCAGGCCGATCAGTGTCACCAGGCCGACCTGGGTATAGATGTTCAGGCTCGACACGCCGAGGAACAGCGGTATCAGCGCACCGCAGATCGACAGCGGCACGGTGACCATGATCACCAGCGGATCGCGGAAGCTTTCGAACTGTGCGGCGAGGACCAGGAAGATGATCGCCAGGGCCAGTCCGAAGGTGACCAGCAATGCGCTGCCTTCCTGCACGTATTGCCGGGAAGCGCCGGCGTAGTCGACGGCGAAGCCGCGCGGGGCCTCCTCGCGGGCGATCTGCTGAACCGTCTCGATGGCCTCGCCCATGCTGACGATGGGGAAGCCGGAGATGATCGCCGAGTTGAGCTGCTGGAACTGGTTCAGTTGCCGCGGCCGTGCCCGTTCGTGGGTCTCGATCAGGGTCGAGAGGGCGACCAGTTGGCCGTTGCGGCTCTTCACGTAGTAGCTGCCGAGCCAGCCGGGATTGTCGCGATAGGGGCGTTCGACCTGGGCGATGACCTTGTAGCTGCGCCCGTCGATGGTGAAGCGGTTGATCTCGCCCTCGCCGAGCAGGCTGGCCAGCGCCACCCCCAGGTCCTGCATGGAGACGCCCATCTGCGCGGCCTTCTCGCGGTCGATGTCGACCACCAGCTCGGGTTTGTCGAACGCCAGGTCGAGATCGAGGAAGGCGAACTTGCCGGACTCGCTGGCGCGCTGCTTCACCCGTTGCGCCACTTGCAGCAGCGACTCGTAGTCGTTGGCGGTGTTGAGCACGAACTGGAATGGCAGGCCCTCGCCGGTGCCCGGTAGCGACGGCAGGTTGAAGGCGAAGATCTGCACGCCGGGAATCTCGTTGAGCTTCGCCTGCACCGCATGGAGCAATTCCATCTGGCTCTTTTCGCGTTCGTCCCAGGGCTTGAGCAGCATGCCGCCGATGCCGGCCTGGACGCCGTTGTAGCCGTTGATCTGGAACGCCGAGTAATACTCCGGGAAGCTGCGGAAGATGCCTTCGAACTCGGCGGTATAGCGATTCAGGTAGTCGAGGTTGGCGGTCTGCGGCGAGTTGGTCATGAGGAACACGATGCCCTGGTCCTCTTCCGGCGCCAGCTCCTTCTTGGTGAACATCAGCAGTACCGGGATCAGCGCCAGTACCAGCACGGCGAACACCAGGACCACCGGACGGGTGTCCAGGGTGCCGTGGAGGGCGCGCTGGTAGCGTCGCTTCAGGCCCTCGAAGATCAGGTCGAGGCGATGCGCCAGGCCCGAGGGATTCTCCTCGTGGCGCAACAGGCGCGAGCACATCATCGGCGACAGGGTCAGGGCGACGATCCCGGAAATGATCACCGCGCCGGCCAGGGTGAAGGCGAATTCCTTGAACAGGGCGCCGGTGAGGCCGGTGAGAAAGCCGATCGGCGCGTAGACCGCGGCGAGGGTGATGGTCATGCTGACCACCGGCACGGCGATCTCCCGCGCGCCCTCCAGGGCGGCCTCGAAGGGCGGCTTGCCCTCCTCGATGTGGCGGTGGATGTTTTCCACCACCACGATCGCGTCGTCCACCACCAGGCCGATGGCCAGGACCATCGCCAGCAGGGTCAGCAGGTTGATCGAGTAGCCCATGGCCTGCATGAAGAACAACACGCCGATCATCGACAGCGGAATGGTCACCACCGGGATCAGTACCGAACGGAACGCGCCGAGGAACAGGAACACCACCACGATGACGATCAGCACCGCCTCGCCGAGGGTCTTCACCACTTCGTCGATGGAGGCCTGGATGAAGCGCGTGGCGTCGTAGGCGATGGACACCTTGAGGTTGGGCGGCAATTGCTCTTCCAGTTCGGGCATCTTCGCCCGCACTTCCTTGATCACGTCCAGCGGGTTGGCGCTGGGCGTGCCCTTGATGCCGATGTAGACCGAGGGAATCCCATTGAACGAACTGATCGCGTCGTAGCTGGCGGCGCCCAGTTCGACCCGTGCGACATCGCCCATCAGCACCCGGCGGTCGCCGTCGGTCTTCACCGGGATGGCGGCGAAGGCCTGGGGCGACTTGAGGTCGGTGGAAGCATTGACGCTGGTGACCACCAACTGGCCCTTCACCTCGCCGGCGGCGGCGAGGAAGTTGTACTGCTGCACCGCCTGGTTGATCTCGCCGGCGGTGACGCCGAACGCGGCCATCTTCACCGGGTCCAGCCACAGGCGCATGGCGAACACCTGGTTGCCGAGGATCTCCGCCTCGGCGATACCGGGCAGGGTCGCCAGCTTGGGCTGGATCACCCGCGACAGGTAGTCGGTGATCTGCGGGTTGTTCATCTGCTCGCTGTAGAAGCTGATGTACATCAGCGCCGAGGCATCCGCGGCCTCCTTCTGCAGCACCGGGTCCTCGGCGTCCGGCGGCAGTTGGCTCTTCACTTCGTTGGACTTGGCCAGCAGCTCGGTGACCAGGCGATCGGTATTGGCGCCGATCCGCGCGTAGATGGAGATGGTCGAATAGTTCTGCCGGCTCACCGAGGTCATGTAGTCGATGCCTTCGGCGCTGGCCAGGCTCTGCTGCAGCGGCTGGGTGATGTAGCCCTGGATGGTCTCCGCGTTGGCTCCGGCGTAGAGCGTGGTCACCGTGATCAGCGCGTTCTCCATTTGCGGATACTCGCGGATCACCAGCTTGCTGAAGGCCTGCATGCCGAGCAGGACGATCAGCAGGCTGACCACGCTCGCCAGGACCGGACGACGGATGAACGGATCGGTAAAAGCCATGTTTCAGTCCCTTGGCAAGCCTTCCGCCTTGGAGCGGGAAGGCGCGCGACTCAGTGCTCTTGCTGGAGGTCCCGCTCGGCGACGATGGCCACCGCGGCGCCGTTGTCGAGCTTCAGTTGCCCGGAAGTCACTACCTGCTCGCCGCCCTCCAGGCCTTCGAGCACCACCGCCAGGCCTTCGCGGCGTTCGCCGATCCTGACGAAGCGGCGCTCGACGACCCGTTGCGGCTGGCCCTTGTCATCCTTCGACACCTGGCCCTGCTCGTCCTTCTTCTGCCCGACGACGTAGATCGAGTCGCCGTAGAGGGTGAAGGTGATCGCCGTCTCCGGCACCACGACGCGTTGTTCCTCGCCAGGCAACATCACCTCGAGGTTGGCGAACATGCCCGGCAGCAGCTTGCCGTCCGGGTTCTCCAGGGCGGCGCGGACCTGCAGGTTGCGGGTCTCGTTGTCGACCTTGGGGTTGATGGCGGCGATCTCGGCGTCGAACACCTGGCCGGGGTAGGCGGCGACCCGGACCTTCACCAACTGGCCGCGGCTGAGCAGGGGGAAGTCCTGCTCGGGCAGGTGGAAATCCAGGAGCAGGGTGGAAAGGTCCTGCAAGGTGGCGATCGGCGTCCCGGGCGAGACGTAGTCGCCGACGTCCACCTGGCGGATGCCGATGGTCCCGGCGAAGGGCGCGAGCACGCGCTTCTTCGCCAGCGCCGCCTTCAGCTCGGCGACGGTGGCGCTGGTCTTGGCCCACTGCGCGGCGAGACGGTCGAATTCGCTTTTCGAGATGGCCTTGCTGCCGATCAGTTCGCGGCCGCGCTGGTACTCGGCCCTGGCCAGGCCGAGATCGGCCTCGGCAGTGCGCAGGGTGGCTTCCTCGACGTCGCTTTCCAGCTGGATCAGCGGTTGGTCCAGCTTCACCTGGTCGCCGGAAAGGAACAGTACGTCGCGTACCGTGCCGGAGACTTCGGCGGTGAGGGTCACGCCCTGGAATGCCTTGAGGCTGCCGATGGCTGGCAGGCGGCTCTGCCAGGGACGCTTTTCGGCCAGGCTGGCGGTCACGCTGATCGGCGGTTTCGGTGCGCTGAAAAGGGCGATCTGCTGACGGATGGAGTAGACCTTGTAGCCGGCGAGAATCGCCACCACGGCGATCACCGCGGCGAGCATGATCAACATGCGGCGGAGCAACATAATCCTGGTCCCTGGTATGCCGAGAGCGCCCCGTTTCGGGGCGAATCCGACACATTACGTGCAGCTTTCAAGGCTTGTCAAAGCACAGGATTGGCGAAAGATTTCAAGCGTGTTGCAGGTCGCTTCCGACTTTCGCGGACCGGTATGGCGAGAGGTTGATGCCGCGCTCTCAGGCCAGGTGCAGGTGGTTGTCCCAGAGGCCGGCAGGCAGCTCCAGCGGTTGCGCGGCGATGCGCTCGCCCTGGCAGTCGTAGAAGCGGCAACGGCCCTGTCCGGATGTGACGACGAAGCCGTTCTTCACCGCGCCCACGCCGGCGCAGTCCGGCAACGGCGCGTCGAGGCGTACGGCACCGCTGTCCAGGTCCCAGATGAAGAAACGGTTGCCGCGCGGGGCGGTCAGGGCCACCAGGCGCAGGTCGTCGTGGATCGCCACGCTGGCGGTGTACTGGGCCATCGCCAGGCGCTGCTCCTCGGCCACCGGGAAGGCTTCGAAGGGACGGCCGGGGCGCTTGATCGCCAGCAGGTCGGCATGTTCGTGGGCATCGCCCATGAACTGCTGGCCGGCGACGATGGTGCCGTCGCGACCGATCGCCAGGTGGCGGACGCTGTTCATCTGCTGCGCCAGGGTTTCCTTGGACAGCAGATTGCCGTCGCGGCGCATCAGCACCAGGCTGGGCTCCATGGCGTCGAGGTTCATCTCGACCCGGCTTTCCGCCTCGGTGCGAATGCCGCCGTTGGCCACTACCAGGGTCTCGCCGTCGGGCATCCAGGAAACCTGGTGCGGCCCGAGGCCGTGGGTGGAGATCTCGCCGCTGTGCTGCAGTCGCTCGCCGTCGAAACGGTAGACGCCGAGCACGCCGCGACCGGGATCGGTAGTGTCGTTCTCGGTGGCGTAGAGCCACTCGCCGCTCTGGTGGAACACGCCGTGGCCGTAGAAGTGGCGGTCTTTCTGCGAGACCAGGGTCTGCAGCAGGCGACCGTCGTTCAGGTCGATCAGGTAGCTTTCGGTGCCTGGCCGGCGGGCGACGAACAGCGCCAGCGGCAGGCTCGGGTGCTGGACGATGTCGTGGCAGCGCTGGGCCACGCGGGTGGCGAACTGGCACTTGCCGTCCAGGCGGTAGCCCACCGCGTAATGCTGGCCATCGGCGTCGTCGCGCGCCGACAGCACCAGCGGTTGGCTACCCTGGCGGTTGAAGCTCCAGCCGCCGAAGGACAAGGCGCCGAGCAGCAGGCTGCCCAGGCCGATCACATGACGTCGCAGCATGGTGCCAACCTCAGTCGCCATCGTTGGCGTTGAAGCCCAGTTGCACGCCGAGGGCGCGGGCCAGGTCGCCTTCGTGCAGGCGGTGGACCACGTTCAGGCTGTCATAGAGGGCGTTGAGCTGGTTGCGCCCGTCTTCGCTGGCGAGCAGTTCGGAGAGCGGTTTCTGTTCCAGCGCCGCCAGCTTCGCGTGGCTGTCGACGTAGGCGGCGTCGATCTTGCCGGCCAGGGCCTTCTGTTCGGCCGGCAGCAGGGTCTTCAGGCCCTTGCCGTCGATACCTTCCCAGAGCGCCTGGGCGCCGCTCAGGCTGGCGTCCAGGCTGGCCAGCGAGGCGTTGCTGCGCCAGGCCTCGGCCTGGTAGGGCTGGGGAATGCCCTTGCTCTGCCGGCCCAGCGGAGTACCGAGTTTCTTCTTCAGCATGTCCAGGGCGGTGACCTGGACCCGCAGCAGCTCGGCGATCGCCTCGTGGGCGTCGGCGTAGCGGTCGTTGGGGAACTTGCTCATCTGGGTGAGCATGCCGCCGTCGTTCTTCCAGCGCGCCAGGATGTCCTGGGCCAGTTGCTGCTGGTGGGTGCCGATGGCTTCCAGCAACGGGCAATAGCGGGCCTTGGTGGCGGCGTCAGCGAGGTCGATCTTGCTGTCGAAGAGGATGTATTCGTAGGCGGAGAGCCCCTGCACCACCACGCTGGCCTTGGCCAGGGCCGCGGCGTCGACCTGCGGGTTGTTCTTCAGCAACTGTTCGACCTGGCGCCCGACCAGATCCTTCTTGTCCGGCCAGAACTGCACCTGCCAGGCGCGGTTGCCCTCGGCCAGCGGGCCGATCAGCAGCGGTTGCAGCTCGGCCCAGGCCTTCTGCGCGGCGTGGAACGCGTCGCGGGCCTTGGCCAGGTCTTCCTTGCCCTGGCAGTAGGCCAGGGCGCTGCTGGCCAGGGCCTGGTCGGCCTCCACCCAGCGGCTGTAGGTCGGCAGGATCACCTGTTGCGCCAGGGCGGCACTGGTGACGGCCTGCGGGTCTTGCGGCGAACAGGCGCCGAGGGCGATGGCGAGGCTGGTCAAGAGCAGTCGTGGGCGGAACATGTGGGCTCCTCAGAGTGAATTCAGGAAGGCCAGCAGGGCGCTGCGCTGGTCGGCGTCGAAGCCGAGCACGTGCCGCTTGGCCGCTTCGGCTTCGCCGCCGTGCCAGAGGATCGCCTCCAGCAGATTGCGGGCGCGCCCGTCGTGGAGGAACTGGGTGTGACCGTTGACCGTTTCGGTCAGGCCGATGCCCCATAGCGGCGGGGTTCGCCAGTCCCGCCCGCTGGCGAGAAATTCCGGGCGATTGTCCGCCAAGCCGTCGCCCATGTCATGCAGCAACAGGTCGGAATAGGGACGAATCCGTTGGTTGGCCAGCTCCGGCTCGCTGGCGTCGGAACCGGTAGTGAAGGCGGGAACGTGGCAGGCCACGCAGTTGGCCTGGGCGAACAGGCGCTTGCCGGCCAGCACCTGCGGGTCGTCCACCTTGCGCCGCGCCGGGACCGCCAGGTTGCGGCTGTAGAACAGCACCTGGGCGAAGATGTTGTCGCTGACTTCCGGCTCGCCGCCGTCGGGCGCCCGGCGGCACTCGACCTGGGCGGCGCTGCAGTCGTCGTGGGGCAGCAGGCTGCTGGTCAGGCCCATGTCGTTGGCGAAGGCGTGCGCGTTCTGCTGCGGGATATCCGGCTGGCCGGCCTTCCAGCCGAAGCGGCCGAGCGCGGTGCGCTGCCGCGCGGCATCCCAGACCTGGTTGGCGCGCCCGCGGATACCGTCGCCGTTGCGGTCGTCCGGATCGGCATTGGCCAGGATCGCCTCATCGGGAATCGCCTCGAGCAGGCCGAGCCCGATCATCGGCGGGGCGACGCGGGCGGAAAACATCGTCTGCGGATGCATCGGCCCATAGCCGAGCTGGCTGATCCGCAGGATCGGCTTGCGCAGTTCGACCTCGGTGCCGTCCTCGAACCTCACCTTCAGCGGCTCGTAGTCCATCCGCACCTTGCCTTCCGGGGCGACGCCGGGAATGCCGACGTCCTGCAACTGGCCGCCGTAGGTCGGCTCGGGAATCACCCCCTGGTGCAACAGGGTCTTGCCGTCCGCAGGGCCGGCCGGGATCGACAGGCGTACCAGCATCGACACCGCGCTGACCGCGTCCGCTCCCGGCGGGTGGCCGCGGCCGTCCTTCACATGGCAGTTCTGGCAGGCGTTGGTATTGAACAGCGGTCCCAGACCGTCGCGCGCGGTGGTGGAGGAAGGGGCGATGACCCAGGGGTTGCGGAAGAAACTGTTGCCCACGCTGAAGTCCAGGCGCCGGCTCGGGGCGAGGTTGGCGGAGGGCAGGGAGAAGGCGTTGCGGTCGCTTTGCAGCACCGTGGTCGCGCCCCCGGACAGGTGTTCACCGGGCTCGGCGCGCAGCGGTTCGTCGTCGGCGCCGCATCCGCCCAGAAGGAGCGCCGTCAGGAGACAGGCGAGCGGCATGGAAGGTGACGGCAACGACATCGGCGAACATCCCGGACTGCGTAGAAACAGCCCGCAAGCTTACCAGTTGGAGCTAATCAAAATAAGAGGGATTTGCGTTTGTAAAGGCCCGCGAAGTCCGCTTTCGAGGCCCTGAAACGCAGCGTGCGGCCATGGGCCGCACGCTGTTGGCGCAGGAAGGAATCAGAACTCGTGGTCGGCGTTGTCCGGCTTCAGGTCCTGGATACCCAGCTTGCCCGCGGCCTGCTCGATGGCGCCGGTCTGCTTGACCAGGGCGGCGATGGCGTCGCGGATCTTCTGCTGGCCGTCCTTGTTGTCCGGAGCGATCATCTGGTCGAAGTGCACGCCATCCTTCTCGGCGCTGTCGACGATGGCCTGCAGCTTGGCCTCGGTGTCGGCCAGGTCGGCCTTCAGGGTGTCGTTGGCGGCGGCGTCGGCCTTGGCGACCAGGTCGGCCAGGCTCGGGCCCTTGACCACGCTGCCGTCGATGCGCTTGTACTCGCCGAGGTAGATGTTGCGGATGCTCTTGCCGTTGAAGAACAGGGTGTGGTGGGTGTCGTCGCTGAAGCAGTCGTGCTCGTCTTCGGTGGAGTTGGCCTCCAGCGCGACCTTCATGCGCTCGCCGGCCAGTTCGCCGAGGGACAGGCTGCCCATGCCGAAGAACATCTTGCGCAGGCCGGTATCCACCGGTTCGGCCTCCAGCTTGGCGCGGTAGTTGTCGGCGACGCCGGCTTTCCACTGTCCGGCCATGTATTCGAGGTCGCTGACCAGCAGGTCGGTGACGGCCTTCAGGTAGGCGGCGCGACGGTCGCAATGGCCGCCGGTGCAGTCCTTGCCCTGGGCATAGTCGGTGGCGGGACGGTTGCCGGCGCCCGGACCGGTGCCGTTCAGGTCCTGGCCCCAGAGGAGGAACTCGATGGCGTGGTAGCCGGTGGCGACGTTGGCTTCGGAACCGCCCAACTCGTTCAGGCTGGCCAGTTTCTCGCCGGTGATTTCCTTGACGTCGATCTTGTCTTCGCCGACCTGGATCTCGGTGTTGGCGACGATGTTGGCGGTGGCGCCGGGGTTGCCCAGGGCGTGCTGGTAGTCCTTGGCGACATAGTCGATCAGGCCTTCGTCCAGCGGCCAGGCGTTAACCTGTCCTTCCCAGTCGTCGATGATCGCGTTGCCGAAGCGGAAGGCTTCGCTCTGGGAGTAGGGGGTACGAGCGGCGAACCAGGCTTCCTTGGCGGCTTTCAGGGTCTCCGCGTCAGGCTTGGCGAGGAACGCGTCGATGGCTTTCTGCAGGTCCTTGGCGGTGCTCAGGGCATCGGCGAAGGTGGCTTCGGCGAGGTCCGCGTAGTTCTTGATCACCGCCTTGGCGGCGGCCTCGTCGACCTTGGTGGCCGGGGCGGCGGCGGGCGCGGCGGGCTGCGTACTGGCCGCCGGTGTTGCGGGCGCTTCGGCTTTCTTGTCGTCGCCGCAGCCGGCGAGGGAGATGGCGAGGGCCAGCAGACTGGCGGTGGCCAGGGGCATACGAGTCATGGCGGATTCCTTTGCTTTATTGGTGGCGTGCCGAAGCGGCGTGCGCTTGTCGGAAACACCCGCGAGGGCGTTAAAAAACCGCCACATAATGCGAAAGATTTGCATTTTTGAAAAGGGCGCAGCGTGATCGCCGTCGTGCCTGGACATGTCGGGCGCAGCTAGAATGCCAGTATCTTCGTCCGGAGCTCCGTCCATGAGTCTGACCGCTATCGCTTTCTGGGTTGTCCTGCTGCTGCTCGCCGGCTACGCGGTGGTGCTCTACAACGGCCTGGTACGGCTGAAGCACGCCGTGGGCAAGGCCTGGGCCAACATCGACGTGCTCCTCAAGCAGCGCCATGACGAGCTGCCGAAGCTGGTCGAGGCCTGCAAGCAATACATGCAGCACGAGCGCGCCACCCTGGAGCGGGTCATCGCCGCCCGCAACGCCGTCGCCAGCGCCCGCGAGCGCGCCGACGTGAATGCCCTTGGCAAGGCCGAGAGCGGCCTGCGCGCCGGCCTGGGGCAGCTCTTCGCGCTGGCTGAGAACTACCCGCAGCTCAAGGCCAACGAAAGTTTCCAGTTCCTTTCCCAGCGCATCAGCGGCCTGGAGAACGGGATCGCCGATCGCCGCGAGCTGTACAACGAGGCGGTGAACCTGAACAACGTGCGCATCGAGCAATTTCCCGACCTGCTGATCGCCCGTGTCGCTGGCTTCAAGGCCGCCGAGCTGTTGCAGTTCAGCGAGGCGGAGAAGGCCGACGTCGATCTCAAGGCCCTGTTCGGCTGAGATGGACTTCGACCTGCGCTGGCTGTTCATCGCCGCCAGCCTGGGGCTCTGCGCCTGGGCCGGCTGGCAGTTCGTGCACCGCCTTGCCCGGGCGCGCCTGCTCGGCGACGTACCGACCTCGCGGATCCGTTCGGCGGCGCAGGGTTTCGTCGAACTCTACGGGGTGCTCGAGGAGGGCCCGGAAGGCCCGCTGCAGGCTCCCTTGACCGGCAAGCCGTGCCTGTGGTGGCGCTACCGCATCGAAGTCGAGGAAAAGCGCAGTGGCCGCGAGAAGGCCTGGCGCACCGTCGACAAAGGTGCCAGCGAGTCGCCATTCGGCTTGCGCGATGCCACCGATGCCTGCCTGGTCGACCCACGCGGCGCCGAGGTGCGACCCTTGACCCAGCAGCGCTGGGAGGCTTTTCGCGAAGCACCGATCGATACCCTGCGACTGCTGGAGAGCTTCGGCACCCTGGTCGGCGGAGAGCGGCTTTACCGCTACACCGAGGAGCGCCTGCATGCCGGCGAGCCGCTCTATGCGCTGGGCGAATTCCGCAGCAGCGGTGGCGGTCGCCAGGGACTCGATGCCGAACGGGCGCAGGGTGCGGTGATCCGTGAATGGAAGGGCGATTTCCACGGGCTGCTGGCGCGCTTCGACAGCGACGGCAACGGCGAGTTGGACGAGCGCGAATGGAACCGGGTGCGCCTGGCGGCACGGCTGGAGGCCGAGGATCGGCATCGGGCAAGCAGCGCCGCGCCGACCCGCCACCGGCTCGGCAAGCCGGGGGAGGCGCATCCCTTCATTCTCTCCAGCCAGGGCGAGGACGATCTCGCCGTGCGACTGCGCCGCCAGGCGGCGGGGGCCGCGTTGCTCTGCCTGGGCAGCGCGCTATTGGCGGGCTGGCTGTTCAGCCGCCTGTTCTGATCAGGGCCGTTCGCTGCTGGTGGCCTGGCTCAGGCGTCGCGCCTGCTTGAGGTACTGGGTCAGTTCCCTGGCCGGCAGCGGCTTGCTGTACAGGTAGCCCTGACCTTCGTTGCAACCTTCGGCGATGATGTACGCCTCCTGCTCGGCGGTTTCCACGCCCTCGGCGATCACCTGCATGCCCAGGCTCTTGCCGAGCTGGATGATGGCGCGAACGATGGTCGCGTCGTCCTCGTCCTGCAGCAGGTCCTGGACGAAACTCTTGTCGATCTTGATCTTGTCCAGCGGCAGGCTCTTCAGGTAGCTCAGCGAGGAATAGCCGGTGCCGAAATCGTCGATGGCGATCAGCGCGCCGGCGCGGCGCAGGCTGAGGAGGTGCTGGGCGGCAGTGGAGATGTCCTCCATCAGGCCGGTCTCGGTGACTTCCAGCTCCAGGCTGCGCGCCGGCAGGCGGTAGACCTGCAGCAGGTTGCTGACCACCCGTGGCAGGGCGTTGTGGTGGAGCTGCACGGTGGAAAGATTGACCGCCATGCGCAGGTCGTCGAAGCCCTGGTCGTGCCATTCGCGCAATTGCCGGCAGGCCTGGTCGAGCACCCACTCGCCGATGCTGAAGATGCTGCCGTTCTGTTCCGCCAGCGGGATGAACAGGTCCGGCGGGACGAAGCCGTGCAACGGATGTTGCCAGCGCAGCAGTGCCTCGACGCCGACCACGCGGTGGTCGCGGTAGTCCACCTGCGGCTGGTAGACGAGGTGCAGCTCGTGGCGCTGCAGGGCGTCGCGCAGGTCCTTTTCCAGTTCCCGGCGGCGACGCATCTCGCTGTCCACGCTGGCGATGTAGAACTGGTAGCGGTTGCGCGAGCGGGTCTTGGCCAGGGTCATGGTCTGCTCGGCCTTCTGCAGCAGTTTCTCCGTGGTCTCGCCGTCCTCGGGGAACAGGGTGATACCGATGGTGGCGCGCAGGCGCACCTCGTGCTGGTCGATCTCGAACGGCGCTTCCAGGCCGTCGAGGATGCTCTGCGCCAGTTCGGCCGCCTCGTAGGGTTGCTCGATGTCGGCCTGGACCAGGGCGAACTGGTCGCCGCCCAGGCGCGCCAGCGAACCGAGCCGCGCGCTGTGCCCGCGCAGGCGGTCGGCGAGGGCGATCAGCAACTGGTCGCCGAGCTGGTAGGTGTACTGCTCGTTGATCCCCTTGAAATCGTCGAGGCCCAGGCACAGCACTGCTACCCGGCGCTGCTGGCGGCCGGCGCCGTCGAGGATCTGGTCGAGTTGCTGTTGCAGCAACTGGCGGTTCGGCAGGCCGGTGAGGAAGTCGTACTGGGAAATGCGCAGCAGGTTGTCTTCGGCCTCGCGGCGCAGGTGGCTGTTGCTTTCGATCGAGGCGAGCAACTGGTTGGCGGTGGTCACCCAGAGCCCCAGCTCGTTGCGTTCGTGCCCCTTGAGCAGCGGCAACTGGTGCTGGCTGGGGCGGTCGGGATTGATGCTGACCAGGTGCTCGATGATCTTCGACAGCGGTTTGGTCAGCATCCAGTGGTAGACCAGGAACAGCACCAGGCCCATGGCCAGGGCGCGGAGAATGCCGGAGATGAAGATGATTTCCGAAGTGGTGACGAAGTTCTCGCCGTAGGGCGCGGTGTCCAGGGTGATCTTCAGGTCGCCGTAGTATTCGCTATAGGGCGGGCGGCCGATCAGTCGAATGCTGAAGGTGCGTTCCTGGCCGAGGATCGGGTCGGTCAGCCAGCGCGTCGGCAGGTCCAGCAGCGGCCTGGATTTCTCCGCCAGCATCGGCTCGCCGGGATGGCCGATGCTCGCCTGGCGCACCGCCTCGTGCTGGAACAGGCCTTCGAGGACCTGCATCGCCATTTCCCGGTCGAGGCTGTAGACCGCCTGGGTGGAAGGGTCGCGGACCATCGCGAGGATGCGTTGGGCGTCGCTGCTCACCGCCTGCTTGGCCTTGTAGGCGTCGAAGACGATCTGCGCGCAACTGAGCACTACGCCAACGGCCAGCGCCGCCAGTAGCACGACACGCAGCAGCTTGAGCGAGAGGCTGTGTCGGGAGTCCAGTTTCAAGGGGCCTTCCTTGTTCGTCGCCAGGGCGAAAGACAAGCCGGTAGGAAGAGCTTGTTTACCTCAAGAGGCTATCACGAGCGAAGGTCTACCAGTTCCTGAGGGTAGACGATGGCTCCTGGACCGCAGATTAAAACGAAAAAGCCCGGCGAATGCCGGGCTTTTTCGTGGTTCTGATCAGACTCAGGCAGCGAAATTCTTCGCTACGAAGTCCCAGTTGACCAGGTTCCAGAACGCCTCGACGTACTTCGGACGCAGGTTGCGGTAGTCGATGTAGTAGGCGTGTTCCCAGACGTCGCAGGTCAGCAGCGGGGTGTCGCCGCTGGTCAGCGGGTTGCCGGCACCGATGGTGCTGGCCAGGGCCAGGGAGCCGTCGGCCTTCTTCACCAGCCAGCCCCAGCCGGAACCGAAGGTGCCGACGGAAGTCTTGGTGAACTCTTCCTTGAACTTGTCGAAGGAGCCGAAGGCGGCGTTGATGGCGTCGGCCAGGGCGCCGGTGGGCTGGCCACCGCCGTTCGGGCTCAGGCAGTTCCAGTAGAAGGTGTGGTTCCACACCTGGGCGGCGTTGTTGAAGATGCCGCCGGAGGAGCTCTTGACGATCTCTTCGAGGCTCTTGCCTTCGAACTCGGTACCCGGGATCAGGTTGTTCAGGTTCACCACGTAGGTGTTGTGGTGCTTGTCGTGGTGGTATTCCAGGGTTTCTGCGGAAATGTGCGGCTCAAGGGCGTTCTTTTCGTAAGGCAGCGGCGGCAATTCGAAAGCCATGGTGTCTCTCCTATTCTTCCTCAGGTCAGGACTGGCGCGGCTAGCGCGCGACCGGTTCACGGGGCCGGTCCGATGCCTGTCCGGGAGCCCGTCCTGGATCCCCGGGGGGACGTTCGGCGGAGCGCTCCGGAAAGGGCGCCGGGTGCGACTCGGAGCCTAGGCTCCCAGTGCCGCGAACTCCGGATCATAGCACCCGTGTCGGGGCATATCCACGCAGCAACTGTAGGGGCAAAGGCCGGCGGCGGCGCGCTGCGACGGGCTTCTGCAAGCTCGCCGGCGAACACCGCCGCATTCTCTCTGGACTGCCTGGCGGCGCGAGGGTTCGCTCGGGAAGACGGAAACCGCGTTATCCCCGGAACAGCAGTTGCGCGGCCATGCCCAGCATCATGGCCGCCACCATCAGGTCGAGCAGGCGCCAGGTGGCCGGGCGCGCCAGCCAGGGGGCCAGCCACGCCGCGCCGAGGGCGAGGGCGAAGAACCACATCAGCGAGGCGCTGGCCGCGCCGAGGGCATAGGCGCCCGGCGCGGCCTGCTGGGCGCCGAGCGAACCGATCAGAAGTACGGTATCGAGATAGACGTGGGGGTTGAGCAGGGTGACCGCCAGTGCCGCCAGAAGCACCGCCTTGCGCGAGCGTGGCCCGGTTTCCGCGGCGTTGCCGAGAGCGTCCGGGCGCAACGCGCGAAGCAGCGCCTTGAGCCCGTACCAGGTCAGGAAGGCGATCCCGCCCCAGCGGGCGATGGCCAGCAGCGTCGGGTTTTCCAGCAGCAGCTTGGCCAGGCCGAACACGCCGAGGCTGACCAGCACCGCGTCGCAGAACACGCAGAGCGCGGCCACCGAGAGGTGATGCTCGCGGCGCAGGCTCTGCGCGAGGACGAAGGCATTCTGCGCGCCGATGGCGATGATCAGGCCGGCAGCCACCAGGATGCCGTTGAGATAGCTCTGCCACATGTCAGTGTGCCTCCGCCGCCAGCCGCTGGAGCACGGCGAGGGCGCGCCGGCCCTCGTCGCGGGCGACGAACAGGTGGTCGTGGAAATAGCCGGCCATCACGTTGCAACTGATCCCGGCTTCGGCTAGCGCCGTGGCGAAGGCGGCGGTCAGGCCCACCGCCGCCAGCGAGGAGTGCACCGTCAGGGTGATCCAGGCCGCCACGTATTCGTAGGGCAGGCCCAGGCGTTCGGCCTGCCGGCGTTCGAGCACCAGGGTCAGGCCCTCGCGCTCGCGGAAGCTGGCGAGCGGCTCGGCGCCGTTCGGCAGCGCGCCATCGGCGCAGGTACAGAACACATAGTCGCCGGGATTGAGTTCGGGAGTGAGCGTGCGCAGCAGGGTGCGCAGCGAGGTTTCGCCAGCCATGGTCGGTCCGCGTCGGGTGAATCGGAAAAGTGCTGGCGAGTGTGGCCGCGGGCGGTTTATAAGGAAAACGAATCCTGCTGATCTCTCATTAGGAAAACTGATTTTGTTCGACTACAAGTTGCTCGCCGCGCTGGCCGCGGTGGTGGAGCAGGGCGGTTTCGAGCGCGCCGCACAGGCGCTGGGGCTGTCGCAATCGGCGGTATCGCAGCGGATCAAGCTGCTCGAGGCGCGGGTCGGCCAGCCGGTCCTGGTGCGCGAGACGCCGCCGCATCCCACCGATCTCGGGCGCCGCCTGCTCAACCATGTGCAGCAGGTGCGGCTGCTGGAGGGCGACCTGCAGCGCTGGGTGCCGAACCTGGATGAAGGCGGTGCCCCGGAGCGCCTGCGCATCGCTCTCAACGCCGATAGCCTGGCGACCTGGTGGGCCGCCGCGGTGGGCGATTTCTGCGCCGAGCGGCGGGTGCTGCTGGACCTTGTGGTGGAGGACCAGGAGGTCGGGCTCAAGCGCATGCGCGCGGGCGAAGTGGCGGGCTGCGTGTGCGGTAGCGCGCGGCCGGTGGCCGGCGCGCGTTCGCTGCTGCTCGGAGCCATGCGTTATCGCGGCCTGGCCAGCCCGGATTTCATTGCCCGGCACTTTCCCCGCGGGGTCGAGGCGGCCGCCCTGGCCGGCGTGCCGGCGATCGTGTTCGGCCCGGACGACCTGCTGCAACACCGCTTTCTCAAGGACCTCGGCGTCGAGGGCGGTTTCATCCACCACCTCTGCCCATCCTCGGAAGGTTTCGTCCGCCTCACCGCCGGCGGTCTCGGCTGGGGCCTGGTGCCGGAGCGCCAGGTGCAAGGCGAGCTGGCGCGCGGCGAACTGGTCGAGCTGCTGCCCGGCCAGGTCATCGACGTACCGTTGTACTGGCACTACTGGCGCAACGGCGGCGAACTGCTCGCGTCGCTCACCGAGCACCTGCTCGCCCGCGCCGGCGACGGCTTGGTGCGGGTGTCAGGTTGATCAGCCGATGACGGTGATTCGTCCGGAGCCGGGCAACGATTCGACGCAGCGCGCGCCGAGCAACCGCGATGGCGTGAAGTAGCCGCCGGGCCCCTGGTAGTCCAGCAGGTGGCGCACTGCCAGGAGCACGCCGTGCAGGGTCAGGTCGTACACGTTGGCCGTCTCCAGGCGCGCCGTGCGGCGTTCGCCGCGGGCGTTGCGCGCCTCGCCCCAGACCCAGGTGCGCAGACGCTCGCGGGCCGCCTGGTCGGGGCCGGAGATACGTTTGTCGACCTGCCCCTTGAGCCAGTCCTGGACCCGTTGCCGACCGAGCAGCGGACGCAGTGGGTCGATCAGGCGCATGCTCAGGGCCAGCAGCGGCGGCGCCGGCAGGTAGACCTCGATGTCCGGGATGCCGGTGCTGTAGTAGGCGGTGGCCACGTCGCCCCAGGGAATCGTCACGGCGTGCCGCAGGCCGCGGCCGAAATCGATGTCGCGGCGCTTGTAGCCCAGCGGTACGTCGCGCAGGCGGCCATTCTCGCGGATCTTGCCGCCGAGCTTGAGGCCTTCGACGCTGGTCTTCGCGGTTCCCGTCGAAAGCCCGCTGCCGGTGTCGAAGCCCAGCGCCAGCCGTTGCGCGTCCGGCAGCGCCTCCTTCAGGCAGGCGGCCAGGCAATCGGTGGGGATCACATCGAAGCCGACGCCCGGGCAGACCACGATGCCGGCCTCGCGGGCCTCGGCGTCGCCGGCGTGGGCCTGCTCGAACACCGCGATCTCTCCAGTGATATCCACGTAGTGGGTGCCGGCGGCACGGCAGGCGGCGATCATCGGCGTGCTAGTGGCGGAGAACGGACCGGCGCAATGGGCCACCACCTTCACCTGGTCCAGGGCTTCGCGGCAGGCCTGCGGATCCCCCAGGTCGAAGACCCGGCACTCCAGCCCGAGCTGGCTGCCGAGGGCGTGCAGGGCGGCCGGGTTGCGTCCGCCGAGGAGCGGCGTCAGGCCCTCGCGCTGCGCCTGTTCAGCGACCAGCCGGCCGGTGTAGCCGTTGGCGCCGTAGATCATCCAGTGACTGGCCATGGTGCGTCTCCCAGCGTGCAGGTGGCTTTCAGGTTAGACCTTGTAGCGCGCAGCGCCGCTTCTGTCGCCCAACGCAAGTCGTGCCGGCGGCCCGCAAGGTCGTTGTTCTGGCATGCTGTGCCAGTGGTGGCGCGGCTCCGGGTTGCTAGAGTCGCGGCACAAGAAGGACAACGGGAGAAACGCAATGCGGATTCTGGTAACGGGGGCGACGGGCTTCATCGGCGGGCGTTTCGCTCGCTTCGCCCTGGAGCAGGGCCTGTCGGTACGGGTCAGCGGTCGTCGTGCGGACGCGGTGGAGCATCTGGTGGCGCGGGGCGCCGAGTTCGTTCCCGGCGACCTCGCCGACCCGGCGCTGGTCCTGCGCCTCTGCGAGGATGTCGAGGCGGTGGTGCATTGTGCCGGCGCGGTCGGAGTCTGGGGGCCGCGCGAACGCTTCCTGGCGGCCAACGTCGGGCTTGCCGAGAGCGTCGTCGAGGCCTGCATGCGGCAAAAGGTGCGGCGCCTGGTGCATCTGTCGTCGCCGTCGATCTATTTCGACGGGCGCGACCACCTGGACCTGAACGAAGAGTACGTACCCCGGCGTTTTTCCGACCATTACGGGGCGACCAAGTACCAGGCCGAGCAACTGGTGCTCAGCGCCCGCGACCTGGGCCTGGAAGTGTTGGCGCTGCGTCCGCGCTTCGTGGTCGGTGCCGGCGACACCAGCATCTTCCCGCGAATGATCCAGGCCCACCGCAAGGGACGCCTGCGGATCCTCGGCAACGGCCTGAACCGGGTCGACTTCACCAGCGTGCACAATCTCAACGACGCGCTGTTCAGTTGCCTGCTGGCCGGCGAGCCGGCGCTGGGCAAGGTCTACAACATCAGCAACGGGCAGCCGGTACCGTTCTGGGATGCGGTCAACTACGTGATGCGCCAGCTCGAGCTGCCGCCGGTCGGCGGTCACCTGCCGTATGCCGTCGGCTATGGCCTGGCGGCGCTCAACGAAGGCGTCTGCCGGATCCTGCCGGGGCGTCCGGAGCCGGTGCTGTTCCGCCTGGGCATGGCGGTGATGGCGAAGAACTTCACCCTGGACATCAACCGCGCCCGCGAATACCTCGACTACGACCCGCGGGTCAGCCTGTGGACCGCGCTCGACGAGTTCTGCGCCTGGTGGCGCGCCCAGGGACTCTGATCAGCCGCGTAGCGGGCCGGCGTATTGTCGGCTCGGCGCCTGCGCGGGCAACAGGGAAGGTTCCGCCGGCGGCAGCGCGACCCCGCTGAGCCTGCCGAGGCGCAGTCCCAGCTCCCGCGTTGTCGCATCGCCGGAGCGGGCGCAGGCCGCCTGCATCGCGGCGACCGCATCGCGTTGCTGGAAGTGGATATCCAGCGCCTGTTCCTCGCGCAGGCGTCGGCGCACGGCGCGCATGCAATCCAGCAAGGATTTGTTCAACTCCATGCATCCTCCGGCTCTCGAATCTGCCCGGCAAAGCCCAGGCAAGCGACGTGCCATGCGGGCCGCGGACCAGCGCCGGCGTGCGGGGCAGGGAACCGGCGGCGGCCTGCGGCGGTCTGTGCCGGACAGCGTTCGCTCCGTCTTGGGGCGCACGGCTTCGCGGTGGAGCGCCCCGGTCCGGCAATTTGCTTCGAGCAGACGCTGAAGGGGCGGGGCAGAACCGATATAATGCGCCGTTCGGCCCTTTCTCCAGGCCTCCGGCAGGATGCCGTTCCCCTTCACAGGTTTTCACCATGCGTAACGATGCTTTCGACGAACTCGACGATGTGCCCAGCCTGACCACCGATGCCGCCGACCGCGACGAATTCGGCCACCACCCGCGGCACGTCTACGAACCGGAGCAGCGCCGGGTCGTCGACACCAAGGAGCGCCGTCCGGCCTCTACCGGCCCGCTCTGGGCCCTGCTCGGGGCGATGCTGATCGCCCTCGCCGGGGTGGGTTGGTGGAGCCACCAGCAAATCAGCCTGATGGAACAGCAGTTGGTGGCGACCCAGGAAAGCTTCGTGAGGATCAGCGAAGAAGCCGCCGGGCGCCTCGACGACATTCGCGGCAAGGTGGTCGCCAGCGAGTCCAGCGTCACCAGCGAACGCGAGGCGCTGCGCCTGCAGGTCAAGCAACTGCAGGAGAAACTCGGCAGCCAGGAACGCCAGCAGGCCGATGTGAGCAACCAGTTCGGCGGCCAGGGCAAACGCCTCGATCAACTGGCCAGCGATCTCAAGGCCCAGCAGGAAAGCGCGGCGCAACTGGTCGCGCAACTGGACGGCAAGCTGCAGACACTGGCCGCCGAACAGGAGAAGCTGAAAGCCCTGCAGGTCGAACTGGGCAAGACCAACGAGCAACTCAAGGCCCTCGGCGGCGATGTCGCGGCGCTGAAGAAGCAGGGCAACCCGAGCCAGACGATCAAGGGTATCCAGGACGACCTGCTGGTATTGCGCAGCCAGCTCGACAATCGCCCGGCCCAGGGCGGCAATACCGCCGAGTTCGACGCCTTCCGCACCCAGGTGATGCGCAACATCAACACCCTCCAGGCCCAGGTGCAGAACCTGCAGCAGCAGCTCAATACCCGCTGACCCCTTGCGCCGCCAGCCGCCCCGTCGCACCGGGCGCTGGCGGCGACAGTTCGCCGCGCCCGGCGAAAATCCCCGCTTCCATTGCTCTGGATCAGCGAATCCGCTGCTCCTCCACTCCGATACTGCGTCCTTAAGCGAGCCTTAAGTGAGAGTCGTTTAGATTCTCGGTCACCGGCCAGGGAGGCCATTGGTCCCTTCCTCTGCCTGGAATCCGCCATGAGCGCATTGCAACCGTCCCGTTCCTACCGCATCACCGGTTATTCCCCCGCCATCAGCAACGGCTATCGCCAACGCCTGTTCTCCATGGGGCTTCTGCCCGGCGCGGCGCTGCGCGTGGTGCGTATCGCCCCGCTGGGCGACCCGATCCAGGTCGAGACCCGCCAGACCAGCCTGGCGCTGCGGCGCAAGGACCTCGCCCTGCTGACCCTCGTCCCGCTCGACTGACCCCGCCCGGAATCCCCATGACCGCATTGACCCTCGGCCTGATCGGCAATCCCAACTCCGGCAAGACCACCCTGTTCAACCAGCTCACCGGCTCGCGCCAGCGGGTCGGCAACTGGGCCGGCGTCACCGTGGAGCGCAAGGAGGGTGCGTTCCACACCGCCCGCCACGCGGTACGCCTGGTCGACCTGCCCGGCACCTATTCGCTGACCAGCGTTTCCGCCCAGGCCTCGCTGGACGAGCAGATCGCCTGCCGCTACATCGCCAGCGGCGAAGTCGACGTGCTGGTCAACGTGGTGGATGCGGCGAACCTGGAGCGCAACCTGTACCTCACGGTGCAGTTGCGGGAGATGGGCATCCCCTGCATCGTCGCGCTGAACATGCTCGACATCGCCCGTAGCCAGCGCATCCGCATCGATATCGACGGTCTGGCGCGGCGTCTCGGTTGCCCGGTGGTGCCGCTGGTGTCCACCCGCGCCGATGGCATCGACGAGCTGAAGGCGGCCATCGACGAGTTGCAGGTCCCGCAGGCGGCGCTGGCGGTGGACTACCCGCCGGCCATCCAGGCGCAGGTCGGCTACCTTCTGGAAACGCGCGCTCCGGCGGCCTCGGCCATCGAGCCGCGCTGGCTGGCGTTGCAGGCGCTGGAAGGCGACATCTTCAACGGCCCGGCGCTGGGCTTGCCGCCCGCCACCCTGGAACAGGCGCGCCGGGGCTGCGGCGAGGAGCCCGAGCTGGCGATCGTCGATGCGCGCTACCGGCTTATCGGCGAGATCTGCGCGGCGGTCTGCGACCACCAGCAGGCGCAGCCGCACCGGCTGACCCAATGGCTCGACCGGATCGTCCTGAATCGCTGGCTGGGCCTGCCGATCTTCCTGCTGGTGATGTACCTGATGTTCTTCTTCGCCATCAACATCGGCGGGGCGCTACAGCCGATCTTCGACAAGGGCTCGTCGGCGATCTTCATCGATGGCATCCAGTGGCTGGGCATTCGCTTCGGCCTGCCCGACTGGCTCACGGCGTTCCTCGCCCAGGGCATCGGCGGCGGGGTCAACACGGTGTTGCCGCTGGTGCCGCAGATCGGCTTGATGTACCTGTTCCTCTCGCTGCTCGAGGATTCCGGCTACATGGCCCGCGCGGCCTTCGTCATGGACCGCCTGATGCAGGCGCTGGGCCTGCCGGGCAAGTCGTTCGTGCCGCTGATCGTCGGTTTCGGCTGCAACGTACCGTCGATCATGGGTGCGCGGACCCTGGACGCGCAGCGCGAGCGGCTGATTACCATCATGATGGCGCCGTTCATGTCCTGCGGCGCGCGCCTGGCGATCTTCGCCGTATTCGCCGGGGCCTTCTTCGGCCAGGGCGGCGCGCTGGTGATCTTCTCCCTGTACCTGCTCGGCATCGTCGTGGCGATCCTCACCGGGCTGTTGCTCAAGCACACTTTGATGCGCGGCGAGGCCTCGCCGTTCGTCATGGAACTGCCGCTGTACCATGTGCCACACCTTAAGAGCCTGCTGCTGCAGACCTGGTCGCGCCTGCGCGGCTTCGTGGTGCGGGCCGGCAAGGTGATCATCCTGGTCAGCCTGGTGATCGGCGGCCTGAACAGCATCACCCTCGACGGCAAGCCGGTGCAGGGCGACATCGGCCATTCCGCCCTGGCCAGCGTCAGCCAGCGTCTCACTCCGCTGCTGGCGCCGCTCGGGGTGCAGCCGGACAACTGGCAGGCCACCGTCGGCCTGGTCACCGGGGCGATGGCCAAGGAAGTGGTGGTCGGCACCCTGAACACCCTCTACACCGCCGAGCAGATCCAGGGCGAGGCCTTCGACTACGAAGGCTACGACCTGCCCGGGCAACTGCGCGACGCCCTGGTCGAAACCTGGGACGGCCTGGTCGATACCTTCAGCCTCAGCGTGCTGGCCAACCCGGTGGAGGCGAGCATGGCCGACGGCGACATGGAGACCGGCTCGATGGGCACCATGGCGAGCAAGTTCGGCAGCCCCATCGCGGCCTACAGCTACCTGGTCTTCGTCCTGCTCTACGTGCCCTGCGTGACCGCCATGGGCGCGATCGCCCGGGAAAGCAGCAAGGGCTGGATGGCTTTCTCGGTGCTCTGGGGGCTGAACGTCGCCTACTCACTGGCGACCCTCTGCTACCAGGTCGCCACCTTCGCCGCGCACCCCGAGCGTAGCGTCCTGACCATCGCCGTGGTGCTGCTCTTCAACCTGATCCTGATGACCTGCCTGCGTCTGTTCGGCCGTGAGCAGGTACTGCAACTGCCAGGCCGAATGGCCGATGCCCCGAGCGGGCAGGGAGGATGTCACTGATGGCGACACTCATGCAGATCCGCGCCGCCCTGGAAGACGGCCAGGCGCGTGGGCTGAAACAGCTCAGCCGCCAGGTGGACGCGCCGCCGGCGCTGGTGGAGGCGATCCTGGAGCGGCTGATCGCGCTCGGCAAGGTCGAGCGGGTGGCTGCGCAAAGCTCGGGCGGTTGCGGCGGCGGTTGCAAGGGCTGCGCCCAGCGCGATCCGTGCGCGGAGCCGGAGCCGTATTTCCGCCTGCGCTAGACGGGCAAAGCACAGAGCCCGCCACGGCAAGCGTGGCGGGCTCTTCCTGGCTGGCGCGATCAGGCCAGGGTCGGATAGTCCAGGTAGCCTTCGGTACCGCCGGTATAGAAGGTTTCCGGGCGCGGCGGGTTCAGTTCGGCGCCCTGGCGCAGGCGTTCGACCAGGTCCGGGTTGGCGATGAAGGGGACGCCGAAGGCCACCGCATCGGCGTCGCCCTTGGCCAGGATGGCGTTGGCGCTGTCGAGGGTGAACTGCTCGTTGGCGATGTAGGGTCCGCCGAAGGCTTTCTTCAGGGCTACGCCGATGCTGTCGTCGGCCTGCGCTTCGCGGGCGCAGATGAAGGCGATGCCGCGCTTGCCCAGCTCACGGGCGACATGGCTGAAGGTTTCCAGGCGGTTGGAATCGCCCATGTCGTGGGAGTCGGCACGCGGCGCCAGGTGTACGCCGACGCGCTGGGCGCCCCATACGGAGATCGCCGCGTCGGTGACTTCCAGCAGCAGGCGCGCGCGGTTCTCGATGGAGCCGCCGTAGCGGTCGGTGCGCTTGTTGGTGCTGTCCTGGAGGAACTGGTCGAGCAGGTAGCCGTTGGCGCCGTGGATCTCCACGCCGTCGAAGCCGGCGGCCTTGGCCCGCTCGGCGCCCTGGCGGTAGGCCTCGACGATGTCGGCGATCTCCTCGGTGTCCAGCGCGCGCGGGGTGACGTAGGGACGCTTCGGGCGCACCAGGCTGACGTGCCCCTCGGCGGCGATGGCGCTCGGCGCCACCGGCAGCTCGCCATTCAGGTAGAGCGGGTCGGAAATCCGCCCGACGTGCCAGAGTTGCAGGAAGATGCGCCCGCCGGCGGCGTGCACCGCCTTGGTCACGTTGCTCCAGCCACGGACCTGGTCATCGGACCAGATGCCGGGGGTGTCGGGATAGCCCACGCCCATCGGCGTGACCGCGGTGGCCTCGCTGAGGATCAGGCCGGCATCGGCGCGCTGGGCGTAGTACTCGGCCATCAGGGCGTTGGGCACGCGGCCTTCATCGGCGCGGCAGCGGGTCAGCGGCGCCATGACGATGCGGTTGGGCAGCTCGAGGTCGCCGAGCACGATGGGATCGAACAGAGTAGCCATGGAACATCCTCCACTAGGGAATAGACGGACAGGGGATCAATCGAGGACCGGCTGCGCCTGGGCGCGGCCGTTTCCGGAAAAGGCGATCAGGGTGGCCAGCAGCGCCAGCGCGGCCAGCGCGGCGGCGGCCAGCGGCACGCGGGTCAGGCCCAGGCCGTGGTCGATGACGCTGCCGCCGACCCAGGCGCCGAGCGCGTTGCCGACGTTGAAGGCGCCGATGTTCAGGGTCGCCACCAGGTTCGGCGCGGCATGCCCGACGCGGACCACGTTGACCTGCAGCGCGGGCACCGCGGCGAAGGCGGCGGCGGCCCAGAAGAACAGGGTGATCTCCGCCGGCAGCAGGGCCTGGCTGGTCCAGCTGAACAGCGCCGAGACCAGCGCCATGGCGGCGAACACCGCGGCCATGGTGGTGCCCAGGCGCCAGTCGGCGAGGCGGCCGCCGATCACGTTGCCGACGGTCAGGCCGACGCCGATCAGCAGCAGGGTCCAGGTCACGCCGCGCGGGCTGACCCCGGTGACTTCGCCGAGCAGCGGCGCGACGTAGGTGAACAGGGCGAACATCGAGGCGGCGAACAGCACGGTGGTGCCCAGGGCCAGCCACAGCGACGGGTTCTTCAGCGCGGACATTTCCTGGCGCAGGTCGACCTTCTCTTCCTCGCGGTCGTTTGGCAGCACCCTGGCCAGGCCGACGAAGGCGACCACGCCGATCAGGGTCACCACCCAGAAGGTCGCGCGCCAGCCGGCTTCCTGGCCGAGCGCGGTACCCAGCGGCACGCCGAGCACGTTGGCCAGGGTCAGGCCGGTGAACATCAGGGCCACGGCGGAAGCGCGGCGGTTCGGCGCCACCAGGCTGGCGGCGACCACCGAGCCGATGCCGAAGAAGGCGCCATGGCAGAGCGCGGTGACGATCCGCGCCAGCATCAGCAGGCCGTAGTTGGCGGCCACCGCGCAGAGCAGGTTGCCGACGATGAAGATGCCCATCAGCGCGAGCAGGGCTTTCTTGCGTTCCAGGCGGGCGGTGGCCATGGCCATCAGCGGGGCGCCGAAGGCCACGGCGAAGGCGTAGCCGCTGATCAGCCAGCCGGCGCTGGGAATGGATACCCGCAGGTCGCCGGCGACCTGCGGCAGCAGGCCCATGATGACGAATTCGGTGGTACCGATGGCAAAGGCGGATAAAGCGAGGACGAGAAGAGACGCCGGCATCGGTCGAGCTCCTGGACTGCGAGGTGGTGGGGTGGAAGCGAGTGCTGCTTACAGCTCGTCGCCGAGTTGGTCGAGGAAGGCCTGGATGGTCTCCTCGTTGCGCTTGAAGAAGTTCCACTGGCCGACCCGGCGGCTGGTCACCAGACCGGCGCGTTGCAGGGTGGCGAGGTGTACCGATACGGTGGACTGGGAGAGACCGGTACGCTGGTCGAACTTGCCGGCGCAGACGCCGATCTCGAACGGGTGGTCCTGCTCGACGAAGTACTTCTCCGGTTCCTTCAGCCAGCGCAGCATGTCGCGTCGCACCGGGTGGGAGAGAGCCTTGATGATTTCGTCGATGTCCAGTGGCATGGCGGTGGTCCGTTGGCCGTCCATATCGGGTTGGGACGAACTATATATCGGTGTGGGACGATATGGGGATCGATTGCGACGATAGTCGCTATCGACAGGGCTGATGACGATGATCGAAACGACCGTTCCGTCCCTGGGGTAAGCTAGCCCGCATGAACTACCTCGCGCATCTCCACCTCGGCGGCCCGCAACCGGCCCAACTGCTCGGCAGCCTGTACGGCGACTTCGTCAAGGGCCGCCTGCAGGGACAATGGCCGGACGAGATCGAGCGGGCCATCCAGTTGCACCGGCGCATCGACGCCTTCACCGACAGCCACCCACTGGTGCATGCGGCCAAGCGGCGCTTCCCGCTGGAGCGCCGGCGTTTCGCCGGCGTCCTGCTGGACGTGTTCTTCGACCACTGCCTGGCGCGCGACTGGAACGACTACGCCGACGAACCGCTGCCGCAGTTCGTCGAGCGGGTCTACGGCACCCTGCGCACCGCCTCGCCGCTGCCGGAGCGCCTGGCGCGCATCGCGCCGCGGATGGCGGCCCAGGACTGGCTGGGCAGCTACCGCGAGTTCGCGGTCTTGCGTGAAGTGCTGGGCGGCATGTCGCGGAGGCTGTCGCGACCGCACCTGCTGGACGGCTCCTGGGAAGAACTGGCCCAGCGCTACGATGACCTGAGCGCGGATTTCCGCGCCTTCTACCCGCAACTCCAGGCTTTCGCCCTGAGCCAGCGCTGAGCCTGGCGCAGCGGCCATTGGCCCGGCCGGCGGAATCACCTATCAATTGTTTCAGTCCGAAGCATCCGCTTGATGCACATCAAACGGCAGCGGTCGCGTCGATCGTTCAATGGGGCCGACGTTCAACGCTCTGCCAATGGAGGTGGAAGATGAAACGAATCCTGGTGGCGACCGACCTGTCCTCGCGTTCTGAGCTGGCGGTCATGCGCGCCGCGGCGCTGGCCAAGGCGAGGAATGCCGAACTGACCGTGCTGAACGTGCTCGACGACGACCAGCCGCCGGTGCTGATCGCGCCGCAACGGCTGGCCATCGCCAACCTGCTGGAAGTGAACGGACAGGCCCTGAAGGAGCGCCTCGGCGTCGAGTCCAAGGCGATCGTGCGGGTCGGCGATCCGGTGGTGGTGATCAACGCGGTGGCCGAGGAGATCGGCGCCGACCTGCTGGTGATGGGCGCGCACCGGCACACGCCGCTGCGCGATCTGTTCATCGGCACCACCCTGGAGCGGGTGGTACGCAATGCGAAGATCCCGGTGCTGCGCGCGGCCGGTGCGCCGGAAGAGGAGTACCGCCGGGTGCTGCTGGCGCTGGACTTCTCGCCGACCTCGACGCGCGCGGTGCAGATGGCCGGCCAGCTCGGCTTCCTCGACGCCGCCAGCCTCACCGCGCTGCATGCCTTCGAGCCGTTCGCCAAGGGCATGATGCGTTATTCGGGGATCAAGGAAGACCGCGTCGAGCATTACGTCGACCAGGAGGAACTCAAGGCCAACGTCGAGCTGCGCGACTACGTCGCCGGCCTGGGGCTGGGCCGCGAGGACATCCAGTTGCGCGTCGGCGAAGGCTTGCCGATCAACGTGATCATGACCGAGGTACGCCGCCAGGCGCCGCAGTTGACGGTGCTCGGCACCCAGGGCCTGACCGGCTTCCGCCGCGCGCTGATCGGCAGCGTGGCCGAGGCGGCCCTCGGCGACCTGCCATGTGACGTGCTGGCGGTGCCGCCCAAGCGCGACTAGGCGGCGCGCCGGGTTTGCGTAGGGGCGGCAGTGCCGAACAGCGCCAGGCGCACCGCCTGCTGGGCCTGGCGGGCCAGTTCGGCGCGGTCCAGGCCCTGGCTGGGGATCGGTTCCAGCAGTTGGATATGCACGCTGCCGCGCTCGCCGCGCAGCAGGCGGCCGAGGTGGCTGAGCAGGTCGTCGTCGCCGATGAACGGCGCCTGCGCATCGGGCACGCCGTCGCGGCGGTAGCTGATCGCCACCGGCTGCACCGCCACGCCGGCTTCCAGGGCGCTGGCCATCAGGCGACCGTGGAAGGTGCGCAGGCTTTCGCCGTTGGTGGTGGTCCCTTCCGGGAAGATCAGCAGGTTGCGTCCGCGGTGCAGCTGTTCGGCCAAGCGCTGGTTGATCAGCCGGCTGTCGCCCGAGCCGCGGCGGATGAACAGGGTGCCGGCCTTTTCCGCCAGCCAGCCGGCCAGCGGCCAGGCACGCACCTCGGCCTTGGACAGGAAGGTCAGCGGCGCCAGGGCGCCGAGCAGCGGGATATCGGTCCAGGACACATGGTTGGCTACCCACAGCATGGGTTGCCGGGGCGCTTCGCCGCTGACCCTGACCTCGAAGGGCAGGGCCGCGCAGAGGCGCGCCAGCCACCAGCGGGTCAGGCGCTGGCGCAGCGGCGTGACGTCGGCGCCGGGCAGCCGCTCGCGCAGGCTGACCCAAGCGGCCAGGCCCAGTCCGAGCGCGACCAGCCCGAGCAGGCGGGCGCTGCGCAGCAGCAGGCGCAGCCGCGCCATCAGACCGCCGCCTTGAAGTGGCGGGCGTAGCGCGGGCAGAGTTCGTCGCGCTTGAGCAGGATGAACACGTCGGCGACCTGGAAATCCGGGTCCCAGCAGGGCTCGCCGCAGATCTTCGCGCCCAGGCGCATGTAGGCCTTGAGCAGCGGCGGCAGCTCGGCGGTGAGGTTTTCCGGGACGTCCAGCGGCGGCAGCGGGTTCTTCGGCTCGGCCTGCAGGTAGTCGGTGCACAGGTAGCGTTCGCGCAGCCGCTGCATCACCGCCTTGGCCTGCATACCGCCGTCGCGCATGGGAATGCTGGCGCAGCCCATCAGGTAGCGGTAGCCGCCCTCGTTGAGGACCTCGGCGAGTTCGCCCCAGAGTACCGCGATGGTGGCGCCGTTGCGGTATTCGGGAGCGACGCAGGTGCGGCCGATCTCCAGGACCGGGCCGTGCAGGGCGTCGAGGCCGGAGAGGTGGAACTCCTCTTCGCTGTAGAAGCGCCCGAGGCGTTCGGCGGCGCGATGGTCGAGCAGCCGGGTGGTGGCCACCAGGGCGCCGCTGTCGAGGTCGCGGACGCCGATGTGTGCGCAGTGACGGTCGTAGTCGTCGCGGTCGAGGCCGTCTTCGGCGCCTTCGAGCTTGGCGTCGAACTCGGCGCTGAATACGCGGTAGCGCAGGGCCTGGGCCTCGCGCAGGGCGCGGGCGCCGTTCAGGCGCTCGGCCTTCAGGCGGCGTCCGGCGACGGGTTCGCGGGTAATGGCGGTCTGGGTCATGCCTGGGCCTCCTTGGGCCGGCGCCGCGGGTTGCGGCCGCTCGGCTTTGCTGTGCAAGCTCAGGCTAGGAAGGCGCGGTGTCACCCCTGTGACAGGGGCGTGATGCTTGTATGACATTGTCGCCGGATGTAACGCGCCGTTGTTCAACGCTGGCACCCTCGGCAGGATGCCGGTTCCGACACATTCCACACTGGAGTCCGCCATGTCCTGGCAACGCTTGCTCGGCCCGCTCGACCGCCTGCCCACCGAAGGCTCCCTGGAAGACTGGCACGCCGCCGCCCTGGCGCGCGCCGACGGTCTTGGCACCCTGGAGCGGGCGGTGCTCGGCGGACGATTGGCGGCGAGTCCGGGCCTGGCCTTCCTCGCCGGCTACCAGGCGGCCCTGCGCGCGCTCTGGCCGGCGGCGCCGGAAGGTCTCGGCGCGCTGTGCGTGACCGAGAAGCGCAGCGTGCGCCCGGCGGATCTGCAGACCCGCCTGGAGGGGCTGGTCCTGCATGGACAAAAGGATTTCGTCACCGCTGGCGACAGCGCCTCCTGGTGGCTGGTGGCCGCCCGCGACGAGGCTCCGGGGCAGCCGCCGCGACTGTCGATGACGGTGGTCCTGGCCGGCGCCCCGGGGGCGCGCCTGGAGGCGTTGCCGGCGCTGCCGCTGATGCCGGATGTGCCGCATTCCCGCCTGTTGCTCGACGGTGCCCATTGCGAGCGCCTGCCCGGCGATGGTTGGGACGACTACGTCAGGCCGTTCCGCCTGCTGGAGGATGTCCATGTGCTGGCGGCGCTGGTCGGCTGGCTCTATGGGGTCGGCCATGAATGCGGCTGGCCCTCGCCGCTGCTGCTGCGCCTGGCCGGCATCCTCGGCGGCTGCGCCGAGGTCGCGCGGCATCCGGTCGCCTGCGTCGGCACCCAGGCGGTACTGGCTGGGCTGTTCGAACAGTTCTCGGCGCTGGAGGGGCAACTGGATGCCGCCTTCGCCGCCAACGCCTCGACCTGGGAGGCATTATGGCAACGCGATCGCGGCTTGCTGGCGATTGCCAACGGGGCCCGCAAAGTTCGCCTGGAGAAGGCCTTGACCCGCCTCGGGCTTGACCCAGGTCAGTGAGGCGCCGCGCCGCAGGCGCTTACCCTGCGCAGCATCCGGCGAGGAATGCTCCTCGGCGCCTGCACAGAGTAGATTTCACCGACCATGCGACGCGAACCGATCGTGCTGTTCGACAACGGCAGCCACCAGTGCCTGTGTTTCGATGACCTCGTCAGCGGCGAAGGGGTCCAGTCCAACCAGTTCCTGATCGTCGACAACGGCCAGTACCTGCTGCTCGATCCCGGCGGCGACCTGACCTACACGCCGCTCTCGCTGGAATTGTCGAAACGCTTTCCGCTGCAGGAGCTGGACTACATCTTCGCTTCGCACCAGGACCCGGACATCATCGCCGCCCTCGACAAGTGGCTGCTGCACACCCGCGCCCGGGTGATCTGCTCCAAGCTGTGGGCGCGCTTCCTGCCGCACCTGACGGCCAACTACCTGGCGGTCAGCCATGGCATCAACACCTACGACCGGGTCATGCCGTTGCCCGACCGCGGCCAGGCGATCGCTCTCGGCGACTGCTCGTTGAAGGCGATCCCCGCGCATTTCCTGCATTCGGTGGGCAACTTCCAGCTCTACGACCCGGTGAGCAAGATCCTTTTCTCGGGCGACATGGGCGCCTCGCTGGTGGACGACGCCGCGCCGGTCAGCGATTTCGCCGCGCATATCCAGTACATGGACGGATTCCATCGCCGCTACATGGCGGCGAACAAGATCTGCCGCCTGTGGGCGCGGATGGTCCGGGACATGGATGTGGAGATGATCGTGCCGCAACACGGGCGGCCCTTCGTCGGCAAGGAAATGATCAGCGCCTTCCTCTACTGGATCGAGAACCTCGAGTGCGGCATCGACCTGCTCGGTCCGGACGACTACCGCATGCCCGGCTGAGTCCGCGCTTCCTGGCGTCATCGACGCCATGCTAGGGTTGCCCCTCGACCGTCGAGAGGGCCCGCCGATGCCCGCTTTGCCGTTGTCCCGCCGCGCCCTCGCCGCGCTGGCCCTGGTATTCGCCCTCCCTGCCCTGGCCGAAGACTGGCCCGACACCGACTGGCCCCGTGCCCAACAGCCCGCGGGGCCGGCGCTGGAGGCATTCGAGCGCTATGCCTTCGGCCGTCGCGACGATGTTCGTCGCAAAGGCATCCGTACCGACGCGGTAGTGGTGATCCGCGACGGTCGCCTGCTCTATGAGCGCTACGCCGGCCCGAGCCGTGCCGAGACCCCGCACCTTACCTGGTCGGTGAGCAAGAGCCTGCTCGCCACGCTGCTCGGCGTCGCCGAGGGCGAAGGGCGCTTCCAGCTCGACGACCCGGTGGCGCGCTACTACCCGCCGTTCGCCCGTCATCCCGAGGTGACGTTGCGCCACCTGCTGAACTGGTCTTCCGGGCTGGACTGGCAGGAGGACTACGAGTTCGCGCCATTGAAATCCTCCGTGGTGGCGATGCTCTACACCCGTGGGCGTGACGACATGGCCGGCTTCGTCGCCGAGACCCCGCCGGCCCGGCCGCCGGGCCGGCGTTTCCGCTACTCCAGCGGCGACAGCAACGTGCTGGCGGCGGCCCTCCACGGCATGCTCGGCGCGGACTATGCCGAGTACCCCTGGCGCGCGCTGTTCGAGCCGCTGGGCATCCGTTCGGCGGTATGGGAGCGAGACGCCGCCGGCACGTTCGTCGGCTCGTCGTACGTCTACATGAGCGCCCGCGACCTGGCGCGCGTCGGCCTGCTGATGCAGCGCCACGGGCGCTGGCGCGAGCGGCAACTGCTGCCGCTGGCATGGGTCGAGTTCAACCTGACGCCCTTCGCCCGCTACCGGCCGAGCGCGGAAGAGGAGGGCGAGGCGGTGCCGGGCGGCCAGTGGTGGTTGAACCGTGCGGTGAAAGGCGCGCGGGCGCCCTGGCCGGACGTCGCCGAGACCGCCTTCGCCGCGCTCGGCCACTGGGGCCAGGCGCTCTACGTGCTGCCCGAGGAGAAGCTGGTGATCGTGCGCTACGCCGACGACCGCGACGGGCGTTTCCGTCACAACGAATTCCTGCGCCTGGCGCAGGCGGCGTTCGCCGGGGAGGCGCGGCCATGATCCGTCGCCATCCCTTGCTCTTCCTGTTCGTCCTGGGGCTGCTCGCCGCCCTCGCGTGGGCCTGGCAGAACCGCATCCACCTGGCGGCCTTTCCCGCCATCATCGGCGCCTACACGGCCAAGGAGTACTGCTCCTGCCGCTACGTGATGGGGAACTCCGCGGACTATTGCCGGGCCTATACCCAACAGTACGTGCCGATCAGCGGCTTCTTCGACGACGAAGCCCGCCGCCGGGTGACCGCCCGCGGCCTCGGCAGTACGCAGACGGCCGCCTGGCTGGGCCCGCGCGAGGGATGCCGGCTCATGCCCGAGGCGGACAGGCTGCCGGACTGACCGGCGGCGCATGTCGGGGCGCGGGGCGAGGGACGGCGCCGGCCCGAAGCCGGAGGTGGAATGCCTGTTGTATTGTGTGTCCTGTTGTTGCTCCTCAGCCCGCTGCTGTCGGCGGCGGAATGGCAACTGGAGCCGGATTACTCGCGGATCAGCTTCGTTTCCGTGAAACGCGCGAAGATGGCCGAGGTGCAGCGCTTCGACCGTCTCAGCGGCCAGATCGACAAGCAGGGCGTCGCGCGCATCGTGGTGCCGCTGGGCACCCTGGACAGCGGCCTGGCCCTGCGCGACGAGCGAATGAAGGACAACTTCTTCGAAACCTCGCGCTTCCCCGAGGCCACCGTGGAGAGCCGCCTGGACATGGCCGGCTTCGACGACCTGCGGGTCGGTCAGTCGCGGGTCGAGAAGCTCGACTTCACCCTCGACCTGCACGGCCAGCAGCGCCGCCTGAAGGCCGACGTGCTGGTCACCCGCCAGGGCGAAGGGCTGGTCCAGGTGGCGACCCTGGAGCCGGTGCTGCTGAAGCTGCTCGACTTCGACCTGGAAGAGAAGCTCAAGCCCTTGAAGGACATGGCCAATATTCCCTCGATCACTCCCGAGGTACCGGTGTTCGCCGTGCTGAACTTCCGCGAAGTGCCGCCGGAACAGTTCTGACGCGCCGGCGCAGGGCGGCGCGGGCCTTGGGTTCCACCCAGTGGAACCGCCTTCCGTTGTCCTTCGCCGCGCGCCGCGCTTAGCTGTGACCACGCCCGGCCGGCCTTGCGTCCGGGCCTCCCGCCAACAAGACCGGAGCGCAATCCGGCCAGAGGAGAGACGGCATGGCTCGACATCGACACATCGTGGCCTGGCTCGAGGAGGTCGCCGACGACCTGCGTAGCCTGCGCCAGGACATCCACGCCCATCCCGAACTGGGCTTCGAGGAGCGACGCACCGCCGCGCTGGTCGCCGAGTGCCTGCGCGGCTGGGGCTACGAAGTGCACGAAGGGATCGGCCGCACCGGCGTGGTCGGCGTCCTCCGCCAGGGCGACGGTACGCGGCGGCTCGGCCTGCGGGCGGACATGGATGCGCTGCCGATCGTCGAGGCCACGGGGCTCGGCTACAGCAGCTGCCACGGCGGGCGCATGCACGCCTGCGGCCACGACGGACACACCGCGATGCTGCTCGGCGCGGCACGCTACCTGGCGGCGACGCGGCGTTTCGACGGCACCCTGGTACTGATTTTCCAGCCCGCCGAGGAAGGCCAGGGCGGCGCCGAGGCGATGCTCGCCGACGGGCTGCTGGAGCGCTTTCCCTGCGATGCGCTGTTCGGCATGCACAACATGCCGGGACTGGAGGCCGGGCACCTGGGCTTCCGCGCGGGACCGATGATGGCTTCCCAGGACCTGCTGAGCGTCACCCTGGAGGGCGTCGGTGGCCACGGTTCGATGCCGCACTTGAGCGTCGATCCGCTGCTCGCCGCGTCGAGCGCGGTGATGGCCCTGCAGAGCGTGGTGGCGCGCAACGTCGATCCGCAGAAGGCCGCGGTGGTCACGGTCGGTGCATTGCAGGCCGGCGAGGCGGCCAACGTCATACCCCAGCGCGCCGTGCTGCGCCTGAGCCTGCGGGCGCTCGACGGCCAGGTGCGCGAGCAGGTGCTGCAGCGGGTTCGCCAGATCATCGAGTTGCAGGCCGCCAGCTATGGGTGCCAGGCCAGCATCGAGCACTACCCGGCCTATCCGGTGCTGGTCAACAGCGTCGAGGAAACCGAGTTCGCCCGCCAGGTCGGGGTCGAGCTGGCCGGCGCGGAGCAGGTCGACGGCGCCACGCCGAAGCTGATGGGCAGCGAGGACTTCGCCTGGATGCTACAGCGCTGCCCCGGCAGCTACCTGTTCATCGGCAACGGCAGAGGACGGCCGATGGTGCACAACCCGGCCTATGACTTCAACGACGACATCCTGGTCCGGGGCGCGGCCTATTGGGGCGCGCTCGCCGAGACCTGGCTGGCCGCCCCCGCGGCGTCCGGCCTTCGACTGACTGCCGCCAATAACGGCGCGGCCTGAGTCGCGCCGGCATTCCCCCGGTTACCAGGAGATTCCCATGCACGCTTGCCCGAGCGGTACCTCGCGTACCCGCCAGGTGGCGGCTGCCGTGATCGGCAACGCCCTGGAGTGGTACGACTTCATCGTCTACGGCTTCCTTTCCAGCCTGATCGCCAGGCTGTTCTTCCCTTCCGGCGACGAGTACACCTCGCTGTTGATGGCCCTGGCCACCTTCGGTGTCGGTTTCTTCATGCGTCCGGTCGGTGGGGTCCTGCTCGGCCTGTATGCCGACCGCAGGGGACGCAAGGCGGCGATGCAACTGATCATCCTGCTGATGACGCTGTCCATCGCGATGATCGCCTTCGCCCCGACCTACGCGGCGATCGGCGTCGGCGCACCGTTGCTGATCGTGATCGCGCGAATGCTGCAGGGTTTCGCCACCGGCGGCGAGTACGCCAGCGCCACGGCTTTCCTGGTGGAAAGCGCGCCACCGCACCGGCGCGGTCTCTACGGTTCCTGGCAATTGTTCGGCCAGTGCCTGGCGGTGTTCGCCGGTGCGGGGATGGGCGCGCTGGTCACCCATTGCCTGGACGCCGAGGCCCTGGAGAGCTGGGGCTGGCGGGTGCCGTTCCTGTTCGGTCTGCTGATCGGTCCGGTGGGATTGTGGATCCGCCGCTACATGGGCGAGACCGAGGCCTTCCTCGAAGCCATCCGGGAGCCCGGCGAGCGCCAGGGGCTGCTCGGCGTGCTGCGCGAATACCGGCGCAGCGTGCTGGTGAGCATGGGCCTGACGGTGATCGGCACGGTGTCCTTCTACGTGGTGCTGGTGAATATGCCGACCTTCGCCCACAAGCAGTTGGGCCTGCCGCTGGACGAGGTGTTCATGGTGCAGATGGCTGCGGTGGCGCTGATGACCCTGGTAATCCCGTTGGCTGGGGGACTCTCCGACCGGGTCGGGCGGCGCCCGGTGCTGTTGGTCGCGACCCTGGCCTTCATGTTCATGGTCTATCCGCTGTTCGCTTGGGTCGCCGCGGCGCCGAGCCTGGGGCGCCTGCTGCTGATGCAACTGTTGCTGTGCACGGCGATCGGCGGCTTCTTCGGCCCGGCGCCGACCGCGGTGGCCGAGCAGTTTCCGGTGCGGGTGCGTTCCACCGGCCTGGCGGTGGCGTATAACCTGGCGGTGATGCTGTTCGGCGGTTTCGCTCCGTTCATCGTCACCTGGCTCACCGAGGTCGGCGGCTCGCCAGTGGCGCCGGCGTTCTACGTGCTCGGCGCGGCCTTCCTCGGGCTGCTCGCCACCCTCTATCTGCGGGAGGGCGCGACGCCCGCCCCGCGCCCCCGTGAACCGGCCCTGGGCAAGCCGGCAAGGAGTCTGTGAATGAGCGCCACCCGCCATCGAAGCGACGGCCACGAGGAAATCGTCGCGCTTGACGCGCTGCCGCTGTCCGCGGCGATCCGCCGACGCGAACTATCCTGCCGCGAGGTCATGCAGGCCTACCTGGCGCAGATCGAACGGTTCAACCCGCGGGTCAACGCCATCGTCTCGCTGCAGGCGGAAAGCCGTCTGCTCGCCCAGGCCGACGAGCGCGACCGGCAACTGGCGCGCGGCGAATGGCTGGGCTGGATGCACGGCATGCCGCAGGCGATCAAGGACCTCGCCGCCACCTCCGGCATTCCTACCACCCTGGGTTCGCCGCTGTTCGCCGGGCAGGTGCCGGAGCACGACGCAATCGTCGTCGAGCGGGTGAAGAGCAGCGGTGCGATCGTCATCGGCAAGACCAACGTACCGGAGTTCGGGCTCGGCTCGCAGACCTACAACCCGCTGTTCGGCACCACCCGCAATGCCTACGATCCGGCGCGGATCGCCGGCGGCAGCAGCGGTGGGGCGGCGGTGGCGCTGGCGCTGCGCATGCTGCCGGTGGCCGACGGCAGCGACATGATGGGTTCGCTGCGCAACCCCGCCGCCTACAACAACGTCTACGGCTTCCGCCCGTCCCAGGGACGGGTGCCGCACGGCCCGCAAGCGGAACTGTTCGTTCAGCAACTGGCCACCGAAGGCCCGATGGGGCGCAGCGTGGCCGACCTGGCCCGGCTGCTGGCCACCCAGGCCGGCTACGATCCGCGCTGTCCGCTGTCGTTGCGCGACGATCCGCGCAGGTTCGCCGACGACCTCGGGCGCGACTTCCGCGGAGCCCGGCTCGGCTGGCTCGGCGACTACGCCGGCTACCTGCCGATGGAGGAGGGCGTGCTGGAGCTTTGCGAAGCCGCGCTGGGCGATTTCGCCGAGCTGGGCTGCGACGTCGAGGCGTGCCTGCCGGACTATCCCCTGGAGCGCCTGTGGCGCACCTGGCTGGTCCATCGCCAGTGGCTGGTGCAGGGCTCGCTTGGCGAGCTTTACGCCGATCCCGCACGGCGCGTCCGACTCAAGCCGGAGGCGCAGTGGGAAGTGGAGTCCGGGCTCGGCCTCGGCGCCGCCGAGGTCTATCGCGCCTCGCTGGATCGCAGCGACTGGTATCGGGCGCTGGCGCGTCTGTTCGAACGTTACGATTTCCTCTTGCTGCCCAGCGCCCAGGTGTTTCCTTTCGATGCAGAAACGGCGTGGCCGCGGCAGGTCGCCGGGCGGCCGATGGACACCTATCACCGCTGGATGGAGGTGGTGATCGGCCCGACCCTGGCCGGTTTGCCGGCGATCAGCGTACCTATCGGCTTCGGCGCGGCGGGCCTGCCGATGGGATTGCAGATCATCGGCCCGGCGCAGGCCGACCTGGCGGTGCTGCAACTGGCCCATGCCCACGAGGGCCTGACCCGTTGGGTCAGCCGCCGTCCGCCGGCGATGCTCGAGGCTCCAGGGGGAATCGACTAGGCCGCGGAGCAATGCTGCCGTATTCGCAGATTCTTCCTACATGACCTGGGCCTGCATCTTGCTTTGCCATAACGGTCTGTCGACGGTGGAGGTGTCGTCATGCCGGAAAGAGAAGAGGCGGGAACCGTGCGTTCGGTGGAGCGCGCGCTGGCGATCCTCGATCTGCTGGGCCAGCACCAGGCGCTGGGGCTCGAGGAACTGCATTACCTGACTGAGCTGCCCAAGGCCACGGTGTCGCGGCTGCTGCATACCCTGCTGGAGCAGGGCTGGCTGTACCGCGGCTTGACCGACCGGCGCTACCGGCTGCGTTCCACCCGCCTCTACGGTGACGCCGCCGAGCGCTTCCGCTGCCAGGTGGTGGAGCGTTCCGCGCCGCTGCTGGTGGAGTTGAGCGAGCGCACCGGGCTGGTCGCCGATTTGTCGATTCTCGACGGCGACCGCCTGCTGGTGGCGGAAAGCTCGGTGCCCGGCGTCCTGCGCAAGCGCTACCCGGCCAACCGGCTGGTGGTCGGCCAGCACGCCAGCCTGTTCCATTCTGCCATGGGCAAGGCCTGCCTGGGCGAACTGGCAGACAGCGAGGTGCGCCGCCTGGCGCGCCAGCACCAGGTAGACGAGGACCTCTGGTTGCGCACCCGCGAGCAGGCCCACGGCCAGGGCTACGGCGAGCGTACCGAGGGACACTGGGAGTATCCGGTGCGCCTGCCGTTCCTGATCCGCGCGGTGGCCTTGCCGGTACGCGCCCAGGGTCGCCTGCTCGGCAGCGTGGCGCTGCACTGGCCGCGCGACCAGGATTGCGTCGAACGGGTGCGCCGCCGGCACCTGGGAACCCTGGCCGATACCGTCAGTCAGTTGCAGCACGCGCTCGACTGACGCGGGAGTTTGCCTGCTCCCAGGCGGCCGGTTTAAGGTGGCGCCGGACGCAAAGGGAGCCCGCATGCACAAGTTGATCTGCCTCGGCCTGGCCCTCCTGGCCTTGCCGGTCCAGGCCGCCTGGTACCTGGACTACGAGTCGTCGCGACTCAGTTTCATCTCCACCAAGAACGCTACCCTTTCGGAAGTCGGCCGCTTCCTGGTCATGCACGGCAAGGTCGACGACAAGGGCCAGGCGCGCCTGCGCGTCGAGCTGGACTCGGTGAGCACCGACATCCCGCTGCGCGACGAACGCATCCGCGAGCATCTGTTCGAGACCAAGCGCTTCGCCGAGGCGGAGATCACCGCCCAGCTCGACCTGGCGCCGATCGTCGAGCTGGCCGACGGCGTGCAACTGGAAATGCGCCAGCCGGTGACCGTCAGCCTGCATGGCAAGCGCAAGAGCTACGCCAGCGACCTGTTGGTGACCCGCCTGGACGAGCATCGCTTCCAGGTGGTGACCCTGTCGCCGCTGGTGCTGGACGCCGCCGACTTCGACCTCGCCCCCGGCATCGAGACCCTGCGCAAGCTGGCCGGCGCCGGCAGCATCGGGCTCTCGGTGCCGGTCGGCGCCGTGCTGATCTTCACTTCGCGGTGAGCGGCCCGGTCTTTCCCTGGCGCAGCGACAACCGCTTCGCCCTGCTCAATGACGGCGTGCGGTTCTTCCCGCGCATGCTGCTGGCCATCGAGGCGGCGCAGCGGAGCATCGAGCTGGAGCTGTACCTGGTGGAAGACGGGCATTGCGCCGAACTGTTTCTCGTCGCCCTGCTGGATGCCCGCCGCCGGGGCGTCGCCGTGCGCTGCCTGTTCGACGGCTTCGGCTGCCTCGGCCTGGGCAGCGCCTGGATCCAGCGCCTGCGCGAGGCCGGCGGCGAACTGCGGCTGTACAACCCGCTGCGCTGGAAGCTGACTGGCGGCAATCTCTACCGCGACCATCGCAAGCTGCTGCTGGTGGACGGGCGCCTCGGCTATGTCGGCGGCGCCGGGATCACCGACGAATTCTGGGAACCGGTCAGCGACGTCAGCGCCTGGCGCGAGGTGATGGTCGAGATGGACGGCCCGGTGGTGGCGGACTGGGCCGCGCTGTTCGAGCGGCAATGGCTGGCCTGTCTCGAAGAGAAAGCCTGGAAGCCCCGTGAGAGCATGACCCTTACCCGCCTTCCGCCGCAGCCGGGGGCGGCCCGTGGGTTGGGCCGGGTGGCCTACGCCGACGCCCGCCAGCACCGCGACATCCTGCAATCGCTGGTCCGCGCGCTGAACGGCTCGCGCCGACGGATCTGGCTGGCGACGCCGTACTTCCTGCCGACCTGGAAGGTTCGCCGGGCCCTGCGCAAGGCCGCCCAGCGCGGCGTGGAGGTGCGCCTGCTGCTGGCCGGGCGGCTCACCGACCACGCCCCGGTGCGCTATGCCGGGCAGCGCTACTACCCGCGCCTGCTGCGCGCCGGCGTGCGCATCCACGAATACCAGCCGCGCTTCCTGCACCTGAAGATGGTCATGGTCGACGATTGGGTGAGCGTCGGCTCCTGCAACTTCGATCATTGGAATCTACGCTTCAACCTCGACGCCAATCTCGAGGCCCTCGACCCGGACTTCACCAATGAGGCGGCGGCGAGCCTGCTGGCGGACTTCGCCGACAGCCGCGAGGTGACCCTGGCGATGTGGCGCGCGCGACCCCTGTGGATGCGCCTGCACCAGCGCCTGTGGGGTTGGCTGGACCGGGTAGTGGTGAATTTCCTCGACCGCCGGCGCTAGGGAGCGGCCGTTCGTAGCCGCTGGCCGGCCCGGTGAAACTTGCCGGGGAGCTTGCGGGTCTACCCCGGACCGCCCATTACAATGACAAAGGAGAGATGCGTGGCAACGCCCGACTCCAAGGAACGTTTCATCGGACTGGAATGGTTGCGCTTCCTGCTCGGCCTGTACGTGGTGGTGTACCACACCCTGCATACCTATCCGAAAGAGCAGAAGTTTCCAGGTCTCGACGAACTGACCAGCCTGGGGTTCTTCGCCACCAGTACCTTCTTCGTGCTTTCCGGCTTCCTCCTGGCCCATGTCTACGCACGCAGCGGCCGGTTGCGCGAAAGCGCCCGCAGCTTCTGGACCAAGCGATTGTCCAATCTCTATCCGCTGCACCTGTTCTCCCTGCTGCTGTCGATCCTGGTGTTGCTGGCCCTCAGCCACCTGGGAATCGGTCCCGAGCTGGACAAGGCCACCCCGCGCTTCGTCATCTACGACACCAACGAAGTGCTCGGCCGCACCCACCCGGAACTCTTCCTGCACTGGATGAGCAACACCGAACTGTTCGTCAACAGCATCCTGCAGATCCTCCTGCTGCAGGCCTGGAATCCCTATTACCTGACCTTCAACGCGCCGTTGTGGTCGCTGTCGACGCTGATGTTCTTCTACCTGGCGTTTCCCTTCGTCGCCCCGCGGCTGATGCGCAGCCGGCACAAGTGGAAGGTGCTGGCGCTGGTCTGGCTGGTCTACCTGATCCCGCCGGTGCTGGTGGTGGCCAGCGAGAGCTACGGGATCCCCTGGACCGGCCTGCTGCATCGCAATCCGTTGCTGCGCCTGCCGGAATTCCTTGGCGGCATCCTGGCCTACGGGTTGTTCCGCGGCTACCGCGACCGCGGCATGGTGCCGGGACGTGGCCTGCTGGCCGCGCTGGTGGCGCTGGTGGTGGCGGCCTTCCTGGTGGCCGACTACCTGTTCACCCAGGGCGCCAAGCATTGGTACTTCCTGCTGCACAACGGCCTGCTGCTGCCGGCCCAGTTGCTGCTGGTGTGCCTTTGCGCGCTGCCCGCCGACCCGAAGAGCGCTTTCGTCCGCCACTGGTCGCCGCGCCTGGGGGCCGCCTCGCTGTCGCTGTTCGCCCTGCATGTGCCGATGTTCACCCTGTTCTCCCGTAGCGAGCGCCTTATCGCCGTGCCGGGGCGTTGTCTCGACGACTGGCGCGCCTGCACCGAGGCGGCGGCCGCGCTGCCATCGTCGCTGCTCTACTACCCGCTGTTCCTGGTCCTGCTAGTGGCGTTCTGCGTACTGTTCCAGGAGCGCGGCGTGGTGCCGGTGCGCAAGTGGCTGGTGCGCCGGCTGATGCCGACGCCGGCGCTGGCCAAGGTGCCGCGCCCGGCCTGAGGCCGTTCTCCCGGCGAACCGGACTTTCGACGGGTGGCAGGCCCGACCCGGCTGGTTATGCTGCGCGGATAACCATAAGAAGAGGGATGGAGCATGCTGCGCAGCCTGTCGCTGGCCCTGTCGATCGTCGCGAGCCTGGTCGGCTGCAGCACGCCCGGCGCGTTCTTCGGTGCGGTGGACGGACCGGCCTTCGTCGCCCATCCGAGCGCCGATGCCAGCCACGCCACCGTCTACCTCTACCGTCCGCGGAGCCAGTGGGCGGACGAGGAACTCGAGGCGCCGGGGATCTTCCTCAACAACGAATTGATCGGCAGCCTGCCGAGCAACGGCTACCTGGCGTTCGAGTTCGAGACCGGCAGCTACAAGCTGGAAATGCGCCGGCCGCTGGCGGGCAGCTTCTGGACCCTGTTCGCCGACGGTCCGATGGATTTCACCCGCATCGCCAGCTTCATGCTCGAGGCCAGGGCCGGCTCGGTCTACTACCTGCGCTACGACGAACTCAACCCGCCACCGAAGAGCGAGCACCCGGCGGGTGAGGGCGATGGCCCGCTGCAATTGGTGGCGGCCGATCTCGGCGCTGCGGAAATCGGCGCTACCCACCAGGTCCAGGAACCCATGCAGTTCGCCGCCAGCGGCTACCGGAAACGCGTGCAGCGCTCGTTCTGGGAAGGCGTCGGGCGGGCCCTGGACAAGATCGGCATCTGAACCCGGCACGCGTGTAGTAACCGTCTATTACCCGCGTCCCCCTGCGGATTGGCTACCTTAGGTGCATCCCCGGTATGACCGGGCCCTGCCCGAAGGAGTGCGCGTGATGGCTGCGAAGAAGATCCTGATGCTGGTCGGCGACTATGCCGAAGACTACGAAACCATGGTCCCGTTCCAGGCCCTGCAGATGGTGGGCCACCAGGTGCATGCGGTGTGTCCGGACAAGCGGGCCGGGCAAAGCGTGCGCACCGCCATCCACGATTTCGAAGGCGACCAGACCTACAGTGAGAAGCCGGGCCACAACTTCACCCTCAATGCCGACTTTGCCCAGGCCCGCGCCGAGGATTACGATGCCCTCCTGATCCCCGGCGGCCGCGCCCCCGAATACCTGCGCCTGAACGAGCAGGTGCTGGCTCTGGTGCGTGACTTCGACGCCGCGCGCAAGCCGATCGCCGCGGTCTGCCATGGCGCCCAGCTGCTGGCCGCCGCCGGCGTCCTGCAAGGGCGGGCGTGCAGCGCCTATCCGGCCTGCGCCCCGGAGGTGCGGCTGGCCGGCGGCGAGTACGTCGACATTCCGTCGGACCAGGCCCACATCGACGGCCACCTGGTCACCGCGCCGGCCTGGCCGGCGCATCCGGCGTGGCTGGCGCGCTTCCTTGAGGTGCTCGGCACCCGTATCAGCCACTGAGACCCAGGAGACCCCCGCGCATGTGCGAACTCTATGTGAAAGCCGACCCGATCCTCTATGAATCGCGCTCGCGTTCCTTGCGCATCCGCGGGGTGGTGACCACCCTGCGCCTGGAGAACCAGTTCTGGGACATCCTCCGGGAAATCGCCGAAGGCGAGGGCCTGAGCACCAACCAGTTGATCACCAAGCTCTACGAGGAAGTGATGGACTATCGCGGCGAGGTGCTCAACTTCGCCTCCTTCCTGCGTGTCAGTTGCACCCGCTACCTGGCGCAGCGGCGCGAGAAGGTCGCCGAGCTGAGCCTGGTCGGCCAGCGCGCCCAGGCCTGAGGGGAGGGAAGACGCGACCGGGGTGAAACGTTTAGGCTGGTCGCACTTCCTCCCCGATCCGGCGTCGCCTCGTGAAATACTCCCTGCCCACCACGGCCACCGCGCCGTTCTGTCCCTCGGCGGTCAGCCACAGCGTGGCGGTGCCGGCCGACGCCTCGCCGCTGCGCAAGCTGGCGCTGTTCGTCGGCCCCGGCCTGCTGGTCTCGGTCGGCTACATGGACCCCGGCAACTGGGCCACCGCCATCGAGGCGGGCTCGCGCTTCGGCTACGCGCTGCTGTTCGTGGTGGTGCTGGCGAGCTTTTCCGGGATGCTCCTGCAAAGCCTCTGTTCGCGCCTGGGGATCGCCACCGGCCGCGACCTCGCGCAGCTCTCCCGGGAGCGCTATCGCCCTGGCGTGGCGCGTGGCCAATGGCTGCTGGCGGAACTGTCGATCGTCGCCACCGACCTTGCCGAGGTGCTCGGCGCGGCGCTGGCCTTCCACCTGCTGCTGGGCGTCTCGATTACCACCGGGGTGGTCCTCACCGCCTTCGATACCCTGATCGTGCTGGCCCTGCAGGGCGCCAACTTCCGCCGCCTGGAGGCCATAGTGCTGGGGCTGATCGCGACCATCGGCGCGTGTTTCTTCGTCGAACTGGTGCTGATCGGCCCCTACTGGCCGGATGTCGCCGCCGGCCTGCGGCCATCCTGGGACACCCTGAGCAGCCAGGAGCCGCTGTACCTGGCGATCGGCATCCTCGGCGCGACGGTGATGCCGCACAACCTCTACCTGCATTCGTCCGTGGTGCAGACCCGGGTCAGCGGCGACGACGCGGCGAGCAAACGCTCGGCGATCCGCTTTTCCCGGCTCGACACCATCGGCTCGCTGTCCCTGGCGCTGCTGGTCAATGCGGCGATCCTGATCCTCGCCGCCGCGGCTTTCCACGGCAGCGGCCATACCGAGGTGGTGGAGATCCAGGACGCCTACCACCTGCTCGACCCGCTGGTGGGCGGCGCCCTGGCCAGCTTCCTGTTCGGCTTCGCCCTGCTGGCGGCGGGGCAAAGCTCGACCTTCACCGGCACCATTGCCGGGCAGGTGGTGATGGAGGGTTTCCTCCGGGCGAAGATTCCCTGCTGGCAGCGGCGCCTGATCACCCGCGGCCTGGCCCTGGTGCCGGCCTTGATCGGCGTGCTCTGGCTGGGCGAAGGCGCGGTAGGCAAGCTGCTGGTGCTCAGCCAGGTGGTGCTCAGCCTGCAATTGCCGTTCGCCCTGTGGCCGCTGATTCGCTTCAGCAGCGACCGGAACCTGATGGGGGAGTTCGTCAACCCGCGCTGGGTCAGCGCGCTGGCCTGGTCGTTGTTCGGCCTGATCTCGGCGGCGAACCTGACCTTGCTGTATTTCTGGTTCGGCTGAACCAAGGCGCCTGCGGCGCTGCCAGTCCAGGCTCCGGCCAGTGGCCGTACGAAAAAGCCCGGCGCGGGGCCGGGCTTTTCCAGGGATGGAGCAGGCTTACTTGACCTCGACCGCCAGGCTTTCGGCGATCTTCTTCTGCCAGACCGCCGGGCCGGTGATGTGCACCGACTCGCCGTTGGTATCGACCGCGACGGTGACCGGCATGTCCTTCACCTCGAACTCGTAGATCGCTTCCATGCCCAGTTCGGCGAAGGCCAGCACCTTGGACTTCTTGATCGCCTGGGCGACCAGGTAGGCGGCGCCGCCGACGGCCATCAGGTATACCGCCTTGTTGTCCTTGATCGCCTCGATGGCGATGGGACCGCGCTCGGACTTGCCGATCATGCCCAGCAGGCCGGTCTGTTCGAGGATCTGGCGGGTGAACTTGTCCATCCGGGTGGCGGTGGTGGGACCGGCCGGGCCGACCACCTCGTCGCCGACCGGATCGACCGGGCCGACGTAATAGATGAAGCGGCCTTTCAGGTCCACCGGCAGCGTTTCGCCCTTGTTCAGCATGTCGACCATGCGCTTGTGCGCGGCGTCGCGGCCGGTGAGCATCTTGCCGTTGAGCAGCAGGGTCTCGCCCGGTTTCCAGCTTTGCACCTCTTCCGGGGTGATCTTGTCCAGGTCGACGCGGCGCGCGGACGGGCCGGCTTCCCAGACGATCTCCGGGTAGGCGTCGAGCGACGGCGCTTCCAGTTCGGCGGGGCCGGAGCCGTCGAGCACGAAGTGGGCGTGGCGGGTCGCGGCGCAGTTGGGGATCATGCACACCGGCAGCGAGGCGGCGTGGGTCGGGTAGTCCATGATCTTGACGTCGAGCACGGTGGTCAGGCCGCCCAGGCCCTGGGCACCGATGCCCAGCTGGTTGACCTTCTCGAACAGCTCCAGGCGCAGTTCCTCGATGCGGTTCTGCGGGCCGCGGGCCTTCAGTTCGTGGATGTCGATCGGGTCCATGAGGACTTCCTTCGCCATCACCGCTGCTTTCTCCGCGGTGCCGCCGATGCCGATGCCGAGCATGCCCGGCGGGCACCAGCCGGCGCCCATGGTCGGTACAGTCTTCAGCACCCAGTCGACGATCGAGTCGGACGGGTTGAGCATGGCCATCTTCGACTTGTTCTCCGAGCCGCCGCCCTTGGCCGCGACATCGACTTCGACCTTGTCGCCGGGAACGATGGAGTAGTGGATCACCGCCGGCGTGTTGTCCTTGGTGTTCTTCCGCGCGCCGGCCGGGTCGGCCAGGATCGAGGCGCGCAGGACGTTCTCCGGCAGGTTGTAGGCGCGGCGCACGCCTTCGTTGATCATATCGTCGACGCTCATGGTAGCGCCGTCCCAGCGCACGTCCATGCCGACCCGGACGAACACGGTGACGATCCCGGTGTCCTGGCAGATCGGGCGGTGGCCGGTGGCGCACATGCGCGAGTTGATCAGGATCTGCGCCATGGAGTCGCGGGCAGCCGGCGATTCTTCGCGCAGGTAGGCCTCATGCATGGCCTGGATGAAATCGACCGGGTGGTAGTAGGAGATGAACTGCAGGGCATCGGCGACGCTCTGGATCAGGTCGTCTTGCTTGATCACGGCCATGGAGCACGGTCCTCTTCAGGCGGGTAATTCGAATGCGGGGCAGGGTCACGGAGCCGGCCGCAGCCGAGGAGCGCGCCGGTCAGGCACCGGCGCAAAAAAGGCGCGACAGTATAGCCGTTCCGGCGAGACGGGCGCACGCGCCGACGATCAGACCTTGGTCGGCCACGGCTGGTCGGCCGATAAATCCGCGGTCCGCTAGCTGGCAGTTCGTTCGACTAGGCAACCCGCAGGGGGCAGGGTACATTGCGGCCAGGTGCCATTACGGGACGGAGCCCATGCGCACAGACAAGCCTCCTCTGAAACAGCGTGCGCTGCAAAAGCTCTTGCTCCGCCGGTTCGGCATGGCCGCAGGCACTTACCTGCTCGGCCTGGTCCTGCTCTGGCTGGCGCTACTCAGCGGCTTCTACCGCGCAGCGCCGACCACCGCGGCGGCCAGCACCACCCTGGTGGTGGCTTGCCAACTGGCCTTCCTCTGGCTGTTCGCCAGCGGTCGCAACCTGCGTTACGCCGATCCCAGCCTGACCGAGCCGCAGGTGCTGGTGGCGATCGCCTGGCTGACCTATTTCCTCTATCACGTCGACAGCCTGCGCGGCACCTTCATGGTGTTCTACGTGCTGGCCCTGCTGTTCGGCGTGTTCCAACTGCCGCCGCGGGTCTTCGCCCGCTGTGCGGCGCTGGCGTTCATCGCTTTTTCCGGCATCTACCTGGTAGAGGCCTTGCAGCAGCGTCTCGAGCTGCCGGGCCGGGCTGCATTGCAGGTGCTCGTGATGTTCATCGTAATGGTCTGGCTGAGCCTGTTCGCCAGCTACATACAGGCGATGCGGCAACGCATGCGCCAGCGCCGCTATGCCTTGCAGGCGCACCAGGACACGCTGCGCGGCATGATGCGCCAACTGGAAGACCTGGTGGCTACCGACGAACTCACCGGGCTGTTCAACCGCCGGCATTTCATGCGCCTGGCCAGTCGGGCGCTGGAAGACCTGCTGCCGAACCGGCAGCACGGCCTGGCGCTGATCGACCTCGATCACTTCAAGCGGATCAACGACCGCCACGGCCACGCCGCCGGCGATCGGGTCCTGCAGACCTTCGCCGCGGTGGCGCGTTCCTGTCTGCGCGATGGCGACGTCCTGGCCCGTTACGGCGGCGAGGAGTTCGTCCTGCTGCTGCCCCACGCCGACGCGGAACAGCTGGAAAGCTGTTGCGAACGCCTGCGCCTGGCGTTCGAACAGGCGGAACCGGTCGGGGTCACGGTGGATACCCTGAGCCTTTCGGTGGGCATGACCCTGCTGTATGCCGACGACGATCTCGACGAGGCCTTGCAGCGGGCCGACCAGGCGCTCTACCGTGCCAAGCGTGGCGGACGAAACCGCTGCGACGCCACCTGGGAGGTCACCAGTGCCTGACATACGGGTCGGCGAGCGACGTCTTGCCGTCGCCGCCGGCAGCAACCTGCTGGATGCGCTGCTCGCCGGCGGCATCGCCGTGCCCCATAGCTGCCGCGCCGGCAGTTGCCACGCCTGCCTGGTGCATTGCCTGCAGGGCGAGGTGGAAGACACCCTCCCGGAGGCGCTCGATCCGGTACGGCGCGAAGCGGGCTGGCGGCTGGCCTGTCAGTGCCGGGTGCTCGGCGACCTCGTGTTGCAGCCTTTCGATCCTGAGCGCGACGGGCTGCCGGCCAGGGTCGTCGCCTGCCACTGGCTGGGCGATGTGCTGCGCCTGCGCCTGGAGCCGGAGCGGCCCTTGCGCTATCGCGCCGGGCAGCACCTGCTGCTGTGGAGCGACGATGGCGTGGCGCGTCCCTATTCGCTGGCCAGCCTGCCTCACGAGGACCCATGGCTGGAGTTCCACATCGACTGTAGCGCTCCCGGCGCGTTCTGCGACCGCGCCCGGCGCCTGGCGCCTGGCGCGCTCCTGCGTCTGGGCGAGTTGCGCGGCGGGGCGTTGCGCTACGAGCCGGACTGGCAGGAGCGACCGCTGTTGCTGATGGCCGCCGGCACCGGGCTGGCGCCGCTCTGGGGGATACTTCGCGAAGCCTTGCGCGCGGAACACCAGGCGCCGATCCAGCTGCTGCACCTGGCGCGCGACCACTACCTGGCGAGCGAGTTGGCGGAGTTGGCCGGACGTCATCCGCAACTGCGCGTCAACCTGGTGTCGGCGGCGCAGTTGCCCTCTGCCTTGGCCGATCTCCGCCTTGTTCCGCGGCGCAGCATGGCCTTACTCTGCGGCCAACCCGCCAGCGTCGAACGCTTCGCCCGGCACCTCTACCTGGCCGGCGTACCGCGTAGCCAGACCCTGGCGGACCTGTTCCTGCCCCACGCCTGACGCGGCGCCGGTGGCGGTGCCTTGCAGCCATTGCCGCGGCCCTGCGCCGCATCCCTGGAGTGACGATGAGCGAGCTGATTCGGGTCGAACGCGAAACGGGGCTGCTGACCCTGCGCCTGGACCGCCAGGACAAGAAGAACGCGCTGACCCGCGCGATGTACAGCCGAATGGCCGAGGCGCTGCTGGAGGCGCAGGCCGATACGGCTGTGCGGGTGGTGCTGATCACTGGCGGCGACGCCTGCTTCACCAGCGGCAACGACATCCTCGACTTCCTCGAGCAACCGCCATCCCTGCGCGACAGCCCGGTCGGCCGCTTCATGAGCGCCCTGCTGGAATTCCCCAAGCCGGTGATCGCCGCGGTGAACGGACCGGCGGTGGGTATCGGCACCACCCTGCTGCTGCATTGCGATCTGGTCTTCGTTGGTCGCAACGCGCGATTGAAGATGCCGTTCGTCAACCTCGGCCTGACACCGGAGTTCGGCTCGAGCCTGATCCTGCCGCGCATGCTCGGTCATGCCAAGGCTGCGGAATTGCTGATGCTCGGCCAGGACTTCAGCGGCGAGCAGGCGGCGGCCTGGGGCCTGGCCAATGCGGCGCTGGAGGATGGCGCCACGGTGCTGGAGCACGCCCGCGATGCGGCCCGGCGCTTCCTGCACCTGGCGCCCTCGGCGGTAGTGGAGAGCAAGCGCCTGATGAAAGCGCCGTTTATCGAGGAGCTTCGCCGGGTGATCGCCGAGGAAGGCGATATCTTCAGTACCCGACTGCGCTCGCCCGAGGCGATCGAGGCGCTCAGCGCCTTCATGCACCGGCGCCAGCCGGATTTCTCCAGGTTCGCCTGAGCACACCGCTGTTGGGCCCGCGGAGCGACGATCCGTAGGGCGGATAACGCCCCAGGCGTTATTCGCCGCGATGCGGCTGAAACGGCGGATAACCGCGTAGCGGTTATTCGCCCTACACCACGTTGAGTTAGCGGAGCGCCGGTCCGTAGGGCGGATAACGCCACGGGCGTTATCCGCCGCGACGTGCGCTTATACCAGCAGGTCGCCGACGTGCAGCACCTTCATGGTGTTGGTGCCGCCCTGGGCGGTGTAGCTGTCGCCCTTGGTCAGGATCACCCAGTCGCCCTTGGTCACCACGCCGCGCTTGAGCAACTCGTCGACCGCGGCCTGGCTGACCTTCTCCGCCGGCAGCGCCGCCGGGTCGAAGGGGATGGTTTCCACGCCGCGGAACATCGCCACGCGAGCCTGGGTCTCGCGGTGCGGGGAGTAGGCGTAGATCGGTACCGACGAGCGGATGCGCGACATGATCAGCGGGGTGAAGCCGCTTTCGGTCAGGCAGATGATCGCCTTGATCCCCGGGAAGTGGTTGGCCGTGTACATCGACGCCAGGGCGATGCTCTCGTCGCAGCGGTCGAAAGTCTGGCCGAGGCGGTGGCTGGATTTCTGGCTGGTCGGGTGCTTCTCGGCGCCCTGGCAGACGCGGGCCATGGCTTGCACCGCTTCCACCGGGTACTCGCCGGCGGCGCTTTCCGCCGAGAGCATCACCGCGTCGGTGTAGTCGAGCACGGCGTTGGCCACGTCGGAGACTTCCGCGCGGGTCGGCATCGGGCTGTGGATCATCGACTCCATCATCTGGGTCGCGGTGATCACCACTTTATTGTTGCGGCGGGCGTGCAGGATGATCTTCTTCTGGATGCCGACCAGCTCGGCATCGCCGATTTCCACGCCGAGGTCGCCACGGGCCACCATCACCGCGTCGCTGGCACGAATCAGGCCGTCGAGGGCGTCGTCGTCGGCGACCGCCTCGGCGCGCTCGATCTTGGCTACCAGCCAGGCCTTGCCTCCGGCCTCGGTGAGCAGGCGGCGGGCGTATTCCATGTCCTTGGCGTCGCGCGGGAAGGAAACGGCCACGTAGTCCAGGTCCATGTCCGCGGCCAGCTTGATGTCGGCCTTGTCCTTGTCGGTCAGCGCCGGCGCGGTGAGACCGCCGCCGCGGCGGTTGATGCCCTTGTGGTCGGACAGCGGGCCGCCGATCAGCACCCGGCAGCGCAGTTCGTCGGCGGCGACTTCCTCGACCACCATCACCACCCTGCCGTCGTCCAGCAGCAGTTCATCGCCGACCCCGCAGTCCTTCACCAGGTCCGGGTAGTCGATGCCGACCACTTCCTGGGTACCGGCGTCGCGGGCGTGGCTGGTGGAGAAGCGGAACTTGTCGCCGACCTGCAATTCGATGCGCTTGTTGGCGAACTTGGCGATGCGGATCTTCGGTCCTTGCAGGTCGCCGAGCAGGGCGACGAAGCGGCCGTGCTTGGCCGCCAGTTCGCGCACCAGCCTGGCGCGGGCGCGGTGTTCATCGGGGGTGCCGTGGGAGAAGTTGAGGCGGGCGACGTCGATCCCGGCCAGGATCAGTTGCTCCAGCACTTCCGGGGAATTGCTGGCTGGGCCGAGGGTGGCGACGATTTTGGTGCGGCGAACGGACATGCAAAGGACTCCTTGGATAACGCTGGCGTGCAGGCTACCACCGGCGAGGCTCGGCGGCGACTGCGGAGTCATACTATCTGCATCAGATGTCATTTGTCGGTTTGAGCACCAGCAGGTCGCATTCCACCTCCTCCAGGACGCGTTCGGCGGTCTGCCCGATCAGCGCGTTGTCCAGGTGCCCCCGGGCGACCGCGCCCATCAGCAACAGGTCGATGTCGTTGGCCCGGACGAAGTCGGGGATCGCCTGCTCGGCATAGCCGGCCAGCAGGTGGCGGCGCTCCGCGGCGATCTCCGGGTAGGCCGCCAGCAGGTCGTCGAAGGCCTGGCGGTGACGTTCCTCATGTTGCAGCACGAAACGCTCGTAGCCGGCGAGCATTTCCGCGTCGAACAGCAGGCTGCGCGGCATCGCCGCGTGGGTATGCAGGTAGTCGGCGCGCAGCCCCAGGCTGGCTTCGAGCTGGCGGGCGGCGGCGATCAGCCGGTGATCGAGGGCGGCCGGCTTGTCGCTGGCATGCAGTGGGTCGAGCGCCGCGCACAGGCGCTGGCCGCGCCAGGCGTCGTGATGGACCAGCCAGAGCGGCTGCGGGCAGTGGCGGATCAATTGCCAGTCGCTGTTGCCCAGTAGCAGGCGGCGCAGCAGGTTGTGCTTGCGGGTGCTCTTGAGGACCAGGTCGGGCCGGGTTTCGCCGACCCGTTGCAGGACCATACGGTCCAGCGGCTTGCCCCACTGGGCCTCGACCTGAGTGCGGATGCCGGCCTGCTGCAGCGGCATGGAAAGCTGCTCCAGCCAGGTGACCCGTTCGTCCAGGTAAAGGTCGCGGGCACGCTGCAGCGAGTGACTGTCGAAGAACAGCCCGCCGTCCAGCGCCGGGTTGAAGTCGCACAGCAGCAACTCGACGCTGGCGCCGCTGCGTTCGGCGATCCACTGGGCACGGGTAAGGGCCGGCTGTTCGTCGCTGCTCGGATCGACGACCACCAGCAGGTTATGCAGGTTCATGGCAACGCTCCTGACACTGGGCGGGAATGCCATTGCAGACCAGGCGCCGCGACGGGCGCTTGATCTGGGTCAGTCCGGCGGGGATCAGCGCGGTTGCACGTTGAGCGCCTGGTCGAGGTGCCGGCTGGCCTTGTTCGACAATTCGCCTTCAGGATAGTCGAGCAACTGGCGGCGCAGGTATTCGATGGCCTTGTCGCGGTTTGGGTGCGGGTTGTCCGGCGCCAGGTACATCAGGCCGAGCTGGTAGAGGGCCTTTTCCTTTATACCGGCAGGAATCGCCGGATCGTTGACCGCCAGCAGGTAGAGTTCGGCGGCCTCGTCGACGCGATCCTTGAGCACCGCGCGGCGCGACAGCAGGGTCATGTCCGGGTCGAGGCTGGTCTTGTAGAGGTCGAGGTTCTGCTGTGGCTTCCAGGTGGCGAGCAATTCGCGGGCGCTCTTCTGCACCGGCTCCCTGGCTCGCTGGCGCATCGCCAGCAGGCGCGCCTGGGCATGCTCGGCGGCGTGGGTGCCGGGGAACTCGCGGACCACGCGCTGGAAGTAGTCGGTGGCCTTGGCGTCGTCGCGCTGGTCGTTGTAGCGGCTCATGTAGATCAGGCCGATCTGGTACAGCGAGATACCGCGCACTTCGGCGCTGTAGCGGCTATTGTCGTAGCCGGTGAGGTAGAGCTTCTCCGCCTCGGTGCTCCTGTTGTCGCGGATCGCCATGGCGCTGTAGGTCAGCAGGTCGCCTTCCTCCTCGATGGCGGCGGTCATGCGGTTGCTCTTCATCTGCTTGTATTCGGCGACTTCGCCAGTGGTCACCTGGGCGACGAACAGCGGCGTGGTCGGCGAGCAGGCGGCCAGCAGCGACAGCAACGGGAGCAGGACGAGACGGCGGGCGAAGCGCATGGCATCTCCTTGGCGCCAGGGCGAGGGGCATCCCAGTCTAGTCAGGCCCTTCAGTCACGCCAATACGCGCCGATACAGTTCCCAACGGAGGATATGCCTATGCGAAGCTTGATCGTTGCCTGCCTGGCGCTGAGTGCCACCGGTTGTAACAGCTGGTCGCTGAACAGCGACCTGAACGGGGCCTACCGCGCCTACGACAAAGGCGATTGCGCACAGGTGATGCTCGACCTGTCGCGGGCCGAACGGCGGATTCGCGCGCGGCCCTACCTGCAGCCGGAAATCTCGCTGCTGCGCGGCCAGTGCCTGGAACGCCAGAGCCTGTTCGTCGACGCGGCGCAGACCTACCACTTCATCATCGCCCGTTACCCCACCAGCGAATATGCCTACCGTGCCAAGGCGCGGCTGGAGACCTTGCGCCAGCTGGGCCGGCTGAATGAGACGCCGGCCTCGGCCAGCGCCGTGCCGACCCGCCTGTAGGCGGCCGGGAGACTGGACGGGCGTTCAGGCTGACCGTCGGTCGCATGGGACCCCGGTCGATCCGGTAAGCTTCGTCCTGGATTTCACGGAGGAGGTTCGCATGCGTGCCCTGTGGTTCTGTGTCGCCCTGATGCCCGTGCTGGCACAGGCGGACATCTATCGCTGGACCGATGCCCAGGGCAAGGTACACTTCTCCGCCACGCCACCGGCCGGCGCGCAACGCGTCGAAGTCAGGCCGCAGGTGGTGGAACGTGACGCCGCGACCCGCCAGCGCGAGCAGCGCACCCAGGAGTATTTCGATGCTCGTCGCGAGGAACGCACCGCCGCCGCCGAACGTGCCGGCCAGCGCCAGGCTGCGCTGGCCGAGGAATGCGGGCGCTTGCGGCAACAGTTGTCCCAGCTCGAACGCGGCGGCCGCTTCTATCGGCAGGACGCCGGCGGCGGGCCGGTTTACCTGAGCGATGCCGAGCTGGACGCCATTCGTCGCGAACTGGCCTCGCGGGAGTCCGAACGCTGCCGCTGAGCTTGTTCCCCGAGCGCCGGCATCGTCATACTGGACTGCAAATCATAGCGAAATGCCATTATGGGTCTTCAACGACATATCCAGCGCCATCAGTTGCCCAGCTACCTGAAGGTGTTCAATCGCATCACCGACAAGCCGATGGGCTACATCGGCAACGTCTCCGAGGACGGCCTGCTGCTGATCAGCCAACTGCCGATGCTGGTCGGCGCGCGTTTCGAACTGCGCCTGAAGGTTCCGGGACTGGGCGGTCGCCCGCAATGCATCGATTTTTCCGCCGACTGCCGGTGGACCTGCGAGGACGTCACGCCCGGTCATTTCGATTCCGGCTTCCACCTGCTGGCGCCGCCCGCCGAATTCCTCGAACTGGTGGAGGCGCTGCGCCGCTACTTCAGCTTCCCCCGCCAGCCGCAGTCGGTCTGATCCGTCAAAGCACGCCGGCGCGCTTCCAGCCCAGGTAGCGGCTGATCAGCTCCGGCCCGAGTTCGCTGGGACGCGCATCGAGCACTGGCACGCCGTGGGCCGCGAGCTTCTCGTGGAGGCCGTTGCGCGCATTCAGGTAGTCGATGGTGCCGGTGTAGGCGAGCGCCTGCTCGTAGCGGGCGACCGGCTCCTGGCGCAGGGTGTCGAGCACTTCCTCGCGCAGGCTGGCGACCAGCACCCGGTGCTGGCGGCCCAGGCGTTTCACCGCGCCGAGCAGTTCTTCGTCGTCCTCGTCGCGCAGGTTGGTTACCAGGATCACCAGGGCCCGCCGCCGCTGGCGGGACAGCACCGCCTGCACGGCTTCCGGGAAGTCGGCGGGACGCTGGCTGGTCTGCAGGTCGTAGACGGTGTTGAGCAGCGCGCCGAGCTGGGCGCTGCCCTTGCCCGGCGGGAGGTGCCGGCGGTCGTCGCCGGCGAAGGTCATGGCGCCCACCGCATCGCCCTGGCGCAGGGCCACGTAGGCCAGCAGCAGGCTGGCGTTGAGGGCATGGTCGAAGTGCGACAGGTCGCCGTCCTGGCTACGCATGCGGCGGCCGCAGTCGAGCAGGAAGAGGATCTGCTGGTCGCGTTCGTCCTGGTATTCGCGGGCGATCGGCGTGCGTTTGCGAGCGGTGGCCTTCCAGTCGATCTGGCGCAGGGTGTCGCCGTCGCGGAATTCGCGCAACTGGTGGAACTCCAGGCCGAGGCCGCGGCGCTGGCCGCCGCGTACGCCGATCTGGTTGAGCCAGTGGTCGACCGCCATCAGTTCGGCGCCGTAGAGGCGGGCGAAGTCCGGGTAGACGCGGGTCTCGCCACGTGCTTCCAGGTAGCGGCGCTGCCGCCACAGGCGCAGCGGGCTGGGCAGTTCCAGCTCGCAGCGGGGAAACACGAAGTGACCGCGGTTGAGCGGCCGCACCCGGTAGCCGACCTCGGTGCTTTCGCCCGGGCGCAGTTCGACCTCCTGCGGCAGGTACTCGAAATCCATACCGGCCGGCAGGTGATCGAACAGGGTCAGGCGAACCGGACGCCGATAGGTGTGCTGCAGATGCAGGCGCACTTCGCTCCAGCGCCCCAGCGGCAGGTTGCCGCTGAGCTGGCGGCTCAGCTTCGGCACCGGCTGGCGGCGTGCCCACAGGGCGTCCAGCAGGCCGAGCAGGAGCAGCGCGGCGAGCGCCGCCCACCAGAATGTATGCAGTTGCGCAGGCAACCGCTGGCCGAGCGCCGACAGGCTGCCCAGGCCGATGGCCAGCAGCAGGAGCACGGCGAACAGCGCCAGCAGGGCGCGCGATGGCTTCATACGCGGGGGGCCGGTACCTGGTCGAGCAACTGTTGCAGGACCTGGTCCACCGACAGCCCCTCGATGTCCAGCTCCGGAGACAGCCGGACCCGATGGCGCAGGACCGCCAGGGCACAGCCCTTGATGTCGTCCGGCACCACGAACTCGCCGCCGCGCAGCAGCGCCCGCGCCCGGCCGCAACGGACCAGGGCGATCGACGCGCGAGGTCCGGCGCCGAGGGCCAGGCCCGGCCAGTTGCGGGTGGTGCGGGCCAGGCGCACGGCATAGTCGAGGACCTGGTCGTCGATCGGCAGGTCGCTGGCGATCCGCTGCAGGGCGAGAACGTCCTTGTCCTTCAGCAGCGGCCGCAGGTTGGCCACGTCGAGCATGTCGCTGCGCGCGGAGCGGGTCACCTGGCGCACCAGGGTCTGTTCCTCGGCTTCGGCCGGGTAATCGATGCGCAGCTTGAGCATGAAGCGGTCGAGTTCGGCTTCCGGCAGCGGATAGGTGCCTTCCTGCTCGATCGGGTTCTGCGTCGCCAGCACCATGAACGGCTGCGGCACCGGCAGGGCGCGTCCTTCCAGGGTGACCTGGCGCTCCTGCATCACTTCCAGCAGGGCGGCCTGGGTCTTGGCCGGCGCGCGGTTGATCTCGTCCGCCAGCAGCAGGTGGGTGAACACCGGCCCCTTGCGCAGCTTGAACTGCTCGCTGGCGAGGTCGTATACGGCGTGGCCGGTGACGTCGCTGGGCATCAGGTCGGGGGTGAACTGGATGCGCGCGAAGCCGCCGTCGAAGCAGCGCGCCAGGGCGCGTACCAGCAGGGTCTTGCCGAGCCCCGGCACGCCTTCCACCAACACGTGGCCGCCGGCGAGCAACGCGGTGAGCACATCGTCGATCACCGCGCCCTGGCCGATCAGGGCTTTCTGCAGTTCGCTGCGCAGGGCCTGGGCCAACTGGCTCGCGCGCTGGCGCTGGAGCGCCGGGTTGGGCGTGGTGCTCGGTTGTTCGGGCGTCTGTTCGCTCATAGGGCATTCCTGAGGCTTTGCAGGTGGGCGACCTGGCGGGTGAAGTCGGCAGCGGAAAGGCGCTGCGCCGGATATGGGCGCATGGCCTGGCTGATGGCGCTGGGTGGCAGGCGGGTCATGCGCCCGAGGATCTGCCATTGCTCGGCGACGCCGAGCTGTTCGAAACCGGGGTGGCGACGCCGCGCCCTGCGCAGGATGTCGCGTTGCAGACCGTGCAGCAAGGCGACGTGGCCGCGCTGGCGGAGGAGGAAGTCGGCGCCGGCGCGCAGGTGTTCCTCCAGTTGCCGGCGCGAACGGCTGGCCACCGGCTGCAAGGGACCCTGGCGCAGCCCTGCGCGCCACAGGCCAGCGAGCAACAGCAGCAGCGCTGCCGCCAGGGCCTCGGGGAAGTGGCGGGCGAGCAGGGTGGCGAGGCTGTCGCGTTCGGCGCGGTAGAGCAGGGTCACCTGGTTGTCCTGGGTCAGGTACCAGAGCAGCCAGGCGTTGTCGTACTGCTCGATGTTGCGGTTCTGCCAGATCCAGGCGTCGGTGAGCACCGTGACCAGGCCCTTGCCGTGCTGCATCTGCAACAGGTGGGTGGCGTCGCCGCTGTTGGCCCAGGCGTAGGCGTGGTTCTGCGGATCGTAGAGGTGGTAGTCGGGATCGAAGCCGATGTAGGCCGGCGAGCGCTCGTTTTCCAGGTACAGGCGGGTCAGTGCGGAATAGTCCGGCACGCTGTCGGCGGGCTCTTCTTCCTCGCCGGCGGCTTCCTCCGGCGGCGCTTCGGTCGCATGGTCGTCGACGCTACCTTCGTCGGCGTCGGCGTCGGCGTCGGCGGTTTCCTCGCTGGCCCGGTCCTGGCTGTCGTCGAAGTCCTCGGTCAGGTACTGGCGGATATCCAGGCTGTCGAGCAGCAGGTCGCCGCTCTTCTTCTCGTCCTCGTCCCACAGGCGTTCGGCGATCAGCACCAGGTGCCCGCCCTGCTCGCTCCATTGCAGCAGGCGGCGCGCCTGGCCGGGAGTCATGCCGGAGCGGCTGCCGAGCAGGAGCAGGGTATGCCCGGAGGGCGGCAGTTCCTTGAGGACCTCAAGGCCGTCGGCGCGGCTCACCGTGACCCCCTGCTTGCGCAGGAACAGTTCGGCGGCCAGGTAGGGATTGCGCCGGGCCTCCGGCGATGGGCCGAGGTCGATCGTCTCCGTATAGGGTTGCAGGCGGCTGGCCAGGAAGATCGCCAGCAGCCCGGCCAGCAGCAGGAGCACGGCAAGCAACAGGAAGCGCGCGCGCCGGCTCATCATGGCTTGGCTCCCGCGGCGAAAAGGCTGCGCCAGCCATCGCAGAGGCGCTGGCGAGCGTCGTCGGCCGGCAGCCGGTGGCCGTAGGCGAGCGCCTGCCATTGGGCGGTCAGCAGTTGGCTGTAGTGCAGCAGCGGCCGTTGTTGCTCCAGTCCTTCGACCAGGCGCAGGACCTCGCCCTCGGTATGGGAGCCCTTCAACGGCAGGCGGTAGTCATGCAGCAGTCGGCTGAGCAGCCCGCGGTAGAGCAGGCCGAGGGCTTCCCGTGGTTTCTCGTTCCAGAGCCGTTCGGCGTTGCCGGCGATGTCGTCGGGCAGGCTTTCCGGACTGAGATCGAGGCCGAACATCACCGTCGGCGCTTCGCGGCGGGCCCGTTGCGGCAAGCCCAGGTTGCCGACGAACAGGCGCAGCCATTCACGGTAGCGCCAGACCAGCAGGAACACCGCGCTGAACAGCAGCGCCCAGAGCAGCACTTCGATGACCTGCGCCGCGTGACGGAACGGCACCCAGTTGGCCAGGGCCTCGAAGAATGCCTTGAGCCGCTCTTCGTCCTCCTTGCGGCTGTCCTTTTTCTCGGTCTTGTCGCCGAAGCGCCAGCCCGTAACGGTCTCGCTGTTCTTGAACGGCGCGCCGTCGACGATCGCCCGGATCTGCTTGCCGGCCTGTTCGCTGTTGAGTTTCTGCCGCAGCAGGCGGGCCTGCTCGGGCGGCAGCTCGGCGTCGCCGGCGCTGGCGGCGGCCGCCGGCTCGGCGTAGGCGGAAGGGGCGGGCAGCCAGGCCAGCGAAGCGGCCAGGCCGAGCAGCAGGACATAGGCGCTGCCGACCAGACGCTGGCGCAGGCGGCGGAACACCAGCTCGATGTCCCAGGCCTCCAGTTCGGTGCGCCGGTTCAGGTAGAGGGTGAAGCCGCAGGCCACGTAGATCGGCTCCCAGACTACCAGCACCAGGACGTAGAGCAGGTTCGAGAGGTGCTCCAGCCAGAGCCACTCGCCGGCTTCCGGGTCGAGCAGGCTCTGCCAGTTCCAGTCGATCTCGTTCTGCGCCGGGATCAGCAGGTAGAGAAGCATGGCGAAGCCGGCCCAGAGCGCCATTTCCAGGTGCACGCCGACCACGGTCAGCCAGGTCGCGCCGCCGGCGTTGCGCTGGGACAATACGATCAGGCGCTGGCTGCGGGGCTCCCCGGCGAGCCCTTCCAGTTGCAGGACCGGCAGGTCGAAGCTGCGCGTCGGACTGAAGCGGCGCCACAGCAGGCTGGCCGGCAACTGTTTCCTCAGCAGGGCGGGATAGGCGCGCAGGGCCTGCTTCAGGGTTGGCGTATCGCCGAACAGGGCGTGCGAGAGAATGTACAGCGGCAGCCGTTCGAAGGCCGGCTTGAGCCACCAGAAGATCAGGATCGCCAGGGTCGGATGCTGCCACAGCAGGAGGCTGAGCACGGCGAACAGCGGCAGGGTCAGCAACGCCCAGCTGCCCATCAGCAGGCGCGCATGGCGATGCGCCAGGAGGATGCCGAGGTCGAGCGCTTCCCAGGCGCTGCGTGGTCGAATCGCCACGCTGGCGTCAGTCAGGCGCATGGCGGCTCCGTCCGGCGAACAGGAAGTAGCTGCCGACCAGCAGCCAGAGGACCGCGCCGACCGCGTACTTCACCCGCGGCTCGAAATGACTGATGGAAGACCAATAGGCCTCGGTGAAGGCCGCCAGCAGCAACAGCACGATCACCCCGGCGATCAGTTGCACGCTGCGCCGGGCGGCCAGCCGCAGGGCTTCGCCGCGGGTCAGGCGACCTGGCGCGAGCAGCGCCCAGCCGAGCTTGAGGCCGGCGGCGCCGGCGAAGGTGATGGCGGTCAGTTCGAACGCGCCGTGGCCGATGACGAAGGGCCAGAAGGTCTGCACGTAGCCGATCTGCGTCAGGTGGCCGGCCACCGAACCGATCATCAGGCCATTGAACAGCAGGAAGAACAGGCTGCCGAGTCCCAGCAGCACGCCGCTGGCGAAGGTCTGAAAGGCGATGCCGATGTTGTTCATGATGTAGAAGCCGAACATTTCCCAGTCGTCGCTGGTGTCGCGTGCCCCCAACGGACCCAGGCGGGTGGTTTCCGGGGCGTACATAGACTCCATCTCGCTGACCTTGTCCGGGCTGACCACGCTGTAGATCAGGTCGGGAAAGTGATAGACCAGCAGCCCCATGAGCAGGGCGCTGCCGTAGAACAGCAGGCTGGCCACGGCGATGCTGCGCCACTCCTCGCGGACCAGGCGCGGCAGGCCGGCGAGCAGGAAGCCGAGGATGCGGCTGCCGAGCTGGCTGCGGTGCCGGTAGAACTGCTGGTGGCCGCGCATCGCCAGTTGCTGCAACTGGTCGATCAGGTGACTGCTGTAGCCGCGCTCCTGGGCCAGCGCTAGTTGCTGGCAGAGGCGCCGGTAATCGGCGGCGAAGTCGTCGCTGGAGCCTTCCAGCTTCTTGCCTTTCTCGAGGAAGGCGAGGCGTTTGTCGAAGCGTTGCCAGGCGGCCTGGTGGCGCTGTTCGAAGAGGCTCTGTTTCATGCGCTCTCCTGGCGCAGGCCGAGAAAGCCGCGGGCGATGCCGTTGATCTCGGCCTGGGCGCGTACCGGCTCGACGCCCAGCGGTTCGGCGAGAATGCCCGCCAGTTCCTCGCGGCGTGCCGAGGAAAGCGCCGCGCCGCGTTCGGCGAAGCCGAGGAAAGCGCGCTGTTCTTCCAGGCTCATGGGGAAGGGCGGCAGTTGCGGCTCGACGTCAGGCAGGCTGGGCCGGCTCAGTTCGGGTTCGCGGTAGACCACCAGGGTGCCGGCGGCGATGTCGCCCAGGCGCTTGAAGGCCGGATGGTTCAGGCAACAGAGCAGACCGAGGGCGTAGCCGAAGGGCAGGATGTCGGCGAAGCGCAGCAGGTTGCGCAGCAGCGACGCGGCCCAGCCCACCGGAGTGCCGTCGTCGTGGACGACGCGCAGTCCCATCATCTGCTTGCCGGGCGAGCGGCCCTGGTTGAGCACCTCGAAGAGGACCATGTACCACCAGGTCATGACGAAGGTCAGCAGCAGGCCGAGGCCGGCGCCGAGCTTGCCGAGGAACGCCAGGCCGAGCATCAGCACCAGCATGATCAGGCCGCGGATGCAGAGGTCGATGGTATAGGCCAGGGCCCGGGGGACGACGCCGGCGGGACGCAGGAGCAGGTCGATGCCTTCCGGCGTTTCCACGTGGTAGTGGGTGTCGAGGACCTCGGCGCCTGGCCGGGGGGCGGGCGCGACGAGGCGGGCGGCTGCGTTCGGTGGCATCGGGGGGCCGTGTCGGGGAAAGTCAGATGCTAGCCAGCGTGGCGTCATCAGGCAACCGGGCCGCCGCGACGGCCCGGTCTGCACCTCAGTTGCCCAGCGGGCGAACGCCGAAGATGGTGCGGTAGAGAATACCCATGGAAACGACGAACAGCGGGCCGGTCCAGATCAGGCCGATGAACAGCGGGATCATGCTCACCAGCATCAGCAGGCTCAGCACCAGCAGCAGGCCGAACACCTTGAACCAGTGGCGGCTGATGGCCTTGCGCGAGGTTTCCAGGGCCTGCCAGGGCGTCAGGCCGCGCTCGGCCACCAGCGGCAGGGCGAGCATGTAGGCGACGCTCAGGTAGAGGCCGGGGATGATCAGCAGGAAGAAGCCGACGTAGACCATCAGCATCATCAGCAGGCCGGTGAGCAGCAGCGGCACCAGCATGCCGAAGTAGTTGAACATTTCGTTGAAGGTCGCCGGCTGGTCGGCGGCGCGGCGGATGCCGATCATGGTCAGGCCGGTGAAGAACGGGTAGCCCACCGCCGTGGCGACGAGGCTGGCGATCATCTGGCCGACCGCGAAGGCGATGGGATCGGCCTCGCTCATCAGGCCGATACCGCCGAAGAGCAGGGTGAGGATGAAGGTGATGGTCTGGATCACCACGCTGTAGACCACGAAGGCGCCGATCAGGATGCCTTTGACGCCCTTGATCTTGGCCCAGGCTTCGCTGATCACGTCGCCGATGCGGAAGTCGTAGTCGCCGATGACCGGCGGCACCGCCTGGGTCGGTTGCAGGGCGCTGGCGGGGGTGGCGTAGGGATTGCTGGTGTCGTTCATGGTGCTGTCCTTGTCAGTGAAACGGGCATCCGTGCGAGCGGAATGCTAGCGAGGGCGGAGGGGACAACGCAAGGTTCGGATGGCAGATATGCGCACTGACGCGCCCTGGCGGGATGTGCCTACGGCGCTTTCCGTGAGTTCGTTGGAAAACCTGGAAATCCCCGAAGTGGGTCGCGAGCTTCGCGGCAGTCACTGGTAGACTGCCCGGTGCCGCCAGAAAGGGAATGACCGTGAACGCGAGTATTTTTTGGTACGACTACGAAACCACCGGCATCGACCCCCGCCGCGACCGGCCGTTGCAGATCGCCGGGATCCGCACGGACGAGGCGCTGAACGAGATCGGCGAGCCGATGAACCTGTATTGCCGTCCCAGCGACGATATCCTGCCCCACCCTATGGCTTGCCTGATCACCGGCATCACTCCCCAGCGGCTGGCCGAGCGGGGGCTGTCCGAGGCCGACTTCATGACCCGGGTACACGCCCAACTGGCGCAGCCGGCGACCTGCGTGGCCGGCTACAACTCCCTGCGCTTCGACGACGAAGTGACGCGCTACAGCCTGTACCGCAACTTCTTCGATCCCTACGCACGCGAGTGGCAAGGCGGCAATAGCCGCTGGGACCTGATCGACATGGTCCGTACCGCCTATGCCCTGCGCCCGGAGGGCATCCAGTGGCCGCAGCTGGACGGCCGGCTGTCGCTGAAGCTGGAAATGCTCACCGCGGCGAACGGCCTGGAGCATGGGCAGGCCCACGACGCGCTTTCCGATGTTCGCGCCACCATTGCCCTGGCCCGCCTGATCCGTCAGCGCCAGCCGCGCCTGTACGATTACCTCTACCAGTTGCGCAGTAAGCACAAGGTGCTCGACCAGGTGCGCCTGCTGCAGCCGCTGGTGCATGTCTCCGGACGCTTTTCCGCGGAGCGCCATTTCCTCTCGGTGGTCCTGCCGCTGGCCTGGCACCCGCGCAACCGCAATGCTCTCATCGTCTGCGACCTCTGCGCCGATCCCGCGCCGCTGCTGGAGTTGTCGGCCGAGGACTTGCGCAGGCGCCTGTATACCCGTCGCGACGAACTGGCCGAGGGCGAGTTGCCGGTGCCGCTGAAGCAGATCCAGGTCAACCGTTGCCCGGTGGTGGCGCCGCTGTCGGTATTGCGCGGCGAGGATCGCCAGCGAACCGGCATCGAACTCGAGGAGTGCCAGCGAAAAGCCGAGTTGTTGCGCCAGCATCAAACCGTCTGGGCGGACAAACTGACAGCGCTATATGGCGAAGAAAGTTTCTCCGCCAGCGACGACCCCGAGCAACAGTTGTATGACGGATTTATTGGCGATCGGGATCGACGCCTTTGTGAACAGCTGCGCCTTGCCGAACCGGAGCAATTGGCCAAAGAACAATGGCCCTTCGACGATGCCCGCTTGCAGGAGTTGTTCTTCCGCTATCGTGCGCGAAATTTCCCGGAAACTTTAAATGTGGCCGAGCGCCAACAATGGGAAAGCTTCTGCCGCAATCGTTTGTCCCATGAAGAATACGGCGCACCGAATACTTTGCCGGCCTTCGAGGCGGCGCTGGAGGCTTGTCGGCAAGAGCAGGGCGGCACATTGCCGGCGGTACTTGCGGCCTGGCGCGATTACGCCGCGGAACTGCGTCAACGCTATTCGCTGGAGACTTGAGGACGCAGGCAGAGGAGTCGGTACGATACGGCGGAAATGAAAAACGCCAGCACTGGGCTGGCGTTCTTCGTGGAACTGACTGGTTTAGCCGAGCAGGGTGGCCCAGCTCTCGACGGCCTCGGGGCCCCACTTGGCTTTCCACTCTTTCAAAGTCTTGTGGTTGCCGCCCTTGGTCTCGATGACTTCGCCGGTGTGCGGGTTCTTGTACTGCTTGACCTTGCGCGCGCGCTTGCCGGCAGGCGCCTTGGCGGTGCGGGTGCTCTTGCCGATCTTGGCGTCCGGATCGAGCAGGGAAATCACGTCACGCAGGGACTTCTGGTAAGTGCCCATCAGCGTGCGCAGCTTCTCTTCGAATTCCAGTTCTTTTTTCAGTTTGTCGTCTTGTTCCAGGGACTTCAGGCGCTCCTGAAGTTCCTTGATGGCTTCTTCCGTGGCGCGATATTCGTTGATCAGGGACATGTCAGGTACCTTGTCTGTGCTGAGTGGCGGTGGCGGGCATGTAAGTAGATTCAATAATAGTCAGGGCGAAACTGTAAGTAAACCGCGATGAAAACTTTTCTCGATGAAATTCAAAGTAATTAATTCCGCATCGGGATTGCCCTGTTGTGCGGGTTTATTCTCTCGCGCAACAGCCTGTCGAAAGGCCTTCGCCGAGGCTGAACTTTTCCCGCCATGCCGCTAGAATGGCGGCCTTTCGCGATGTTTCTGGAGTATACCCATGCGCACTTTTCGGCTGGTGATCGCCTGTCCCGACGGGGTCGGGATCGTTGCCAAGGTGAGTAACTTCCTGGCCACCTACAATGGCTGGATCACCGAAGCCAGCCATCATTCCGACAACGATAACGGCTGGTTCTTCATGCGCCACGAGATCCGTGCCGACTCTCTGCCGTTCGACCTGGATGGCTTCCGCCAGGCTTTCGCCCCGATCGCCCGCGAATTCTCCATGGAATGGCGGATCACCGATTCCGAGGTGAAGAAGCGCGTGGTGCTGATGGCCAGCAAGGAGTCCCATTGCCTGGCCGATCTGCTGCACCGCTGGCACAGCGGCGAACTGGACTGCGAGATTCCCTGCGTGATCGCCAACCACGACGACCTGCGCAGCATGGTCGAGTGGCACGGTATCCCGTATTTCCACGTTCCCGTCGATCCGCAGGACAAGCAGCCGGCTTTCGATGAAGTTTCCCGGCTGATCGACGAACATGGCGCCGACTGCATCGTCCTGGCTCGCTACATGCAGATCCTGCCGCCGGACCTGTGCCGCAAGTACGCCCACCAGGTGATCAACATCCACCACAGCTTCCTGCCGTCCTTCATCGGCGCCAAGCCGTATCACCAGGCGTCGAAGCGCGGGGTCAAGCTGATCGGCGCGACCAGCCACTACGTGACCGAGGAACTGGATGCCGGTCCGATCATCGAGCAGGACGTGGTGCGGGTCACTCACCGCGACAATGTCGAAGACATGGTGCGGCTGGGCAAGGACGTGGAAAAGCTGGTGCTCGCGCGCGGACTGCGCTATCACCTGGAAGACCGCGTACTGGTACACGGCAACAAGACGGTGGTGTTCGACTGAGCCGGCTCCTCTGGAATGCCGGCCGGGGCCGGCACCCGGAGGAACGAACATGAGCGATCCCAGGTCGGCGGGCACCGCCAGCCCGCCACCGACCCTCGGCGAGGGTTGCACCAGCCGTTACGACATCGACGCCCTCGGCGACGAGGACGGAACCGAGTTTCCCGGCGCGGCCGAACTCTGGCGGCGTATCCAGGAGAGCGCCAGCGAGACGGGCGAGGCTAACGCCGAGGATACGCTCAGGAAGAAGCCTCGCGACTGCTGATCAGCTTCTTCAGCAGCGGGCGTCCGGCGAGCACGGCGAACACCGGGCCGCCGGCGACGAGGTAGAAATAGAAGGTCACCGCTCGCCAGATGACGATGGCCGCCGCCGCCGTCGACTTGCCGATCATGGGGGCCAGCAGGGCCGCCGAGGTCAGCTCGGTGCCGCCGGCGCCGCCGGGGATCAGCGAGAGCTGTCCGGCGCTGAGCGAGACCATCTGGATCAGGAAGGTCCAGGCCCACTGGATGTCCACTCCCAGGCCGCGCAAGGTCAGGTCGAGCACGCTGAAGCGCAGCAGCCAGTGCGTACTGCTGAGAAGGAAGACCGCCAGCAGGCGTCGTTTCGGCAGGCGCAGGCTGTCGTGCAGGGCAATGCGGAAATGCAGGATCTTGCGGCCCCAGTGCAGGCGCTTGCGCGATGACACGCCGAGCCGCGCTAGAACCCGCCCGTTGAAGCGGATCACCTGGTGCAGGTAGCGGATCAGCATTACCGCGCCGACGAACAGGCCGACCAGGAATACCGCGCTGAAGATCAGGCTCGATTCCATGTTCGGGCTCAGCGAATGGCTGAGGGCATAGATCAGGATCGCGCCGAGGGCGCAGAGGAAGAACGTCAGGTCGGCCAATTGGTCGACCGCGAACACCGCGCTGGTCTGTGCCGGGCGCAGGCCGCGCCGGGCCAGCAACGCCATCAGGGTCAACGGCCCGCCGCTGCCGCCCGGAGTGGCGCAGAAGGCGAATTCGCTGGCCATGATGATGCCGACGCTCTGCAACTGCCCGAGCTTGCCGGCGCGCCCGGCGAGCAGCAAGCGCAGGCGTAGGCCGTTGATGAACCAGCAGACCACGATCATGCCGAACATCAGCAGCAGGCTGTCCAGCGGGAAGGCGCGCAAGCGCGGGAACATGTCGCTGCCGCCGAGCACCAGCGGAATCAGCGAGGCACCGATCAAACCGAACAGCAGTAACCAGCCTCGACTCATGCCGCGCGGTCCAGGGCGAGGTGGCGCTCCAGCCAGTCGATCTTGGTCAGCGGCTGGCGTCCCTCGGACAGCAGGGTGCGCAGGGTACGCAGCCAGTATTCGCGGGAAAAGCGATGGCGCATGTCGACCGGATGGAGTCCGAGACGGATCACCGGCGCTGCGCGCCAGGCCCGCCGGCGCTGCTCGCTGAGTGCCCAGGAGAGGCCGCGACGCCAGGCACTGCGCGCGCTCCAGACCAGACCGGGGGCCTCGATCGGTTGCAGGTGGGGAAGCCGATACAGGTTGGACGGGTCGCTGGTGTAGCGCAGTCCGCTCTCGCCGAGCGCCTGGCGGGTGCCGGCGCTCATCAGCCAGGCCGGCGCGACGAAACCGTGCAGCGGCCATCCGCGGCGGCGGAACAGTTCGATGCCGGCGGCCAGGCGGGCCTTGGCCTCGGCGTGGTCGAGGGCATAGAACTCTCCCTCCCAGGTGTAGATGCGACGCATGAAGTATTGCCCTGGAGTACGCGGTGGTGGGGCGTCATCGTAGTGATAGAAGCCGTGGAGAGCCAGTTCGTCACCCCGGGCCACCCGCCGCGAGAGCAGTTCGCAGAACTTTTCGTCGGCTTCCAACGGGTTGCGATGGTGGAAGTCGGGCACTACCAGCCAGGTCATGGGGACCTGGCCGAGCGCGTCCACGGCCTCGACGAAGGGCCGGTAGTCCGGCCAGGTTTCCGGGGCCACGTCGTGCAACACCAGCAGCAGGCTGCGTTCAGCCATAGCGCGGGAACCTCGCCTCGCTGTCGCCGAGTACCGCGTGGTAGTGCAGGAGCAGACCGGCGACCACCGCGTCCCAGGCATGCTGGCGCTCGACGTGACGGCGGGCGCGCTGGCCGCGCAGCTCGACGTCGTGGCTGAACAGTTCGCGCACCGCGCAGGCCATGGCGTCGCCGTTGTTCGGTGCGCAGAGCACGCCGCAACGCTCCGGGACTATTTCCGCCAGTGCCCCGGCGCGCACCGCCACCACCGGAATACCGCTGGCCATCGCTTCGAGTGCGACCAGGCCGAAGGTCTCCTGGTCACCGGCGTGCAGCAGCGCGTCGCTGCTCGCCAGCAGGCGGGCGACTTCGCGGCTGTCGCAGAAATGGTCGACCACGCTGGTGTTGCGCGGTACCCGGGTCGGCATGTTGGAACCCACCAGCAACAGGTGATAGCCGTCGCCGAGGCGCTGGATGGCGTCGAGCAGTACCGGCAGGTTCTTTTCCCGCGAACCGCGCCCGGCGAACACCAGCAGGCGGGTTTCCTCGTCCAGGCCGAGTTCCTGGCGCAGCCCCGGATCGCGGTTGCTCGGATGGAAGGTGACCAGGTCGACGCCCAGCGGTTGTACATGCACGTCGGCGACGCCCAAGCGCATCAGCTTTTCCGCCATTACCCGGCTGGGGGCCAGGACCCGGTCGAAGTGGCCGTACAGCTTGCTGACGTAGTTGTCCGCGTTGGTGCCGAGCCAGGCGCCCATGCGATTGCTCACCAGCAGCGGCAGGTCGGAGTGGTAGAAGCCGATCACCGGCACGTCCAGCCGACGTCGCGCGTCGAGCGCCGCCCAGGCGGTGAGGTACGGGTCGCCGACCTCGATCAGGTCCGGTTGCAGATTGCGCAGCACCTTGCGCCAGGGGCCGCGACGGAGAGGGAAGCGGTAGCCATTGCCGAATGGCAGCGGCGGCGCCGGCACCTCGTGGATGCCGTTCGCCTGGCGATAGCCGGCGCCGGGAACCAGCACGCTGTGGCGAATGCCGGGATAGTGCCAGAGATGGCGATGCTTGGCTTCGAGATAGGTGCGTACCCCCCCGCTGGCAGGCGCGTAGAACATGGTCATATCGGCGATGTGCACGATGGGCCTTCCTCCGTTGAGCTTGTTCCTTCTGCCACTCAGTGGACCACCGGCGCCGGCAGTCGTTCGAACGGTGTGCGGGAGCCATGGGTAGCTTCAAGTCTAGGAAAGAAAGCGCGAGCCGGCGCGTTCGGGGCAGCCAGCGCGGGAATAGGTCGCAGAGGGAGCGGGCGGAGAGGAAGGCATGCCTCGGGAGGCATCCTGGCAGGATAAGGGTGAACAACGCCGTTGGCGTTGTTCACTCTACGAATGGCCGGCGGTAGGGCGGATAGCCGCGGCGCGATTATCCGCCGGTTCGGCTACGGCTCGGGCAGTGCTTAGATCTTGAAGCTGTCCACCAGCTGGCGCAGGCGCCCGGCCTGGGTTTCCAGCTCGCCGCAGGCGCGCAGGGTGGCCTGGAGGTTCTCCACGCCTTCCTGGTTGAGGGTGTTGATCTCGGTGATGTCCATGTTCAGCGAATCGACCACCGCGGTCTGCTCCTCGGTGGCAGTGGCCACCGACTGGTTCATTCCGTCGATCTCGGCGATCCGTCCGGTGACACTGCTCAGGCGTTCGCCGGCACGGTTGGCGATCTCCACGCTCTCCAGGCTGTAGCGCTGGCTTTCGGTCATGGTGCTGACCGCTTCCTGGGCGCCGATCTGCAGTTCCTCGATCATCTTCTGGATCTGCTGGGCCGACTCCTGGGCGCGGTGGGCCAGGTTGCGCACCTCGTCGGCGACCACCGCGAAGCCGCGTCCGGCCTCGCCGGCGCGGGCGGCTTCGATGGCGGCGTTGAGGGCGAGCAGGTTGGTCTGCTCGGAGATGCCCTTGATCACTTCGAGGATCTGGCCGATGTTCACCGTGCGGCTGTTGAGGGCCTCGATGTTGGCGCAGGAGGCGCTGATCTTCTCGGAAAGCTCGTTCATCGCGCGGATGGTCTGCTCGACCACCTGCTTGCCGTCCTCGGCCTGGTGGTTGGCGTCGGACGCGTGGTGCGAGGCATCGGCGGCGTTGCGGGCGATTTCCTGGGCGGCGGCGCCGAGTTCGTTGATCGCCGCGGCGACGCTGTTGGTGCGGTTGGACTGCTCGTCGGAGTTGGCCATCGAAGAGTTCGAGGCGTTCACCACCAGTTGCGCCACGTCGTGCAGTTGACGGGCGGTGCCGGCGACCTCGCGGATCGATTCGTGGATACGCTCGACGAAGCGGTTGAAGGAAATGGCCAGGACCCCGAATTCATCGTTGCTGGTGACCTTCAGGCGCTTGGTCAGGTCGCCTTCGCCCTGGGCGATGTCCTGCATGGCGCGGCCCATGTCGGTGAGCGGTTGCATCAGCACGCGGATCAGCATGCCGAGGAGGAGGACGATGGCGACCACCGCGATCAGCGCGGCGACGATCGCCGAGGTACGCAGCTTGGTGAGCATGGCATAGGCCTTGTCCTTGTCCACCGAGATGCCGATGTACCAGTCCAGGCCGGACAGGCCCTTGACCGGAGAGAAACTGAGGATCCGGGTGTTGCCGTGCAGCTCGGCCTCGCTGAAGCCGCTGCCGATCTTCGGCGTGTTGCGTGGGTAGACGTCGCTGAGGCTCTTCATGACCTGGTCCTTGTCCGGATGGACGAGGATCTTGCCGTCGCCGCTGACCAGGAAGGCGTAGCCCATGCCGCCGAAGTCCAGCGAGTTGATGATCTTCACCACCGTCTGCAGGCTGAGGTCGCCGCCGACCACGCCGAACGGCTGGCCGCCCTGGCGCGCCGGGCTGGCGATGGTCAGTACCAGCTCGTGGATGGCCGGCTCCATGTAGGGTTCGGTGAGGGTGGTCTGGCCGGCGCTGGTGGCGGCGTTGTACCAGGGGCGGCGGCGCGGGTCGTAGTCGGCCGGCAGGTCGCTGGTGGGGCGCGCGGTGTAGGTGCCGTCGGTCTGCCCCAGGTAGGTGAAGAGGAAGGTCGAGCCCAGCAGCGGCTGTTCCAGCAGGGCCTGGGTGGTCTCCGGGCTGTGGTCGCGGGCCAGGGTCTGGGCCAGGTTCTCGATCAGCAGGATGCGCCCGCTCAGCCAGTTCTGCACGTTGCTGGCGGTGATCTCGCCCATTTCGTGCAGGTAGTCCTCCAGGTCCTCGCGGATCGAGGTGCGCTGCAGGGAGTCGTTGTAGAGGGTGAAGAGGGAGAAGGTCGCGATCACCACCAGCGCGGCGGCGAGCAGGATCTTGTGACTGAACTTGAGACTTTTGATCATGGTTTCTTGCATCCGGGAGGCGCGGGCGCGCTGTCGTGAACAGCCCCAGTTGGATCGCAACTGCAAGGCTTGCCGTGTCTGTCGGCGGCAAGCCCGGAAGCTTTAGCGCAATGGATGAATGGTTTCACCGAATGCGACCTGGAGAACGAAAAAAGCGCCCGTGGGCGCTCTTCATCGGTAGGCCGGATAAACGCTTCGCGGTTATCCGGCCGGTTCGGCTACGACAGGCAGGGCTCAGATCTTGAAGCTGTCCACCAGTTGGCGCAGGCGCCCGGCCTGGGTTTCCAGCTCGCCGCAGGCGCGCAGGGTGGCCTGGAGGTTCTCCACGCCTTCCTGGTTGAGGGTGTTGATCTCGGTGATGTCCATGTTCAGCGAGTCGACCACCGCGGTCTGTTCCTCGGTGGCGGTGGCCACCGACTGGTTCATCCCGTCGATCTCGCCGATCCGCCGGGTCACGCTGCCCAGGCTTTCGCCGGCACGGTTGGCGATCTCCACGCTCTCCAGGCTGTAGCGCTGGCTCTCGGTCATGGTGGCCACCGCCTCGCGGGCGCCGACTTGCAGCTCTTCGATCATCTTCTGGATCTGCAGCGCCGATTCCTGGGCGCGATGGGCCAGGTTGCGCACCTCGTCGGCGACCACCGCGAAGCCGCGCCCGGCCTCGCCGGCGCGGGCGGCTTCGATGGCGGCGTTGAGGGCGAGCAGGTTGGTCTGCTCGGAGATGCCCTTGATCACTTCGAGGATCTGGCCGATGTTCACCGTGCGGCTGTTGAGGGCCTCGATGTTGGCGCAGGAGGCGCTGATCTTCTCGGAAAGCTCGTTCATCGCGCGGATGGTCTGCTCGACCACCTGCTTGCCGTCCTCGGCCTGGTGGTTGGCGTCGGACGCGTGGTGCGAGGCATCGGCGGCGTTGCGGGCGATTTCCTGGGCGGCGGCGCCGAGTTCGTTGATCGCCGCGGCGACGCTGTTGGTGCGGTTGGACTGCTCGTCGGAGTTGGCCATCGAAGAGTTCGAGGCGTTCACCACCAGTTGCGAGACGTCGTGCAGTTTGTGCGCGGTCCCGGCGACTTCCCGGATCGAGCGATGGATCCGCTCGACGAACTGGTTGAAGGCATCGCCGAGCACGCCGAATTCATCGCGGCTGGTCACGGCGAGGCGCTTGGTCAGGTCGCCCTCGCCCTGGGCGATGTCCTGCATGGCACGACCCATCAGGTGCAGCGGCTGCATCAGCAGGCGGATCAGCAGGCCGAGCAGGACCAGGATGGCGACGATGGAGATCAGCGCGGCGGCGATGGCCGAGACGCGGAACTTGCTGAGCATGGCGTAGGCCTTGTCCTTGTCGATGGACAGCGCCAGGTACCAGGTCACCGAAGGCAGGCCCTTGATCGGGGTAAAGGCGAGGATGCGGGTATGCCCGTGCAATTCGGCCTCGCTGAAACCGGTGGCGATCTTCGGCGTGTTCTGCGGGTAGACCTCGCTCAGGGTCTTCATCACCTGCTCTTTGTCCGGGTGCACCAGGATCTTGCCGTCGCCGCTGACCAGGAAGGCGTAGCCCATGCCGCTGAAGTCCAGCGAATTGATGATCTGTACCAGGGTCTTCAGGCTGAGGTCGCCGCCCACCACGCCGAGGGTGTTGCCGGCGGCCTTCACCGGCGTCGCCGCGGTGATGATCAGTTCCTGGGTGGCGGCGTCGACGTAGGGCTCGGTCAGGGTCAGGCCGCCGGCCGCTACGGCGTCCTTGTACCAGGGCCGGCTGCGCGGATCGTAGCCGGCCGGCATCGGGCTGTCCGGGCGCATGGTGAAGACGCCGTCCTGCTGGCCGAGGTAGGTGAAGCTGAAGGTCGAGGTCAGGGCCGGCTGTTCGAGCAGGGCGCTGACGGCTTCCGGGCTGTGGTCGCGGGCCAGGGTCTGGGCGGTCTGCTCGACCAGCAACAGACGGCCACCGAGCCAGTTCTGGATGTTGCTGGAGGTCACGTCACCCATTTCCCGCAGGTAGCTTTCGAGGTCCTCGCGGATCGCGTTGCGCTGCAGGTAATCGTTGTAGAGGGTGAACAGTGCGAAAGCGGCGAACACCACGAGGGAGGCCGCGAGGAGGATCTTGTGGCTGAACTTCAGACTTTTGATCATGTTGTATTGCGTCCAGGAGTATGTAGCGCCAGTCTTTGACCAGACCCCTGCGACCGTTCCGCGGGCGCAGGGGCTTTCCGTACGCCTTGCAGCGTCGGGCGGGTCGCGCGGGTGGGTAGTCCGTCGACCCAGGCACGGCCTTGTGCCACGAAGCCACGGTTCCCTGGGTGGCTCCGAAGAATGCGTGATACGGATACGATGGCGATTTTTCCTGTCTCAGCAAGGCCCGAAGGTCTTCGCTGAAGCTGGACGGCCAGATCGGGTCGATGCGCTGGCCCGACGCCCTTCGCGGGAACCCGCGCATATTGGTACGCGGGTTCCGCTGGAAGCCCCGTTGTACAAGGGCTTTCCCTTACTGTCGGCACAGCGTGCCGGAGCTTTAGTCCCGAGGATGAATGGATGTCGCAAGCGAATGAGTTGTTGATCGGCGCTGGCCCCGATGGCCAGCCGGTAGGGCAGGCCTGGCGCCTGGCCAACCGTCATGGATTGATCGCCGGCGCCACCGGTACCGGCAAGACGGTGACCTTGCAGCACCTCGCCGAATCCTTCAGCGATGCCGGTGTCGCGGTGTTCGCCGCCGACATCAAGGGCGACCTGTGCGGCATCGCCGCGCCGGGCAACCCGCAGGGCAAGGTCGCCGAACGCATCGCCAGCATGCCGTGGCTGAACTACCAGCCGAAGGCCTACCCGACCACGCTCTGGGACATCGCCGGGAAGACCGGCCACCCGTTGCGCACCACCATCAGCGAGATGGGCCCGCTGCTGCTGGCCAACCTCCTGGAGTTGACCGATAGCCAGCAGGCCGCGCTGTTCGCCGCCTTCCAGGTGGCCGACCGGGAAGGCCTGCTGCTGCTCGACCTGAAGGACCTGAAGGCGCTGCTCAACCACCTGAAGGACAATCCGGAGATCCTCGGCGAGGACCGGGCGCTGTTCACCGGCGCTTCCGGGCAGGCGCTGCTGCGCCGCCTGGCCACTCTGGAGCAGCAGGGCGCCGAGGCCTTCTTCGGCGAGCCTGCCCTGCAACTGGAAGACATCCTCCGCCCCGAGCCGGACGGGCGGGGGCGCATCCACCTGCTCGACGCCAGCCGCCTGGTGCACGAGGCGCCGAAGGTCTACGCGACTTTCCTGCTCTGGCTGCTGGCCGAGCTGTTCGAGCAACTGCCGGAGCGCGGCGATGCCGACAAGCCGGTGCTGGCACTGTTCTTCGACGAGGCCCACCTGCTGTTCAACGGCACGCCGAAAGCCTTGCGCGACCGCCTGGAACAGGTGGTCCGGCTGATCCGCTCGAAAGGCGTCGGGGTGTACTTCGTCACCCAGTCGCCGGGCGACCTGCCGGACGATGTCCTGGCCCAGCTCGGCCTGCGTATCCAGCATGGCCTGCGCGCCTTCACCGCCAAGGAACAGAAATCGCTGCGCGCGGTGGCCGACGGTTTCCGCCCGAACCCGGCGTTCGACACCCTGGGGGTGCTGACCGAACTGGGTATCGGCGAGGCGCTGGTCGGCACCCTGGAGGAAAAGGGCACGCCGGCCATGGTCCAGCGCGTCGCGGTGGCGCCGCCCTATTCGCGGATCGGCCCGCTGAGCGACAGCGAACGCGCCGAACTGGTCCAGCGGTCGCCGTTGAAGGGGCGCTACGACCAGCCGATCGATCGCGAGTCGGCCTACGAGGTGCTGGCGAGCAAGGCGGACGCCAAGCCCGAGGTGCAGGGCCAGGCGCCTGCACAGCAGGAAAGCGCGTCCGGCGTCGGCGGCATGGCCGGGCAGATTCTCGGCAGCCTGCTGTCCAATTCGACGGTGAAGAGCGCCATGCGCCAGGCGGCCAACCAGTTGAGCCGGGAGCTGGTGCGTGGCCTGCTCGGCTCGTTGATGGGCGGGAAGAAGCGGCGCTGAGCGCCAGGCCATGAAAAAGGCGCCCGCGGGCGCCTTTTTCATGGGGGCTGGATGATCGCCGACTAACCGCTTCGCGGTTAGCTGGCCTGTGGGACGGACGGGCTCAGATCTTGAAGCTGTCCACCAGGTGCCGCAGGCGCCCGGCCTGGGCTTCCAGCTCGCCGCAGGCGCGCAGGGTGGCCTGGAGGTTCTCCACGCCTTCCTGGTTGAGGGTGTTGATCTCGGTGATGTCCATGTTCAGCGAGTCGACCACCGCGGTCTGTTCCTCGGTGGCGGTGGCCACCGACTGGTTCATGCTGTCGATCTCGCCGATCCGGCTGGTCACGCTGCCCAGGCGTTCGCCGGCACGGTTGGCGATCTCCACGCTCTCCAGGCTGTAGCGCTGGCTTTCGGTCATGGTGGCCACCGCCTCGCGGGCGCCGACTTGCAGCTCTTCGATCATCTTCTGGATCTGCTGGGCCGACTCCTGGGCGCGATGGGCCAGGTTGCGCACCTCGTCGGCGACCACCGCGAAGCCGCGTCCGGCCTCGCCGGCGCGGGCGGCTTCGATGGCGGCGTTGAGGGCGAGCAGGTTGGTCTGCTCGGAGATGCCCTTGATCACTTCGAGGATCTGGCCGATGTTCACCGTGCGGCTGTTGAGGGCCTCGATGTTGGCGCAGGAGGCGCTGATCTTCTCGGAAAGCTCGTTCATCGCGCGGATGGTCTGCTCGACCACCTGCTTGCCGTCCTCGGCCTGGTGGTTGGCGTCGGACGCGTGGTGCGAGGCATCGGCGGCGTTGCGGGCGATTTCCTGGGCGGCGGCGCCGAGTTCGTTGATCGCCGCGGCGACGCTGTTGGTGCGGTTGGACTGCTCGTCGGAGTTGGCCATCGAAGAGTTCGAGGCGTTCACCACCAGTTGCGCCACGTCGTGCAGTTGGCGAGCGGTGCCGGCGACCTCGCGGATCGATTCGTGGATACGCTCGACGAAGCGGTTGAAGGCATTGGCCAACGTACCGAATTCATCGTTGCTGGTGACCCGCAGGCGCTTGGTCAGGTCGCCTTCGCCCTGGGCGATGTCCTGCATGGCGCGGCCCATGTCGGTGAGCGGCTGCATCAGTACGCGGATCAGCATGCCGAGGAGAAGCATGATGCCGACCACCGCGATCAGCGTGGCGACGATCGCCGAAGTGCGGAATTCGCTGAGCATCGAATAGGCGGTGTCGCGGTCGAGGACCAGGGCGACGTACCAGGTCACGCCGGGCAGTCCCTTCACCGGGGTGAAGGAAACGAACTGGCTGCGGCCGTCGAGTTCCACCTCGTGGACCCCGGGGTCGATGTTCGGTGCGCCCTTGGGATAGGCTTCGGCGAGGGTCTTCAGGACCAGCCCGGAGTCGGGGTGGAGGAGGATCTTGCCGGCGTCGCTGACCAGGAAGGCGTAGCCGGCACCATCGAACTTCAGGGAATTGAGGATCGCGGTCAGGGTCTCCAGCTTCATGTCGCCGGCGGCGACGCCCAGCAGTTGACCGGCGTGCCGCACCGGCAGCGACATGGCGAGGATCTGCTCGCCGGTGCCGGCATCGACGAAGGGTTCGGTGACGATCAGCCGGTCGGCCGCCAGCGCGTCCTTGTACCAGGCGCGGGTACGTGGGTCGTAACCTTCCGGCATGGCGTCGTAGGGGCGCATGGTGAAGGCGCCGCTGGCCGCCTCGCCAAGATAGACCGACGCGAAATTGCGGCTGAAGACGGGCTGTTCCAGTTGCCTTGCGATATTCGCCTCGTCGGGCTGGTCGAGCAGCGCCAGTTGCGAGGCCAGGCCTTCCACCAGATGCATGCGGCCTTCCAGCCAGCTCTGGATGTTGCTGGCGGTCAGGGTGCCGATTTCCCCGAGGTAGTTTTCCGTGTCCGTGCGCACGGCCTCGCGCTGTCGGTAATCGTTGTAGAGGATGAAGCAGGTGAAGGCGAAAACCACCACCAATGCGGCGGCGAGAAGGATTTTCTTGGCAAACGACAGCGAGCGAAGCATGAGCGATGCGTCCTGGCAAAAGCCTCAAGAAGGGCGGGGAGCCCAGGCCACCAGGTAGGGAGCTTGCGGGGGAAAGCCATGATCCAGCGCCTGAACGGCCGGCTTTGTAGCACAGTGCCAGCATAAAGGCAAAATAGTGGCGCCATGAAAATGGCGCCACTGGAGGGAAATCGCTCTGGAAGAGGACGTCAGTCCGGAGCCAGTCCGCCGACTTTGGTGCCGACGCCGTCGAAGAAGGCTTTCAGACCGCCGACGATACCGCTGTCCGTGGGACTCAATACGGCAATCAGAGCCACCGCGATCAAACCGGCGATAACCGCGTATTCGATGGCATTTGCCCCTTCTTCGTCCGCCAGGAATGCGCGAACTTTGCAATACACGAGCAGAGTCAGGTTCTTCATTCTTGTTTGCTCCTCGAACGCGGCAATCACCGAGACAGAGCCCTGCCTCCACGCTGAGGCTAGGCCGATGATGGCGTTTTGCAACAACTAAATGGCATTAGTAGGAGTGGATTAGTCGCAAGGTTATATGGCGGGTTACAAGGCTTGGACTACATCTAATGACAAATTGACATTGATTATCCCGAGTCTAGATTCAGGCCTATCGTCGCAAGTTCGAAGTTATGAACTTTGGTTCTTGAATAACGACTGTCGCCAGTCGATAACCCCAATGTACCTGCCATGGAAAGCCAGTCCCGGAGTATGGCCATGACACGGACAGCGAGACGCCCGTTTTTCTTTTCCGATCATCGGCGATCGCCGGTGATTTTCCGTTCATCGACCTGTCCGGACGCATAGCAGGGGTCTGCCCATGAATAGCAAGGTGCTGATGGCCCTGGCCGGCCTGCTGCTGCTCGGTGCGGTGCTGCTCGGATACCTCGGCGTATCCATCGGCCGCGCGCCATCGAACGCGCATGCTCCATCCGTGGCGCCGGCTTCGGCGGCGGTGGACGCTTCGCTGGAAAAGCTCGAACGCAAGCCGGTGCTGGTGGCCAGTCGCGATCTCCCGGCGCTGGCGGTGATCGGCAAGGACGACCTGAGCGTCGAGCGGTTGCGGACCGCACCGGTCGGTAGCTACGACAGGCCCGAGGCGTTGCTCGGCAAGCGGGTCTGGGTCGCGGTGCCGGCCGGCAGCATTCTTTCCGCCGCGACCCTAGAACCCGGCGGTCCGCTGGCCCGGACCATCCGTCCGGACGAGCGGGCGATGGCGATCGCTGTGGACGAAGTGGTCGGCGGCGGCGGCTTCGTCCTGCCCGGCGACTATGTCGACGTGATGCTCTTCGTGCGTGACGAGCGGGACGGCGAATCGACCCCGCTGGCGCAACTGGTGTTGCCCGGCGTCCGGGTACTGACCTACGGCGAGCGGATCGCCGTGGGCAGCGATGGGCAGGACCGCTCGAACCAGGAAAAGGACCCGCGTCCGCCGCGTACCGCGGTGCTGGCGGTACCGGAGGACGGCGTGGCGCGGCTGATGCTGGCGAGCCAGGCCGGTTCGCTGCGCCTGGCCATCCGCAGCAAGGACGAAGAACTCTACCGCAGGGAGCAGGAAGGCGCGCTGCTGCAAGCGTCGCTGGGCGCGCCGAGCGCGGTGCTGAGCCTCGACCAACTGCTGGAGCGCCGCAAACCGACGGCGCCGAGCGTGCGCAGCACGGCTCCGCGCGTGCCGGTGGCCAACGGGGTCACGGTCTACCGTGGCAGCGCCATGACCCATGAAGCGCCTTGAGGGGAGCCGGCATATGCATCGGAGCACCGGGATAGGCGTGTCGCGCTGGCTGGGAGGGCTGCTGGGGGGGGCGTTGGCGCTGCCGGCACTGGCTTTGCCGCAGGGCTGCATCGAGTTGCTGGCGCAGGCGCCGCGGGTCGACGTCGTCCAGGGACAACAGCGTGACCTGCGCCTGGCGGTGCCGATCGAGCGGCTGGCCATCGGCGATCCGAAGATCGCAGACGTACAGTTGCTGGATCGTCGCGGCTTCCTGGTCACCGGCAAGGAACAGGGCTCCACCAGCCTGCTGATCTGGACCGGCTGCAGTCCCGAGCCGTTGCGCAGCCTGGTGGAGGTCGAGGGACGCGGTAGCGTCGATACCCGCGGTGCTCCAGCGTTCACCGCCGGCGCCGCGGAGGAGCTACCGAACCAGGTGCAGACCGATATCCGCTTCGTCGAGGTCAGCCGCAGCAAGCTGAAGCAGGCCAGCACCTCGTTCGTCCGGCGCGGCGGCAACCTCTGGGTGCTCGGTGCGCCAGGCAGCCTCGGCGACATCAAGGTCAATGCCGACGGCAGCGGCCTGGGCGGCACCTTCGGCACCGGCAGCTCGGGATTCAACCTGATCTTCGGCGGCGGCAAGTGGTTGAGCTTCATGAATGCCCTGGAGGGCAGCGGCTTCGCCTATACCCTGGCGCGCCCGAGCCTGGTGGCGATGAGCGGGCAGAGCGCGTCGTTCCTCGCCGGCGGCGAGTTTCCGATCCCGGTGCCGAACGGCACCAACGACAACGTCACCATCGAATACAAGGAGTTCGGCATCCGCCTGACCCTCACCCCGACGGTGATGAACAACCGCCGCATCGCTCTCAAGGTGGCGCCGGAGGTCAGCGAACTGGACTACAGCGCCGGCATCCAGAGCGGCGGGGTGGCGGTGCCGGCACTGCGCGTCCGGCGCACCGACACCAGCGTGATGCTGGCCGATGGCGAGAGTTTCGTGATCAGCGGGCTGACCAGCAGCAACTCGGTGAGCAACGTCGACAAGTTTCCCTGGCTGGGCGACATCCCGATCCTCGGTGCGTTCTTCCGCTCGACCAAGCTGGACAAGGACGACCGCGAGCTGCTGATGATCGTCACCCCGCACCTGGTCCAGCCGCTGGCCGCCGACGCACAGTTGCCGGACCTGCCCGGCGAGGGCTTGCGGCACTACGATCCGGGGTTCTCGCGCCTGTACTTCCTCGAGCGCGGCGAGTACGACGGCCAGCAGAACGACACCGGCCTGTCGGATTAGGAGGCGCGCATGAACCAGAACTTCGTGGCGCTGACCCAGCATCCCGGCGAACTCGACTGGTTGCAGAACAGCCTGGCGTCCGCCGGCCAGGTGGTACCGGCAGGCAGCGCCAGCCTGGAGGAGCTGCTGGCGCTGCTCGACGTCACCGCCGCCGGGGTGCTGTTCATCAGCCTCGGCAAGAGCAACCTGGTGTCCCAGGGCGCGCTGGTCGAGGGATTGGTATCGGCGCGACCGATGCTCTCGGTGGTGGCCATCGGCGACGGCCTGGACAACCAGTTGGTGCTGGCGGCGATGCGCGCCGGCGCGCGCGACTTCATCACCTACGGCGCCCGCACCAGCGAGCTGACCGGGCTGATCCGGCGCCTCGGCGGACGCCTGCCCAGCGTGCCGGTGAGCGCGGCGCGCCAGGGCGAGCTGCTGACCCTGGTCAGCGCCCGACCGGACGCCGACGGCGCCTTCGTCGCCTTGCACCTGGCCAAGGCGTTGCAGGAGCAGACGCCGAACCAGGTCCTGCTGCTGGACGTCGGCCAGCCCACCGGCGAGGCGCTGGCGATCCTCGGCCTGGACTCGGCCTTCACCTTCAGCGACGCCTTGCGCAACCTGCGGCGCCTCGACCAGACCCTGATCGACAGCGCCTTCACCCGCCTCGACAGCGGCCTGCGGATACTCAGCCTGACCGACGAGCCCGGCGTGCTGGAGCGAGTCACCACCGCCGAACTCTATCTGTTGCTGGGCAACCTGCGCGGGGCGTTCAGCCATGTGGTGGTCAACCTCACCGGGCTGCCCGAGGGCGAGCTGAGCAACCAGTTGCTGGTGCAGGCCAACCGCGTGCTGTGGATGGTCGACCAGAGCGTGCCGTCCTGCAAGAAGGGTCTGGAGCGCCTGCGCCGCCTGCGCGAGCGCAACCTGCCGTTGCCCTCCATCGAGTTGCTGATCGAGCGCTACCTGCCCAATGTGGCGCCGGACCAGCAGGCCCTCAGCCGGATGTTCGACCTCGATCTGTTCGGCGTCCTGCCGTTGTCCCCGGAATCGCGCCTGCGCGCGAAGAACCTCGGCAAGAGCCTGTTCGAGGTGGCGCCGCGCGACCCATTGGCGGCCAAGCTGCGGCAACTGGCGGACAGCCTGTGCGTGACACGCGGCGAGCGCCGTTCGCTGCTGTCCTGGCTCGGCCGGGCCAAGGCGGCGCTGCTATGAGCACGGGATTCGGCGCGCGTCCTGACGGCGGTGCCTTCCACTACCGCCAGGAGCAGGACATCCAGGCGCTGAAGCTGCGCCTGCACCGCTACATCATCGACGAGATCGACGAAGACGGCATGAACCTGCTGGAGGGCGCGCGCTCCGCCGTGGTCCAGTACGTCTCGGAAAAGGTCTGCGAATACGGCTCGCGCCATCAACTGGCGATCTCCCGCTACGAACTGGACCGCCTGGCCGAAGAGGTGGTCGACGAACTCACCGGCTTCGGCCCGCTGGAGATCCTCCTGCGCGATCCCGGCGTCTCGGAAATCCTCGTCAACGGACCGGGCCGGGTGTTCGTCGAGCGGGAAGGGCGGCTCTACCAGAGCGACCTGCGCTTCATCGACGACCACCATGTGCTGCGGGTGATCCAGCGTATCCTCGCGCCCCTCGGCCGACGCCTGGACGAGTCCAGCCCGATGGTCGACGCGCGCCTGCCGGACGGCAGCCGGGTCAACGCGATCATTCCCCCGGTGGCGCTGGACGGGCCGTGCATCTCGATCCGCAAGTTCAGCCAGGAGCTGCTGCGCAGTGCCGACCTGCTGGCCTACCAGAGCGTCGACGAAGCCTTGCTCGAGTTCCTCCGCCAGGCGGTCTCGCGCCGCTGCAACATCCTCATCAGTGGCGGCACCGGCACCGGCAAGACCACCTTGCTCAACGTCATCAGCGGCTTCATCGACGAACGCGAGCGGATCGTCACCATCGAGGACACCGCCGAGCTGCAACTCGGCCACGACCACGTGGTGCGCCTGGAGACCCGTCCGCCGAACGCCGAGGGCTACGGCGAGGTGACCGCCCGCGACCTGATCCGCAACGCCCTGCGGATGCGCCCGGACCGGATCATCCTCGGCGAGATCCGCGGCGTCGAGGTGCTCGACGTGCTGCAGGCGATGAACACCGGCCACGACGGCTCGATGAGCACGGTGCACGCCAACTCGGCGATGGATTCGCTGCTGCGCATGGAGATGCTGGTCGGCCTGACCGGCAACAGGCTGCCGGAGCAGACCTTGCGCCTGATGATCTGCGCCGCGCTGGACGTGGTGGTGCAGATCACCCGCCTGGCCAGCGGTCGGCGTTGCATCAGCGAAGTGCTGGAGGTGCTGGAGGTGCGCGACGGCGTGTACGTCACCAATACCCTGTTCAGTCTCGACCGGCGCGGTAGCGGGCAGTTCGTCCGCCAGGCCGCGCCGGTCGGGCAGAAATTCCGCCAGGCGCTGCTGTGAACGGCGCGCAACTGCTGGTGCTGTTCAGCGGCGTGCTGGCTTTCGCCGCGCTGGCCCTGGCGTTCATGGGCTGGCGCGCCGGGCGCAACGAACTGGTGGTTGAACGGCTGCTGGGACGCCAGGAGGCGGTCGCGGTGCGGCCGCGCAGCAGTCACTGGCTGGCTCGCCAGATGCGTCGCGCCGGTATCCAGCGCCCGCGCCCGTGGTTGTTCGGGGCGGCAGTGCTCGCGCTGCTGCTGGTCTGGAGCGGATTGCGCCTGTTCGGCATCGTCGGTGCGCTAGGCGGCCTGCTACTGGCGGCGCTGTCCTGCCGCGTCGCCCTGGGCATGCTCTACCAGCGCCGCCTGAAGCGAATGATCCGGCAGATGCCGCGCTTCCTCGACCAGGTGGTGCGCAGCCTGCACGCCGGGCGCACGCTGGGCGACGCGCTGATGCAGGCGGTGGAGAACGCCGAGGAGCCGCTGCGCGACATCTTCACCCTGGCACGCAACCACGTGCTTCTCGGCATCCACCTGCCGGAGGCGTTGCAGGAAGTCGCCGAACTCTACGAGGTGGAGGAACTGCGCATCCTCGCCCTGGGCGTTTCGGTCAACCACCGTTATGGCGGCAATACCAGCGACCTGCTGGACAGCATCGTCAAGCTCATCCACGAGCGCGAGAAGCTCAGCCGGCAGTTGCACGCGATGACCGGCGAGACACGGATCAGCGCCTATGTCCTGGCCGGCGTGCCGAGCGCCCTGGGCGGCTACATCCTGGCGAGCAACCCGGGCTATCTGCTGAACATGTGGGCCGACGGCACCGGGCGTTTCCTGCTGCTGGCCTCGCTCGGGCTGCAACTGCTCGGCTGCTATGCGCTGTGGCGCATGCTCAAGAGCGTCTAGGAGGTGGCCATGCAGGCACAGTGGCTGATTTTCGCGGCGCTCCTGATGGCGGTCGGCGGTGCCTTGTTGCTGTTGCTCCAGGCGCGCAACGGCAGCCGCGAGCAGCGCCTGATCGAGAGGCGCCTGGGAGCGCTGGCCAACCCTGGCGGCTCGACCAGGTGGCTGGCCGGCATGACCGAGCGGATGGACGACAGCTTCTGGGTGCGGCGCCTGCAACTGATGGACAGCGAGGCCCGCCAGTTGCTGCAACAGGCCGGCTGGCACGAGAGTCGCTACCGGACCCTGTACCTGATCTCGGTGTTCCTCACGCCGCTGCTGTTCGTTCTCCTGGTCTTGCTGGTCAAGCTGCTGCGCGCCGAGAGCGAGGCGTCCTACGCGGTGCCGCTGCTGTTCGCCGCCGGCATCGGTTTCCTCCTGCCCAAGCAGGTGCTCAAGCACTTCGCCAAGGCGCGCCGGGCGCTGATCGCCGACGAGATGATCCTGTTCGTGCAACTGATCCGCATCCTCTTCGATGCCGGCCTGACCGTGGAGCAGACGCTGCGCGTGGTCTGCCTGGAAGGCCGCGGGATCACCCCGCAACTGGCCCGCGAGCTGGACCTGGCGCTGACCCGTGCCGACAACGGCATCGACCTGGCGGAAGAGCTGGAGGCGCTTGCCCGGCGCCTGCAGGTGGACCCGCTGAACGACTGCTGCGGCGTGCTACGGCAGATGTTGCGCCAGGGCGGCAGTGCGCGCAGCACCCTGCTGACGCTCAAGCAACTGTTCGAAGACCGGCGCCTGACCACCTTGCAGGAACGCATCGGCAAGCTGTCGGCGAAGATGAGCCTGGTGATGATGGTACTGCTGTTCCCGGCGCTGCTGATCGTCCTCGCCGGTCCGGGCGGCATCGCCATTACCAAGGCCTTGGGAGGACTGGGATGAAAGCACTGATCGGCATCGGCCTGTGCGCCGCCCTGCTCGGTGGTTGCGCCGCGCTGCCGGGGCGGGACGGCCCACGGGAGTGTTCGCAGCAGCTTGGCCAGGAGCAGGAACTGCAGATGAACATGGTCCGCGACATGATCCGCGAGGGCCGCCTGCATGCGGCCCTGGCCAACCTGGAAAGCATGCCGCCGGGGTTGCTCGACGTGCGCGAGGAAAGGGCGCTGATCCTGCGCCGGATCGGCGACCCGCGGGCCAGGGCCGAGTACCAGGCCCTACTGGAAACCTGCAAGGCAGCCGAGGCGCACCACGGCCTCGGCCTGCTCGCCCTGCGCAATGGCGACAGCGCCCGGGCGGTCCTCGAGCTGCGCGAGGCGGCGCGCCTGCGGCCGACCGAGAGCCGCTTCCGCAACGACCTGGGGGTCGCCCTGCTCAAGCGCGGCGACCGTGTCGGCGCGCGCTTCGAATTCATCACTGCGCTGGAGTTGCAGCAGGGCGGCAAGCTACCGGCGACCAACCTGCTCGGCCTGCTGTACCTGCAAGGCGACCGGGAAGATGCGCAGCGCCTGATCGAGCGTTTGCAGCTGGATGCCCGGGACATCCGCGCGGCCGAGGCGCGGGCGCGCAGCTGGGGTGCCGTACCGACACCCGGCGCGGCGCCGGCAAGCGACGACCCGCTGGCGGAACTGCCGGCGGAGGCGAATATGCATACCGCGATGGCCAACGAGGCGTCCTGAGCCGGCGCCGGAGAGGTGAACCATGCACGAGCGAATCCTGTTCGGCGTCTTGCTGCTCCTGTCCGGCCCGGCCTGGGCCGCGGACACGCCGGCGGTCCGTCCCGCCGCGCCAGCGACGGCCGAACCGCAGACCGCCACCCGCGCCTGGCTGGCCATCCAGGCGAGCGGCCGGGCCGCCAGCCCGGTTCGGCAAAGCGCGACCGCCGCCGAGCGCCAGCGGGCCTACCAGCGCTACCTGAAAAGCTATGAGCACGAGATTCCCGAGTACCTGCTGGAAGATCGTGGCTTCGGCGAGAGCAAGAACTGACGGTTCCTGGCGGAGGGGCAGGGCATGAACGGATGGCCTGCAAGACAGCGCGGGGCGATCGGCATCCTGGCGGCGACCACCCTGCTGCTGGCCTTGATCTGCCTGTTGCTGGTGGTGGATACCGGGCGGCTCTACCTGGAGCAGCGCAACCTGCAGCGAGTGGCGGACGTGGCGGCGCTGGAGAGTGCCTCCCAGGGAGCCTTGTGCGGCGACCAGAGTTCTGCCCAGGCGACGTCTTTCGCCAAGGCCAGCGCGATGCTCAACGGGTTCGATGCGGACGCCGCCGGCTCCAGCCTGTCGGCGGAGGTCGGCGGCGTGCTGAGTGCCGGCGGCCTGCGCAGTTTCATAGCCAGCGCGTCGAACGCGGCTGCCGCCAACGAGGCGGTGCATGTCGAGGTGACCAAGAGCGTTCCCGGCAGCCTGGTCGCCAACCTCGGGGGACTGTTCGGCGGCGGCAATGCCAACGTCGATCTCCGCGCAGAGGCCGTGGCGCGACGCCTGCCGAACGCCACGATTTCCGCAGGTACGGGGCTGGCCAGCGTGAACAGTGGCCAATCGGCGTTGCTCAACCCCATCCTGAGCGGATTGCTGGGCACCCACATCGATCTCTCCGCGGCGGCCTACAACGGTATCGCCGACGCGAAGCTCAGTGTGCTGGACATTCTCGGCGCGGATGGAATGGGCTTGATCGGGGTCGATACCAGCCTGGGGACCATCGAACAGTTGTTGAATACCAACGTCGGCTTGCAGCAGGTACTCGCCGCCAGCGTGAACGTCCTGGCGAAGAACGGCGTAGCCTCGGTCGAGGCCCTGAGAACGCAATTGGTGGGGGTAAAGTCGGCCACGTTGAAACTGGGAGACTTGCTGGGGCTGAGCGCCGGCGAGGTGAACAGCATGTCGCAGCTGGATACGGCGATCAATGCGCTGGATCTCATCATGGCGGTTGCCCAGGTCGCCAACAAGAATTCCGCGGTCGCCGTGAACCTGGGCATCCCCGGATTGGCCAATGCACGGCTCACGGTCGTAGAGCCAAAGAGGATCGTCTCCGGGCCGCCAGGGCAGGATGAGAGCGGTGCCTGGCGCACGGAGGTGCGCCAGTCCCAGGTACGACTTACGGCGGACATCGATTCCGGGTTCCTGTCCATTCTCGCCACCACGAAACTGCAACTGGCCATCGAAGGCGCGTCGGGAGCCGTCTGGCTGAAAAGCATGGCCTGTACCCGCCCGGATACCGCGTTGGACTTCGGTTGGAGAAGCAGCGGAGCGACGATAAAGATCGGCAGTCCGGCCAACATCGATCAGGTCGGCTCGATTCTGGTGCTTGGCGGCTTGGTGCGATTGGATCTCAAGCTCGATACCTCGATCGCCGGCAGCTCGGGCGATACGCGATTCAACGTGAAAGCCGACGGTTCCGATCTCGTCCAGAGCCGCAGGTTGCCGGAAAGCGGCTTTCTCGCCAGTACCCTGAAAACCAGCATCAACGTCAATCCCGTGGTGCTCGGACTGTGCTTGCCTTTGCTGTGCGGCTCGACGGCGCTCACCGACCTCATCGTGAATTCCGTGGTGGCACCTCTGGTCGATGGGCTGCTGACGCCGATCCTGAATCTGGTCCTGCCCTTGCTGGGGGTACAACTTGGATACATCGACGCGGAGATTCTGAAGGTCGATGTCGGCAGGGCGGAACTGCTGATCTAGCAGGTCCGCCGGGCCATCGCGCCTGTCAGTGCACCACCGCTCCGCTGCCCTGCTGCATCGCCGCAGGCGACAGGGCCAGCGCCAGCTGTGTGCGGTTGTGCATATGCATCAGGCGCAGCACCTGGGAGACGTACAGCTTCACCGTGTTCTCGGTGATGCCCAGTTCGTAGGCGATCTGGTAGTTGGTCAGGCCCTTGCTCACCAGCCGCGCCACCGCCTGCTGGCGGGGCGACAGCTTGCCGAACAGCGGATTGCTCGGGGACACCTGGCTTTCCGCGACCGACGCCGGCGGCGCGGACGGCTGGCTGTCTTCGCTCTTGAGGGCACTCGGCTGGCTGTTGCCGTGTACCTCGTACTTGATCTTGTGGATGTCGCGGTAGATCGAGTTCAGCGATTCGGCGAGGTATTCCAGGCGCTGGTTGACGTGGCTCAGGCTCAACTGGCTGCGGACGCGCTCGTGCAGGCGGTTCTCCAGGCGTTCGAGGCCATGCAGCAGTTCCTGCGGCGCCACCGGTTTCTGGTAGTAGTCGGCGGCGCCGACCCGCATGGCCTCGATCACTTCCTGGCGGCCATCGTGACCGGTGAGGATGATCGATTCGAAGAACCTGCCGTTGCCGGCGACTTCCTTGAGGCTCTCGATCAGGCGGATACCGTTGTCCTGCCCCAGGTAGAGGTCGCAGATGACCAGGCCGATGTTCGGGTCGGCCTGGAAGCTGGCGATCGCCGACTCCCGGTGGGTGCTGGTTACGCAACGGTAGCCACTGTTTTCCAGCAGTTCGCGGAGTTCCGAGGTCACCTGGGGTTCATCATCGATGATCAAGACGCTGAAATGCCGCGAGGCCGGTTTGTCCATGGTCATACGCTCCATTTGCTTATTTTGTTTTTAACAGGGGACGTGCATTGGAATGCAGCCATACCGAATGGTATTAGCCATAAGCATATAGTCGCTAAGTGAGGTCTTCCGCAAGTTTACTCAGATAATTTTACTGATAATCAGATGTGCCAAAAGGCCGGCGCTCATGGCGAATATAAAAGGGAATGACTTGTTTTTTGACGGTGCCCTTCGAAGGCGAACTTCTTCATTCATTGCGGACTTTTCTACCGAACGTTTGAATAACTTTACGAGGATGAATAGCGCGATGCACAGCAGGCAGCCGAAGGCCAGGCTATAGAGCACCGTAAGTGGGTCGCTGGCCAGCCCCAGTGCGGCCAGGTACTTGACGTCGGCAGCGCCGAGCCTGCCGAGAAGGTAGCCGGGAAGGCTGAGGCAGACGCCTATAAAAAGTGCGGTCATTGCCATATTAACCGTAGCACCGGTCAGGCTTGACTCTTTCACATATAAATAAACAAAGGAAATAAGAAATCCGCCCAGGATAAGCCAGTTGGAGACGCGCAAACGTTTGATGTCCTGATATCCGCAAACGCTTGCCCACAAGGCCAGTGCTAATTGCTCCATCCTGTTCTTCAGCCTTTTTTCGACATCTGGATTAATACCTTTTCAGTAACGTTGGCGGAGCGAATGACGACTAGTATTAAGGATGCGGATCGGGGATGTCAGCTCATGCTCGGAAAAGCTTCCCGGCGACGCCAGCACGGCGCCGTCGCCATCGAATTCACAGCGATCTTCCTGCTGTTTTTCGCGCTGGTCTACGGTCTGATCAGCTACAGCATTCCTTTGCTCATGTTGCAGTCGTTCAACGATGCCGCTGCCGTGGGGGCCCGTGCGGCGATCGCTGTCGATCCCTCCGATGCGGGCTACGAGAGCCTCGCCGAAGCCCGTGCCAGGGACGAGTTGCTCGCGCGCCTGGACTGGATGCCGGCGGCCTGGCGGGCGAACCTCCAGCCCTGTGCCGGCAATGGCCAGTACGCCGACTACGTCAGCGCCACGTCGCGGATCGAGGTCTGCGTGCAGTACCCGTACGGCGATCCGGGCAAGGCGATCATCCCCGTGCTGAGCTTCCCCGGCATCGGCGCGATTCCCAACCTGCCGCAGACGCTGAAGGCGAGTGCCAACCTGTTGCTGTGAGGTGGTCGCATGTTCGAATTTTCCCGCTCGTCGTCCGCCGAGGCCGAGAGGCCGGAACCCTTTTCGCAGGAAGGCCCCGCCCTCTGGAGCGCTTCGCTGAGGAGTTGGGACCTGTGTTTCGAGATGGACGAACAGGACCGCGTGATCCGGGTCGGCGGGCGGCAGGCGTATCGTCTGCAGTGCGCCCATGGGCTTGGCGAACAGCCGCGGCCTTTCGCCGAGTATCTGGAGCGGCGCGCCCCCGGTGCGCCGACGCTGGCCGGCCTGCGCCGGGGCGAGCGTCTCGACCTGACGCTGCGCAGCGATGCCGCCGCGCCATTGACCTGTCGTTTCCAGCCCATGCAGCCGCTCGACGGCCTGGGACGCTCGCTGCTGCTGGGCATGGACATCTCCGACCTCAACTGGCAGTCCGACAGCCAGCAGCACCAGTTGCAGAGCCTGAGCCTGGGCAAGCTGATCCTTTCGCGTCTGCGCCATGTCTCCCACGGACACCTGGCGGAGGCGGTCCAGGAGATTCTCGAATCGCTCTCCGGCGCGTTCCAGATGCAGGCTATCGCCCTGCTGCTGGGCGACGGCAAGGGTTTCTGCACGGTCTTCGCCAGTCATGTGCGGCCTGGCAGCGACAGTTTGCTGCGACCGACCCTGCAACTCGCCGACGACGACCTGCGCGAAGGGGCGGGCGCGCGCTTGCTACGCCGTGGCGAAGGCGCCTCGACGCTGCTCCGGCAGATCGGCGAGGACGCGCTCTACCTGGTGCCGGCGGCGATGCGCGGTGGCCGCCTGGGGGCATTGCTGGTGCGGCCGATGTCGCTGGAGCAGCTCGCCCAGGGGCCCGCGCCGCAGGACTGGCAATACCTCGCGGAACTGCTGGCGAACCAGGTGGCGGACCGCTGCGAACTCCACGAGCAGCACGACAGTTCGCGCAAGCTGGGGCTGTTGCAGGAGATGATCGGCGGCGGCTGGTGGCGTTACTGGGCGGAGCAGGAACTCTTCGAACTGGCGCCGGCCTTGCACGACAGCCTGGGGTTGACCGGCGAGTATCGTCGGGTGCCGCTGGAACACCTGCAGGGCCTGCTGCAACCGGCGGACGCCGACGAACTCGGCCTGCGCCTGCGTGCCAGCCTGCGCAGCGGCCAGGCGCTGGCCCAGGACCTTTGCCTGCGTCAGCCGGATAGCTGCGGCGAGCGCCGCTGGCTGCGCATCGAGGGCCGACCGCTGGGGCGCGGCAGCGCGCTGGGGCTGTCCGGCGTGCTGCTCGACATCAGCGAAGGCCGGCGCCAGGAGGAACGGGCACAGGCGGCCCACGCGCGGCTGCGCAGCCTGATCGACAGCGCGCCGGTGGTGATCTACGTCCAGCGGGTCGAGCAGGGACACCTGGTGCCGGAGTTCTACAGCGAAAGCGCGAGCAACCTGCTCGGCCTCGACTTGCAGGGACAGAGTTGGCAGGCGCTCGCCGAACGGGTGCATCCGGATGATCTGGAGGCCTTTTTCGCCCGTGGCCGCGAGTTGCTTCGCGAGGGCCGGGTGAAGACCCGCTATCGCCTCGCCGATGGCCAGGGCAACTGGCACTGGCTCTACGACGAAGCCAAGCTGCTGCGCGATGCCCAGGGCCTGCCCAGCGAAGCGGTGGGCCTGTGGCTGGACGTGACCGAGCAGCACCTGGCGGCACAGCGTATCGCCGAGAGCGAGGAACGCTACCGGGTCCTGGTGGAGGATTCGCCGGCGCTGATCTGTCGCTATACCGCCGACCTGGTGCTGACCTACGTGAACCGGACCTTCGCCGATAGCCTCGCGACCAGCCCGGAGCGCCTGGTCGGTCGCCGGCTCGACGAGTGGCTGGCGGCGGAAGACGCCAGCGCCTTGCGCGCGCGTCTGCTGGGCTCGCCGCGGGAGGGCGCCAGCGAGGTGCCGGAGCTGCGCTTCAACCTGCCGGGGCAACGTTTTCTCTGGCTGGTGTGGGCCGAGCGGCCGTTGTTCGACGCCCGTGGCGAATTGTGCGAGGTACAGGCGGTGGGGCGCGACAACACGCCGGTGCGCCGGGCCCAGCAGCAACTGGCGCAAGGCGCCAAGATGGCCAGCCTGGGGGAGATGGTCAGCGGCCTCGCCCACGAGGTGAAGCAGCCGCTGCACGTGCTGCGCATGACCCTGTTCAACATGCGCCAGCGGATGAACAGCGTCGGCCTCGACGGCGACTACCTGGGCGAGAAACTGGAGCGCATGGATGCCCAGGTCCTGCGCGTCGACCGCCTGGTCAGTCACCTCGGCGTGTTCAGCCGCAAGTCGGCGCTGGAGGCGCTGCCGTTCGACCCCTATGCCGCCTTCGAAGGCGCCCTGGGCCTGCTCGGCGAGGGGCTGCGTCAGCACGCCATCGAGGTAGAGTGCCCGGCGCCGACGCAGCGGATGGTGGTGCGAGGGCAGGCGGACCAGTTGGAGCAGGTGATCATCAACCTGCTCGCCAACGCCCGCGATGCCCTGCTCGGCAATCCCGGCCTGGCCAGCCGGCGCGTTCGCCTGGAGCAGGTGGCCTGCCGCGAACCGGGCTGGGTCGAATTGCACGTGCACGACAACGGCGGCGGGATAGAACCGCTCCTGCTGGAGCGGATATTCGAACCCTTCTTCACCACCAAGGCGGAGGGCAAGGGTACCGGCCTGGGTCTCTCGGTCAGCCACGATCTGGTGCGCAACATGGGCGGTAGCCTGACGGCGGCCAACCAGGGGGAGGGTGCGTTGTTCGTGGTTCGCTTGCCGCTGGCGGCGCCCGCCGAGGCGGGCGGATGACGTCGGTGGGAGCGCGGCAAAAAAACGCCTGCGGACAAGCAGGCGTTTTTTCAACCGGCGAGGCGGCTCAGATGAATTGCGAGGCCAGCCAGAACAGGCCGGCGGACAGCGCCATCGAAGTCGGCAGGGTGAGTACCCAGGCCATCAGGATGTTGCGCACGGTGCCGCCGTGCAGGCCGCTCTTGTTCGCCACCATGGTCCCGGCCACGCCGGAGGACAGCACGTGGGTGGTGGACACCGGCAGGCTGTAGATGTTGGCCATGCCGATGGCGGCGGCGGCGGTGATCTGCGCGCTCATGCCCTGGGCGTAGGTCATGCCCTGCTTGCCGATCTTCTCGCCGACGGTGAGCACTACGCGCTTCCAGCCGACCATGGTGCCGATGCCGAGAGCCAGGGCCACCGCGATGATGACCCAGAACGGCGCGTATTCGGTGGTCGCGGTCAGGTCCTTGCGTAGCTTCTCCAGGTCGGCCTTCTCCCGCGCCGGCAGGTCGGACAGCTTGCCGACCTTCTTCGCGGTGTCGTCCAGGCACAGCAGGTAGCGACGCACCTGCACGCGCTCGTCGGCGTCCAGGTCGTTGTAGCTGGGCACGCCGCGCAGGTCGCGGAGCAGCGCGTTGATGGTCGGCTCGGTCTGTTTCGGATCGCAGCGGTAGAACTGCGGCATCTCGCTGCCATTGCTCTTGCCCAGGGCCAGCATGTCGCCGAGGGTATCGGTATGGCGCTGGTAGAACTGACTGAGGTGCAGGGCGGCGTCGCGGGTGCGCTCGATCTGGTAGGTGGTGCTGTTCAGGTCGAGGACGAACTTGGCCGGGACGATGCCGATCAGTACCAGCATGATCAGGCCGATACCCTTCTGGCCGTCGTTGGAGCCATGGACGAAGCTCACCGCCATGGCGGAAAGCACCAGCACCAGGCGGTTCCAGAACGGCGGGTGCTTCTTCTCGTCGAGTTCGCGACGGGTTTCCGGGGTCTTGTGCATCTTCGACAGCGGACGCCACCACTTCAGTCCGAGCAGGACCAGCGCGGCGACCATGAAGCCGGCCAGCGGCGAGAAGATCAGCGACAGGCCGATGTCGATCGCCTTCTGCCAGTTGATCCCTTCGGCCAGCGGCACGTCGGTGATCAGCGCATTGGCCAGGCCGACACCGAGGATCGAGCCGATCAGGGTGTGCGAGCTGGAGGCCGGGATGCCGAAGTACCAGGTGCCGAGGTTCCAGGCGATGGCGGCGGCGAGCAGGGAGAAGACCATCGCCAGGCCATGGCCGGTGTTCACGTTGATCAGCAGTTCCACCGGCAGCAGGTGAACGATGGCGTAGGCTACGCCGACACCGCCGAGCAGCACGCCGAGGAAGTTGAACACACCGGAGAGCATCACCGCCCGGTAGGGGGACATCGCTTTGGTGTAGATGACGGTGGCCACCGCGTTGGCAGTGTCGTGGAAGCCGTTGATGAACTCGAAGGTGAGGACGAAGGCCAGGGCCAGCACCAGGCTGATACCCACCCAGGCATCGAGCCCGCTGAAAAGATCGAACATGTGAGAAACCGGTCAGAGACGGGGCGGCGATTATGCCAGATGCGTTTTTATCCGTCTGGAACTCCGGAAGGTTGCCATTGTCGCGGGCAACTCCCCGTCGCATCGGGCTTTGCGGGAAAAACGAAACAGATTGAAACGCTTCGTTATCCGTCGCTCTCCTGTCGGTTGGAGGTAAATGGAATGGGGTTCGCTGCTTCCTGCCCGGCCTTGAGACGCTCTTCTTCGATCTTCTGCAGTTCTCTGTCGAACGCCTGCTCCTGAACGGTTGGGCGTTTGCGCCAGGGCTTGCGGTCGGGTTCCGGCTGGGCGGCATAAAGCGTCACTTCGCCGCCGTACACGTCCTTGTAACGCTGTTCCTCGCGCGCCAGCGCGGCACGCAATTCGTCTTTCGTCACGGGTGGTCCTGAGTCCAAAAAGAGCGGGCCCGATAGCGACCAGGCTGGGCGGAAGCGGGGTCCGGCCAGCGCCGGTTGGGAGTCTAGTCGACCGCTACCGGCTGTAAATGGGCGCGGAATTATAACGTGGGCTCCGGGCTTGTCATACGGTGTCGGCCGACGGACGGCAGGACGGAAGTTCTTCGAGCGACCCCTGGAAATGCGGCGAAGTCCCCATGGATCAAGGCCTGGCCGACGCGTCCGGGGCGTTCTCCGCCTTTCGTCGCGGCCTGCGCTAGTCGAATGCCAGCCATTGGCCATACCACTAAGGAACGATGGCGGCGCTTCCGGGGGCGGGCTACAAACCGGACTACAAGTCAAATAAAGAAGCCCCGCCGTCGCCCGTCCGACCCCAGGGTCATGACGCAACGCCCCGGAGGCCGGAGATTTACTCATGCAGCCCGCTCGTTCCCGCATCCTCTTCGTCTGCCTGTTGCAGAGCCTGGCCCTGGTTCTCCTGCTGGTCGGCGCCCGGCATGGCTGGCTGCCGCTGTACCTGGCCCTGCCGCTCGGCGTGGCGCTGCTCTGGTTGCCCTGGCTGCTTCCCGGCAACCGCACAGCGGTGGCGACCGTCGGCGAGCCCGACATCGCCCGGCTGGCTCGCGACCTGTCCCATAACACCAGCCAGAACGCATTGTCGGCCGCCGGCGTGGCGTTCTCGGTGAAGCGCCTGGCGGAGAAGCTGCAATCCCAGCTCGACGCCGCCGAACAGATCGTCGGCAGCGCCGAAGTGATGATCCACACCGAGCGCGCCACCTCCAATCTGGCGCGCCAGGCCATGGACGCCGCCACCCGGGCGCGCGCCGGCAGCGACGAGGGCCAGGTGCTGCTGGCCTCGACCATCGAGCGCATGCATCGGCTCAGCGAGCGGATGGGCGCCAGCCGCGAGGCGATCGAGGCGCTGAACCAGCGCAGCGAGGACATCCAGCGGGTCACCCTGGTGATCCAGGGCATCGCCAGCCAGACCAACCTGCTGGCCCTCAACGCGGCCATCGAGGCGGCCCGCGCCGGCGAGCACGGGCGCGGCTTCGCGGTGGTTGCCGAAGAGGTGCGCGGCCTGGCCGGACGTACCGCCGAGGCCACCGAGGAAGTCGGCCAGATGGTCGCCGAGATCCAGCGCCAGACCAGCGAGGTGGTCGAGCAGATCCGCCAGCTTTCCGAAGAGTTGGGCGAAGGGGTCGGCCAGGTCGAGCTGACCGGTCGGCAACTGGAAGGCATTGCCGAACTGGCGGCCGGGGTGGAGAGCCAGATTACCGAGATCGCCCAGGGCGCCGAGATCAACCGCAGCCAACTCGCCAGCCTGTTCGCCGCGGTCGAGCAAGTGCGCGGCGACCTCAGCGCCAGCGAGGAACAGACCCTGCGCCTCGGCGAAGCCGCCAGCCAGTTGGAGAACCAGGCCGAGGTGATCAGCGAGCGCCTCGCCGAGGTCAGCCTGGACGCCTACCACCAGTCGGTCTACGACCTCGCCCGGGAGGGCGCGGCGGCTATCGCCGCTCGCTTCGAGGAGGACGTGCGCAGCGGGCGCATCGACCTCGACGACCTGTTCGACCGCAGCTACCAGCCGTTGCCCAATACCCAGCCGACCAAGTACCGGACCCGCTTCGACAGCTACACCGACCAGGTCCTGCCGGGCATCCAGGAGCAGTTGCTGGAGCGCAACCGCAACCTGGTGTTCGCCATCGCCTGTACCCCCGAAGGCTACGTGCCCACCCACAATCGCGCCTTCGCCCATCCGCCCAGCGGCGACCCGCAGACGGACGCGTTGCGCAGCCGCAGCAAGCGCCTGTTCAACGACCGCACCGGGATTCGCTGCGGCAGCCACCAGCAGCCGCTGTTGCTACAGACCTACACCCGTGACACCGGCGAGCTGATGCACGATCTTTCGGTGCCGATCTTCATCCACGGCAAGCACTGGGGCGGCCTGCGCCTCGGCTATCGGCCGGAGGGCGCGGAGCCGGGCAAGGCGGCCGCGCCGGCGGCGCAGGGGCTGAGCCTGGCCTTGAACGGCTAGCCGGCTGCGGCGATCAGGCCGCCGGCCACGGCGCAGGCGAGCACCACTTGCCAGGGCGGCGTCTTCCAGGCGAGCAGGGCCAGCAGGGCGAAGAGCAGCAGGGCGAAGTCGGCCGGGCGCAGGATGCCTTCGGTCCAGAGCGGCTGGTACAGCGCCGCCAGCAGTAGGCCGACCACCGCCGCGTTGACCCCGGCCAGCGTTGCCCGTACCCGGCGTTCGTGGCGCAGGCGTTCCCAGAATGGCAAGGCACCGGCGACCAGCAGGAACGACGGCAGGAAGATCGCCAGCAGGCACAGCAGCGCGCCGCTCCAGCCGTTCGGCGCCGGGCCCGAGGCTGCGCCGAGGAACGCGGCGAAGGTGAAGAGCGGGCCCGGTACCGCCTGGGCGGCCGCGTAGCCGGCGAGGAAGGTATCGCCGTCGACCCAGCCGTTGGGCACCACTTCCGCCTGTAGCAGCGGCAGCACCACATGGCCGCCGCCGAACACCAGCGAGCCGGCCCGGTAGAACGCATCGAGCAGGCGCAGCCAGTGTTCCGGCCAGAGGCGCGCGGCCAGCGGCAGGCAGACCAGCAGCACGGCGAACAGGGCGAGGAGCAGCAGCGCGCCGCGGTAGCCAATGGCGATCGGCAGCCGCTCGTGGCCTTCCCCGGCTTCCGTTTTCAACAGGGCGAGGCCGGCCAGGCCGGCACCGGCGATCACCGCGACCTGGGCCCAGGCCGTGGGCCAGGCCAGCACGCTCGCGCAGGACAGCGCCATCAGCGCCAGGCGCGGGCGATCCGGACACAGGCTGCGGCCCATGCCCCAGATCGCCTGGGCCACCACCGCCACCGCCGCGATCTTCAGGCCATGCAGCACGCCCTCGGGCAACAGCGTGCCCCAGCGTCCCAGACCGAGAGCGAAGAGTACCAGCAGCAGCGCCGAGGGCAGGGTGAAACCGAGCCAGGCGGCGAGGGCGCCGGGGTAGCCGGCGCGGGCCAGGCCGAGGGCCATGCCGACCTGGCTGCTGGCGGGGCCGGGGAGGAACTGGCAGAGGGCGACCAGGTCGGCGTAGCTGCTTTCGCTCAGCCAGCCGCGGCGGCGGACGAACTCGTCGCGGAAATAGCCGAGGTGGGCGATGGGCCCGCCGAAGGCGCTGCAGCCCAGCTTGAGGAAGGCGAGGAACACCGCGAGGGCAGTGTCGGGATGGCGGCTGGCGGTTGGCATGCGAACTCCGGATGGCGGCTGCTGCGAGCATAGCCGCATCGCATGCACGGCGGGTTACAGCATCGGCATGTCCTGGGCGCGGCTGGCCAGGCGGTATTGTTCCGGCGTGGTGCCGGCCAGCCGGCGGAACATCGAGATGAACGCCGAGGGGCTGCTGTAGCCGAGGTCGAAGGCGATCTGCTGGATCCCCCTGCCGGCTTCCAGCGCCTCGATGGCCGCGAGGAAGCGCAGGCGTTGGCGCCATTCGCCGAAGGTCATGCCCAGTTCGCGCTGGCAGTGTCGGGCCAGGGTTCGCTCGGTGCTGTGCACCTGCTGCGCCCATTGCGCCAGCGAGCGGTTGTCGCCCGGCTCGGCCTGCAGTGCGTCGAGCACCTCGCGCAGCGCCGGGGTACGGCTGTAGGGCAGGTAGTCGTCGTGGGGCTGGGCGCATTCCAACTGGTCCATGACGACCCGGGCCAGGCGCAGGTCCTGCGCCGAGGTCGGCAGGTTGACCCCGCGCTCGGCGAAGTCCGAGAGGATTGCCTTGAGGATCGCGCTGATCGCCAGGGTGCAGGGTGTCGCCGGCAGGCGTCGTGACAGTTCGGCGGAGAGGTACAGCGAGCGGTAGACGATGGCCTGGCTGTTGTAGCAGCTGTGCACCCGCTCCGGTGGTATCCATACCGCGTATTGCGGAGGCGAGAGGAAGCGCTGGCCGTCGATCTCCAGCTGCATCACGCCATGGGCTGCATAGTTGAGCTGGCCCCAGGCGTGGGTGTGCGGCGGCGAATGGGTGTCGGCGCCGAACTCGTCATAGCGGAAATAGACGTCGAAAGACTGCCCCTGGAGATCGGGAAGGCGCAGCAGGGTGGTGGTCGACATGTCCGAACCTACGGGTGGTTTGTCTGGAATTCATTATACGTCTGTATTCGGACTGGCTCAGAATGGCCGCGTATTCCTTTTTCATAGTGCGGAACCCCCATGCAATACCTGTTTCCCCTGCTGGCCGTGTTCATCTGGGCCGGCAACACCGTCGTCAACAAGCTCGCCGTGGGGATCATCCAGCCCGCCGAGATCGGTTTCTTCCGCTGGCTGCTGGTCGGCCTGGCGCTGACGCCCTTCATGCTCGGCCCGGTGCTGCGCAACCGCCGCTACATCCTCGCCAACCTCGGCAAGTTCGTGGTCCTCGGCCTGCTCGGCATGGCCGTCTACCAGAGCCTGGCCTACTACGCGGCGGCGCTGACCAGCGCCACCAACATGGGCATCATCCTGTCGCTGATGCCCCTGATGTCGCTGGGCCTGGCCAGCAGCATCCTGGCCCACCGGCTGAACGCCGGGGCGCTGCTCGGCGCGCTGGTGTCGCTGGCCGGCGTGGTGCTGGTGATTTCCCAGGGCCATCTCGGCGCTTTGCTGGAGCATGGAGTGAACCTCGGCGACGCGATGATGATCGTCGCCACCCTGGCCTATGCGGTGTACAGCGTGCTGCTGAAGAAATGGAGCCTGAAGCTGCCGGCCATGCAACTGCTCTACCTGCAGGTGCTGGTGGCGATCCTCGCCCTGCTGCCGCTGTACCTGCTGTCGCCGCGCACCGGCCTGAACGCCGCCAACCTGCCGCTGGTGCTGTACGCCGCGCTGTTCGCCTCGATCGTCGCCGCGCTGGCCTGGATGCACGGTGTCGCCCGTCTCGGGCCGAGCCGGATGGCGCTGTTCTTCAACCTGCTGCCGATCATCACCGCCTGCATCGCCACCCTGGTGCTCGGCGAGCGCCTGACCGTCCATCACCTGGTCGGCGGCGCGCTGACCCTGGCCGGGGTCCTGCTGGCCGAGTTCTGGCAGCGCCGCCCGGCCCGCCTGCGCTCGGCAACCTGCTGATTTCCCGGCAACTTCCTCGCGATTACGGCGCACGGAGGCGCCGCCACTGGCTATCATAGGCAGCGCTCCCCGCGTGGGAGCCGAGCCGTGCCAGCCTGGAAGAGGAAGAATCGTGGTCGAAGTGTTTTCCGTGCAGGATGGGCTGGACGCCGAGCGCGCCCTGCTCGACGAGGTGTGTGGCGGTGCCCGCGAGCATGGCCTGTTGCTCTGGCAGCCGTGCGATCGGGCGCTGGTCATGCCGCGCCGGATGGAGCGCCTGGAAGGGTTCGCGCCGGCCAGCGCAGCGGTCGCCGAACGCGGCTGGCCGGTGCTGCTGCGCGATACCGGCGGCGAGCCGGTGCCGCAATCGCCGGGCGTGCTGAACATCGCCCTGTCCTATGCGCTGGGGCCCGGCGACAACGAGCAGACCCGTATCGAAACCGCCTACCTGCGGCTGTGCCAGCCGATCTGCGACTGGCTCCGCGAGCGCGGCCTGGACGCCGGCGTGGGCGCCGTGGCCGGTTCCTTCTGCGACGGCCGCTACAATGTCACCCTGGATGGGCGCAAGCTCGCCGGGACCGCACAACGCTGGCGGCGCAACGGCGCCGGCCGGCCGGTGGTGCTGGCGCACGCGGCGCTGCTGGTCGGCGCCGAGCGCGAGGAGATGGTCGAGGTGGTCAACACCTTCACCCGCCGTTGCGCCAGTGCCCCGGATTGCCAGGCGGACAGCCATCTCGGCCTGAGCGAGCGCTGGAGCGATTTCCGCATGGCCGACAGCCTCGAACTGGAACGACGCTTCGTCGCCGCCCGATCCTGACCTCTTTCGCCAGAGCCTTGCGCCAGGAATAGCCGTACCGATGCCAGAACCCTTGGGAACCACCGCCCTCACGCCCGGATTCATGATCGTCCACGGCAATCGCCTGGACGACCTGCGCGACCTCGCCGTTTCCTGGATGCGCCGCTATCCGCTGGCGCCGCTGGAAAGCGAGCGGGTCCTGGTGCACAGCAACGGCATCGCCCAATGGTTGAAGCTGGCATTGGCCGAAGATCCCCGCGAGGACGGTGGCGGCGGTGGCGGCATCGCCGCGGCGCTGGAGGTGCAGTTGCCGGCGCAGTTCCTCTGGCAGGCCTATCGCGCGGTGCTGGGCCGCGAAAGCATTCCCGAGGTTTCCGAACTGGACAAGGCGCCGCTGACCTGGCGCCTGATGCGTCTGCTTCCCGGATTGCTGGAGCGTCCCGAGTTCCGCACCCTGCAACGTTTCCTCGCCGACGATGCCGACCTGCGCAAGCGTCATCAACTGGCCGAGCGCCTGGCCGACCTGTTCGACCAGTACCAGGTCTATCGCGGCGACTGGCTCGACGACTGGAGCCAGGGCCGCGACCAGTTGCGCACGGCGAACGGGCAGGCGCGCCCGCTCGGTGCCGACGAGCGCTGGCAGGCCGAATTGTGGCGCGCGCTGCTCGCCGACGTCGGTGCCGATAGCCTGGCCCGCAGCCGCTCCGGCGTGCACCGGCGCTTCATCGAGGCGCTGCGCTTCGCCAGCGCGGCGCCGCGCGCGTTGCCGCGACGAGTAGTGGTGTTCGGGATTTCCTCGATGCCGGCGCAGACCCTCGAGGCGCTGGCCGCCCTGGCCAGGTTCAGCCAGGTGCTGCTCTGCGTGCACAACCCCTGTCGCCACCACTGGGCCGACATCGTCGCCGACAAGGACCTGTTGCGCCACGAGTACCGCCGCCAGCAGCGCCGCGCCGGCGTCCCCGCCGACCTCGACGAGGACCGCCAGCACCAGCATGCCCAGCCGTTGCTGGCGGCCTGGGGCAAGCAGGGCCGCGACTACATCAACCTGCTCGACAGCTACGACGACCCGGACAGCTATCGGAACCTGTTCGGCGAGGTCAACGGCGGGCGCATCGACCTGTTCAGCGAGGAGGCCCCGCACGGGCTGCTCGGCCAGTTGCAGGACGATATCCTCGAACTGCGCCCGTTGGCGGAAACCCGCGAGCACTGGCCGCCGGTGGCGCCGCGGAGCGACGCCTCGATCCGCTTCCATGTGGCCCACAGCGCGCAGCGCGAAGTGGAGATCCTCCACGACCAGTTGCTCGCCCGCTTCAACGCCGATCCGAGCCTGAAGCCGCGCGACGTGATCGTCATGGTCCCCGACATCAACGCCTACGCGCCGCACATCGAGGCGGTGTTCGGCCAGGTGCCGCGCGACGACCAGCGCTTCATTCCCTATACCCTGGCCGACCAGGGACAGCGCGGTCGCGAGCCGCTGCTGATCGCCCTGGAGCACCTGCTGAAACTGCCCGACAGCCGTTTCGCCGTGAGCGAGATCCTCGACCTGCTGGACGTCCCGGCATTGCGCCGGCGTTTCGGCGTCGACGAGGCCGACCTGGCGACCCTGCACCGCTGGATCGAAGGCGCCGGCGTGCGCTGGGGGCTGGATGCCGCGCAGCGCGAGCGTCTCGGCCTGCCAGCGGGGCTGGAGGGCAACAGTTGGCGCTTCGGTCTGCGGCGCATGCTGCTCGGCTACGCGGTCGGCGAAGGTGCGGCCCTGCAAGGCATCCAGCCCTACGATGAGGTCGGTGGCCTGGACGCCGCCCTCGCAGGCCCGCTGGCTGTGCTGCTGGAGCGCCTCGAGGTGGCCTACGCCGAGCTGGCCGAACCGGCCACCCCGGCGCAGTGGGGCGAGCGCCTGCAGGCCCTGCTCACGGTGTTCTTCGAGGCCCACGACGAGCGCGACGAACTGCTTCTCACCCAGCTTCTGCAATTGCTCGAACGCTGGCAGGAACACTGCGCCTGTGCGGCCTTCGCCGAGCCGCTGCCGATCAGCGTGATACGCGAGGCCTGGCTCGGCGGCCTGGACCAGGGCGGCTTGAACCAGCGCTTCCTGGCTGGCGCGGTGAGTTTCTGCACGCTGATGCCGATGCGCGCGATCCCGTTCCGGCTGGTCTGCCTGCTTGGCATGAACGATGGCGACTACCCCCGCCAGCAGTCGCCGCTGGATTTCGACCTGATGCGCAACGACTACCGCCCCGGCGACCGCTCGCGGCGCGAGGACGACCGCTACCTGCTGCTCGAGGCGCTGCTCTCGGCGCGCGAGCAACTCTACGTGAGCTGGGTGGGGCGGAGTATCCGCGACAATGGCGAGCGGCCGCCCTCGGTGCTGATCGGCCAGTTGCGCGATCACCTGGCGGCCGGCTGGCGCCTGGATCCGGACGGCGACGGCGAGGCGCTGCTGCGTGCCCTGACCCAGGAGCATCCGCTGCAGCCGTTCAGCCGCCGGTATTTTCACGATGCGCCGGAGCAGGGCGTCGATGGCCTGTTCACCTACGCCCGCGAGTGGCGCGAGGTCCATCGCGAGGACGAGATCGGCGCTCCCGACGCCGAAGCGCCCCTGCCGCCGCTGGAACTGGAGGGCGCGCTGGGGCTGCGAGCGCTGGCGGAGTTCCTCGCCAACCCGGTGAATGCGTTCTTCCAGCAGCGGCTCAAGGTGCGTTTCGACGACGAGCAATTGACCGGCAACGACGAAGAGCCTTTCGAACTGGACGCGCTGGACAACTGGAAGCTGCAATTCGAGCTGACCGAACGCATGAAGCGCTGGGTCGAGCGGGACTGGGATGCCGAGGGCCTGCCGGCGCAGTTGCAGGCCCAGGTCGAGCGACTGCGGCGACAGGGTCGCCTGCCGCTGGCGGCGTTCGGCGAGTTCTCCGCGCGCCATTTGCTGCAACCGCTGCCCGACCTGCTCTGGCGCTACCGCCAGGAAATCGAGCGCTGGCCGGAGGCGGTCGAGCAGCAGCAGGAGTTGCGCCATCGCCATTCGTCCGGGCTGGAGCTGGAGGACTGGCTCGGCGGCTTGCGTCGCGACGCTTCCGGGCGCCTGGCGCGCCTGCAGTTGCTCAGCGGCAAGCTCCATGAAGGGCGCGGCTTCAAGTGGCACAGCCTGGTGCGCCACTGGTTGCAGCACCTCGCCCTGCAACGTCTCGGCCAGCCGGTGAGCAGCGTGCTGGTGAGCCAGACCGGCACCCTGGAGATTCCGCCGCTGCCGAGCGAGCGCGCCGGCGAGTACCTCGACCAGTTGATCGACGCCTGGCGCCAGGGCATGCGCCAGCCGTTGCCGGTGGCCTGCCGGACCGCTTTCGCCTGGCTCGCCAGTGGTGGCGCCGCAGAGCCCGAGAAAGCCATGCGCGAGGCGCGCAAGCGCTACGAGGGAGGGTTCGGCATGGGGGGCGAGGTGGACGCCTCGCCGGCGCTGGCTCGGGTCTATCCGGACTTCGACCGGCTGCTCGCCAGCGGTGAGTTCGCGCACTGGGCCGAGCAGCTCTACGCGCCGCTGCTGGCTGCCCTGGGGCGTGGCGCGGAGGAGCAGGCATGAGCCAGCAGCAGATGCCCGTGGCCCTCGATCCGCTGGATTTCCCGTTGCACGGCAGCCGCCTGATCGAGGCCAGCGCCGGTACCGGCAAGACGTTCACCATCGCCCTGCTATACGTACGCCTGGTCCTCGACCATGGCGGCGAGAGCGCTTTCGGCCGGCCGCTGAGCCCGCCGGAAATCCTCGTGGTGACCTTCACCGATGCGGCGACCCAGGAACTCCGCGAGCGTATCCGCAGCCGCCTGGGCGAAGCGGCGCGTTGTTTCGCCGAGCCGCAGGAGCGCCACGACGGCCTGCTGGTCGCGTTGCGCCAGCAGTATCCCACCGAGCGCTGGCCGGGCTGCGCGCGCCTGCTGCGCCTGGCCGCGGAGTGGATGGACGAGGCCGCGGTATCGACCATCCACAGTTGGTGCTACCGGATGCTGCGCGAGCACGCCTTCGACAGCGGCAGCCTGTTCACCCAGAACCTGGAAACCGACCAGAGCGAATTGCTCGCCGAAGTGGTGCGGGACTACTGGCGGCGCAACTTCTACGGCCTGACGGCTCCGGCGGCGCAAGCCGTGGCCAGTTGCTACAGTGGGCCGGAGGCGCTGGGCAAGGCCTTGCAGCCGCTGCTGGCGCGGCAGGACGCCGACTTCCGCTACGCCGACCAGGCGCTGAGTGCGCCCGAGTCACTGGCAGCCTTGCTGGAGCAGGGCGGCGACTGGTATCGCCAGCTCGACCAACTGGACGCGCAGGCCCGCGCCGCCTGGCGCGCAGCGCGCGTCGAACTGGAAGCGCTGCTGCGCGACCTGCGTCCCTACCTGAACGGCAACAGCTATCGCGGCAAGGACAGCGACGAGACCTTCGACGCCTGGCTGCAAGCGTTGGCGGACTGGAGCGAGGGCGGCGAGCAGCCGGCCAACCTGGGCAAGTTCGGCCAGACCCGGATCAAGCTCACCGCCAAGCGCGTGGCGCCCGAGCATGCCGCGCTAAGGGCCATCGACGCCTGGGCCGCGCATCAGGAAGAGCGTCCCGATCTCGCTCCCCACCTGTTGTTGCACGCGCTGGGCGAAGTCGGGCGCGAACTGGAGGTCGAGAAGCAGCGGCGTGCCGAGATCGGCTTCGACGACCTGCTCAGCCGCCTCGACCGCGCCTTGCAGGGGCCTGGTGGCGAGCGCCTGGCGCAATTGATCCGCGAGCAGTTCCCGGTGGCGCTGATCGACGAGTTCCAGGATACCGACCCGGTGCAGTACCGGATCTTCGAGCGTATCTACCGGATCGCCGCCGATCCCGGCGAGCCCCAGGCGCGGGAGACCGGCCTGTTCATGATCGGCGACCCCAAGCAGGCGATCTACGCCTTCCGCGGTGCCGACATCCATACCTACCTGCGCGCCCGCGAGGCCACTCGCGGGCGGCATTACACCCTCGGCAAGAACTTCCGCTCGACCGCCGCCATGGTGGCGGCCGCCAACCGCTGCTTCGCCTTCGCCGAAGAGCATCCGCGCGGCGCCTTCCGTTTCGCCCGCGAGGGGCTGGAAAACCCGGTGCCGTTCCATGCGGTGGACGCCCAGGGGCGCGCCGAACGTTTGTTGATCGACGGTGCCGAGGCGCCGGCGATGACGTTCTGGAACCTTGACGCCGAAGCCGGCGTGCTCGGCTCCGCGGCGTATCGCCAGGAAATGGCCGAGCGCAGCGCCAGCGCCATCCGCCGCTGGCTGAGCCTGGCCGACCTGGGCCGCGCCGGCTTCGCCGACGAGCAGGGCGGCTGGCGGGCGTTGCGCCCGGCGGATATCGCCATCCTCGTCCGCGGTCGCGCCGAGGCCGAGGCGATCCGTAGCGCGTTGGCGGCGCGGCGTCTGGCCAGCGTCTACCTGTCCGACCGCGACTCGGTGTTCGACAGCCAGGAGGCCGCCGACCTGCTGCACTGGCTGCGCGCCTGCGCCGATCCCGGTGCCGATGCGCTGCTGCGGGTCGCCCTGGCTACCCGCAGCCTGCACCTGGACTGGGCGACCCTGGAACGATTGAACCAGGACGAACTGTTCTGGGAACGGATGGTCCTGCGCTTCCGCGACTATCGCCGGTCCTGGCAGGCCCAGGGCGTATTGCCGATGCTGCGGCGCCTGCTCGCCGACTTCGAACTGCCGGCGCGCCTGCTGCGGTATGCCGATGGCGAGCGCAGCCTGACCAACCTGCTGCACCTGGCCGAGTGGCTGCAGCGCGCGGCGGTGGAGCTGGACGGCGAGCACGCGCTGATCCGCCATCTGGCCGAGCAGGTGCAGAGTCCGGGGAGCGAAGAGATCCTCCGCCTGGAAAGCGACGCCGACCTGATCAAGGTGGTGACCATCCACAAGTCCAAGGGGCTGGAATACCCCTTGGTGCTGCTGCCCTTCATCTGCAGCTGGAGGGAGCTGGACGGCAACAGCGGCGCGCCGGTGAGTTTCCACGAGGATGGCGCTGCAGGGCGGGTCATCGAGCTGGCGCGGCGCAAGGAGCAGGCTGCGCGGGCCTACGAGCAGGCCAACGACGAGCGCCTCGGCGAAGACATGCGCCTGCTCTACGTGGCCCTGACCCGCGCCCGCCATTCGGTGTGGCTGGGCATCGCGCCGCTGGTGGCGAGCAACAGCAAGTCGCCGGAGTTGCACAAGGGGGCCCTGGGCTACCTGCTTGCCGGCGGCGCGACCATCGGTAGCGATGGCCTCGGCCAATGCCTCGCCGCGCTGCGCGGCGAGTGCCGGGAGATCGTCGTCGAGCCGGCCCCCGAGGCGGACGCCGAACGCTATGTCGCAGGGCGCGGCCGGGGTCTTGGGCAGGCCCGCGAAACCCGCCGCAGCAGCCGCGAGAAGTGGTGGGTCGCCAGCTATTCCGGCCTGCAATTGCAGGCCTCCGCCGGGCTGGACGATGACGAGGCGTTGGAGAGCGACGAATCGCAGGAGCCGATCAGCGCCGAGGAAGCCACCTTCCACGAAGAAGGCCGTTCCGCCGAACAGCCGCCGGTCGCGCACGCCAGCGAGATGCGCGACGACCTGCATCGCTTCCCGCGCGGACCGGCTCCCGGCACCTTCCTTCACGGGCTGCTCGAATGGGCCGGCCGCGAAGGCTTCGATGTGGCGCGCGCCGATGCCCAGCGGCGCCGCGAACTGGTCGCGCGACGCTGCGACCTGCGGGGCTGGAAGGACTGGGCCGAACCGCTCGACCTGTGGCTGGAACAGTATCTCGCCGAACCGCTGCGCTGGCCCGGTGGCGAAACCAGCCTGGCCGGGCTGGTCGCCTACCAGGTGGAAATGGAGTTCTGGTTCGCCACCCACCAGGTCCAGGCCGAGGCGATCGACGCCCTGGTCCGGCGCCATACCCTCGGCGGCGCGGCGCGTCCGGCGCTGGCGCCGACCCTGCTGAACGGCATGTTCAAGGGCTTCGTCGACCTGGTCTTCGAGCACCAGGGGCGTTTCTACGTGGCCGACTACAAGTCCAACTGGCTGGGCGCCGACGACGGCGCCTACAGCCCGGAAGCGATGACCGCCGCGGTGCTGGAGAACCGTTATGACCTGCAGTACGTGTTGTACCTGCTGGCCCTGCACCGGCAGTTGAAGGCGCGCCTGCCCGACTACGACTACGACCGCCACATGGGCGGCGCCGTGTACCTGTTCCTTCGCGGCGCCCGCGCGGCGACCCAGGGCCTGCACTTCGAGCGCCCGCCGCGGGAACTGATCGAACGCCTGGACGCGCTGTTCAGCGGCCAGCCGGGAGCCGAGCGATGAATCCGACCCTCAAGCAACTGGCCGGCGAAGTCCGCGATGGCCGCGACGACCAGGTAGCGCAACCGCTGGCGGTACGCCACGACCTGCTGCGCCAGCTCGACCTGTGGGTGGCGCGCGGCTGGCTACGGGCGCTGGACCGGGCGTTCGTCGCCTTCCTCGTCGAGCTGCAGCCGCAGGCCGATCCCCGGGTGCTGCTGGCGGCGGCGCTGACCAGCCACCAACTGGGCCACGGGCACGTCTGCCTGGACCTGGAGGCGACCCTCGGTGCGCCTGACGCGGCACTGTCGCTGCCGCCGGAAGGCGACGAAGGCCGCGATGTGCTGCTGCCGTCGCAACTGCTGCGCGGCGTGCGCCTCGACGCCTGGCGCGAGGCCCTGGCGGCGTCATCGCTGGTGGAGGTGGTCGACGAGCGCCCAGGCGATCCCGAGCCGAGCGAGACGGCGACCTCGCCGCTGGTGCTTTGCGCTCAGCGTCTCTACCTGCGTCGCTATTGGCGGCACGAGCTGGAGATCGCCCTGGCCCTGCGCGAGCGCCTGGGTCGGCAGGCGCCCCTGGCCGCAGACCTGGCGCCGCGCCTGGCCGCGCTGTTCGCGCAGGCGCCGACGGAAGACGGCCAGCGCGTCACCGACTGGCAGAAGCTGGCCTGTGCCCTGGCGGCCCGCGGCTATTTCAGCCTGATCACCGGCGGTCCCGGTACCGGCAAGACCACCACCGTGGTGCGCCTGCTCGGTCTGCTCCAGGCACCGGCGGTAGCCGCCGGCCAGCCGCTGCGCATCCGCCTCGCGGCACCCACCGGCAAGGCCGCGGCGCGTCTCTCCGAGTCCATCGGCCAGCAGGTCCGGGCCCTGCCGCTGGCGGAAGACGTGTTGCAGGCGATCCCCGCCGAGGTCACTACCCTGCACCGTCTGCTCGGCAGCCGTCCGGATACCCGGCACTTCCGCCACCACCGGGACAACCCTTTGGCGCTGGACGTGCTGGTGGTGGACGAGGCCTCGATGATCGACCTGGAAATGATGGCCAGCCTGCTCGATGCGCTACCGCCGCAGGCGCGCCTGATCCTGCTCGGCGACAAGGACCAGTTGGCCTCGGTAGAGGCCGGCGCGGTGCTCGGCGATCTCTGCCGGGATGCCGAGGAGGGCTGGTACAGCGCCGAGACCCGCGCCTGGTTGCAGCGGGTCAGCGGCGAAACCTGGCAGGGCTTGCGCGAAGGTTCGGCGCAGGCGCATCCGCTGGCGCAACAGACCGTCATGCTGCGGCATTCCCGGCGCTTCGGCGCGAGCAGCGGGATCGGGCGCCTGGCGCGGCTGGTCAACCGGCAACAGGCCGGCGACGCGCGCGCGCTGCTGGACAGTCCGCCCGCCGACCTCTTCGACCTGCGCCTGCGCGGGGAGCGCGATGCAGCCTTCGCCCGGCTGTTCGTCGACGGTCATCCGCAGGCGCCGGGCACGCCGTACGGCTACCGGCACTACCTGCAACGCCTGGCCGAGGGCCGCCCGGCCGCCGGACTGGCGCTGGAGGATGGCGCCTGGGAGCGCTGGGCGCAGTCGGTACTGACGGCTTTCGACGCCTTCCGCCTGCTCTGCGCGCTGCGCCGCGGCCCATGGGGCGTGGAAGGACTGAACCAGCGGGTGGCGGCGGAACTGCTGCGCCTTGGCCTGATCGAGGCCGATCACGGCTGGTACGAGGGGCGGCCGGTACTGGTGACGCGCAACGACTACAGCCTGGGGCTGATGAACGGCGATATCGGCATCGCCCTGCGCCTGCCCGAGCGCAACGATGACGGCAGCCTGCGCTTCGCGCTGCGCGTGGCCTTCCCGCGCAACGACGGTAGCGGCGGCGTGCGCTTCGTCCTGCCGAGCCGCCTGGTCGAGGTGGACACCGTGTTCGCCATGACCGTGCACAAGTCGCAGGGCTCGGAGTTCGCCCATACCGCGCTGGTCCTGCCGGACGCGCTGAACCCGGTGCTGACCAAGGAGCTGGTGTACACCGGTATCACCCGCGCCCGCGACTGGTTCAGCCTGGTGGAAAGCCTGCCCGGGGTGTTCGAGGAAGCAGTGCGGCGCAAGGTGCGCCGGCTCAGCGGGCTGATGCTGCATCTGCGGCCGGAAAGGGAAGAGCAGCCGCCGCATGCTCCGGGTGAACAGACCGAGCTGCCGTTCTGACGTGCCGCCCGGGCGGTCGGCTCAGCCGACCACCTTCAGGCTGCTCATGCCGTTGCCCTCGCGCTGGACCCGCACCTGGACCGGGATCCGTTCGTGCATTTCCTGGACGTGGGAAATCACCGCCACCTTGCGCCCCTGGGCCTGCAGGTTGTCCAGGGCATCCATCGCCAGTTGCAGGGATTCCGGGTCGAGGCTGCCGAAGCCTTCGTCGATGAACAGCGACTCGATGCGCAGCTTGCTCGATGCCATCGAGGCCAGGCCGAGCGCCAGGGCCAGGGAAATCAGGAAGGTCTCGCCGCCGGAGAGCGAATACACCGAGCGCAGTTCGTCGCCCATCTCGGTGTCCACCACCAGTAGGCCCAGTTCGCTGCCGCCGCGCTGCAGGCGGTAGCGCCGCGCCAACTGGCGCAACTGCACGTTGCTGTGCTGCACCAGCAGGTCGAGGTTGTAGCCCTGGGCGATGCGGCGGAACTTGTCGCCGCTGGACGAACCGATCAGTTCGTTCAGGCGGCCCCATCTACGGAACTCGGCGCGGGCTCGCTCCAGCTCGGCAAGCAGCGCCTGGCTCTGCTCGCGGCGCTGGTTGTCGGCCTGCAACTGGCTGTAGGTATCCAGGTAGGCCTGTTCGCTGGTGGCCAGGCGTTCGCGCTGTTGCCGCAGGTTGTCTTCCAGCGCCTCGCGGTCGGTTTCCGGCCGCTGCCGGCGATGCTGGAGCAGTTGCGCCTGGCGCTCCGCTTCCAGCGTCTGCTGGCGGGTGATCTCCTCTTGCAGTCGCTGCAATTGCTCCCGCCATTGCGTCGCCTGTTCCTCGGAAAGGCCGAGCAGGGCGTCGAGGCGGCTGTCGTCGAGGTTGTCCTGGCGTTCGCGCCAGGCCTGCCAGTCGGCCTGCAGGCGCTGGAACTCATCCTGTTGGCGCTGCCGTTGCTGCTGCAGGTGTTCCAGGGCTTCGGCGAGTCGCAGTTGTTCCTCGCGCAGCGAATCCAGGGGCGCCTGGAGCGTCTCGACAGCGCTCTGCGCCGCTTGCGCGGCGTGCTCCAGCGATAGTTGCCAGTCCTGGGCGCAGGCGTGCTGGCCCAGGTGAGCGCCGAGGCGTCCGTTCAGCTCGGCGAGTTCCGCCTGGACCCTTTCCTCTGCCTGGCGGGCTTCGTTGCGTTGCTCGTCGCTTTGCTTCAGTTGCCAGCTTGATTCATCGCAGCGCTGCTTGAGCTCCTGCAGACGCTGTTCGACCTGCTGAAGCCGCGCCTGTTGCTGCCGGCGTTGCTCGATGGACTCGCCGAGGGCCTGGAAAGTCCGCAGCGGATCTGCCTGCCAGCGCTGCCAGTGCTCGTCGGAGAGCAATGGACGCAATTGCTGGCTGTCCTCCTCGACCTGCTGCTGCAAATGTTCGTAGCGCTGCCGTTGTTCCGTCAGCGCCTGCTGGCGCTGTTGCAGGCTCGTCTCGGCGGCCCGCAGTTCCTGCTGCAATTGCTGGGTCTGGCGCTGGCGGGCGATCAGCCGGTCGAAGTCTCGTTGGCGCTGCTGGCGCTGCCCTGCCAGGTCGTCCAGGCGTTGTGCCAGCCACTCCAACTGCGCGGACGGCTGCAGGAGTCGCAGTTCTTCCGGCAGCGTCCATTGCTCCAGTTGCCGATCGAGCGCGGCTAGGTGGCCGGTCAGTTCCTGCTGCTCCTGGCGACTCTGGTTGAGTCTTTCCCGCTGGCTGGAATAGCCCTCGCGCAGACCGACCAGGGTCTGTCGCAGCCGCTCGAGGGACTGCTCGGCGCGGACCTGCTCCTGGTCGTCGTGTTCACCGAGGGCGGCGAGCAGTTGCTCGGAATGGTGATAGGGATGCTCCTGGCTGCCGCAGACCGGGCAGGCCTCGCCGTCCACCAGGCCGGCGCGCAGTTGCTCGACGCTGGCGCTGCGGGCCAGACGTTGGCGTTGGAGCAACTCGCGGGTGACCTCCAGGGCCTGCTCCGCCGCCTTCACCTCCTCGGCGTATTGGCTGCCTTGTCGTTTCAGGTCGAGCAATGCCTGCTCCTGCTCGACCATACGCTGGTCGAGTTCGCCCAGGCGTCGAGCCAGGCCGGTGCGTTGGTCGAGGGCCTGTTGCCATTCCTTGTGGAGCGCTTGTTGTCGTTCCAGGCTATCGGTCTGCCGGCGCAATTCGTCCAGGCGTGCCGCCAGGTCGTCCGGCTCGCTGCCATGGAGGGCGGTCCATTGCGCCTGCAAGCGTTCGAGCGGTTCCCCGGCCTGGGCCAGGGATTTTTCCAGCTCGGGGAGCTGCGCCTGGCTTTCGAGCGCGCGCTGGCGACGTTGCACGAAGGCGGCGAGCTGGCCCTGGTGGGTCGCCCAGGCGTCGCCGAGCGCGGCGAGAGCCTGGCTGTCGCGCAATGCCGCCTGCAGTTGCGCCTGTTCCGCGACATGGCGCTGCTGCTCCATATCCAGTTGCCGAGCGGCGTCGCTTTGCTGGGCGTGGCGCTGGTTCGATTGCCGATGGAGTGCCTGTCGCTCGGCCAGCGTTCGCTCCAGGCGCCTGGCCTCGCTCTCCAGCTGGAAAGCCTCGCGCAACGGCGCCTGGGCCTGACGCAGATGGTCGTCGGCCTGGGCCTGGCGCTCGCGCGCCTCCTGCACGCGGGCCTGCAATCCTTGCAAGCGCTCGGCGCCCGCGGCTTGCTGCTCGGTGCGCTGCCGCTGCTGCTGCTCGGAGTGCCGGAGTTCCTGCTCGAGTTGCTTCAGGCGTTCGATCAGTCCGCGAACCGGAGCCAGGCGCTCCAGCCATTGCAGGGTTTCCCGCTCCGTCGCCAGGGCGTCCCAGGCCTGCCTGGCCTCGGCCAGTTGGCCTTGTGCGTGCTCGCAGGATTGCAGCAGCCGCTGCTCCTCGGTGAACCATTGTTGCTGGCCTTCCAGGCGCTGCAGGGCCTGTTGCTCCTGGAGACGCGCCTGGGCGTGGGATTCCAGCGCCGCCTCGAGCCCGGCCCGGGCCTGCTCGGCCAGGGGCAGGCTGCCTTCCAGGCGTTGCTCGAGTTGCTTGCGCTGCTCGTCGGCCTGGCTGGCGCGCTGGTAGGCGGCTTTGCTCAATTGGCTGTACAGGCCGGTGTCGGTGAGTTTCTCCAGCAATGCGCCGCGGTCGTTGTCGCTGGCCTTGAGGAAGGCGCTGAATTCGCTCTGGGCCAGCAGCACGGCGCGAGTGAACTGGGCGAAATTGAGGCCGAGCTTCTGCTCCAGCTGTTCGCGGAACTCGCTTTTCTTGTTCGCTGCCAGCATTTGCTGGGTCTCCAGGTCCTGGAGGCTCTGCTGGCTCTTTTGCAAGGCGCCGTCCGCCTTGTCCCGGGAGCGCCGGGTTTCCCAGCGGGCGCGATAGCGGTGGCCGTCGATGCCGACGAAATCCACTTCGGCGTAGCCGTTGGCGCAACCGCGGCGCAGCAGGTTGCGTTCGTCGTTGCTGGACAGCTCGTTCCGGCCATCGGGAACCTTGCTGCTGGCCGAAGTGCTTTCCAGCCGCGGCGTGCTGCCGAACAGGGCCAGGCACAGGGCGTCCAGCACGGTGCTCTTGCCGGCGCCGGTCGGGCCGGTGATGGCGAACAGGCCGGCGCTGGACAGCGGTTCGCGGGTGAAGTCGATTTCCTGCTCGCCAGCGAGGGAGGCGAGGTTCTTCAGGCGGATGGCGAGAATCTTCATGGAGCGGCTTATTTCCCCGGGGGCTCTTCAGTGGCCAGTTCGACGCTTTGCAGCAGGCTGGCGAAGTCATCCAACGCCTGCGCATCCGGGCCGGAGCCATAGGCGCTTTCCCAGGCGCGGCTGAACAGTTCCTGGGGGGTGAGTTGGTCGAGCCCAAGCAGCGGCGCCTGTTCTTCGTCGCGGCGCTGGTATTCGCTGGCGATGCGCACCAGGCGGCAAGCCTTGCCCTGCAAGGCGCTCTCGACCTGCTGGCGCAGGTCTGGTTGCGGCTGATCCAGCATGACGCGGACCTCCAGCCAGGGCCGCTGTTCGTTCAGCAGGTCGGCCTCGGCCAGTTCGCCGATTCGATCGAGCACCTCGCCAAGAGGCGCGGGGCCGATGCGCAACAGTTCCACCGCGCGTGGCACCGGGAGACTCTGTACATCCTTCAGGCGCTCACCTTCCAGGGTGACGAGGAGGACCTGGTGGCGATAGTTCACTTCGGCGAAGGACAGCGGCAGCGGCGAGCCGCTATAGCGAATGCGCTCCTGTCCGGCGACTTTCTGTGGCTTGTGCAGATGACCGAGGGCTACGTAGGCGATCTGCTCCGGAAACAGGCTGGCGGGCAGCGCTTCGACGTTGCCGATGATCAGGTTTCGCTCGGAGTCTTCGGAAACCGAGCCGCCGGCCATGTGTGCGTGGCTGACGGCGACCAGTGCCTGTCCCGGCGTGCGACGGGCTTGCGCGGCGGCAACCAGGCGTTCGTGCACCTGGCGGATACCGGCCAGGTAATCGTCGCCGAGCCCGCCTCCGGTGACTTCGGCGGGACGCAGGAAGGGCAGGGCCAGGCACCAGGCGGCGACCTGGCCATCCGCGTCGTGCAGGGGCAGCAGCAGGCGATCGCTATCGAGGCTTTCGTCTATCCAGCCGATCCGGCCGATGGCATGGGCGTTCAGTCGTTTCATCAGCGGAGCGGGCAGTTCGATGCGCGCGCCGGAGTCGTGGTTGCCTGCGATCATCACGATCTCCAGCCGCGGCAGCCGCCGATGGGCGCTGACGATGAAGTCGTAGAGGCGCTCCTGGGCTTTGAGCGGTGGATTGATCGTGTCGAAGATATCGCCCGCGATCAGCAGGACATCGGCGCGCTGCTCTTCCAGCTGGCGTAGCAGCCAGTCGAGGAAGCGCGCGTGCTCATGATCGCGGTCCTGGCCGTGCAGGGTCTGACCCAGGTGCCAGTCGGAGGTATGTATGAGGCGCATGGAACACTCGTCGAAAGCGGCGGAGCCGTGGCTCGCATTCCTTATATGAGGCAACAGAAGGAGAGGGCGGGGCAAGCCAGCCTATAAAGGAGGAATGGGGCGTCCTCTGGGCTTCCTGACCTTTGGGTTAAAAAGTTTCAAATAAGTGTTGACGCCAGTTTCTATCTCCCTATAATGCGCACCACTCCCGGCGACGACGAAGAGTAA